>Ga0307997_10001180_pt1 | contig 12268 bp, 8 predicted proteins | sample Davwhametageno36_FD_203165 | JGI IMG/M metagenome (GOLD analysis project Ga0307997, IMG submission 203165) | Marine microbial communities from Davis Island wharf, Antarctic Ocean - #36 | ecosystem: Environmental > Aquatic > Marine > Unclassified | place: Antarctic Ocean: Davis Island wharf...
CATATTGCCTCGTATTTAATTTTGTCGCTCTTCAGGCAGGGGTTGCGCCAACTTAATTGTGCTCAGTTCCACAAAATGCTGTATTTAAGTATTAAGAAATTACAGAGGATGAATTATTGCCTGCATCGTAGTTTGCGTAATCCTGAAGAATATGACGCACTCATTAATCGAGGCACTATTCGACTCGATCAGTTTTTAAAAACCGCTACAGCGTTGGGTTTATTACATATAGACACAGATTGTTATGTCCTCGATGACAAATTAATAGGGGACTTCGAAATCGACGAAATCCGAACTGAAAACTTGATCGCTGTATATGCAAATGAAATATCTCCTTTGACCGAGGTTACTGATTTAATCAAATCTAGCATCACTCATGTCGATGAAATAAACGCTATACAACTCGCTCAATTTCGTTTTAATGACCAAGAGATCATCACTGAGCTAGATAAGGTCAAATACAGTAAGGCCGAATTTGATGACATCAATCATCAACAAACTGCAACCGCAGACCCGAACTGGTTTTTTCTTAAAGCGGCTAAAGAGCCGGCTAGTGCAGTCCTGCTTATACATGGATTTTTGGCTGGTCCAGCCGAGATGCGAAGCCTAGCGGATCGTCTGCATCAACAAGGACATCACGTATTAGGCGTGCGCCTAAGAGGTCATGGGACGTCACCCTGTGACCTTCGAAACCGTGATTGGCGTGAATGGTTAGATTCTGTTTCACGTGGTTACGACATTATCAAAGCATTTAGTCAAACGATTCACATTGTTGGATTCTCTACGGGAGGTCTTTTAGCTTTGATGCAGGGATCATTGAACCCGCACAAAAAAATAAAATCAATAATCAGTATTTCAGCCCCAGTCGACTTTAAAAACAAAAACCTAAAATTCGTTCCGTTGCTTCATCACGCCAATAGGATGGCCCAACTAATTCAATTGGATGGTGTTATTCCATTTCAAGCGAATGATCCTGAACATCCTGAAGTGAATTATCAACACATCCCAATTCGTGCATTATACCAATTACAACAGCTGGTTGATCAATTAATGAGCAAACCATTAGTCATAAATGCCGAAATTCATTTATTTCAATCTAAAAATGATCCCGTGGTAGAGCCTTCGAGTGTCAACAGTTTATTTCAACATATAGTGGCCAAAAACAAAACTATCAATATGGTTGAAGCAGACCGCCACGGTATTGTTTATGAAAATATCGATGAAATCCAACAGAAGATAATCGATTTAGTGGCAAGTTAATCCTTAGCAATCTAGCCTATTATGGCGCACTAGACTGGGCGTTAATCAAGTTATCAGTCGGGGCTAGATTATTGTTTTAAAGATGCCTAATTATAATCTGGTGACGGAACAGTATCACTGTGAAGCAGGTAAGGAGGGTTTATCGTAGGCATAAAAAAAGGCGCCTAATTCGACGCCTTTCAACCCTAGCTGCTATATTTTTTTTATGCTGCAGCTTCCCCTCCAGTACTCAGTTTTCAGTTTTTTCGGTCTAAACTGAAACAAAAGTTCTATGGAAATAACTAAATAGTAGTAAAACACAATCAATTATAACTTTCCACAAAAATTTGACATTTCTTAGTGATTGAATATTAATTTTTAATTGACCTGCTCGTAACAATCGGTAACACTTTAATGGTCGATTTGATATCAGTGAAAACCATTCATGCCAGAATCACCATCTAAATCTAAATCGAGACCAAACGAAATGACCATCATTGTCGTTATGATTACGCTGATGCTTTTATTACCGCCGATCGTAGTTTTATGGGCTTTTGATGGCAGCTATTGGCTGATGCCCTATCTGGTTTGGTCCGCTATTATTTTACTTAGCTATTTTTTACAGCGCCACCTCAATAAAAATGCAGTTTGAACTGTGGCAGCTTTTTTTAGTTAGCATCCTTTATCTTGGACTGCTTTTTCTAATTGCCACTGCAACTGACCGTCACTGGATACCAAAATCTATTGCCCATCACCCGATGGTGTATACACTCTCACTTGGCGTATACGCTACATCTTGGAGCTATTACGGCAGTGTTGGGTTTGCGCAAAAAGAAGGCTTTAGTTTTCTGGCTATTTATCTTGGCGCCACAATTACTTTTGTTGCATCACCCATTCTATTGAGGCCTATTTTAAAGTTAACCGAAAGTTACAGGCTTTCCTCGCTAGCAGATTTATTTGCCTTTAGATATCACAGCCAAACAGCTGGCGTTTTGGTCACACTATTTATGTTAGCTGGCACCCTGCCTTATATGTCGCTTCAAATTCAAGCCATCACCAACACTTTAAAAATAATGACTCAAAGTGCCCAGAATAGTTATATGGCACTTGGTTTTTGTATCACTATTGGGCTTTTCTCAATTTTGTTTGGAGCACGCCATATTTCACCACGCGAAAAACACCATGGGTTGGTTGTTGCGATCGCATTTGAGTCATTGGTAAAATTAGTGACCTTGCTAATCGTCGGTATTTTCGCAATATTTGGCGTATTTGGTGGATTTTCTGAACTCAACCACTTCCTTGAACTTAACCCTGAAGCCACTACGGCTTTATTTCAACCCGTGAGAGAAGGTCCATGGGCAACATTAATAATGCTTTCTTTTGCCTCTGCATTTTTGTTACCGCGTCAGTTCCATATGCTTTTTGTCGAAAACACCGATCCAAAAGCGTTGAATACTGCAAGCTGGGCATTTCCATTATTTCTGTTGCTATTGAATATTTCAATTCCCCCCATCTTATGGGCGGGAGAGTCTCTAAACTTAGGTATTCCAGCCGACTTATATGTACTGGGTATCACTTTAGAAAGTGGCTCTAAAGTATTACCCGTGCTCACTTTCTTGGGCGGTTTATCGGCAGCGAGTGCGATGATTATTGTAACAACGCTCGCACTTGCCTCAATGTGCATGAATCATATTGTGTTACCCGCCAGCTTTCCTTTAAGGTTATCGGGCGGAACCAATATGTATCAGTGGTTAATTTGGGGGCGGCGGCTAGTGATCATACTAATTATTGCAGCCGGGTATAGTTTCTACCTTGTTCAGCAATATAATCAGGGGTTAGTGGGTCTTGGACTTATATCTTTTGTCGCTGTAGCACAGTGTTTACCAGGCATCATAGGCTTGCTCTACTGGCAACGAGCCAGCAAAGCTGGCTTTATTGCGGGTTTATTGGTTGGTGGCTTTATCTGGGGAATTACTTTATTACTGCCGTTGTTCGAACGCGCTGGTATTTTTTCACTACCATTTTTAAACACGCCTGATCTAGCCATTAGTACGACAGACAGCGCTTTATGGTCACTGGCATTTAACAGCCTTACATTCGTACTATTTTCACTCATCATGCCCCAGTCAGAAGAAGAGCGAGAGGTATCCAATGCCTGCTTTAGGAAAGGTTTTTTGGTGCCTCAAGGCAAGGTTCGCGCAACGTCTATTAATGAATTCGAAGATCAGTTAACTAAAATTATTGGCGTTGACATTGCCCGTAGTGAAATTAAACGCGCACTATCAGACCTAGGAGTAGATCAGCAAACGGTCGATATAGCGGTATTACCTATGTTGCGAGCACAAATAAACCGTAATTTATCCGGATTAGTCGGCCCCGTGCTATCTCGAATGATCGTCAACCAACATTTACAAATTGATAAGGCCACGAAGTCAGCACTGGCCAACACTATTCAATTCGTAGAAAACAAAAATGAAAAGACACGCTCTAAACTTGAAGGTGTTTCGAGTGAGCTAGATACGTTAAGACGATTTCACTTTCAGGTGCTACAAGATTTGCCACTGGGCGTGGTATCAGTCAGCGAAGACAACCGTATAGTCAGTTGGAACAATGCCATGGCTCGCTTAACCGGTATTGAGCAAAAAATAATTATTGGACAATCTGTCGATAATATTCCAGCACTTTGGCGAAATATTATAGTTTCATTTATTTCTAATAAAAAATTCCAAATCAGTAAGTTAAAGACAATTATTAATAAAGAACTTCACGTTTTAAATTTATTTAAGGCCGTTGTCAGCCATGACCAAAAACAACGCAGTGGTATCGTTATTCTGATAGAAGATCATAGCGAGCGTTATTCACTGGAAGAAAAACTAGCACACAGCGAACGGCTGGCTTCTATTGGTCAGCTCGCGACAGGCGTCGCCCATGAGATAGGTAATCCTGTAACGGGTATTGCCTGCCTAGCGCAAGATTTACAGTCTGAGCCAAATAACACATCAATACTGCAACAGGGTTTGGAACAAATACTGACACAAACCAAACGAATAGATAACATTGTTCGGTCCTTAGTCAACTTCAGTCATACCGACAACCGACTTGACGATCACTCTGTCGACCCTGTTTGCCTTCGCCATACCATTGATGAGGCCATACAATTAGTGTCGCTCAATCATTCTAGTTCGCCACTCACTTATGACAATCAATGTGATGAATCAATTTATGTGCTCGGTTACTCACAAAAGCTAATTCAGGTTTTTGTTAACCTGCTAAGCAATGCCACTGACGCTTCTAGCGAACAAGGAAATAAAATTGAAATACAAACGTTAGCACAGAACAATACTGTAATAACAAGCGTTCGAGACTATGGCATGGGTATAGAAAAAAAGCATTTAGCTAAAATTTTTGAGCCTTTTTTTACCACTAAGCCTGTCGGTGAAGGTACCGGTCTTGGGCTGGCACTCACCTATAACATTGTTCAGGAACATGGTGGCAGTATTTCGGCTTATAACAAGGATGATGAAGGATGTCAGTTTGAGGTTTCACTCCCAATATTTAGACCAAAAAACAATATTTCAAAACCGACCTAATTAGACAACTGAATTATGAGCCATATATTAATTGTAGAAGATGAACCCATTATTCGGGACAGCTTGCTCCGTTTACTCGAAAAACAAGGCCATAGCGTGACAGCTGTTAGTTGTGTTGCAGATGCAATTGAGACGTCTATTCATGATTATGACCTAATCATTTCAGACATCCGTTTACCTGGAGAACCTGGCACAGTCTTAATCAGTAAAGCAGCACCCACACCAGTTTTAATCATGACTAGCTATTCAACCATACAATCAGCCGTCGATGCTATGAGACAAGGAGCAGTAGACTATATATCCAAACCTTTCAATCATGATGAAATGGTGTTGATGGTGAGTCGAGCACTTGAAAAAGCCAATATTGAAAGACAAAATACAATCCTTAAGCAAGAAGTTGCTCGAAATTACCCGATTGACGGAATGATTGGCAATTGTGAGCCGATGAAGAAGGTAATCGATCTGATTAATCGGGTTGCGCCAACTGATGCTACAGTTCTAATTCTGGGTGAAACAGGTACCGGTAAAGAACTGGTTGCGCGGGCAATTCACGCCCAAAGTAGCCGTAAAAATAACCCACTCATTAGCGTTAACTGCGCTGCATTTGCTGACAACTTAATTGAGTCTGAATTATTCGGTCATGAAAAAGGAGCTTTTACTGGAGCGCTAAAGTTAAAAAAGGGATTAATCGAAGCAGCGAATGATGGCACGCTATTCTTGGATGAAATTGGTGAGTTACCTTTAGAAGCACAAGCCAATCTATTGAGAGTACTTCAGGAGAACGAAATTCGTCGAGTTGGCTCTACCAAGACAATTAAAGTCAACGTTAGAATTTTGATTGCGACACACAAGGACTTAAAACAAATGGTCTCTGACAAACTATTTCGTGAAGACCTTTATTACCGTTTGAATGTATTTGAACTGAATTTGCCACCATTACGTGAACGTGCAGAGGACATCCAGCGCTTAGCTAATGTCATATTAACTAAAATGTGTCGCCGCATTCATCGCAAAGCGATTCAATTTAGTGATGAAGCGTACCAACAACTAGACGATTACCATTGGCCGGGTAATGTCCGAGAATTAGAAAATGTGATAGAACGTGCCGTCATTCTATGTACAGATAAGTTGATACACATTAGTGATTTAGGATTTAAAGAATCACTTACAACCGACTCTACTGAAACGACAAAACTTGACCGACTAGACCATCCATTGTCACTAGATGATTATTTCATTACTGTAGTAAAAAAGTTTCAGTCTCAATTCAACGAAACTGAACTATCAAAAATACTCGGAATTAGTCGTAAAAACTTATGGGAACGCCGACTCAGGTTAAACATTCCTGCACGTGAATAAGGTTTAAGGACTCAGCGAAAAGGGTTTTTATAAACTAACTTTAAACGTATCTACTCAACATGGAAAACTTCATGACTGACGTTGTCATTAAAGATTTATCGAAGAATATCGCCACCACTATTTTGACTGGTTTCAATCGACACTTTTCAATTTTTACTAAAATCACCAAGGGCGCACAAGAACGTTTCGAAAATGCCGATTGGGATGCCGAACGCTTAGCTTCAAGAAAGCGAATCTTGTTTTATGATGCTCGTGTAAAAGACGCGACGCAATTTCTCAAAAAACAATTCGATATGAGCAGTTTCAGTGGTCTTTTATGGCTTGATGTTAAACGTGATTTTATTCAAATAATTCAAAACCATCACCAGCCTGAGCTAGCGGAGACATTTTATAATTCTGTCTTTTGTGGATTATTTCATCGTGACTATTTCGATAATGATTATATTTTTGTGCGCAGCGTAGTTTCTACTGAATTTATAGACTCTGATAAACCCTCCTACCATGTTTACTATCCGGCTAAACGTGGGTTTCGAGCATCAATCAAGCAGGTACTAATCGATGCAGGCATTAATCTGCCTTTTGAAGATATAAGTCGCGATGTTAGGCACATTATTAAAGCTTTGATCAAATACCCCTACACGACACCAAGGCATGCGCATTTAAACTTTCAGTTTCAAGCAATCAGTACTGTTTTCTATCGTAATAAGGCCGCTTACATTGTTGGTAAATGTATAAATGCTCAAAGACAAATACCGTTTGCGATCCCGATACTGCATAACGGAAAAGGTGCCATTTTTGCCGATGCCATTATTATTGGAAATCAAGGGTTGTCGAGATTATTCGAATTTTCCTACGTCTACTTCATGGTTGATCACCCTGTACCCTCATCTATCGTCAGATTTTTACGCGGGTTAATGCCATCCCGTAAAAAGGAGGACCTGTATTCCGCCATTGGTTTACACAAGCAAGGCAAAACTGACTTTTATAGGGACTTCCTTCACCATTTAAAGCACTCTGAGGATGAACTCATATTTGCACCCGGCATAAAGGGTATGGTGATGGCTGTATTTACACTGCCATCTTATCCTTATGTATTTAAAGTAATTCGGGACCGTTTTAAACCACCCAAAAAAGTCACCCGACAAGAAGTACTCAACACCTATCATTTAGTTAAACAACATGATCGAGTCGGAAGAATGTCTGACATTCTTGAGTATTCACACGTTGCCCTACCCCACAACCGATTCGCCAATGACTTACTAGAAGAACTGTATGAAACCTGTTCGAATAGTATTTCGCATGAAGGAGATCATATTGTCATAAAGCACTTATACATAGAACGTAGGATGATCCCTCTAAACATTGCTATTCAGGGTGCTGACGACGCTTTGATTGAGCATCTAATGCGTGGCTATGGTCAAGCCATTAAAGAATTAGCGGGCGCTAATATTTTTCCTGGTGACTTATTGCTTAAAAACTTTGGTGTTACAGGACAAGGTAAAGGCCGAATCGTATTTTATGACTATGACGAAATTTGTTACTTAACTGAATGTAACTTTAGAAAAATTCCGCCTCCACGCTATCCAGAAGATGAATTTGCAGCAGAACCTTGGTATAGCATTGCGCCAAATGATGTCTTTCCTGAGGAATTTGCAACCTTTATATTTGCCGATAACCGGGTGCGGCAATCATTTTTAAAACATCACAAAGATTTGTTAGACGCTGATTTCTGGATTCAGAAGCAGAAAAACGTTAAAGCGGGCATCTTTGAAGACGTATTTCCATACCCACAAAATATCCGGTTTGGATTTTCTGACTTATCATCGAAATACTAATGTAATCAAAATACACACACGGGTATGATGCAACTTCTTTTAAATGACTGGCAGATTAAAACCTAATGGCTGAATTCTTTTTGGATTATGGACTTTTTGCACTTAAACTATTAACGGTTGTTATTGGCATTATTGCCATAGTGGTTGTTTCAGTCGCGGCCAGTATGAAATCAAAAGCTGCATCACAAGGTCATATTGAAGTCACTCGAGTAAATGACGAAATAGATTTATTGCGCGATACCCTTAGTGCAGCGGTTGTTGATGAGGACGAATTCAAAATCGCTTTTAAAAAGCGCGTAAAAGAAGAAAAAGCAGAACGAAAAGCACACCTCAAAGCACTTAAAAAGAACGCAAAGAAAGGCGATTTAAAAGACATCAAAACCGACCGAAAAAGTCGTGTATTTGTTCTAGACTTTGATGGTGATATAAAAGCCTCTGCAGTCTCAAGTCTTCGTCAAGAAATAACTGCAGTGCTCTCATTGGCCGAAAAAAATGACGAGGTTCTAGTTCGGCTTGAAAGTGGTGGCGGCATGGTTCACTCCTATGGACTAGCATCATCACAACTCCAACGCATCAAGGATCGTGACATAGCGCTCACCATTTGTGTCGATAAAGTGGCCGCTAGTGGGGGCTATATGATGGCCTGTCTTGCGAGTAAATTGTTAGCAGCCCCTTTTGCTATTATCGGTTCTATTGGTGTTGTTGCCCAAATTCCTAACTTTCATCGCCTGCTTAAAAAGAATGATATTGATTTTGAAATGATCACGGCAGGTGAACACAAACGTACACTGACCATGTTCGGAGAAAACACCGATAAAGGCCGTGAAAAATTCGCTGAAGATATCGAAGACGTCCACGTCCTTTTTAAGGAGTTTGTTAGTTCACACCGGCCACAGCTCGATATAGAAGCAGTAGCAACAGGAGAAATTTGGTTCGGGCAAAGAGCATTAGGCAAGTCATTAATTGATGCGCTGATCACCAGTGACGAATACATTAGCAACGCTTGTGAAAAGTCTGATGTGTTCGAAGTGAAGTATAAAATTAAAAAAACACTCCCAGAAAAACTCGGAATTGCAGCTCAAACGGCACTTGATTGCACCTTATTAAAATGGTGGGATCGCGGAACAAAGAACCAATATTACAGTTGATGACTAATTGGCTGGTTTAGCGCATCAGCCTTATCGATTAGTTGGCGCTAATAAAGCGAAACTAATCCTCTGGGTTAGTCTTTAAATAAAGCTTTCCAAGCTTTCCAGTGAGTGACACTTTGCGCAATCATTGCATAGCCGTCATCATCGGGATGCACCTTGTCACCAGCCAACAAAGCGGCCTGATAACGGGGACTAACAAGGTACTGCTGATAAAGTGACAGGTAATCAATCTTCATTTCATTGGCTAGTTTGGCATAGGCAAGATCATACTCTTCGATTTTTTTGTTATACATAAACCAACGTTCATTGGGAGCATCTAAAGGGTTCACTGCCTCATCTAATGGCGTTGGTCCTATCCACAGTACCTTTGATATCATTTGTGCTTTAGCCATAATTTTACGAGCCGTGTTGATCGACTGTTCTAGTTCGACTTGTGGCTGGTCGGAGTTTTTACAGGCTGCATCATTGAAACCAAACGCAAAGACAAGCAATCCAGTCGAACCCCGTTTACGAGACGTCAATTCGTTATACCAGCGCACATCAATATCCTCAGATGTATCGCCATTGATTCCTAGATTATAAACAGCAATTTTACGTCCGTTTCTCGTCAACCCAAGACAAGCTCGACCGGGCCAACCTAAACTACAACTGTCGTCACAGCCCAGAGTAATACTGTCACCAAAAAAGTAAATTCGATCGTAAAGCATATTCATTTTCATTGGATCTTAGGCCGAGTTTGGATAGACTAGATACCCTAAGAAATTAATGGTTCAGTGTCTATCCCTATATGAAAATCAAAATATGACAATATCATTATTTGGTCATTCGAAATCCGATCGACCACTAGCCGCACTAATGCTTGTGCTCACCGCAACCTTCGTACTGGCGTTTCAAGATTCACTGGTTAAGTTAATGTCATCCGATACATCTTTTTGGCAATTTCAGTCTTTACGTTCTTTTGGTAATTTAAGCATTACTGTGGCACTGGCAATGTTTGGTGGTAGCATCGGCTTGCTTGTTCCAAAAAACTGGAAGGCAGTCTATTTACGATCCGCATTTTTATTAGCCTGTATGTTTTTTTTCTTCGCTGGCGCCCCATTTTTAACTGTCGCACAAATGGCAGCTGGACTTTATACCTACCCACTTTTCGTATCATTACTAGCAGGACCATTATTAGGAGAAAAAGTTGGAATTTGGCGATATGGCGCGCTTGCTTTTGGCGCTTTAGGCTCAAGTTTAGTGCTCTCGCCCTGGAGCAGTGAATTTTCATCAGTGCAATTACTTCCGATTCTTTCTGGATTTTTCTACGCTGCCAATATCTTGACCATACGCAAGGCCTGCAGAAATGAAAGCCCACTGGCTCTCGCCTTTGCAGCTGGCCTTGGATTTCTCTTCACTGGAATTATCGGCATCACATTACTAACACTCTTCCCTCTATCTAACAGTCTGCAAGAGTCGATGCCTTTTGTTGCCATTGGCTGGCCCGAGCTCACGTTAATTGTGGCTGGATTTGCGCTACTCTCATCTGTACTAAATCTGACGGGAAATATCTGCATAAGTCGCGCTTACCAAACAGCTGACGCCAGTTGGTTAGCACCGATGGATTACAGCTATTTAATATTTGCGGCGATATGGAGCCGAGTTATTTTTGATAGTTGGCCAAGTGAGCAGGCCTTAATTGGTATGGCGATGATCGGCTTCGCTGGTGTTATTACCGCCTGGCGAGAGAAAAAAGTGTCTACCTAGATCACCTTTGAATGGTTCACATTATATTTCATGCACTGTATGTGACTAAAAAATAGGGCCACACTTAACGTAGCCTAGTGACGATTCGATCTAATTAAAAGTAATATTAAACAGTTTCAGTTTATGCTAAATCATCATCAGGTTAGTCTAACAAAGTTTGTTTGAACTCTTTTCGACGGGCACAGGTAATTCACGATAGTCATCCATTTGGTTTAGTACCCCACTAATCACAACTGGCACACACTGGCCCTCGTCATCTATTGCAACCTTTAGCTGACTGGCATAATCAAATGCAACACAAATATGTGTACTGATCAGCAAGGCGTCGACCGTCTGATGTTTGATTGTTTCCATCAACTGATCAATACTTTGTTTGGCACCTAAATTGATAACCTCAGCATCCCAAAAAATTAAGGTGGAATTTAATACGGTTACTAATTAAAAAAATACCGTTTACTCAGGATTAATCCGATGAGAAACCAACAGTTACCGGGCCGCTCAACCGTTATGAGCACAGATGTCATGGCAGCCACGAGCCAACCCATGGCAACACAAGTTGCTTTACAAATACTGAGAGATGGCGGTAATGCAATGGATGCCGCTATTGCGGCCAGTGCTACTTTATCGGTAGTAGAGAGTTATTCATCCGGTATTGGGGGGGATTGCTTTATTCTTTATCACCAAGCAGCAACTGGAAAACTGCACGCTTTAAATGGCAGTGGTCGTTCAGCAGCAGCGGCCTCGATACAGGCAATACGTGACCGTGGGCATGAAACTATGCCCGAAACTGGTATTTTGCCAGTGACCATACCTGGGGCTATCGACGCATGGCATAGTGCCAGCCAATCACTCGGCAAACTTGATTTCTCAGCATTATTACAACCTGCCATTAATTACGCACAAAATGGTTATGTTGTCAGTCCAATCGTTGCTCATAACTGGACAGAATCTGAAGCATTACTCGGTGCGACCCCAGAGGCCAGCTCGGCTTATCTGGTTAATGGCAAAGCACCTAAAGTTGGTACTGTGCACAAACAATTAGACCTTGCACGCAGTCTTAGACTTATTGCTGAACAAGGGCGCGATGTATTTTATCAAGGTGAAATTGCCGAAGAGATTATCCGATTTAGCAACCAACATAATGGTTTATTAAGCCTTGAAGATTTTAAATCGCACCGTAGCGAATGGGTAGAACCGATCAGTTCTGATTATCGTGGCTACCGAGTCTGTGAAATTCCACCTAACGGTCAAGGTATCACTACCCTAATGGCACTAAATATTATGGCGCAAACGCGGGTCTCCGATTATCCTCACCTGAGTACCCAGCATGTTCATCTGCTGAGTGAGG
>Ga0307997_10001182_pt1 | contig 12264 bp, 9 predicted proteins | sample Davwhametageno36_FD_203165 | JGI IMG/M metagenome (GOLD analysis project Ga0307997, IMG submission 203165) | Marine microbial communities from Davis Island wharf, Antarctic Ocean - #36 | ecosystem: Environmental > Aquatic > Marine > Unclassified | place: Antarctic Ocean: Davis Island wharf...
GCACCATCCCGATGCGCGGGCTTGGGAAGTCACTCGAAATGGGGCGCACTTGGCATTGTTCATTGGTGATTATTTTGCTCATGGTGGCAAACGCTCAGGCGCTTGGTGCTCGGCGATGCAAAGCCAATGCAAACGGCCAAGTCCAAAGGCTCCGATTGTTATCAATGTCTGTAACTTTGCCAAACCTGTGGAGGGTGCTCCGGCGCTGTTATCATTTGACGATGCGCGCACCTTGTTTCATGAATTTGGCCATGCTTTGCACCAAATGCTGAGCGACGTGTCTTATTCTGCAGTTTCAGGCACTTCGGTTGCACGTGACTTTGTGGAGCTGCCTAGCCAGCTTTATGAGCATTGGCTGGAAGTGCCGGAGGTGCTGCAAAAGTTTGCCATACATGCGGAAACCGGTGAGACGATGCCTAAGGAGCTACTGTCGCGGATGCTAGGGGCGGCGACATTCGATATGGGGTTTCAAACCGTGGAATATGTGGCTTCAGCTTTAGTGGATTTAAGCTTTCATGAAGGTGCGCCGCCAGCGGATCCGATGGCGCGACAAGCGGAGATTTTGGCTGAAATTAGCATGCCAGCGGCCATTGGCATGCGGCATGCCACGCCGCAATTCGCGCATGTCTTCGCAGGTGATGGCTATTCCAGCGCCTATTACAGCTATATGTGGTCTGAGGTTATGGATGCGGACGCATTTGCCTCTTTTGAACAGGCCAGTGGTGCGTTTGATCCAGAGCGGGCACAGGCCCTGCACGATCATATCCTGTCTAAAGGTGGTAGTGAGGATGCGGAGGCGCTGTATTTGGCTTTCCGCGGGCGCATGCCAGACGCTACGGCTTTGCTGAAAAACCGTGGACTGCTTTAGGTTTGCTTATTCAAACAGCTCTTCTGCGGAGACCCCCCAAAGGGCGGCCTTTGGGGCCCAGCCCTTATAGCCATCGGCAGTGATCTCACACCATTCTAGCTCGCAGGCGCTGAGCCAGGCCAGTACGTTACGTTGAAGCCGTGCATTGATCGCACTGTCGGGGAGAGGACGGTCGAGGATATCAACTGTATCTTTCTTAATCATCACGGTGCGCGCGCCGGACAAAAGTGAATAGTGGATCCAGCCGCCCGCGCCCTCAAAGTCGAGCACTTTTCGCCAATGCCCATGTTCTGCCACAACTTGCAGCGGCATATTGCGCAGCTTGAGGATCCAATCGATGCGATGTGTCAAGGAGGGGCCACGGCGCACATTACCCTCGCTGGTTTTCAGGGACACAAAGCGAGGAATTAGGAGTTTGGTTACGGCACCACGTGTGCTTGTCTCAGCCAGTGCCGGGCAGACCAGAAGCAGGGCGCAAAGGGCCAAACTGGCCACAGATACCGTTAATTTTTTCATAACTTTGCCCGCCATGATCATAGATTTCCGGTTTATTTTCTCTTAACCTTATGTGCCACAGATGGCTGAGCCTGAGAAGAGGGCAAAGTTGAAGAATTTCAGTATAGATCTGTCTTAACGGTAGACCTGATCTTTGGTTGGAAAGCTCCGGTCACGCACTTCGGCGGCATAATTAGCCACAGATTTTTCGATTTGAGCGCCAAGATCGCCATAGAGTTTCACGAATTTAGGGGCCACGCCGGGATTGAGTCCCAGCATATCTTCCAAAACCAATATTTGCCCGTCACACTGGGCAGATGCGCCAATTCCGATGGTTGGAATGGCAATTTGTTTGGTGATTCTAGCGGCCAGAGGCTCAACCATGCCTTCCAAAACGATAGAGAAAGCACCTGCATCGGTGACGGCCTGCGCATCGTGTTCATGTTCGCCCCAGCTGTCTTCGGCGCGGCCTTGGGTTTTAAACCCACCCATGGTGTTACTGGATTGTGGGGTGAGGCCGATATGGGCCATTACGGGGATGCCGCGCTCGACCAGAAATTTAATGGTTTTGACCATGCGCTGACCACCTTCAAGCTTCACAGCGCCGCAGCCCGTTTCTTTCATGATTCGGGCGGCATTGCGAAAGGCCATCTTTGGGCTTTCTTCATAGCTGCCAAAGGGCATATCCACCACGACCAAGGCATGCTTTGTACCGGTGACCACTGCCTTGCCATGCATAATCATGAGATCCAAGGGCACGCCAACGGTGCTGTCCATGCCATGCATCACCATGCCAAGACTGTCGCCCACCAAGATAAAATCCGCATATTTATCAACAATTGCGGCCGTATGGGCGTGGTAGCTGGTGAGGCTGACAATCGGCGTGCCGCCCTTGCGGGCACTGATTTGGGGGCAAGTAATCCGCCTGATAGGCTTTTGCGTACTCATGAACTGTCCTTCCCGGGCCCGATCACCCGTTGATCTATCAATAACACATTCCCAAATTGAACTGCCAGCAGTATTACCGTTGGGTTTTGCAGGGGGCCGGTGAGGGGGGCGAGGTCATGGCCGTCGCGGATATCAATTGATTTGATGTCGCAGAGCGGTTCTGCCGCGATCTGTGAGGTGACCATTTCAACATAGGCCTCGGCGGTCAGGCCTTGGGTGGCTTCAGCCGCATCTAGGGCGACATTCAGTATGGGTGCAGCGGCACGATGCGCCGGCGACAGGCGCACATTGCGCGATGACATTGCCAAGCCATCTGCCTCACGTGCAGTGGGGTGGCCAATGATGCGCAAAGGCATATCGAGATCCCAAACCATTTTGCGGATCAAGGTCAGCTGCTGGAAGTCTTTCTCGCCAAAAACGGCAACATCAGGCTGGGTGATGTTGAACAATTTTGTGACCACCGTAGCCACGCCTTTAAAATGGCTGGGCCGGACCGCGCCTTGCAGTACCCCCGATAGGCTGGGCACATCTACAATCGTGTCAGCTCCAGGCAGATACATCTCATCGGGGTCGGGTGTGAAGACAGCGGCTACGCCTTCGGCGCGCAGAAGTGCAAGGTCCCGCTCCATATCGCGCGGATAGCTGCTGAGGTCCTCGGTTAGCGCAAATTGCGTCGGGTTTACGAAAATGGTTACTACAACCGCATCTGCATTTTGCAGCGCGCGTCGGACCAGCTGCAAATGGCCCAAATGCAAAAATCCCATGGTGGGCACCAGCGCAATGGTTTTGCCATCAGCGCGAAGCTGGGCAATTTCCTGACGCATGAGCAATTTGGATGGGCAAATTTTCATCGTGCACCCTATGAAACTCCTTTGAATTTAACTTGGGCAGAGGTTCACTGCAAGCAGACTTAACTCAATCGGGTTTAGGCGAATAAAACGCTAAAGGCCTCACACCAGATTACGACAGACTTTATCTGTGTTTCGGCAGTGCCTGCGGGCAAATGGTACACTTTATTGCCCTTGAGGGCACTAACTTTAACCCAGTTACTGACCAAACCCCCTTGGTCAATTTTGGGGGCGCATTGACTGAGAAGCAGACCTTCAAATATGGCCCATTGGTGATTTCAAATTCTGAGAACTACAATTCGAGGCTGCCAGCCGCTTTGCGGACCAACTGAGTATTGCCGCTGCCATGATGGGCGCGGTCTTGGCCAGCTAAAACCCCGATCGACGGAGTTTTGCCGGCGGCCATTACTTTGAGTTGATCATTAACCACCTCATTCTATTTCAAACAGCAGCTGTGAGAAGGCTCACCACATGCAGGCACCGAACAGGGTACCGAGAACAAATGTGGGGGCCGCGATAAATAAAAAATGTTAGCATTTAGAATTCCTTTTTTGCAATACCCTTACATTGCCCAACAGAAATGTTTTTAAAATCCACACCACGCAGCGGTGAAAAATGTTCTAAGGTCGGTTTTTGCAACTGGGAGGTCGGCAAGTCTTCCTCTTTTGGGACGAGTTTTGGCAATGTACGTGCAACGTGTAAGGGAGTCGTTCGCGATGAAGACGCAAGTAAAAGCTTTGGTTGTTGGTGGCGGTGCGGTTGGGACCTCAATTGCCTATCATTTGGGGAAACGCGGCTGGGACACTATGCTGATAGAACGCGATGAGCTGACCTCTGGGTCCACTTGGCACGCTGCGGGACTTTTGCCCTTGTTCAACATGTCCTATGCCACCACGCATATCCACAAATACTCAGTCGATTTTTACAAGGCCCTCGAAGCTGAAACTGGTTTGAATGCGGGCTTTGCGGTTGTGGGAAACCTGCGCATGGCACAGACTGATGAGCGGATGGAAGAATATAAGCTCTATGCTTCTACTGCAGAAACCTGCGACGTGCCTTATGTATTTATGACGCCTAACGAAATCAAGGCGAAATGGCCCTTGATCTGCACTGAAGATCTCAAAGGCGCGCTGTATCATCATACTGATGGCTATATTAACCCAGCCGATGTCACCATGGCCATGGCCAAAGGTGCGCGCCAGCTGGGCGTTACTATTGAACGCAGATGGCAGGCCGACAGCTTCGAATGGACTGGCAGCCATTGGGAGGTGACTTGCACTAAGATGATCGAAAAAGGTGGCAACCTTGTTGCGTCTGATGAGCAAGTTGTGATCACGGCGGAGCATGTGGTGACGGCCTCTGGCAATCACGCGCAACGTACGGCCAAAATGCTGGGTATTAAAATTCCGGCTATTCCAGTTGAACATCAATTCGTGGTGCTGGAAAAAGATCCAGCCTTGGTGGAGTATCGCGCGGCGGGCAATCCAGAACATCCGGTGATCAGGGATGCAGATGCGCAAAGCTATGTTCGTGAGGAACGTGGCGGCTGGATCCTTGGGGTTTATGAAAAAGATGCTCCGGCCCGGTTTGAACATGGGGTGCCTGACAGTTTTAGAGCGGATCTCTTTCCCCTCGCGCTCGACCGGATTGAAGAACAATATATGGCGATGATCCACCGGGTTCCGTCCTGTGAAGAAAGTGGGCTGAAAGACGACTTTAACGGCCCTATTTGCTACACACCTGACGGAAACCCATTGGTGGGGCCGGCGCCGGGTTTGCGCAATATGTGGCTGGCGGAAGGCTTTAGCTTTGGCATCACAGCGGCCGGGGGCGCCGGCTATTATATGGCGCAGATGATGGTGGATGGAGAGGCTGAAATTGACATGGCCAGTCTTGATCCAAAACGCTACGGTGATTGGATGACGACCGAATTCGCTATGCGCAAAAACGAAGAATGCTATGATCACGTCTATGTTTTGCACCAGCCCGATGAAGAACGCCCGGCGGCTCGCCCGCTGCGCACCGCACCTGCCTATGATAGGCAAAAGGCCCGTGGCGCGCAATTTGGTTGGGTGAATGGATGGGAGCGTCCCAATTACTTTGGCCCACTCGATGCGCCGCAAGACTTTGATGAAAAGTCCCGAAGCTTTCGCCGCGGCGGCTGGTGGCAATATGCGGTGGATGAGGCTAAGGCTATTCGTGAAGGTGTGGGGCTTGTGGACGCCACGGCCTTCACCAAACATATTGTAAAAGGTTTGGGCGCAACTGCATTTTTGGATTGGTTTACATGCAATAAACTGCCGCGCATTGGCCGGATCAATCTCACGTATGCTTTGACAGGTCATGGGACCACCCGCACCGAATACACCATCGTAAGGTTGTCTGAGCAGGAGTATTATCTTGTCTCCGCCGGGGCATGGACATCTTATGATCACGATTATCTGAAAAAGGCCATTGAAGACAAAGAAATTGAATTTGGCCGCATTGAGCTTCAGAATGTGACCACGCAATGGGGTGTGTTTGCCATCGCTGGGCCTAAGTCGCGCGCTGTATTGGCTGACATCATCAATGATCCTGAACCTGCGACGGCCTTTTCTAACAAGCGGTTCCCATGGCTATCGGCCAAGCAGATTGAGCTGGGGATGTGTCCGGTTAATGCGATCCGTGTGGCGTATACGGGAGAGCTGGGCTGGGAGTTGCACCACCCGATGGAGATGCAAAACTACCTTTTTGATTTGCTGGAAAAGGCCGGTCAGAAACATGGAATGAAGCTGGTTGGCGCGCGGGCGCAAAACTGGTTGCGCCAAGAGAAGTCTTACCGCGCCTTTGGAACGGAATTGGGGCGTGACGCTACGCCAGTTGAAGCAGACTTGCCGCGCTTTGTTGATCTATCGAAAGAGTTCAATGGCAAAGACGCGATGAAGGCTATCGGGGTTCGGGTGAAGTGTTGCACGCTGCTGATTGATGGCCCAAGTGATGCGGACCCTTGGGGCCGTGAGGTGTTGTATCATGGTGATACGCGCGTTGGCCGTCTCACCTCTGGCGGCTACTCTGTGCATTTCGAAAAATCGATTGGCATGGGCTATGTCACACCAGAGTTTGCAGTACCAGGCACAAAATTGCAGGTAAAAATTCAAGATCAACTTTGGGATTGCGAAGTCGTGGAAGACAGTCCCTACGATTCGAAAAACGAAAATATCCGCTTGGACGGCTAAACAGCATGGGCGGGACTATGTCTCACCCATGCTGTTACGGATGCAATCAGAAAAATCGCCTCGGGCTTAACTGAGCCATGATATCTTCGCCCAGAAGGGTTCCGTGGCCAAGGGCCATATCGGCCACAAATTGTGAGGCTGCTGGCGCGGTAAAGAAACCGTAGCCGCCTTGGCCTACGACCCACACAAAACTGTCGTCCTGAGGGGCAGGGCCCAACACCAAATTACGGTCTGGCGCGAAGGTGCGCAGGCCGGCCCAAGAGGAAATTGGTCGCGTGACCGGCTCGGTGACATAGTCTTGGTAGCGTGCCAATGCTTCCGCTAAATCTATATCATGTGCCCAAGCATCCATGGCTGGGCTTGGGGCTTCTTCGGCCAAAGAGACGATCAAGGCACCGGCATCGGCCTTTGCAAACCAACGCTCGCCTGGACCAAAGAGCATCGGCCATGATTGAACGTCCAACCCACCGGGGGCTGCCAAACGTGCCACACTGCGGCGCATTGGGGTGAGGCCAATCTCGGGGATGCCCGCAAGTTTCGCAATTTCATCACCCCATGCTCCGGCGGCATTGATCACTTTGCGCGCGGTGAACTGACCTTGGTTGGTATCAACCTGCCAGCCAACGGAAATCTTGGTGATGGCCTGCACCGTTTGATTGGTTTCAACCTGCCCGCCATTGGTGCGCAGCAGGCCGACAAAACGTTGCAGCATCATATCGGTGTCGATATCTTGGGCGGTTGTGCTCATCGCGGCCCGCATCACGTCATCTGTATTTAAGATCGGTACCAAGTTTTTTGCCTCGGCTATGGTCAACTCGGTCAGTCCCATATGTCGGCGGTCTGTTTCAAATTGCGCCTCTTCTCCGCGCAAACAGACCAACATAAAGCCGCGTGGGCTTAGAACACCAGATAGCAGATCATCCCAATCTCCGCGCCCAGCTTTGGCAAGCGCGATGGTGGAGGTGCTGCCATAGTTTTCCTCATAAAGTGCGGCGGACCTTCCTGAGGAATGATATGCCAAATGCGCCTCGCGCTCCAACACAAGGCAGCTGCCATACTCGGAAAGTCGGGCCGCTGAGGAGATACCGGCGATCCCACCGCCTATGATCAAAAAATCTAACATGCCCCAATTATGCATAAGAAGCGTCAATCTAAAAGCAAAAAGGAGGCCAGAGGCCCCCCTTTTCCAAGCGCCATTTAGTTTTGATCTGTGTTGTAGATTCATCACTGAATATGAATTGATTCAGAATCAGACTCCTCGCGAACCTATTTGAGAGATATTTGCAGTTTGTTGGAGGACATAAGATGTTTATTGACAATGATTATATGCATCATTTTGTGGGCTACCGAAAATCGTCATTTAGTAAAGTTCAGATGGTGAATGACACTGAAGGCACGCGCAGAAAAGTATACGACCTTATGATACAAGATGTCCCAGTTGCTCTCTTGTATTTCGCAATCAATATGGCGATCCCGTCTGTTCATATTTTGCCTACTTTGCTAGCAACATTACTACTCAAATATATCGGTAAGAAAAACTGCTTAGTCTGAAGTCAAAAAACTGCATCAATCTCGATATGCCCCACCAGATATTCCTTGCCATGCCGTCTTGGTTCGATACCATTACCTAAGGGATTGCGGCGCGAAACCAACCAACCCGTCAAACTTGGCGTCCCGTATTTTTGATGACTCAGAAAGTGGAATTATGACACAATATTGCGACGATCCAGTGATCCTGAATCAATGGCATCCGCTTAGCTCGTTTGATGAGATAGTGGTTGGCCAGATGCACAGCACTGTGCTGCTTGGCTGTTCGATATCTTATCAGCTGACGGCGCAGGGCAGTTTGTCTGTTTGGCTATGCCGTGACGTAAATTTTTCACTCCCTTTGAAGCGCGCGTATGGCTTTTTGTGGACTAGCCTTGGAACACCACCCGACGAAATATTCGCGGTTGGAGAACTTGATGAAACTGATCGCCAAAATGTGGCTACGGGGGTCTTTGGCGTAAATGTTTCATTCGGACGTGCTATCGAGAACTTTCTTGATATGGGACACTTCCCCTTTGTACATACAGGTATTCTCGGCGAAGAGCCCCACACCGAGGTCAAAGAATACGATGTAGATGTTTCAGAGAGCCGTGATGAGATTATGGCGACCCGTTGTAGGTTTTATCAACCGCAGGCCTCGCTGGCATCTGAGGGCGGCGCAGACGTTGACTACGTTTTTCGTGTCCCACATATCAACTGCGCGCTCTTATACAAATCTAGTCCAGGGTATGAGGCCGAAGGGCGAATGGACGTAATTTATATGTTCCTTCAACCCATGGGTCCAGAATGGACGCGCGCACACACAGGGATGTGCGTGATTGACAGCAAAAACAGTTATCAAGGAATTCGGTACTTTCAGCAGGTTATTTTTGGACAGGACAAGTCAATCTTAGAGAACCAGTTTCCCAAACGCTTACCACTTGATAGCCGTGCCGAAACACCAATCCGTGCTGACAAATCCGCTATTGCTTATCGCCGATGGCTGACAAAAAAGGGACTGACCTATGGCGTCATTCCAGCAATTTGATGTGGAGTATGAGATGAAAGTTGACCTCAGCCAATGGCATCCTATCGCCTCAAGCAGCGACCTTCCACTGCGGCACGTTTATCAGGGCCAGCTTTGGGGGCGAGAATTAGCCGTCTGGCGCGCTGATGATGGACATATAAACGTCTGGGAAAACCGGTGCCTTCATCGCGGTGTCCGGTTAAGCATCGGTTTGAATGAGGGGAGTGAGCTCCGTTGCCTTTATCATGGATGGCGATATGCAAATCGAACTGCAGGATGCACCTACATTCCCGCTCATCCTGCTGACGCACCCGCGCGCACGATCTGCAATAACACCTATCAATGCGTTGAGGCGCATGGGCTTGTTTGGTCGGCTATCGCACCCGAAAGTAGCTTTGAAGGGCAAGACGTGTTAGAAGGTTTAGAGCCTTTGGCTCTGCGCCCAATCCCAATAGCCGCGCCGCTGCACTTGGTCCAAAAACTCGCGCCTGACTACCCATTTGGTACGTTAACGCATCGAGACGACACATCTTTGACCCTTCAATATGGGCAGGCAAAGTTGCAACTGTTTCTCCAACCCGTCGATGCTGGGAAAACAATCATGCGCGGCCTACTGGTACCTCCACCAGTCGACTCGGTGGCCGCCTTACTGCACCATAATGCGACAATGACTGCCCTGCGAGATGAAATCGAATTGGCTGCTACTAGGCTTGATCCACCCACAGCAATAGACGTGAAATTTGCGCCTGTAGCCAAAGGCCTCGCTCGAATGCCAGACATTGATAATGCTGGACCAGAGGTTGAATTGCGGGCAAAAGTTGCGCGAAAATGGCAGGTAGCTGAACAAGTTATGGCATTCCGGCTTGAGGCGCTTAGCGGGCAATTTCCAACGTTCCAACCCGGCGCACATATAGACGTCAACCTTCCTAACGGCATGTCGCGTCAATATTCGCTGACCAATGGACCGGGCGAAACCGATCACTACACCATTGGTGTGAAACACGATATTGCATCGCGTGGTGGATCAACATGCCTTCATGATGACGTTCAAGAAGGCGACGTCCTCGCTATATCGGCGCCACACAACAACTTCCCACTGCGCCGCGATGCGGTTAAAACCATTCTGATTGCAGGCGGTATTGGGATCACACCATTGCTCTCGATGGCAAAAACACTCAAAGCTCAGGAACTGCCATTCGAATTACATATCTTTGCTCAATCCAAAGATGATCTGGCGTTTCCAAATATTTTGCACAACTTAGGTGCGTCTACGATACCTCACACGGGTCTCACACCGCAAGCAACATGCGATGTGATTGCTGGTGTTCTAGCTAATTATACACCGGCTCAACATGTCTATATATGTGGCCCTGGTGCCATGTTGGCGGCAACCCGCGAATTGGCAACCAAGGCTGCGTGGCCAGACGAAGCGGTTCACTTCGAGTACTTCAAAAACACACACAAAATCGAATACAATACTACCTTTGAAATTGCACTGTCCCGGTCTGCGCTGACCCTTCAAGTGCCAGCTGGCAAGACAATATTGCAGGTCTTAAGGGACAATGGCATTGAAGCCCCAAGTTCTTGCGAACAAGGGGCTTGCGGCACATGTTTGATGACCGTAATCGAGGGCGAGCCGGATCATCAAGATGTCTATCTTTCAACGACTGAGCGGGCCGCAAACCAGAAGATTATTACCTGCGTATCAAGGTCAAAATCAAACCGCCTTGTCTTGGACATTTAGGATGTGAGTAAATGAAATTGTATGACTACGAACTGTCTGGAAATTGTTACAAAGTACGACTTTTTCTCAGTATCTTAGATCTGAGCTTCGATACCCAGACGGTAGATTTTTACCCTGGGCGAGAACATAAGTCAGAAGCTCTACTCAGGCTTAACCCACTTGGGCAATTACCAATTTTTGAAGATGCTGATAAGGTTCTTTGCGGGTCAGATGTCATATTGTCTCATCTCGCAGCGAATTATGATAAATCTGGGCTGTGGTACTCTCCCAAACAACGCTTGGATATCGACAAATGGATCCGGTTCGCAGATGAAATCACCGCAACGGCATCGGCTGCACGCCTGCACGATACATTTTTCTATGATTTGGATATCGCTACCGCGCGTGCAGGAGCCGAACGATTGTTTCGAAATTTAGATGAGCACCTATGGTTTTCTGAACAACGTGGATACGATTGGCTGGTTCCTACTCGGGTTCCAACTCTCGCTGACATTACTTGTTTTCCATACGTTGCGCTGTCGGAAGAAGGCGGAATTTCGAGGGCGGACTACCCTGCAATTCGACGTTGGTGCGATCGTATAAAGCGTATCCACGGCTTCATCCCCATGCCTGGTATATTTTCTACTAGCAAAGCGGCATGACGACCCTGAATCAATTATGATGGACCAAAGGGCAGTGATGCATTAACATTCAACATGGATCAATCAAGTGTGGCTGAATAGCATTCTCTATCTAACGCTTTATTCGCACTTAACAAACTCGAAAGGACATATAGTGAAACTACTAAAAGGAATGATGTCAGCATTAGCAATGACAGTAGGATTCGTTACGCCGTCTTATGCTGACGAACCTAAAGATCAAGTGAAGGTTGGATTTATTTACGTAGGCCCAACAGGCGACCACGGATGGACATACCGTCACGATATTGGTCGTCAGCAAGTAGAAGAAAAATACGGTGATAGAGTTGAAACCGTATTCGTAGAAAGCGTACCAGAAGGCCCAGATTCAGAGCGTGTAATGACGCAGATGGCCCTCAATGGTGCAGACATTATCTTTGCAACATCGTTTGGCTATATGGATGCCGTGCTAAACGTAGCTAAGAAATTTCCAAACATAAAATTTGAACATGCAACTGGCTACAAGCAGGCAGACAATGCTGCGAACTATGGTTTGAAACTATATCAAGCGCGACATGTTCAAGGCGTTATTGCTGGTATGATGACAAAAACAAATAAGATTTGTTACGTTGCTTCGTTCCCAATCCCTGAAGTTATGCGCGAAATTAATACTTATTACTTGGGTGCAAAGAAAATGAACCCTGATGTAGAGCTTTCTATTACTTGGGTATACACATGGTATAACCCCGGCCTAGAAGGTGACGCTGCTAACGTAATGATCCAACAAGGTTGTGACGTGGTTGCCCAACACACCGACTCACCAGCACCTCTAAGAGCAGCACAAGAGGCTGGCGTTGTAGGATTTGGACAAGCATCAAATCAAATGAAGTTTGCCCCCAAGGCACAGTTGACAGCTACGATCGACAACTGGGGTCCATATTACATTGATAAAGTTGGTCAGGTTCTCGACGGTAC
>Ga0307997_10001183_pt1 | contig 12262 bp, 4 predicted proteins | sample Davwhametageno36_FD_203165 | JGI IMG/M metagenome (GOLD analysis project Ga0307997, IMG submission 203165) | Marine microbial communities from Davis Island wharf, Antarctic Ocean - #36 | ecosystem: Environmental > Aquatic > Marine > Unclassified | place: Antarctic Ocean: Davis Island wharf...
TGACATACCTGCAGCGCTCAATCAACTCGGAACAACGATGTTCAATGTTTCCGATCATATCTCCACCTTCACGAGCTTTTCTCGATAAAACGGAAATGTTCCGTGCGGCGCTCGAACAAAAAATGACGTTATGTCGTCCGCATGGACGTGTGTTGGTCCACAGTACTGAAGTTGGAGCACCCATGTACCGGGGGGTCGCGTTATATACCATGAGCAGAGGTGCAGAGCACAACAACGAGTCGTACCAACGATAACTTAATTGTCTTGATCTGGAGAATTTCATTCGAGAGTTTTACCACGAGAAAAATTGTGAAAAAGTTAGAAAACCAAAAATGCGAGCAAAATATCCTTCAGCTGAAGCAATACCGCAAAATTTCGTGTTATTTTCATCGAAAGAAGGTGCACACCCATTCGTTATGGATGCAAATGTGCGTTGCTAAAAATCTTTGTTCGTTTGTAAGTAAAAAATATTTGTATTATTTTTTAAATTTTTCTACATCTATGCAAATATATTATTTACTTTTCACAAGTCCATCGAAAGATGATGCATGTCCATACTCTTTGTTGTGGATGTATGCGTGGCTAAATCTTTGTTAGTTGTTACGTCTTCTGACGACATGATTCGTTTGCCCAACATCTGACGATGAAGTCTTCTTTCTAATTTGCTCAAATTATGAAATGTTGGATCTTTCACATCTTTCACATTTTGTTTTCCAGTGCCACCGTAAGTTGGATGTCGTTCTACTGACGGTGGTCGAAGCACAAGACCACCACCACCACCACCACCACCACCATGCTGACTCCCACTACTCCTTCCACTCGGTGAGTTTGGTCGTGAGTTCGATCGAAATGATGCAGAGGAGGAAGGACTACCCATTCTTGATACCATCGACGTCAAAATATCAACACCAGTACTATCATCCAACGCCTTTCTCACAATATCTTTCGATGCGTCAAACGTTCTTTTTGCCGCTTCGTAATCACCCAAGCACTCTTGCTCGACACCTAAATTATGCAGTGCCAATGCCATACATCGTGCCTTGTCCTCGATTGTCGTCACATGCTCATCTCCTTCTCCTTCTCCTCCTCCTTCTGTAATCTGACGTGCTGCTGCCACTGCAGACAGTGCAAATCCTAACGACTCCTCGTGTTTGTTCTGTTTCGAACATACCGTGCCTAAATTATTTAGTGTTGTCGCACGCATCTTTGCACTAATAGTCACATCCTCTGCTAAGATCTCTTGCGCACGGACAAGAATTACGCGTGCCGTGTCAACAGCACCACGCTGCACGGCTGACATAGCTCGTGCGTTTACTGTCACCAGCTCGCTCCTGGCTCCACCACCCCTGAGTTGTGCGACGATTGATCTCGACGAAGAGGTGGATGTCACCATTGTCTTCTTCTTCTTCTTCGTCCTTGTGCTGCCATCATTGCGTCTTTTCTGTTGCTCCTCATCGTCCGTCGTATCATCCTCAAGCGACATGGCGGAGGAGTCGTCTGTTCCCATGGCTCTCCCACTGGCATTGTACACAGTAGCATTGGGGTCTTCCACGAGCGAGGCGGCGGCCGACAAGTACTGGCTCCGGTACGCAGTAGCAGTCGAACCAGGACGATTTCCTCCTGCTGCTGTTGTTGTCGGTGGTGCGGCGACAGCGACGACAATTTTATTTTTTTTACTCGACTTTGGACGAGGCAGCACGATGGAAACACTTCGTACCGCCGAGCCACTATTGTCTGCTGCGTTGTTCATCTCGTAGTGATCCAGTGCGCTGCTACCACCGTAGCCACCACCGTAGCCATCACCGTTTTGTCTTCTTTCTTCGACTGCTGCCTCTACGTTTGATCTTATTCGATCCATGACTTTTCCTTTCACTTTTCTAATTTGTTTTCTTCTTTCTCTTCTTTTTAATCTTTCCTCGTAATCATCACCACCCTTCTTTCTTCTCTCAACCTCTGCTCTCCTTTCCTCTTCCTCTTTCTTTTTCTCCTCCTCCTCAAAACGTTGAATTCGTGCCAGTCGCTTTCTCTCCATTGTGATTTCGTGCATCATCTTTTTTGTCCGCATTCTTCCAACATGACCACGCCATGTTCTTTGAATGTCACTGATGCTCGCCAATTTTATTGCAACCATTCGACGAAGACGTAAAGTAAACAGCTGCGTTCTCCACCATCGTTGTACTTTTGAAGATGATTTCTTCAAAAGGACTGGATTAATTCGTCGCATTTTTTGTGCTCGCATTCTTTTTTCCATCTGCTCAATCTTACGTCGCTGCGCTGCTCTTCTTGCGTCAGACCTCTTAGACTTGGATGACTTTTTTCTTTCTCCTCCTCCTTTGATTGTTTTATCTTCCTCGTTCTTCTTCTGTTCTTTCTTTTGCTCCTCCTCTTTCGTAGCTGATACCATTGCGTACTTGGACTTGGATTTTGTTGCTGTTGTCGTTGGCTCCTCCTCGTACTTGTGGAGCTCATCCATCACAACAGTTTGGTCTGTTGCAACAACAGCGTACTTGCTGCTGCCTCCCTTCCTCCTTTTATTTTTCTTGTCGTCGCCTTTCTCCTCCACCTCCTCCTCCTCCTCCTCCTCCTTCCCCACTGCAGCGGCAGTGGCGGCGGGTGGTCTTCTTGCTGTCATTGGTGAGTCAGTTGACTCACCTCGTTTTGTTTCCATTCTATTCACTCTCTCCTCCTTCTCCTCTCCTTGTTCGTCAACTCGGAGCAGACGATGTCTCTTTTTGCTGCTGCTGTTGCTTCTCCTCTTCCTCTCCCTCTCTCTCTCTCTCTCTTCCTTTTCTTTTTTTCTCTCCTCTCTTCGACTTTCTTCTAACACTCTTGCTTTTTCTTCCACGAGATCACGCGCTCCTTTTGCTTTCTTTGCAGCCATCTCTGCTTCTGCCTGAGCTGCACGCTCTGCTCTTGCCGCTGCAATTCGCTCGCGCAGTGGTACTCTCCTTCCATCCTTGCCTCGTGGAACACTAAACTGCTCCGCCTCTTCTTGTCGTTGCAAGCGGTGAATGTGCATGGTCATGGCAAGCTTGTCTGCTGGATTTGGTGGCACTCCTCCTCCTCCGCTACTTCCTCCACTACTTCTCTGCATGATGGCAATGGATGCTCTGCGTGTTGGTTGAGATGAGGACGACGACGATGATGCTGCTGTCTGCATGTGATCACCATCCTGCTGTCGATTCTTTTCAAAGGCAGTGACCATGGACAGCTTCTCCTCGTTAGTCTTTGAGACTCTTGCTGCCAGTGTCTCCTTTTCCACTCGCAACTTTTCTATCATATTTTTTTCTTCTTTCATTTCCTTCTCCATCATTTTTTTTTCTTCGTTCATTCGTACCAACGATGCTTGTCTTTCTCTCTCCATCAATTGTTTTGCTTTCTCCATTGCGTTGCGTGCAGCAAGAATAGCCTTGTCTTGTTTTATTCTCTGCTCCTCATGCTCTCCCAGCACTGTCAGCATCTTCTCCTTCTCCTCTTGTAAATGATCTGCTCTTCTTCCTTGCTCTCTTGCCTCTCTCATTTTTAATTTCATTTCTTTTTCTGTTTCTTTTTCTTTTATTTTTTGTTGTCTCTTTTGCTCCTTTTCTCTTTCCCACTCTGCCTCTGCTGCTGCAAATCTTGCTCGTGCCTCTGCTTGTGCAACCAACATCCTCTTCTCTGCTTTTGCACGCTCTAGCTCTGCTCTCGCTTGTTCTGCCATTCTTTCAATCTGCTCGAGTGCTGCTTTTCTTTGTACTTCTTTTGACTTCGCCTCCTCCTCCAGTGCTACACGATGCGTTTCTTCCGAGCTTTCAATTGCTTCTCTTGCATCTCTGGCAATGGTGGCTGCTCTCTCCTTCTCTCTCAATGCAGCACGCTCCAACTGTTGCACTGTCAGCTCTAACTCTTGATGTTTACGCTCTGTCTCCGCTGTTATTTTCTTTGTCTCCTCTATCTCTCTCTCTCTCATCTTTTTTTCTTTCGCAGCTCTTTCTTCTTCTGCTGCCTCTCTTTCTAGTTTTAACATCTCTTGGCGCTCAATTAATATTTTTTTCTCCTTCTCCATTTCTTTTTGCTGTACCAACAGCATGCGTTCCATGTCCTCACGCTCTTTTTGCATCTGCTTGACCAACAGTGCTCTCGCTGCTCCTGACACTGCACTCTTCAGTGCCTCCACCTCCTCCTTTCTTCGCTCCTCACGCTCACTCAGTACGTCGTTCATTCTTTCTTCTAATTTTTCTCTTTCTTCTTCAATCGATCTCGCTAAATTAATTTCATTTTGTCTTTCTATAGAAATTTTATCCAACTCTGCTTGCTCCAATCTAATTCGTGCCTCTTCTCTCTCAATTCGTGCGCGCTGCTCTGAAAGTTCTCTTTCTGCTCTCTCTCGCTCCAGTGCGGCTTGTTTTCCTGCAGATTTCATTCCAGCAAATAGTGATTTGACTCTTGCTTCGCTTTCAGTTTTTTTTAATTTCTCACGTTCCTTTTTTTTTCTTTGTTCCTCCAACGCTTCCATTCTTTTGACGAGCTCCTCCTTTTCTTTTGCTGCAATCTCCTTCATTCTTTCTATCTGCACTTTCATTCTCTCCTCCTCAAGCAGCCGTGCATCTTCTACCCTGCTGCTTTCCAACTGCTTCTCTTTCTTCTTCTGTCTCTCTCTCTCTTCTCTTTCCTCTTCCATTTGAATCTTCATTTTTTTAATTTCTTCCGCCGTGCTTTTCTCATTCAAAATTTTCTTTTCCAAAATCTTTTCCTCTGCTTCTCGTCTCTCCATCTCCTCGCGCTGCCTCTCCAGCTGCTCCTGTTTCCTCTGCTCATCTTTGACAAGAAGCTCTTTCTGAAACTTTTCTTGCATTTGTTGCATTTCCTTCATCTTTAAACGTGTCTCCTCCTCCATCGCGTTCATTTTCACATCAAGTTTCTTCCGTTCCTCCTTTTCTCTTCTTTCCTCCTCCTCTCTTCTATTTCTTTTTTCATCCTCCAACTCTTTGAAAAGAATTTCCTTTTCTTTTCGAAGCATTTCCTCCGTCTCCTCTCTTTGGAGGAGCTCCTCCTCTAACTCAACAGTCCTCTCCATTTCTCTCTCTAGATATCCATTTCTTACTTTTTCTGCCTCTCGCTCGAGCTCTGCTGCTTTCATTCTCTCCTCCTCTAGTAAACGATCCTCTTGAGATCTTTTTAAACGATCAAGAGCATTTCTTTTTTCCTCCTCCAAGTGTGTTCTCATTTTTTCAAATCTTCTTTGCTCTTGGAGAAGACGTGTGTCTGCTGCTGTCCTTTGTGTTGCTAGCCTCTTTCCAAGCTCATGCTCGTGCGACTGCGATGAATCTCGCTCTTTGTCCACTTTTCTTTTCTCTTTCTCCACTTGCTCAAGTTTTCTTTTCATGTAATCTAATTCTTTTTCCAAAGTTTCTCTCGCCTGTTGAGCGGCGATGGCAGCTACTTTTGCTGCTTGCGTTGCAGCAGCCGCAGCAGATGATGCAGCGGGTGAACCTCGACCTGCTCGACGAGATGGTGGTCGTCCACCACGTCCTGGAAACGAGGATCTTCCAGATGGTGATGGTGTGCCACGGGGTGTTCCTCTTGGTGTTCCTCTTGGTGTTCCTCTTGGTGTTCCTCTTGGTGTTGTTGGTTTTCCGTTTGCTCTAGCACCTGGTGGTGGTCTTCCTGATGGTGGTGGTGGTCTTCCTGGTGGTGGTGGCCTGCCTGATGGAGGTTGACCTTTTGGTGTTCCTCTTGGCGTTCCTCTTGACGTTCCTCTTGGCGTTCCTCTTGGTGTTCCTTTTGGTGGCTTTCCACGTGGCGTTAGCGGAGAAAAAGATGGTGGTGGTCTGCCACCTCTGGCTCCTCTTGGTGTCGTTGGCATTGCTGGTGGTGGTCTGCCACTTTTCTGAGGTGGTGTGAACTGAGGTGGTGGACGCACAAAGTTTGGTGGTGGTCTTCCACCTCTTGGTCCTCTTGGTGTTGTTGGCATTATTGGCATTGCTGGTGGTGGTCTGCCGCTTTTTTGAGGAGGTGAGAACTGAGGTGGTGGCCGCACAAAGTTTCCTGGACCAGGTGGTGGTGGTTTGCCACCACGAGGTCCCAGAGCTGGTCGAAATGTTGGTGGTGCTCTTCCTGCTCTTGGTCCTCGAGCACCAGAAGGAACTGCTGTGACGTGCGTCACGTCAAATACTGGCTTGGGTCGCGGTGTACCTCTGCCACCGCCTCTGCCACCACCACGACCACCACGACCACCTCTTCTTCCACGTGGTGGTCCTCTTGGTGGTCCTCTCGGTGGTCCTCTTGGTGACGGCAGCACTGGTGGTGGTCTGCCACCTCCTCCTGCTCCGTCGTCCATCATCTTCCTCTCTTTCGTTCTCCTCTCGCTCTCCTCTGCCTGTGCAATGTCACGATTCATTTTATCCTCCATGTGCTTTCTCATCCATGGTGGTGGTCCACCGGGTGAAGCTGGTGCTCCTCTCTTTGTCAGCTCGGCAATTGATGGAAGCCATGCTCTCCTTAATCCTGGTCTCCTTTCTCTCAGTCTTATTCTTTTCCACCACTTTTGAATTCTTCTTGCCTTATCGTTCTCCACGACAATTTCAATGGCAACACGAATCTCTTGCTGATCACCTACCCACGTTAGACATCGCATGAGCAAGAACGTTGGAAACTCACCGTTTCGACGGTACCATGCTAGTTGGACGCGCACCGCTGCCATGTTTAGTTTACGCAACTCCTTAATTGTTTTTCTAAACTCTTTTGTTCTTGAGTGTGTCCTCCATGCACCTTGTACTTTTGATGCCGATGCTTGTAATTTTCTTTTTCTTCTCCTCTTTTGATTCCTTCTCCAGCGATACTGAACGACACGTGCAGCATTTCCTCGTCTCCTTAAATGCTGCAAATGCGCTGCGTTCTTCTCTCTCGTATCCAACACCCACAGAGCACGCATCAACACGAATGTTGAGTACATTCCACTCTTCCTGTACCATGCCAGCTGCAGACGAAGCGCGGCACGATGGAGTCCATCGACTTCGTCAAACAACTCTCTCCATGGCTTCCGACCATACAAACGACCGAGCCACACACGCTGAATGAGACGTGCTGAGTGAATTCGTTTTAATGCAATTCGGAGAGCACGACCCCACACGCGGCTGTGGCGCCACATTCGTTGCAATCGAATGGCACTCTTTCGAAAAGAGGTTGCTATTTCATACGACATTAAATTACGCTTGTACAATCGTAAATTTTCTAGCTGCTGACGACGAAGTTCTGGTGGTGGTGGCCACACCGGATGCTCAGGAGCGTTGCGTGGATCGGTTGGCTTCCCTCTTCCATCTACCGAGTAGAGCCATGGTGAGACGACGCGATACTTGTGCATCCAGTCGTTTGGATCACGAGGAGCAGCAAAGTCATCCTTGGTGAATGCACCAAGATCTGGTGCGACTCTCATGGTACGACCACCAGAGAACAGGCAGTCAAGACATCGCATCCATTTTGGTGCCAGCGAAACGGCAGTCGAAGTCGTCGAAATGGTCGAAGTCACAGAGATCTCCTCCTCAATCTCGTCGTCGTTCATGTCCATTTCCACCATGGTGTCTCCTGGTGGAACTAATCCATCGAGGCCATCGAGGCCATCACCATCGTTTTCACCATTACCGTCACCACTACCACCCGCACCACCACTCCCACTATTATCGTCACCATCACCACCACCACTCCCATACATTTTGCGCTTCAACTCCAAATTCTTTTTAATCTTTCTCCTCATTTTTTTGTCACGCTTCTTCCGTTGATGAGAAAGGTACCTCTCGATTCTCTTGGTCTTCCAATGTTTGTAAAGCACAAACAAAGAGGCACCAAGCCCGACAATACCAAGAATTGATAACGTCACGATCAAAATGGTCATGCTCATGTCATCAACAAATGGATCTCCCTCATCAAACGACGAGGGTGAGTCGCTAGCAGAGGGAGCGGGAGGACGAAGAGAGGTGGAAGGTCCAGGAGGAGGGCGAGGTGTGCCGGTGGTAGTGGTGGTGGTATCGGAATCAGAGGAGGGAGCAGGAGCAGGAGATGGTGGCGTTGGAGGAATTAAATTCTTTCCATCAATATCAATTGGAGTGACAGTATCACCAAGATCAAAATCATTAGGATCAAAGATGCTCTGCGTCGTGTCTCTGTTTGGATTGTTTGGATTGTTTGGATTGTCTGCGTCGTTGGTGGTGACGAGACTATCCAGTTTGAAACCAAGCGATCCTGCGAGATCACCGTGTGCAGACCCAAGACCAGCAGAGAGAGATCCACCAAACTGAGAAGGGGACCAAACAGAATGTGGGTCGGTCATAGATGGTGATGTCGCCGTCGTGTTTCCTAATAATCTCTCCTTGGCAACATTGACAATATCAGAACGTCCAGCAACTGTAAACTCAACTTCGATCCATGTTCCATCGTCTACTGCATGTCCATCTGTTCTCCTCCGAACAAAGCTGCCTCTCCTCTCCTCTCGGAGTCTCCTTCGCCTGCCACTTCCATCACTACTACCACTATCAGCACTCCTACTTCCCAGACATCCCGCATCTCCTGGGCAAGTGTAAATTCCTACAATTGTTACTACCACATCACCATTCACACCAAGACCTTTTGCGATCGATGCTTCCACGACGTGACGAACATCGAGACGATCCAGGACGTTGACAGTCAGACCTCTTGGACGTGAAGCACCAAAACGAATGGACGCAGTCAATGTAGATCTTGGTGGATAAGAAGAGAGTGCTCTCGTTTGAATGTGAATGACTGTGCTGGAAGATGTCGTGTTGTTGTTGTTGTTGTTGTTGTTGTTGTTGTTGCTGCTGCTGTCTCCATTATTCAGTTCATCAAGAAGACCCCCAATGGTATTTCCAAGATACAAAAGAGTGACTCGATGAAAGGAGGAGTCGGAGGGAAAGAAGCGGACGTCTTTCGGAGCAACGTGAATGGGATCCACAACAAAAGAAACAGTAACACGGCCCAGCGTCTCTAAAGAGGCATCAGCACTTGCACGGAGAACTACATTTCCACCTCCACTGACGTCGTGGAGAACAATTTGAAACGTCGATGTCATATCAGCAGTGAGTTGACGACGCACATCAATCATGAGCGGAGCGTAATCACCAAACGTGTCTCGAACGATCACTGCGCACTGGACAACTGTCGCACCAGGCACAACAATCCCCTCCGTGCATCCTACCAACTGGCAGTACCTTCCGTCAACGGCAGAGACTCCATTCTCGTACAAGCTCCAAGAAGATGAAGACAAAGAAGTTCCCTCTAACCCCTCTCCTCCACGCCAGCTCTTCACCACGACAGGATGCGTTCCCTCTCTTCCACGCATTGTTGCGACTCTAATCTCACGAAGCACAGCCCTCTTTCTCTCTGCTGCAGTTGGGAGGAGAAACGAGGGTGTCCATCCAAGTTTTACGACGTACACGTTGTTGTTGTTGATGTTGTTGTTGTTGTTGTTGTTGTTGTTGTTGTTGCCAGTGCCTCCCATTCTCATTCTTTGATGCATCATGGCAAACTCCTCAATAAACGCACGCACCACCATTGCCGTTGATCCAGGACTCGTGTCCTCTCCTTCCATGTCTGCAGACGATGACAGCGATGATGTATCGATCTGTGCAGAAGCTAGGCACGTTTTGTCAGTTGGATCAAATGGCATTTCAAACTCCATCAGGTGGACGCTGTCGAGATCACCCGTCCCGTCCTCAGCGGCCGAAGTCACTGCCGTCGTCACCGTCGTCTGAGCTCTCACGATGTCTCCAACGAGAATCGTGACGAGAACGAGGAGGATGCGGACCAACATGGAGCAGGTCTGTCGATTGCTTCTCCTCACGTTACTCCTGACGCTCACATTTCTATCTCCTTTTCTATTTCTACCTCTGTCTTTACCTCTATGTCGTTCTCTATTTCTTTTTTCTTTCTCCCTCTCTCGTCCTTCAAATCTGAGAGCAGCCAGTACCACCATCATCATCATGAGTGTTGTCATCATGAGAAGAGGAAGCAGGCTTCTATTATTAAGTGTTTTCATGCTGTTAAGAAGAACACCCGAGTACGAAGGACTACAACTCAACCTACACTGGTAGGATGCTTGGTTGCTTCGGTACGCGTCGTCGTGACTGCCAAATCGAGGCGGTCGTTGGTTGCAGTGATACCAATTGAATTGGGAGTCTATAATGTTGCAATCTATAATAGTAAAAGAAGTGGAGGGGACCAAAGAACGACTTTTGACGTCATTGGAGGTAAAAAAGGAGTTGGATCGAAAGCTGGGCGTTGTGAAAAGGAAGTGTGGCGTCGTTGTGATGGAGAGCGTCGTCGTTGTCGTCCTCGTCGTCGTCTGCTCTGCAGAGAGTGCGAGGAGGAGGAGGAGGAGACGAGGAAAAGAAATTATTGTCATAGTATTTGTTATACTAGTTGAACGCTAGGTCAAGCATAAAATGTGTTATTCGGTATCCGGATGTGTGTGGTGTGGGAAGACCACAAAGGAGGTGGTAACATCCTCTGCTCTGCTCGCCATCGCCACCGTCTTGTTTTTTTATCCAATTAGAGAATCCTAAAAAAAACATAAATTAACGGACCTTTCGATATCGCAAGTACTATTAATATACTGTATACAGTAGTAGGCCCTTTTGGATCTTTGAGAATTAAACGATGACCCACGTGCGAGTGCGTCCTTCCCTTCTATTCATCCCATTGATACTCATCCAGTCGTCCATTGCTGAATTACAAAGTCAGTGGACAAATTCACTTGGATTTCATCTCGTCGCAACCTGCACAGGACAAAATCCTACTCTTTGTCCTCTTGGATTTGGTTGTAAATATGGAATTTGTTCACCAATAACATCAAATATATCGACGTGTCTGACTTGCAATTACAGTGGAGGCAACCAACCAACTTGCACTGTCCGCTGCCCACCAAACACACGTCTATCCTTAGATTGTGGCGTTTGGTTGGCTCCACCAAACACTAAACCATGCAGTAGCATAATGGACAATGGTGATTGCGTACAAGCGGAAATACAAAATTGTGACCAGGAACCACTGTCGTGTATCGAAATACCATGTACCAGTATTGATAGTACTTCAACACTAAACAAAGAGCTTACCCTGGTTACCAGCCAGACCAGTACTGAAACTAAACCAACTCCCAAGAATGCGGCTCTATCAATCAAATATTTCGGATTTTGGGGACCAGATTCACCAGCAGAAATGTCCACATTTACAAATTTAGCTTTTGCCAACGACGCAACAGAAGCAGTAATTAATGCCAAGTATGGCATTCATTCACTTCTCAAACTTCACAACATTTTTGTCAATCAAACCACATCTTGGAATCATCATTTATATCATCCATCGTATTACGAACCATTATGGGAAACAGTAGCAAATGAAATAGCACCTCTTCTTTCCAACGGCAGTGCGTTAGGATTTTTTTTAGGAGATGAGTTACTTTGGAATGGCATGAATTTTACAGAGATTGAAATCTATATTAATGTTGTTAGAAAAAGATTTCCTAGAAATAGTAGCAATGCAATTATTTACACCAACGCTGCTTGGCCCACTTTATTTCCAACAACACCAGGGGAACCTACATCAACTGGCAACATTGGTGCTGTACCCAATGCAAATTTATGGTTGCATGTCCCTGAGGCTTTAGATTGGTGGGGTGTCGATGTATATCCCGATCAATTTTCACAAGAGGGCGCTTTAACTGTGTTACATTCCAACGTGTTAAGAAAATTTACAAACAGTTTACAACAATTAGTAGTAATTCCACCTTTCTATGGTGATCGTCTAAATTCTACTACAAACGAAAGAAGACAATTGGATTGTGACAATGGGGATTGCGATACTGCAATGTTGGCTTGGTCACAACAATTTGAACGTTCTTTTCTAAATGCTAGTTATAGAGATGCTACTCGTGTGATAGCTGCCATGCCTTATCATTGGAGTACTTTAGGAACTGGCAGTGGCATGCGTCAACAAGGAGGCAAAGAATTGAAACAAACGAGAGCAGCTTGGGAAAGTATTGGCAAGAGTGTTGTAGCTGCAGAAGCAGAAGCAGAAAGAAGTTGAATATCTCTACTAGCTACTAGAGCACAAAAAAAAGTGGCTTCTCCTTAAATAAAATTTAATTCTTATTCTTATTCTTATTTCTAACATTCTACAGACATTCTAACTTCTAACATTTATTATTTCTAACAATCTTCGGTAGCCAAAGCTCATCGAGACGAGCTTTCACAAAACTGCTGCACTTTGCGCTCCC
>Ga0307997_10001189_pt1 | contig 12232 bp, 2 predicted proteins | sample Davwhametageno36_FD_203165 | JGI IMG/M metagenome (GOLD analysis project Ga0307997, IMG submission 203165) | Marine microbial communities from Davis Island wharf, Antarctic Ocean - #36 | ecosystem: Environmental > Aquatic > Marine > Unclassified | place: Antarctic Ocean: Davis Island wharf...
CTTATTTTTCGATTTGCGACCCCAACATCAACATTAACATCACGTCAAAAATTAAGTGCTCCTCCTCTTCCTACGCTACCAAAGTACCTTCTACACAGACGCTACGCACGGCAGATTTTACAAGATTCACTCATTATATTTACACCTGTTACCTCTATATTCACTCACATATCTACTTATAAATTAATTGACATTCATTGATGCGTACCCTTCGGGACCTCGCACATGTGGATAGTACAACATGAGAGGAGCGCACATCTCATCACCATGCGCAACACCGTAGTGAATCAAAATATTTCTCGTATTCCGAATGGTGCAAATGAAAATCAAAGTATCACCAGAAAGAATTGGCTCCACGTTTGTCAACAAATGACGAAATGTCTGGTCATTGCCATAACCACGAAATGGCACGATGGCGTCGTACGCTTTTAACACTCGCATGTTGGGATATTTTCCACGCAAGTGTTCAAGACGTACTTTAATCGTGTAGTCATGCGCATGCAAGTGGACGGCAAAAGGTTTCACTTGTCCAAACTTGTTTAAATCTGCACCAATTAATGCCTGGAGAGTTTCTGCGGAGATGGTTACTTTGAAATCTTTTGTCGCGTGTGGTGGAATCATTATTGTCATGTCGAGAGCTCCAACCAAACCTGAATCATTGGGACGTAATGTCTTGTCTATCGTCAATCGGAAACCAGAGCTATCGACAGGAGGTGGATCACGCCCAACTTTAAAATTTGTAGGAAGGAGATAGTGGACTTGGAACATGAACGTGTCGAACCCACAGTTTGGCCCAAGGAGGATGCCAGTCTCTTTTGGAAAATCAAAAAATTCAGCACCTTTGTCGTACGCCCAAATGAGTTGAGTACAGCTTGCATATTTTCTTCCCTTCATGAACATGTCTTGTGCACAAAATTGAGACTGCGCCGGTCTTGTTTTAAACAGTTTAATGTTGACAGCAGCTTCATGCTGGCATGCAAAAATATCCATGTGGTGGACAATCGAGCCGTAATTGGGATCTTTTGTCAACACAGGTTCAATTCGTATGATATGAGAGTCCACTTGAAAGTTATCACCGAGCAGCTCTTTCAAATCGAACGTCTTGCACATGAATCCAGCTTCGTATGCTTGAGTTGCTTCATTTTTTATGTCAATGACCTCGTGCCATCCTGCTTTTGCACCAACAACAGTCTCTGTATTTCGCACATCAACACGAAACTGTGTTGGAGTGAGTCCAATCTCACCCGTATGTGTATCTGATGATGCACCGTTTGATGGTGGCATGGTGTCCTCTTTCGCATCCGAAGTATCATGGGCTTGCTCTTCGCCTTGTTTTTGGTCGGTGTCGGGAGAGTCGACACCCGCTTGGTTGGCTGCATCATCATCACCATCATCACCTGCACCTGCACCTGCATCATCATTTTCTGAGGTGGATGAAGTATCTGTGCTTGTCTCCAGCTTGGTGTCCGCGCTCTTGGTCGTCGTGGCAGTAGTTTCTGTTGTTTCTGTGTGATCAGTCCAGTTTTTCTTGGTCGTCGCGCCTTGAGTTTCGGCAAGCGAGGAAGTATTGATTTCTCCGCTCGCAGAGGAAAGAACAAGGATGACGATGAAAAGAATGAGAGAGACGACAATGCAGATTTCACGGTGCCCCACGAAAGAAGAGCGAGTGATGGTGGTGGTAGTAGTGGTAGTGGTGGTAGTTTTGGAGGAGATGGGCTTGTGACCTCTTTCTAGTTCCTCCAGCCTTCCGACGTTGTTCAGTTTTTTAATTTTTTTTCTTTGATTCTTTCGACATTTCTTGTGCTGCTTTGCTTCTGGATTTTTTGTTCGCTCTCCACATACCCAGCAAGTGCCACGAGGGGTGGCATCCTTGTCGGAGTATGGCATTGGTTGTGGCGTGTGGCGTGTGGCGTGTGGCGTGTGGAGTAAGAACACAGCAAGCAACAACTCACTGGCTCCGTTGAAAAGGTGGCGATAAAGAAGCAACGGAAATATGTCTGATAGTTGAACAATTATTTTTTTTTGCATATCCTGAGTACTGAAGAGTATTTCGATAAGGATTGCATATTCTGGGAAGTAAGAAATTAACGGAAACATAATGTTTGATTCATAAGGAAAATATCCAGTATCCAGTATCGTTGCTCCTTCTGTTATTTTAAAACGTGGCATACGGGTACGACAAAAATCTAATAGACTGGGGTTTCACTTTGGGAGAGGTGAGATTTACCAGCAGTAGACACGTATTAATTGATCATGTTGCTGGCCAGTCTCAATTTTTGTCTCTGCAATAAATTCATAATTTTTGTTTACTGGTAACTACTGCTGGTCTTTGCTGATGACGTTGGCACGCTGTAACGACTGAAGACTGATCTGATATTTCGACAGAACTGCGCGAAGAAATTAATCGCAGCAAAATGGCACAACCGCATGTTGTGCACAAACTCTTCCTCCTCCTCCTCCTCCTCCAACTCGCGGCGCCGGTGTTCGGTGGCTGCATAAACGATATAACTGACTGCAACGAAGGCAACTATGTTTTTTCTAATATGTGCTGCACTTGTGAGACAGGTCAATTTCAAGACCAAGCTCAGCAAGATTCTTGCAAAAATTGTCCCGAAGGTTTTTGGCAGGGTACTGAAGGAACAAATAAATGTCGTTCTTGTGCAAACGGCAAATACAACAGCGAGGTCAGAAGTAAAACCGACGTCTGCTTAGATTGTCCCTTGGGATATGCAGATTTTTCAAACGACCCAGCAATTGGTTCGCCAATTTGTGATGACTGCCCAGCCGGCTGGTTTCAAAATATCAAACAGCAGACAACATGCAAGGAGTGTCTTGTGGGGACATGGCGCGAGGAACCTCGTTTTTCGAGTTGCAAAAATTGTCCGAAAGGATTTTATCAAAACGAAATTAAACAACTCTCTTGCAAAGATTGTCCGGAAGGATACTATCAAAAGGTTGTTAAACAAAGTATTTGCGAGCACTGTCCATCGAATTGGTATCAGTCTGAGAGAGCTAAAGAAACAGATACTTGCAAAAAGTGTGAGAAAGGTCGTGATCAACCAGAGGATGGACAGAAGTCATGCAAAAGTTGTGAGCTCGGGAAATTTAATCATGAAGAGGCGAAAAGCTGCAAAAACTGTCCGCTGGGATTCTACATGGATGAAATTGGTTCATGGGGAACGTTCTGGACGGAGAACACGTACGAGAACTCAGAGGGTGTCGATGTGGAGAACAAACTGCCTGGGACGGACATTTTTGGGAAGGGCGTGTCTTATACTTATAAGGGTGGAACTAACGGACAAAATAATGGGTTGACCAGCATAAAATTTGCTTGCAAACCTTGCGCAAAAGGAATGTACGTTGGTACGACGGGATCCTCGACCTGCACCAAGTGCGAGCCAGGTCGCTTTTCAAAGCGAGACTTAAGTGAGCACAATAACCGGAAAAACAATGGTCACAGAAATTGGGATCTTGTCACTGCAACAAACCAAATTGGGTATAACTCTCCTGGGCCACGATTGGGCATAAAACAGCTCGGAGGAAACTTATCCCCTCTTGGCGCAATACATATGACCAACATGAACGATATTAGTAGATGGAGGAGGTACGCAAAATACATGGGCCGTACTTATAATCAGATCTATGGTCCATGGGTCCGCTGTGAGATTTGCGTGCGAGGGACCTTTCAATCTGAAAGTGGACAAGATTCTTGCCAAGAATGTGTTGTCGGAATGTATGCAGATCAAATTCGCTCAAAAATTTGTAAAGTCTGTGCGCCTGGAACCTATCAAGATACTGCCAAGCAAGTCAAATCTCTCCCATGTGGCAGCGGAAAATATCAAGATGAATTTACTGCCGCCTCCTCTTGTAAATTATGTCCAGTTGGCCGATACACTATTGCAAGCTCCAGATCACTGAAAAGTGCACAAGAATGCACAGCATGTCCTGTTGGAAGGTACCAAAACGAAGAGGGCAAAAGTACTACCTGTAAAGCTTGTTCGTCAACAGAAAATGGAATGTACGCAGACGAAGAGGGATTGGCAGCTTGCAAGCTTTGTGAAAAAGGAACGTACGAAAAGAGGAATACAAGACCAACATGTGAGTACATTTGTCCGACAGGAACATATGCTTCTAGCAAAGGTAAAAAACTACGTGGCCAATGCTTCGATTGTCCCAGTGACAAACTTGCAGGTTTGGTGGGCAAATTTGGGTGCACCAATTCAGACTGTAGCCATTGTCCCGGATGCAAGAAAGGCTACTACGCCTACACCCACCCGACGACTGGAGAAAAGGCATGCAAATTTTGCACAGCAGGAAAATATAATCCAAACGAGGGACAAGTGAATGAATCTCCAAGTTGCAAAAAATGTGGAGTGGGTCAGTACCACAATTTGAATGCACAGACCGATGAGACCAGCTGTGCGGCGTGTGCACCAGGCACGTACACAGACGAAGAGGGTTTATCGTATTGTAAAAGTTGCCCAACAGGAAAATTTGCTAAAGTTTCAAAAAAGTCCTCTTGCGACGAGTGCCCGCTTGGATTTTACCAGCATGTTGCAAAAAAAGTTGCTTGTCGCTCTTGTCCACGTGGTCGATACTCCAATGAGAACGGTCTTGCTCACGTGGAGCGATGTCAGTACTGTCCCAAGGGTTGGGAGTCGCCAACTGGATCAACTGACGTGCAAAACTGCACAGAAATATTTAACCATCCTTGTCTGGGTCAAAGATGGACAACAAAAATGTCGCAGCCCATTTTTGGTCGCCCGCGGGCGCTGGTCGTGGCAGATTTTGACGGTGACGGTTATCCTGATGTCGTTACTGGTGGTTTTGGTGTCGAAGTATATCACAATGATGTTGCATGGACGACTACGGCACCTGAAAGAGATGGGTATAATATTATTATGATAGATAAAAATGGCGATGCACTTAATAGTAATGATGGAATCGAAGGAAAGTTCATGCAGAGTGGAGGAAGTTTCACTCCCAACCAATTGATTATATCAACGAGCAACGTATTTTTTCCTTGGACACCATACATGTGGTGGGCGGATCGCTCCATTGTGTTCAAGCACAAAAAATGGGAAAACACTGTGGGTAATCGACTGGGCAACGTTGATCGATATCTTGATGTTGGTGAGGTCGGTGCCGTGCGACATTTGCGAGAAGCAGCAAGGTTCTCGTCGCACGACCGCAAGCATGCCGAAATTTTATTTTATCCAAACAAAGGGCGAGAAGCAAATCAAAGCATTTTTGGAAAGCAAGCCTTTGTCCTGCTTGAAGAAAGTAGCTGCGACAACGAGACGGGTCTTTCTAGCATCTACGAAATAGCGCTGTGCAACGAAGCTGCAACCGAACTGGGTCTGCAAGACAAGTCCTACACTGACGATTACTTGCACACTTCCGACAAGAGATTTCCAACTGGTTGCTACCACTTAACCATTCCGCTAAATGTCAATAGCCTGAAGCTGAATCGACCGCGTAACGGCAAGAGAAACGAAGGACCATGCAGTGAAAAATATCAATGTCTTTGCGCAGTGTCGGGCGGTCGTGCAGTAGTGAACGGAAATGTATCTGGGCTTTGGAGCTTGATCGCAGCAGATCTTGATCAAGATGGTCGCATTGATTTGCTGAGTGCAAGTGAGTTTGACAACAAAATCAGCTGGTATCGTAACACTATCAACGCAACCGGTTCGTTCGGCATGCAGAAGGTGATCTCGTCCACGATGAATGGTGCGAGAAGCGTGTGCACGGCTGATTTCAACGGAGATGGTCGACTCGACGTGGCGGCTGCGAGCTACGATGACGACAAGGTGTCGTGGTTTCCCAACCTGGCAGATGGTGCTGGTGCCGTTTCTTTTCCTGAGGAACGCGTAGTCACATCCTCGGCAGATGGAGCCATGGTAGTCGTCGCAGCAGATTTGAACGGGGACGGTTACCTCGATCTTGTTTGTGCCTCGGGCATGGATGCGTCTGTGAGGTGGTACCAACATAGCGCCGACTACGCGAACGTTGTGTTTGCAGAAAGACTGGTGTACGGGCAGGGAGTGACTGGTTGGTTCACATATTACGGGGGTATTATGAACGCCATGTCGCTAGTAGCAGAAGATTTGGATGGTGATGGGCACATTGATTTAGTGTGGAGCATGACTGGCAAAGATACGGCAGCATGGAATCAACCCTCTTTTGCAAGCAGTGTCATGTACAAAAGTATCCATCCAAAAATTCAATGGTGGCGCAACAACGACGGTCTCGGCACTTTTCCTGAAGTGTATCAAAAAATATTTTTGGAAAATAACCTGTACCCAGTGCGCTTGGTCGTAGCTGACGTAGATGGTGATGGGGATAAAGATATTCTAGTCTCGATGAACTTCACGCAGGCTGCTAACACCGAAACGCATAATTTTGGTACTACCAACACAAAAAACATTCGAATGTTTAATAATACAGACGGCCGTGGATTTTTTCACAAGTTTCAAACACCTGCTGATATGCCAGCCAACGATCTTGTGCTGGCGTATGATTTTGCTGCTGTCGACATGGATCTGGATGGTGATCTCGATGTTGTGTCAACGCATAATGATGGTCTTCGCGTGTATGATCACGACTGCATCTGTCCAGCTGGACAAGTTCGTACTCCTGTCACTTCGAGCACTTGGAAGTGTACCGACGTCCCTGCTGGACGGTACAGCTCCAATGGATTCGCTTCGGTTGGTTGTCCTGTTGGAACGTTTGCAAAACCAAATGCCACGAGTGGACAATTATCGGCAGCAGATACATGTGTGACTTGTCCTGCTGGGTTGACAAACACGTGGACTGGAGCGATGAACGCCTCGTTAGCATGTCAGCGAGTGTGCAAGCAGCGATGGACTGATCCTTACGATGTGGATTTGGATACAGGTCCAGTCGACTCGATCGCTGTGGCGGATATCAACGGTGACGGACACTCAGATGTTGTCATTATTGAGGGATCCAGCGGTATTGATGGGCAGAAACTCGTGTGGTATGACTACCCTGGGAACCATTCCAGCGAGGCAGGGCAGCGTCATGAGATTGATTGGAAAAGTCTGCTTGAAAAAAAGCTTTACATTCGGTCGCTGGTCGTTGCTGACGTGGATAGCGATGGCGATTTTGATATTCTGTTTGCCTCGTATCACTACAACAAAGATGGCAGTGTAGGAGCTTCCACATACGCACAGTATAGCAGTTTGGTAGTGCTAGCTAACGATGGACAAGGAAATTTTCGACGTGGACAAGTGTTGGCAACGCGGAATGGGTATAGTGGTGACAAAAAAATGAACGAGCATTACCGAACCAGGCCGTACTCTCTTGATGTCGCAGACATCAATGGAGACGGCCATCTTGATATTGCGTTCACTAGCTACAACTATGCTACGTCTAAAGAAGGTAGTAATTACAATGACAACCGTCATCTTGTCGGCTGGTTTGAAAACAAGGGCGGGAAATTCAGTGATGTTGCAGACGATACTGCAATCTTTGCTGAATCTCACACGACTGTCAAATTTTGGTCAGCAGAAACAACTTTGATCAACCACCAACCGGACAAATTGATTGCAAAAGATTTCAACGGAGATGGCGCCACAGACATTCTGTTGCGACAATCTTACAAATTGAATTATCATGAAGTTCTGCTGTTTCTTAAACAGGGATCGAGTTGGAGAGAAATATTTATCTCTGGTCGCCATTTATCACAGGCAACAATTAATACCAAACCAGGAACTGTGTGCGGACTCAGCGGCGCGTTCTCTTGGTCGTCTCCCATGAACCAACGATATGTTTTGATTGAGTTGATTAGCACGACACATTGGAAAGTTAAAAATTATCTCGGAGTTGAAAGTGACAAGGCAATGAGTTCGCTCTACCTGCCTTATCTCCCTAGCCTGAATCAACCAAAAGCCATGGCATCTGCGGATATTAACAAGGATGGGCACTTGGATGTTGTAGTCTTGATTGTATACGCGACATATTCCGTCAGTGAAAATGGCAACACAATCCCTGCAAGCTCTTTCAAACATGAAGCGGTGAATAAAATTGTGTGGTACGAAAATCCCGCAGACGACGTCTCGCAATGGAGACAACACGTACTTGCGTGGTCCAAAAATGAGTTTAAATATCCTCCTGGAAACTACTTGTGGGAGCATGGTCCAGCCATTAAAGATGACGCAAACTATCTCAAGAAACAATTGATTCTTCGTTGTCCCCAAGATTTGGCCGTGTTTGATGCTGATGGCGACGATGACTTTGATGTGATAGTCGTGTCATCATCATATTACACAAAGGAGAACACAGTCGCTTACTTTGAAAACGTGGATGGCTTGGGAACATTTCATCCCGTTCCTCACATTCTGTCAACAAGTCTGGATGGTGTGTCTGTCGTCACAGCGAGAGATTTGGATGGTGACCTTGACATGGATCTTGTTGTGGGCTCAAACAAAAATACACGCCAGCTCCAGATTCACATGAATAAATGTTTGTGCACCATTGATGGAGACGACAGCGGCAACAAAGAATGCAGCATGTGTCCGAGAGGCACTGCGTATTCAAAGAAGCAAGAAGAGGACGTTGGTGTGTGCACCATCTGTGAGGCAGGAAAATACAACGATCTCATGGGATCGATTGGGTGGTTTTGCTCTGGTTGCCCATCAGGTTTTGCACTTGGAGACCAAGCGACAAACGCTTTGTATCATGACCACCCGGATGACTGCGTCATGTGCCCACCCGGAACAGAGTTTACAAAAAGTGAAAAAGATTGCCAAGTTTGCGTTGAAGGACACTATCAGAATACGACGATGAGAAATGCCACGTGTACTCCCTGCGCAGGAGGTGAGTACTTGCCGCTGCCACCATTAAAGTTGAATCCGACTAAGTATGCACCAATACGCAATGGAGCTAAAGATCGATCGTGGGAAGTTCTTTCTCAGGGACACGTGGACAAAGATCAGTGTTTGGTATGCGCGACTGGATTGGCAAGTGAACCAGGAAGCGGAGCGTGCATAACTTGTCCCTCAGGATGGAGGTCGGTGAAAGACCACACGAATAAAATATGTGACAAGTGTTTGAAAGGTACATACTCTTCTGCAGATGGTAAACTCTGCACGCAGTGTCCGAAAGGATACTCCTCGTCGGCAGATGCTGCCGTTCTGTGTGACATATGCTCACCAGGCACGGAAGCGAATGAAATGGGCACGGCAAATTGCAAAGATTGCTCGCCAGGTTTGTTTGCCTTGTCAGGCAGCGAAAATTGCTCCACATGTCCACTAGGTTTTATTGCAGCTTTAAAATCTGCAACGGCTTGCTCCATGTGTTTTCCAGGTCAAATGGCAAATATCACAAGTATGTCTGCTTGCTACGATTGCAGCGCTGGTACGTTTGCATTGGGCGGCAAGAGCAAATGCTCCTCTTGTCCTTTTGGCTACCAGCAAAACGAGCCGAAATCGATGTTTTGTAACAAGTGCATGAACGGTCAATTTTCAAAGATTCTTGGTGCACAAATTTGCCAACCATGCCAAGCTGGTTCTTTTACAAATAGTGCTGGTCAAGTCTCATGTATGAGTTGTTTGCCGGGTCAAAGTCAAGTTCGAAACAACTCTGCAACTTGTGTCAGCTGTATACCGGGTCGATACTCAGCAGAAAAAGGAGCGGTGAACTGTGATCTTTGTGCAAAAGGAAAATACGTCGTGTCAACGGAAGCAAAGACCTGCAAGAACTGTGCAAAAGGAAAATATCAAAGCGACATGGGACAAGCATTTTGTTTTGATTGTGTTCCTGGGAAGTATCAGCAGGATTTAGCGCAATCCGAGTGTGATAATTGCCACAAAGGTCAGTTCTCTGCAGTAGGAAGAGATGCATGCCAGTTGTGCCCTGGTGGATTTTATCAAAATGAAGAAGAGGCTTCGAATTGCCTGGCATGCATGCCTGGCTTGTATTCTGTCATTGAAGGTTCAGAATTGTGTTTAAAATGCCAAAAGAACTTTTACGGAAGTGAATCCAGTGCAACAGAGTGTTTGAAATGTCCACGTGGAAGAACAGCTGCCAAGGTAGGCTCGGTTCAGTGCACGGATTGTGTTTCGGGGACACAACCCAGTGATTTCTCACCGCTTGATGGCGGCGATGCTTCGGCAACCCCAACCTCCTCTTGCGAGACTTGCGCAGTCGGGCTTTACTCCAACAGCACGAACTCATTGTGTCGACCGTGTGAGATTGGGAAATTTACTGCTCAAAAAGGAGTAAAATCGTGCACACTGTGCGAACTTGGGAAATTTGTGAACAATATTAAAGCCACTGAGTGTAACGTTTGTCAATCAGGAATGTACCAAGATCAAGCTGGCAAGACCTCGTGCAAAAATTGTCCGATTGGTTGGGGTTCTATTCTCGAAGGGAATAATCCAACCAACGGTCTCCGTTGTGCAGATGAGAGCACAACAGTGAGACAAATTGGTCCACCAACGTGCGTAAAAATGACAGCAATAGATGGCTCGACGCTGAATATTAGTTTCATGCCACCAGCAGATTTGTCGGGATTGCCAAACACGACAGGAAACGTACGCACCGCCTATGTTATAAGAATTTCATCTGATAAAAATTTTGATCCGGACATGACCAACACCATTGCAACAAATCATGAGCAAGTACCTGTGTCAACAAGTACTGCCACGCCGCCAGATGTTGCTTTGAATTGCGAGGGAAATGATGATGCAAATCAATTTGAACGTCGATACACGCACACAATCCATTTGAGTAAAAATGAACAGTTGCTGTGGTATCAAGTGCAGTACGTTCAGGTGCGCCTTGCGTTGCAAGATCGGGTAACGAAGGAAATTCAAACAGATAGTAACACTGGAGACGTCGTGGGTGGGGAGTGGTCCCCATTAACCGAGCCATGGCGTGTAGCAGATGATTGTCCTGTCTACTACCTCAATGTATACAAAAGTGAAACAGCAGGAGAAAACATTCACAATGCCTCGGGTCGAACCCTCTTGACAAATGCCCTGCAGTGGAGCTGCAACAACTGTCCAGTTGGTGCTTGCTGCACTGGAGAACGCTTGCACGATGATATTATTCCGATGCAGGGTTACTGGCAAGTACCAAATCCAACACCAAATATGTCCGAGTTCATGACGTGTCCCTTTCCACATAATTGCATTGGTTCGAGAGAGACTGAATGTAACGATGCATGCATGTTGGGTGATTCAAACCCGCGTTGCGACAAGTTTATGGTGGACCCTACATGCAGCATCAGCAAAAATATTTCGACCAACTCGTCGATGAATTCCAAGAGTTCCAAGAATTCCAAGTACAAGCCATGCATTTGTGGGACGACTGGTGTCCTCTGTGCAATTTGTGAAGAAGGATGGACACGACGTGGTTCCAATTGCATAGAATGTGAGGCATCCACATTTGGTTCTGGTGTTGCAATCTTGTGCTTCATTTTTGTTGTTGCTGTCTTTGCAGTTTGGTGTTTGAATCAGTTAGTGAAACGACTGCCGCGAAAGTATCGAGCACTGAAGAAAGATATTTTTCGAATTTGTTTAATATTACTTAACTTTGCACAAATTGGTGCAAGTCTTCCAGGTGTCTTTCAGATTCAGTGGCCCGTATCTTTTTTGAAACATCTGAGTAGTATTTCACCTTGGTCAAACTTTGATGTTTTAGAAATTACTGGTGCCATGTGTCAGACTACCGTGAATCACCGCGACAAGCTTGGTGGCATGGTTCTCGTGCCAGTACTTTTAGCAGTTGGAACAATGTTACAATATTTTTACAAAAAAAAGTTGTTTCAGAAAAAAGTGCAACGCATGTCAGCAGACCCATCTGCAAGAGAAAAATTTGTTGAAATGTGGAAGGAGACAGTGGGGCATGCGTTTGATATTATTGACACAGATGCTAGCGATGGACTTGAAGCTTCAGAATTGAGAGGTTTGCTGAAGCTCTTTGACGATAAGTTTCGACATCTGAAAAGAAAAGACCAGTACGCTAAAGTTCATATTTTGATTGCAACATGGAGTGGTACAGCATCACATTCGCAACCAAGTAAAAAGGTAACCCGGGAACAGTTTATCAAAGGCATGGAAGAAAATTCTCAAACTGCTGGCATGTCTAACCAGCTTCAACTGATCAATCAGATACGAGAGGAAATTGATTCTCTCCGTGGTGCTGCGAACAAGGCCGAAGCTGACGACAACATGAAGGCGGAGAAGCAAGCCAGGCTACAGCT
>Ga0307997_10001191_pt1 | contig 12223 bp, 8 predicted proteins | sample Davwhametageno36_FD_203165 | JGI IMG/M metagenome (GOLD analysis project Ga0307997, IMG submission 203165) | Marine microbial communities from Davis Island wharf, Antarctic Ocean - #36 | ecosystem: Environmental > Aquatic > Marine > Unclassified | place: Antarctic Ocean: Davis Island wharf...
TCCATCATCGCCTTGCTCTACTCGCAACGTCGCATTATTTAACGTTGCGTCATCTATGGACACATCCCAAGTATTCTTAACAGGTGTAATAAATGATGTGGTTAACTCAGGGTAGCGGCCCAGTAACAGAGTTAAATCACTCAGACCAAGATTATTATTATCAGCGTCTACAGCATTATTACAAACCGAAGCAGCAGTCGAAGCCATTTTTGATTCTTTCGTGACACCCTTAGTTACCCATTTGTCAGTCGTATTATCAATTAAAACAGTTCCATCTGGAAGCCCATCTAGTGGTTTAAAGTCTGTTGCAGTATTACAACCACCTTCCTGATCATCCACGATAAAACTACCGTCAACTTTACATTGCCAAGGCAGTCCGTAAAGACTACCGGGACCATAATATTCAATCGTGCGACCCGTCGTCATAAAAGCTTGGGCTGCACTAGAATTTTCTATTTGATCTGCATATTCAAAGATAAGCGGTGGATCAAAAGCAGTGGCTGTGGGGATATGAACATGAACGCCATCATCTGCTTGACAATTACCACCAACTGAGACAGAGCAATTACTGAATGCAGTGGGTTCACCGTTATCGTCTACCGCAGTTACGATTCTACCGTCATCAGACGGCTCATAAGTTATACCGCTGTAAGATGTTCCATCTTCATGTGTAATTGCAGCAATCGAAAATCTGTCTTTGGACTCTTGATCTTCAAACCAAACACCAAAAGGACCAGCGTGTACGCGTTTTTGAGTGTTATTTGAATCGACATATGTACCAGAAAATGGACCTGATAAATTCTTCAATACTCCAGTCGCTTCGTTGTAAATATTATAATCGAAGACATAATTCTCAACCACACTCTCATCGTAGCATACGGTTGATCCACCTACTGTCTCTACGTTAACAATGAAGCTATCATTAGTATCTTGAGTGAACTTGAGGTAATAGTTAGTACCATCCACACCCGTATGAGCTTCCCCGAATGAACCATCATTCTTTACAGAACCGTTGACAAATTCTGTTTCAGAGCCTTGAATTTGATACATTTTAAAATTAGTTGAATCCCCACTTGGTTCAAAACTCATGCTACCTCTAAAGGGAGCTGAAGCAGAATCACTTTTATGCTTCCAGTTCATAGTAAACGCACCAAAGGGTGTATCAGTCAAAAGTTTGGGCGTTGACTCAAATACACCTTTTGTCTGACGAAATTCTACAACAAAGTGCTCTGCAGGATCACCACCTTTTGCGGGTGCACCATTATACCAAACATCCACAATTTGTGGTGTTTCATCATCATTATTGGCTTTGCTAGACCTTACAATCATCTTAATGGTCTCTACGTTAGTTCCTAATGAGCCTGTCTCACACTTTGCAACGTCTGCGGTTGCCTTATAAGTAGAATTGACGAGCGAATTCTGTCCCGCGCCTGCAGCTCTCATCAAACAGGTTAAAAAGTCAGTGAAAGTTAATGGATCAAGTGCCACACCCATATCAAACCAGTTATCCACCGGTTCGTTAAAATAATCAGTGCTTGTATCAGTAAGATCAAATAGTGCTTGTGCTGGAGCGGTTAAAACCAAAAGGTAGGTCAGCGCTGGTAATATATAACAATTAATTTTTTTCATTTTTTATTACCTATTTTTGTAAAGGCTGAGTGTTGTTTGGAGCTTTAAAGGCTTCAATAGGCTCGACAATAGAACTGCCGCCGCCACAAGCAGCAGTAAAGAACAAAATTAATGACGTTATTAACAAACGGTTAAAGTATTTCATACAGTTATTGGGCCTGTGTTGGGGGTTTGTAGAAATTGTTAATGGAACTTTTTTGTAAATCTATTTTAGACTCAAAGTGTGCAAACAAAATGTCAAAACCATGCTGTTTTGTGTAGCTATGTGCAAATCTATTAACAATTACTAATTATTTATCTTTTGGATAATTAATTAGGCGCTAATTTGTGACACGTTTGCTAGTTATTACTCCTTTTTGATTCATCTTTTCAAGTGTGCTATCCGTGTAATAACTCATAAACAATTAGATCTCGTTATTAATATAGTGTGTCCAAACGCATTCAATCTTAGCAATCTAACTCGACAAATTTTAAATTTAGAAGGAATTAATAATCAGTGCCAAACGGTTTAATCGGTTACTTGATGTCGTATTTTAAATTAAGATGGATTCATTAAAAATTGTGGTCGAAGAATGTAACTAAAAGGTTGACCACCTAAACTAGCCTTATATTGAGCTAAGCACTTAAATCATGCCGTTGATAAAGATGCTCAGATAGAGCGCCCCGCGCCTTATTTAATGCTTCAGCAGCATCATTATCATCCAATTTTTTACTGAATCTATCGAGCTGACCCAGTGTAATGTTAGATTTTAAGTATTGCTTTGAGTTAGGTAGCGAAATTAACTTGTCGTAAGGAGTCATAATATCGCGGTAAATATACTGCTTTGTTTCGTTACCGTCTTTATCTACAACTGTTGTCGCAAAGTAACAAGGCCGATGAAAGTTTACATAACGAAAAAGCGCTGTCTGATTGAATGTACTTGACTGACTCGCATAATCGCGAAGTGTGTGCTGGTGACCATAACGCTTAGCGTTAATAGAAACCCTGTTGGCTTCGACCAGTGCATCTTCATTAATCTGTGACGATCTAGTCTTACTGAATTCAAGAAACAATTTATTTAGTAGTGTATCGACATTGTGGTTGGCATATTCACCACTATTACCTATATGAAACCCCTGTATTTTGAAAGGGAACAAATCAAGAATTTGTTGTATGGCCGGTCTTAAAAACGTCGGGGTAATTCGTTCAACAGTTACTTTCACCTGAAACTGAGTGACGGCATCAACTGCGTTAATATGATAAACCCCTTGATCATTAAAGATATCACCTTGATAGGATGAATCAATGTGAATATAGCCCGGTTGGTCATTGGGACCAACTTTACGTCGATTCCCCATTGCACCAACAGTGGAACGTTTTTTAGTTAAAAAAAGCCTCTGACTTTGATAGGTTTTTGAACGCCGTAAGTTGTACAAGTGTGAAACGGAAAGATTCGCAAGATTTTCATACTGTCTGTGTCCAAACTTATTATAGGCGCGTTCACAGAGTTTTATGATAACAGCGCCACTGGGCTGTTGGTGACGCTCATCCATTTCAGCTAACAATCGTATATCAGAGGGCGTATAACAGGACTTAAATCCATTATTGCGGGCTGTATTAAGCGTAATAACATTCGTCTTAACGAACTGCTGTATGAGCCTTTTGATCTGAGATCTAGAGTAGCCAGTTACCTTCATCAAATACTGAGCCACTGCCCCTTTTTCCGGCTTGCTTAGGCTTGAGTATAAGTGTTTTTTTAAAACTTTATGAACCCATAGGTAACGTGCCTGCTTAGGCATCAAAACATTAAAAATAACGACGTCAGTTCCATTTAGGAATCGCCTAATATCTTCTATGCTATCTAGGTGCTCTAATTTCATGACGAATTCTGTGTTGCAATTACAACGACTTAGTAGCTTTTATAGGATCATCTCATAATGGATAAGACCGCTTATAAAGCTAAAGCTAACGCTTCTTATCAATTTTGAGAACACGTTTTTTAGTCAAATATAAACTTAGATAAGGACATTTCTTGTTTTGCATCCTCAAAATTTAGGTTTTCATCTGACTGAATTAATATATATAAAGTGCCGTTTAGCTAATAATATTAATAATAAAATCTAGCTTTAAACTTAAAAACCTATTATTTATTGTAAAGGTTCAATGTGTAATGCGTATGTTAGGTTTGTGCAAATTTATGCAAAAAAACAGTTTCAGCAATAACTTAGGAGTCTTTTTTAGTTTTAGTATTCTTAAACGTATTGTTATAAAGAGGGGAAGTAACGCGAAAAAATCTATGCTTGTTCTGTTTTTAGGCAACCCTCATTAAGTAAAACTGAAGAGCGGCTTAATGAAAAGGCGGCCCATTAATATGGAAGGGTAGTGTTGACTATAATTAGATAAATCGTGGCATTCAACACAAGGTCTAATGATCGGCAAACTATTAGGTAAAAATACGACTTGCCCAACGAGCTAGGCCCAAAGTAACGCTGCCAAAATGATCACCAACAACAATCGGGGTTTGCAAAAATTGTTGCTGCAGAAACTGTTTTATTACGGGTGATTTAGCTGTGCCACCTGTCACAAATACGACATCTGGTTGGCAATTAGCTTCTGTAATAGCCTCTTTCATTAAACTGGCAATAGCGTTCAACTGACGCTGGCAGGCAGATGAAAAATCGTTTCGCTCAAGCATTATTGACAAGTCATCATCAATATCAAATAGCTCAGTTTGGTGTTGCTCATTATCTGTTAAGGCAATTTTACTAAGCTCTGCAGCGTTGACTATTCGATAACTTAATCTTTGCTGGTGAACCGTAAGCAGCCTTGATATTAATGCCGGTTGCGCTGAATCGCGGACTAATTGTTGTAAATAGCGCCCATTGGCATTGCTGTAAAATTCAGTTTGGTTATTAATGTTGTTTATTGCCATTGCTTGCCAAAAGCTATTAACCGGCATGGGTCTCCCTGTTTTTAAGTCACTGTTCAAACCAAAACTGGGCATATATTTTTTTAAAGCCAGAGCAATATCAAAGTCATTGCCACCAATACGCTCACCACTGTGACTCAATAAATGCTGGCTTCGATCAGTTTGAGCGGCTTGTTTAGGTCCCATGAGTAATAGAGAACAATCAGTTGTTCCACCACCAATATCTACCACAAGGACTTTACTTTCAGAGGTTAAGCTAGCTTCATATTCCAACCCTGCTGCGACCGGTTCATATTGGAACTCGACATCTTTAAAACCAACCCTCTTTGCGGCTTTAGTTAATATTGCAATGGCTTGCTGATTACTATCTTCACTTTTCAAGCCCTGAAAATTAATAGGCTTACCGATTACAGTTTGGGAAATAGTGCGCCCCAGAGTCGCTTCAGCAAGCGTTTTAATATTGCTCATCATCGAAGCTACAATATCTTCAAACAATTCAATTTGTAGTGGCACTAAACCACTCGCACCGAGGAATGATTTTGGTGACTTAATATAATAGCCTTCATCAGGCTCTTGCAAATAATTATTTAACGCTTCTTGTCCAAAAGACACATCTACTGGATATCCATCGAGTTCAAGCTCCCTTAACGTATTTTTCCCTCGTTGTAATTGCCATTGGCGTTGTTGCTCGAATATTGTTTTTTCAGCCTGCGCTAAATGCTCATGCAACCAGTTGACGATAACCTCTCGACTGGGTGCATATAATGTTGAAGCAACATAACGTCCATGCTCGCCCAAAGATAAAAGCTTTGGCTTGTTATCTTCCATTATACCGATGGCACAATTTGACGTGCCGTAGTCAAAACCAATCATATAGAAGCCTCAAAAAAAAAGGGTGCGGTTCAATTCGATCTTAGACTGCAAGTAAAGACAGTGCGGTTATTAAGACAAGCACTTTGCCAAGCACTGCAGTAGGACCTTCGCTAAAGTCCATTCAGCACAATTATCAACCATCCACAAAAAAGCCCCGCACTAGACGGGGCTCTTTAGTACTATGATTCAGACGTATCTGAATAGATATCCGGAACGGATGATTACATCATGCCGCCCATACCGCCCATACCACCGCCGCCCATGCCGCCCATGTCACCCATAGATGGCCCAGCGCCTTTGTCAGCAGGTGCATCAGCAATCATGCATTCAGTGGTGATCAATAGACCAGCAACTGAAGCTGCATTTTGCAGTGCAGAACGAGTAACTTTAGTTGGATCAAGAATACCCATGGCAATCATGTCGCCATATTCGCCAGTTGCAGCGTTGTAGCCATGATTACCTGTAGAGGCCTTCACTTCGTTAACAACAACTGAAGCTTCGTCACCAGCATTTGCAACGATCTGTCGCATTGGCTCTTCCATTGAACGACGAGCGATATCAACACCAACCGTCTGGTCGTCGTTGTCACCTTTAAGACCAGCAATTGCAGCACAAGCACGGATCAGTGCAACACCACCACCAGCAACAACACCTTCTTCAACTGCAGCACGAGTAGAGTGCAGAGCATCTTCAACGCGGGCTTTCTTTTCTTTCATTTCGATTTCAGTCGCGGCACCAACCTTAATTACTGCAACACCGCCGGCGATTTTAGCCAGACGCTCTTGCATTTTTTCAGTGTCGTAGTCTGAAGTAGATTCAGCCATTTGTGCTTTAATTTGGCTAATACGGCCTTTGATATCATCAGCAGAACCAGAACCATCAACAACAGTTGTGTTTTCTTTAGTGATTGAAATCTTTTTAGCTGAACCAAGATCATCCAGAGTTGCTTTCTCTAAGCTCATTCCAACTTCTTCAGAAATAACCTGTCCACCAGTCAATACAGCGATGTCTTGTAACATTGCTTTACGACGATCACCAAAACCAGGAGCTTTAACCGCACATACTTTAACGATTCCACGCATGCTGTTAACAACTAAAGTGGCTAATGCTTCGCCTTCGATGTCTTCAGCAATAATCAATAAAGGACGGCTTGCCTTAGCAACGCCTTCAAGAATCGGTAGCAAGTCACGAATGTTTGAAATCTTCTTGTCATAAAGAAGAATCATTGGATCTTCTAGCTCAACAGACATAGTTGCTTGGTCGTTTACGAAGTAAGGAGACAGGTAACCACGGTCAAACTGCATGCCTTCAACTACGTCAAGTTCGTTGTCGAAAGAAGAACCTTCTTCAACTGTAATAACGCCTTCTTTACCTACTTTTTCCATTGCTTCAGCAATAATACTGCCGACACTGTCGTCAGAGTTAGCTGAAATAGTACCAACCTGTGCAATTGCTTTACTATCAGCACAAGGCGTAGAAATTTCTTTTAGATGAATAACCGCTGCAGCAACTGCTTTGTCAATACCGCGCTTAAGATCCATTGGGTTCATGCCAGCAGCAACTGCTTTCATACCTTCGCGAACAATTGCTTGAGCTAAAACTGTTGCAGTAGTTGTGCCGTCACCAGCAGTATCAGAAGTCTGTGAAGACACTTCCTTAACCATTTGTGCGCCCATGTTTTCGAACTTGTCTTCTAGTTCGATTTCTTTTGCTACTGAAACACCATCTTTAGTAACAGTCGGAGCACCAAAGCTCTTGTCTAATACAACGTTACGGCCTTTAGGACCTAATGTAACTTTTACTGCGTTAGCTAAAATGTTAACGCCGTTGACCATACGCGAACGCGCGTCATCGCCAAATCTTACTTCTTTTGCACTCATAGTAAATTAACCTTGTAGTGTATAAATTATTCAACAACCGCGATGATGTCATCTTCGCGCATGATTAGCAGTTCTTCGCCGTCTACTTTAAGTTCGGTGCCGGAATATTTTCCGAAATAAACAACATCACCAACTTTAACGTCTAACGCGCGAATATCACCAGAATCAGTGATTTTGCCTTTACCAACAGCGATAACTTCACCAGTGCTTGGCTTTTCTGTTGCTGAATCAGGAATTACAATTCCACCAGCTGTAGTGCGTTCTTCTTCCTTACGTCTGACGACCAGACGATCATGCAAGGGACGAATATTCATTTTGCTATTCTCCTAAATTGGTTATGGCTTAAAAATACCCTTCTAGCGTAAAAACTAGCCGGTTAGAATTTCCTGTGAGTTAGCACTCTCAACAAGCGAGTGCTAATAATAGTCAGCAGTCTTTCTTAGTCAAGCGATATGGGGGATTAAATGGAAGGTTTCAAGTAACTTATTAAAAAATAAATATTTGAAACTGACGTGCAACCGAACGCTCGGTTTATTTATTAGGCGTTCAAGTCAACTTCGACAATGTTGATCAGTATCAATAGTGACTGAAATAATTATTAAAAGTAGTCATAACGGGGCAGTCTTTCTCAGGCGCAACTTAATGCGTTACTGCAATTCGTACCTTATTAAAATAAATCAGGTTAAATGTTTTACTTTAGTACGCTTAGTTAAGCAGTCTAGCCATAATAACTTTTACCCTTGCACTAGATTTAAACGCCAAGTCTCGCCAGAATAGTTATCGAATCAAATAACCCTAAATCCGACAGACAGCTAATCTTCGCGGGTATAATTGACCCCGTCTATTACATTGGCATCTTCGGTAGTTTTTTGTGTTGTTGATTCAAATGGTGTTTTTGGAGCCGCATTGAAAGCCTGCCCTGAACCCATTGGGGTTTGTACAAATCGGCCTGAGGATATCAGGGATAGCACAATTTTATTCACTAACCAGTGTCTAGTTGGTGGCAATAACAATAAAAAACCGACTGTATCGGTAAAAAACCCAGGTGTTAATAAAAATGCACCAGCAACAACTAAACCGATTCCTTCGAGTATTTCCTGAGCGGGCATTTGCCCTGTTTGCATTTTATGCTGCGCGCGCGTTAGAGTCGACAAACCTTGAATTTTAAGCAACCTAACCCCGATGACCGCTGTTAGTATTACCAATAGGATAGTCAGGGGAGCACCAATCATGCCACCGACCTGAATGAGAAAAAATATTTCTACAATGGGAACCAGCAAAAATATGACCGCAATGACTGGAAACATATAACCCTCGTGTTAACTCTAATAAACTGTTTGGCTCGTATTTAAATATACAATTCAAAGTAAATTGCTGTGCGCCTTTAATACACATCGCATAATATACACCATATATATGAGTTAATGATGCGCTAATATATTGTATATATGATTGCTTTTCGGCACTTTCCCAATGGTTTAATTGGAATGACAAAAATAGTAAAACATCGTACGATTTTATATATCGAAAAAAAATTGAAACATTTTGCGCCAAACACACTCAAATCAACCTTTGATAGAGCCCAGCTGGGTCAATTAATGCGCCCTAACTCACGAATGAAACATAGCTTAAAAAAATGATTGTCCTACAAACCTTCACGTCTCGACCTGTTGTATGGATCTTGTCCATCCTAGTAATTTTCCTATCGACTATCGCATCAGCCATTCAGGATGATGAACTGCTGCGTCCGGAGCAAGCCTTTCAGTTAACCGCCAAAATAGAAGGCAACCGACTAATAGCTGAGTATGACATTGCTCCAGGTTATTATATGTATCGCAAGCGCTTCAAATTCGAAATTGAAAACGAGGGTGCGCGATTTATTGAGCCAATAATTCCAAAGGGCCAAGTTAAACAGGATGAATTCTTTGGTGAAGTCGAAACCTATCGCGATAGCCTTAAAATCGAATGGCCCTTCCTGATTGATGGCAACATTGGTGAGCCGCCAATAACCGAACTGAGGGTTAAAGCAACAGGACAAGGCTGTGCGGATATTGGCATCTGCTACCCACCACTCGATCAACTATTGGTTGTGTCAATGGGCACTAACGAAACCATTAAAGCTATGCCTTATGTGGCGCAAACTGTTGTTACTAAAACTAACGAACTCAGTGTCGTTCAAAACAGTCCGGCATTGCAAAATTTACTCTTGACCGATAACGGTCAGTCACTGCAACAAAACAACGCTTTTTCTGCTGACTCAGAATCGAACAAAAATGCTTTATCAAAGCTTAAAACGTTTGGTGAACTCATTGGCTCAAATGACAAAGAGACAATCCCACATTCAGATGTCGCATTCATACTCACCGCAGAATTAGCCTCGATTAACCGTATCGATACTAATATGGCTATTATACCAACCGCTTATTTATATCGAAACTCGGTGGATATCAAACTGGTCGGTGGCAATGGCCACTCCATTGGACCAATAACTAAGCCGTCAGGCGATAAAAAAAATGATGAATTTAATGGCTTAACTGAGGTTTATCATGATCGGTTAGAACTTGCGATTGCAGTTTCTTCATCGGCCAATTCAACGTCAATTTACACCTTAGCCTATCAATATCAAGGCTGTATTGAAGATCGTATTTGTTATCCACCCATCACCAAATACCTCAAGGTAAATAGCAATACGAATACTATTACGATTTCAGATCAAGCACCCGTAACGGTTCAATCAGACGTTACTTTTTCTACTGTGCTAGTAGCACCTCAGTCAGAGCAAGAACAATATGCTCAGCTATTACTGCAAGACAAAAGCCTTCTATTAGTGGTATGGCTATTCTTTTTGGCCGGTATTGGGCTAACTTTTACACCTTGTGTATTCCCGATGATCCCAATTTTATCGAGTATTATTGCTGGGCAGGGTAACAAAGTCAGTACCCGTGGCGCTTTTAAGTTATCGCTGATTTATGTCATTGCGATGGCGGTTACTTATGCTTTAGTTGGTGCCATCGTTGGCTATTATGGTGCCGAGTATAATATTCAAATTTGGTTTCAAGACCCCATTATTCTGAGCATCTTTGCGACTATATTCGTATTGCTATCTCTATCAATGTTTGGTTTTTACGACCTTCAAATGCCCAACGCAATTCAAAGTCGCCTGACCACTTTTAGTAACAAACAAGCAGGCGGTTCGTTAGTTGGTGTTGGGTTAATGGGTTTTTTCTCGGCCATTATCGTAGGCCCCTGTATTACCGCGCCCCTGGTCGGTGCTTTATTGTTTATATCTCAAACACAAGATTGGCAGTTAGGTGCTTTTGCTCTGTTTGCGTTGGGTATTGGTATGGGAACGCCGTTGTTATTGATTGGCACATCAGCCGGTAAAATTCTACCTCGTGCCGGCGCCTGGATGGATACCGTCAAGTCAGTCTTTGGTGTTGTTATGCTTGCCATGGCAATCTGGTTACTGGAGAGAATTTTGCCAGCGTCCGCCACTATGGCGTTAATCGGCCTCCTCGCCATAACCTCTGCTATCTATATGGGTGCACTAGAAAGGCTTCCCCAACCCACAAATGGCTGGCGCAAATTGTGTAAAGCGCTTGGCGTTATCTTGTTGATTTATGGTGTTGTAAATTTAATAGGCGCTGCATCGGGAAGCAAAGATTTAATTCAGCCGTTAAAGGGTATTGCCCGTGGCGTAATGCCGAGCGATTTATCCAATCAAAACGGGCACATTAACTTCAAAAAAATTAAAGGTACGGACGGTTTAAAAAGCGCTTTGAGCGAATCTGTCGCTGCTAACAAAAATACAATGTTAGACTTTTATGCTGACTGGTGTGTCTCTTGTAAAGTAATGGAAAAGTACGCCTTTACGCACCCCGATGTGCTGGCATCGCTTGATCAGGTAAGCACACTGCAAGCCGATGTGACTGCGAACGATCCGATTGACTCCAGCTTTATGAACTCGCTCGGTATTTATGGCCCACCGGCTATATTGTTTTTTGATAAAAATGGTGTTGAAATTCGGAATCGTCGAATCGTTGGCGAAATGTCTGGAGTAGACTTTGCGGCCCATGTGACGTCAACTTTTCAATAGTCTTGGTCAAAACATAAGAAACCAAAAACCACAAGAATAAGCCCATGAATAAAAACAACATCATTATCGTCTTGGTCAGTATAGGGTCACTCCTCGCCGGAGTCAGCTTGTTTAACTTATCCACGTCTAACCCTGAAATAGCCATCAACGAGGTTTTATTAACCAATGAAAAAACGCCCACTGAAATATCACTTGAAGCAATCCCATTAACTGATTTAGACGGCAATCAAAAACTCATTGGAAACTGGCAGCAACCCGTTTTAGTGATTAACTTTTGGGCACCTTGGTGCGCACCCTGCCGCGATGAAATTCCAGCACTGATTGCATTACAGAATGAATTTCAAGATCAAGTACAGGTCATTGGACTGGCACTCGATAGTGAAGAAAACGTTCGTGATTTTGAAGCCGAGTACGGCATGAATTATCCATCCTTTTTGGCGGGTAACAAAATAGCAATGTATAATTCAGTCTTCACTAACAAAAGTGGCAGCTTGCCATTTACGGTCATCATTGATCAGCAACGAAAGATTCATTACTCGCACACGGGCAAGGTTACTTTGGATCAATTACGATCAGAACTAACGCCATTACTGACAAAATGAAATAGGCCAGGCAGCAGTTGGCACTAATATTGTCGATAACTTCGCTAATTAGGTAAATAACACACTATAACTGGACTCTATATTCCTACTATGTGAAAATCATTATGTCTTAATAATGCAAGCGCTACGGCGAATATAAACTCACAAGATGCCAAAAATACTGGTCATACACGGCCCAAATTTAAATATGCTCGGTAGCAGAGAACCTGAAACCTATGGTGCCGATACTCTCAC
>Ga0307997_10001201_pt1 | contig 12173 bp, 2 predicted proteins | sample Davwhametageno36_FD_203165 | JGI IMG/M metagenome (GOLD analysis project Ga0307997, IMG submission 203165) | Marine microbial communities from Davis Island wharf, Antarctic Ocean - #36 | ecosystem: Environmental > Aquatic > Marine > Unclassified | place: Antarctic Ocean: Davis Island wharf...
ATGAGAGAGGAAGAAAGATGAGGGCTGCTCTATGAGAAAACATTAAATAGTGCTAGTTTAAACCCTTCAAAGTATGGTAAAACTGAGGTTAAAGTGAAGTACATAATTGTCCCCCTATATTAATATGTAATCTAAACCAGCATACACCTCCTTAACACCACACAAATATAGCACAGTAGTGCATAAAATATTGAAAATATAAAAACAACGCGTAACGGTGCGATCCATGCACGCACAGGTTAACACGTAAAAGACACCCGTCCTCCATCAATGAGCGACATCTGGTACTGGGAAGTTGACAACGATCCTGGCACTGGCCGCACGTTCTTTGTTTACCGGCCAACTGGCGAAAGTCAATGGGACGTGCCAAAAAGTCTCATCGCTACCGCCAACGGACTTGGATACGACGTCGATTTGGACCCATCCTCTGGACGCGTCTTTTATGCAGAGATTGCATCTGGTAGTACATTTTGGGAGACGCCTCTCCGCCTTGCTGGACTCACACCTGGTCTCTCGGATGATGTTGTGATTTTGTCTGATTGGATAATTGAGTTGGACACTTCAACTGGACGCTCGTACTTTGTTCAAAAAAGTACTGGCGAAAGTCAATGGGACGTGCCTCCAGCACTTCTCCAGGGAATGTACGCCATGGGATGGACCATTGATTTAGATCCAGGCACAGGGAGATCTTTTTACACGCACGAAGCCAGCGCCACGACGCAGTGGGAGTTGCCTCCGACTCTATTTCCACTCAGCATCCCCAGTGGCGATCAGCCTTCGAGACCTCCGAGTCGCACCAGCAGCAGAGCATCACGACCAGCAAGCAGAGCATCACGACCTGCCAGCCGAGGAAGCACGGCAGGATCTCGCTCGCGGCCACCCAGCAGCAACGCTGGCTCCTCTCGACCTGGAAGTCGTGCAGGTGGACGTCGAAAAAAAAGAGGTGCTGCCAGCAGCGCTAACGGTTCCGACTCTCTATGGCAAGAAAACAAGGACAGCAGTGGTGGGGTGTTTTGGTTCAACACAAAGACTGGAGAGGTGACGACCAACAAACCCGACGAGCTTAAAACCGAGGAGGAGCGTCTTGGAATTACCACCGACAACGGTGATGATGAGGGTGGAGAGGATGGAGTAGATGGCGAGGATGGAGTGGGTGGAGTGGGTGGCGTGGGTGGAGAGGGAGATGCTGCCGATGGAGGCAAGGGATACGAAGGAAAACTGGGTGGAGGAGGCAAAGGCAAGAGCAAGAAAGAGCCCAAGAAAGATCGTGGGTTTGAATTAATACTGCCTGAGCGTCGTACCAAGAAACATTGGGAAACAGCACGATCTGAAGCTCGCATGCTTGCTGTGTGGGGAAACTGGGAGGCGTGGCGCGAAGACAACGAGACCAACATTGGTTTAAAATTTTGGTACGACACGACGAAGGAAATCACGATGTTGGAGGATCCTTTGGCGCTGTCGAGCAGTGACGAGGAGTACATGGATTCTGACATGGAGAACGACGCCGTGGGTTGGACGGAGATGAAAGTGTTGATTGCTACGGCTACGCTCGATGACGAGGAGTCCAGTGCACGGCTCGAAGGGAAGGACAGTGTTGAGACAAAGACCAAGGACGATGCCGCCGTAAAGAGAGCGCAAGAAAGCAAATCTGCAATGCTGAGCGACGATGACGACGACGATGACGACGAAGAGGACGAGGACAAGGACGAGGGCAAGGTGCGGACAAGGACAGAAGCAAAGGAAGAAGAAAAAAAGGAGCAGGACATAACATCCAACGAAGGCAAGCAAGATCAGGAGAGTGAAGAAGAGCGCAAGAAAAGGTTGGAACAGTTGGAGCAGGATCTTCGTGCGAAACGTCTGGATGAAATGTCGCAGCAAATCACGATAGAAGAAATTAACAACGAGGAGAGAGAGCTGCTGTTGAATCGACGCCAAATGTATCGTGAGGACTGGAAAGAGCGGGTACGACGTCGAAGAGAGCAGCGCACACAGCTCCGTGAGCAGCTGGGAGATGCACGTCCCAAGCCTTCTAAAATCGATATGGAAGTGAACAAGTGCCTGCATCATCCATTAGGTTTTTTGTTTTTGGGAGGTCTTGGATTTCAAGAAATGCCTCGACGACCACTTCGACAAGCATCCAAATTTTTGAGGCACGTCTCAGTCCAAGACAACGGCCTGCGATTTTTGAGTGAGTCTGATTTGGAGAAGCGTTTGTCATGCTGTCCAAATTTAGAGGTGCTGAACTTTCGTCAAAACATGCTCACGAAACTTCCTGATAATTTTGGACTTTTGACTGGTCTCCGTGCTCTTTCTCTCGCCAACAATCAAATTGCCGAGCTTCCTTTGTCTGTATTTCTAATGACTGCTCTCACCTCTTTGTCGTTAGCACACAATCATTTCAACGTCATGCCATCCGAGCTTGGTGTCAAAGTTATGCGCCAGTACCGAGTGTGGGAAATGGGTTGGGGTAATTTGACGCAGCTCACCTCTCTTGATCTCAGTGCCAATCGTTTTGATCAACTTCCGACACATTTAGATGGAAGTCAAAGAGAAGCACAGTTTGGTAACTTGTGGTCTTTGACACACTTAGACATGAGTGAGAATTTTTTCAAGGAGCTCCCAGGTGAGTTCTACTCCTTGAACTCGCTGACAGACTTGTCCATTGCGGACAATCGAATGCACGGGACGGTGGATGTAGAGTTTAGTCAGTTAAAATCACTAGTGAAATTAGATTTAGCGAACAATCAAATTGAAGATATAGGAGAGGGAGTCTGCACGCTAGTCCATTTGTCGCGACTTCTTCTCCGGAACAACAAGCTGACGAGCCTCCCAGACAACTTTGGTGACATGGTCAGTCTGACAGAGTTGGACGCTAGCTTCAATAGTATTGAGACAATACCAGCCAGTGTTGGTAATCTAGAGAATTTGCTCCGGTTGAATGTTGAGTCGAACAAAATTACAGCGACGCCATCTTCTCTCTGTCAGTTGACCAAGTTGCAAGATTTGCTTCTTTCACACAATCAAATTACAAAAATTGATGGATCGCTTGGTCGCATGCTCTCGTTAAGATTACTCCATGCAGATCATAATTTAATTACGTCGAATGGACTGTGGGAGGGTGGCATGGCCACGATGAAATCATTGACACGCTTAGACATGGGATGGAATGAAATAACCGAACTGAGGAGATCGTTGTTTGAACCGCCACCACCGTCACTTGAATATTTAAGACTGTGCAACAACAACATCAAACTTGTACCAACCTCGCTGTACAAGTTAAAGTCACTGAGAGAACTTGATTTGGGTTTCAATTGCATTGATACTTTGTCAAGTGATATTGGAAACTTGGTGGCACTGCACACGATCTGTGTGGCCAGCAATCAGCTGGAGGAACTTCCAGAGACAATGGAGTCGTTGAAAAAATTGTCCGGCACCGTCGACTTGTCAAACAATTTGTTTGTCGATCGACCCGACAGTTTGTTATGGAAGCTACCACACATCAAGCACGTCATCATGAGTGGCTGTCCACTGCGACCAGAAGGCATGTCAATTACTCAGTGTCTCATTAATGGTGATCTTGCACTCATGCACGGTGACTTGGATGGTGCGATCGAGCACTACACGACCGTCCTTTCAAAAGATCCATATCACTTTGAAGCCGTACAAAAGCGTGCAAAGTTGTACAAACAGCTTGATCGAGTGGAGGATGCCATTGCAGACTTTACGACTGCCATGCGAACTCGCTTTGACGATGCATCATTATTTTTTGAGCGTGGGAATCTATTTTTAATGGTAGATCCACCACAGAGTCAGGATGCTCTGGTAGACTTTCGCAGCGCCCTGGAAAGGAACGAAGTTTTTTGGGCCGCAATGATTGGAGAGACGAAAAGTTTAATACAAATTGGTCAGTACGGAGACGCGATCAACATCTGTCGCGTGGTTATTGACGGAGACATGGAAGCAGACTGCGTTCGGACTGCAAAATATTTGTGGGGTCTTGCTGAATTTAAACGTGGTAATTCGGTCGCTGCCGTCGAGTGGTTTGATCCTTTGCTGGATGTTGAAGTTGGACCTTTGCCAGCGAACGAGTATGAAATTACGCTGCTCCGTGGATTATGTTTTCGAGACTTGGGTGAGACAAAGGATGCCATTGATGATTTCACTTGCGTTGTGTGTGCTTATGACGAGGCACGCGAGGAGGAAGCACAGGAGCGTCTCCGAAAGGAGCAAGGAGTGCCGGAGTCGGAGTCGGAGTCGAGTTCCAGCAGCGAGTCGGAGGAGGAGGAGGAAGGCGGCGACGACGGCGACGGCGACGACGGTGACAAAAAAAGTGAAACAAAGGAGGAGAGCGAAGAGCGGAAGGAGGGGAAAGAAGGAGAAGAGGAGGATGGTGGTGATGGCAGTGACAAGGGTGATGGTGGTGATGTTATCTTTGAGACAATTGAACGCATCCCAGTGACAGATCGTCAGCTGGAAATTGCACTGATGAATCGATCTGGTGCGTATAGCACGATGGGTTCAAAAAAGAACGCGACGACAGATTACGAGAGAGTCCACGCAAGAAAAACAAACTGGAAGTTGATTAAGCGACACAAGGAGAAGCTGGAGCGCATTGAAAAGGAGAAGCACGGGTTGGAGAGTGGCGAGCATGGTAGTGCGAAGGAGGAGGAGGATGTGGAGATGATGGAGGTGGTGAATGGCCACAGAGAGCAGAAGCACAGCCGGAAGTGAAGTGCACAGTGAGAGCGAGAGGAAGTACAGCTAATTTAATTTTTGTTGTGATGATGCTTTCATTTTATTGAAAAAATTAGTTTATTTATAAAAAATAAATCAAGCCCTAAAAAAGTGTTTAGTTGCGCCCCCAATGGCACCACTCCCTCCCTTCCCGACGAAGCGACAATGATCGTTCACCAACTACGACGGCATCTCTCCACACAACGCCGCCTCGTCACCTGGCATCAACTTTCCACCACCTTCGACGCCGTCGTCGCATCGCCGAGTCGCATCTCCAAAACAGCGTTGCTGTCCTCTTGTTTTCGCGATGTGATGGCCACCGACATTCATAATTTTTCACCCTCGCTGCAGCTGACCCTGGGATCGCAGAAGCTTGGCATCGGAGCAGCTGCATTACGTAGCTCTGCCGCTCAATTTTTAAATCTTGATCTTGAACAAGTCGAAGAAAGAGAGCAAGCCGTCGGTGATCTGGCAGAGGCTGTCACATCTTTGTGGCAGCAGAATCACCAGCACCAGCACCAGCACCAGCAGCACGACCACGACCACGACCACGACCATCTCGACCTCGACCACGACCACGACCAGACAAGCGACTCAACACTACACATCCACGACGTGACCAATTTAATGTCCGTCGCTGCCACTATTCATGGTGCGGACAGCAATGCAACCCGAGAAAAGTTGATAACAGATTTGTTGCGTCGATGTGGCACTGCCTCCGAAGTGAAATACTTGTTGCGCACGTTGTCAGGTGGACTGCGCATTGGAATGGGTGAGACTTCAATCGTGGGTGCTGCTGCACGCGCTGCTCTGTGCGACGACGAGATTATGGACGTTGCTGCTGTAAAACGTGCAGAGGCGCTGGGAAGAAGCATGTACTCTTCTCGATGTGATCCAAGTCAGTTTGCGACCAAATTAGCAGGAACATATGACTTTCGTCTCCAGCATGGACAAGCAGCTGCTTTTACGATGTGCGAGGCTCAGGCGCATCCAGCTCCGCTGATACCAGCACGTGCCATGCTGGCGTCACCTGCCAAGAGCGTCGACGAGGCTGTTCAATTTTTTGTTAAGAATTCTGAGAATGGTCGTCGTGACATTGTCTGCCAAAGCAAGTACGACGGCGAACGAGCACAAATTCATGTCGTCGTCGTGAAGGACGAGGAGAGCAGCAGCAGCAGCAGCAGCAGCAGCATGAGAGCAGCAGGAGAGGACAGGACGACGTACACTCGAGTATACAGCCGTGTTGGCGAAGACAACAGCCTCCGCTACCAACAGATCGCAGAGCGTGTGGGTGAGCTGCTGCTTCAGCATCACAGCGACGGCGGTGGCGAACCTCTCGTCTCGTGCATTTTGGATGGTGAAGTAGCTGCGGTCGATCGAGAGACTAATCGTTTGCTACCGTTTCAAACGCTTACTCGACGCACGCGTGACGGGAGAGACAACAAGGTGGCGGCGAAGCAGAGCCATGACGATGACGGCGACGACATTGACGACGACGACATTGACGATGACATTGACCAACCAGCAGCGACACTCAAATCCTCGTCCTCGTCCTCGTCCTCTGTGCCACTGCCACCCTGCGACGTATGCTTTTACGCTTTTGACTTGCTCGAGTACAACGGTCGGTCTCTGGTGGACCAGCCGCTGCGTGAAAGACGTAAAATCATGCAGCAAATCATCCATCCAATGGTAGGAGAGCTGGAGGTGGGTGAAGAGCTCCAAATTCAAGTCGGGGAAGGTCTCTTGGAGGCACCAGCAACTATTCACGCTGCTTTGGAAGCTGCTGTGAAATCAGGTTGCGAGGGTCTTGTCGTCAAAGCGTTAGATGGAAAAGGAACCGAGTACAAATGTGGAGAGAGAACTAGAAACTGGTTGAAACTAAAAAAAGATTACGTTGACAGCGTTGATGGTGCATTGGATACGTTTGATTTGGTTGTGCTCGGCGCGTACTATGGAAAAGGAAAGCGCCAAGGTTTGTATGGTTCATTTCTCATGGGCTGCTTGAACGAGGAGCAAGAAGGTGGATATCGAACAGTGTGCAAGGTTGGTACTGGCTTTACAGATCAAATGCTGAAGGATATTCACTTCGAGCTGAGTCAACTCCAAGTGCCGCATCACCGCCGGTCTGGAGATGACCAAGACGAGGAGAGGAAGAAATCGAACGATTGTAGCAACGCATACGACGTGCGAACAAACATTCGCCCAATGCCCGACGTTTGGTTTGAGCCAAAGAAAGTTTGGGAGGTGCGCGCTGCTGATATTTCCTTGTCGAAAGCACACAGCAGTTGTCACGATCAGCTGAAGAGACTTGGGCACGTTAACGATGGCCAGAGCAGCGGCGGTCGCGGTGGTCTTGCTCTTCGATTTCCAAGATTTGTACGATTTCGAGAGGACAAGAATATTCACGACGCGACGAAAGAATCACAAATGTTGGACATGTATTTAGATCAAACGACGCAGCCTCAGGAGAAGAAATGAGTGCGGGTGCGCGAATAAACATTAGAAAACAACGTTATAAGAAGTTATAAAGTTATAAAAGATAAAAGAAAATATGCATATTTATATTTATTAATAATTATTTTAATTATATTTAAAAAATGTTTATGGTATATTTTTTTCACTACAACCGTGGCAGCGGAAGGTACTCCCCCGATGGCACCAACGACCACCCTTCCCTCAAACCACCTTTCTCTTCTATGTTCTGCAACTTCGCGACCAGCCTCATGGCGTGAAAGAAACCTTGACGATCCAACGTAGCCTTCCCACTAGCACACGTCTCCCAAATTTGTCGCAGCGTGGTATCGTCCAATGCAGATCTCCTCAAAAACGTCACTGCTGCCAAACCAGAGATTGTGCCATCCAAATTCGTCGTGGGAACTGTTTGAAATAAAGCCTCCAACGCTCCAAACTGATCTTCCAGACACCCACATTCAAATGTGGGTAGTTGCATCGTCGCATGCGCACTCTCCGCTCCACTTGCATCGAGCGGAAGATCGTTTTGTGCAAGTTGTACCAGTCGAAGAGCATGAAAAAAAGACGCTCTCGTTAAATTTGGAGAGCCGGACGACGCCTTATCCCAAACTTCCCGCAATTGGATTTTAAGGAGTCCCGAACGCATTAAAAAACTAACGCCCTCTCGTCCTCCAACGATACCATCACCATCACCATCAGCCTGCGCAAACAAGTGAGCAAACAACTCTACTTCTGCCGCTGTTGAAGGTTGCCACCACTCAGCACCAGCCGATGGCAATGCAGCGGGAGCTTTCATCTGCTTTGCAACAGCGTTGATTGCATTGATTTGAGGGAGCGCAGGCAGACGAACATCTTTCATATCCTGCACACTTGTGACTCCAATGTCATACCCATGCTGAACAAGCTGCACCAAGCGCATTGCCTCGTAAAAAGCAGAGCGCGTGAGAGTTGGTGCACCTCTGGAAGCAATGTCCCAAACAGCACGCAGCTCCTCTCTCGTTCGTCCCGATCTCATTAAAAATTGAACGCCTTCTTGCCCGCCAATGATGCCGTCGCCATCGACATCGGCTTGAGTGAACAGATTTGCAAACCATGCCACCTCGACACCTTCTGCTGGCTGCCAAGCAATAACATGATCGATAGTAGCCGCTCCACTCGATTGATTCGAATCGACACCTGCAGTGATGATCAGTGATTCTTGCACCACTGCCATGCTTAATGCCTCTTCAAAACTTGGTTCCATCGTGTTTTTCAGTTCAATCGTGTTATTATTATTCATTGTCGCAAACGGATCTTCAAATCCTCCTGGAAATGATCCGGACAAAGCTTCTGCTGCCTTCGACGACGATGGCATGTTGCTGCTTGGAGCTTCAAATGCATCAAAATTACCAAAATCGTTCTGATTCGTCGTGCTAAACACTGCTGTACCTCCAACTCCAGTAGTAGTGGCAGTACTGAATGATTTGTCCACTCCTTCTTCTTGAACAAAAAATGTACTTTGCACCTCTCCTGCTGCCTCTGGAAACGCAGACGACGACAACGATGAAACGCTGCTTTCCTCTTCCTGCTGGAACAGGTTGCTTTCGAAGCCACTCCGATCAGAAAAACCAAAGTCAAGTGGGTCTTGGAACACACCGTTAATATTTTCAAAGCCTTGTTGCTCTCCGTGAGAAATGACTGGGGGATTGAGAGCAGCAGCGACACTCGTTGGTTGACTCACGGCCATCTCAGGACTACCAAAAACCAAATCATCGCCAGCAGTCTCTTCAGCGGCGGATTGCTCCTCCCGGCGCGTACTACTATCAATCATGAATCCATCGTAATTCCCCGTCACACTTGGTGTATGGACTGCATCCGATTGTTGGCTGGTTTTTGTGGTGCTAGTTTCAAAAAAATCAAACGACACAGACTCACTCTCAGCAGCAACACTGTCTGCAGAGACCTCTGAATCTGCCGACAACAGGGAAGACAATTCGTCAGAAAGAACTGTTGGAATAGCAACGCCAAGCACCGCAACGGCAGTAACAATATGAAAGGCAACGGAAAACTGAGCCAACGACACGCGCTGACTCTCATGACCCTCGTCCACTTGAACTAATGTCCAGACTTTCATCAATATATCATGCGACAGTGACGATGCTCCAAAAAATGGTAACACATGAGACAGCAGAGGTGGATCGTACGGAGATGTTTCTTTCAAAAGGTTAAAGTGCTTGAGATATTTTGCGCTCTGTTTGTCTGAGATGACCCAGATTTCTTGGTCTTGATCTTCTGCCACGTTGTTTGCTCCACTTGAAGACGCGCTTTCAGCCACTCTTTCCGTTCCAGTATCCACACTCTTCGTCTCCCCCATTGCCAGTTGGTTCGTTTGCGAAGACACTACTACTTTGTTTTGTTCGATGCTGCTATCGATACCGTTGGTGCTGCCGTTGGTGCTGCCGTTGGTGCTGCCGCTGATGCTGCCGCTGCCGCTGATGCTGCCGCTGATGCTGCCGCTGATGCTGCCGCTGCCGCTGATGCTGGTGCTGCCGCTAGTGCTGCTGTTGTTTTGTTTCCCAGCAAGTTTTGACTCGAGTTTATCTCGCAGCGGGTACACGACGGACGTTTCCACAGGTTTCCACGTTCCTGCGACCACGCGTGATCTCTCCATTGCCAAGAGACGATCTAATTGCTCCAGACCAGGTACCACCACGTCGTCCAGCGACAAAGAAGCAGTGAAATAATCTCTGCCACCACGACTCTTTCCACCAGCATCAGACTCTTCCAGTAACATGCTCAAAACGTCGCGGACGATGACTCTCAAAGCTACGGTCGCGCAGTTGGTAAGACCAATGGCAACTAACGCCATTGAAGCTGCATGCCGACACTGCCACACATCGTACTGAGCGCTAGTCAGGAGAACGAGCAACATGTGTCGCATGGCAGGATTTTGCAATGTTGAGTTGTTAGAGCTCGTTTCGTGCTCGGAGATATTAAAATTTAAATCCAAAAGATCATGATTTTCTTGTCGATCGACTGTTTTTTGATCCAAAGTTTTGACGTACGACAACCATTCCTTTTCAGACGGACCACACAGCTGGACACCATGCTGCCCCAGCATCCAAAACGCTGCGCGTCGGAGACGAAGATGTCGAAGTCGCAGTACGTGCTGCTCTTCTCTTGTCGTGTGCTGCTCGTTGACAAGAGGACGATCTCCATTAATAATATCAAATAACGATGCCAAGAGTGCAGCTCTTGAAAAATCACCGAGCTGAAGACAAGTGTGCCAAATGCTGAGAGTTTCGTCAATGCTCACCATCTCACCCACTTTAAAATGACGCCACCTCAGCAACAGTGGTGCTAGCGTCGGACTCAACGCCACGCGTCCTCGAAACTGACGAAGAAGCTCCAGAGCAAGTTCTCTTGGCAGGGGTGAAGTGCGTTCCAACAGAAGTTCAAGGTCGTCCAGTGTGGACTGCGCACCCATGTTTCCATCACGACCACAATCTGAACCTGGACTTGGAATCACATCCAGTGGTGCAGAAGCAAGCCAGACGAGAGCAAGCAACGACTGCAAACGAATGGAGTCACTGGAGCTAATGGCAAGTTTCCATAAGAATGGAGCCAGCACAGTGCGCAACGCATCAGTTCCACGTGATGGACTAGCATGAATAAACTGAGCAGTCTCCGACTTGGATTGCACCAAATGCACAGCATGGCATCGTCCAACAGCAGCGATGGTTCTCAATACAGCGTGCACAAATAGAGAGGGTTGATCTTCGCTTGGTCCTTCTGGATCTGATTTTGTACTGAGATCTTTGTGCTGCGTCACACTGCTTCTTCCTACCATCTCGCCACCCCTCAAACCACCACCACGAGCACCACGAGCACCACGAGCACCACGAGCACCACGAGCACCACGAGCACCACGTGCACCACCACCCTTGTTCGCCAACATTTTCAAACCACGCACAAGACCATCAGACAACTGGTTGATCACGCGATCCATGAGCGCAAGGCGTGTCAAAATGCTTTTTCCACCAGCAGAATCAGTGGAGACGCTGGCCAACGATGACGACGATCGTAACGATACACCAACAACATCACCGCTCTCGTCCACGGACATTTGGGTATTTTCAATGGCCGACCACGACACGCTGGCCAGCGCCCGAATCGCATGAAGAGTGACACGCCATCTTTCATCAGTTGCGAGCACAAACGCAATTGCTTCACAAAATTGGGAAGGATGAGTGGTGGTGGAGGGAGCAGTGCTGCTGTTGCTGCTGCCACTGCTGCCTCGCACCTCTTTGCGAGCCAAAATACAAAACACGTCCAGCATTCGCACGCACACAGACTCGTCCGACAAAAAAATGACAGCACCACTCTTGTTCTTCTGCAGTTGGTTCTGATTCTGTGGCAGCAGTGGTGCTAAAGTTGGACCCACCAGTTCTGACCTTGATCCTGCCAATATCAACAACTGAGAAGCGCAATTCCTGGCGACAGGTGCACTCTTGCTACAGATTCCAAAAGCATAGTACTCCATTAATTCTGTCGACGACGCACTCGATGTCTGCTCAAAGTGACTGTTCACAATGTGTGCACTGGTAGAAAAGAACGCCTGTGCTAACCACAGCTCTTGATGCAGCTTTACTTGCTCCTTTCTTCGTTTCGCTGTCGATATCCTTCGAGCCCAAGTCAGGCAATCTTTCAAACCGCTGCGAACTAAAAGCAGCAGCTCGTTGACAAACGTTTCAGATCCTCGAGTAGATCGAAGGCAGCAAGCAAGAGTACGAAGCGCCTCCATTCGACGCGGGAGATGCTTGTGTGTCATTTCTCTCTTTTTGAGAGTGGTAATGATGTTTTCCAACACATCTGACGGCACGCCACGTCCATGGGGCGAGCTCAACACTCGACGCAGCAGGTAGTGCGCGACACGCAGCACCTTGCGACTATCATCCGTATCTTTTTCACAGGCATGATTGATTAAG
>Ga0307997_10001202_pt1 | contig 12173 bp, 3 predicted proteins | sample Davwhametageno36_FD_203165 | JGI IMG/M metagenome (GOLD analysis project Ga0307997, IMG submission 203165) | Marine microbial communities from Davis Island wharf, Antarctic Ocean - #36 | ecosystem: Environmental > Aquatic > Marine > Unclassified | place: Antarctic Ocean: Davis Island wharf...
TCAAGCCTACAATAATATGGGCATTACGCTCATGGATAAAGGCGATTTAGCAGCTGCCATAAGCAGTTACAAACAGGCGATAAAAATTAAACCCAACTACGCAGAGGCCTTCAGTAATATGGGCAACGCCCTTAAGGACGAGGGCAATTTAGATGCTGCCATAAAAAGTTACCAACAGGCTTTGAATATTAAGCCTAGCTACGCTGACGCCCATAACAATATGGGCGCTGCCTTGAAGGATAAAGGTGACCTAGAGGCCGCTATAGAGAGCTATGAGCGAGTGATAAAAATCAACCCTAACTCTGCCGAGGCCTATTATAATATGGGTATTGCACTGCAGGCTAAGGACGATCTGGAAGCAGCTCAAGAGTGCTATCAACAGGCCTTTAGAATTAAACCCAACTATTATCAAGCCTACTATAATCTGGGCCTTGTCATGGAGGTTAAAGGAAGATTAGATTTAGCCATAGAAAGCTACCAAAAGGCTATAACCATTAACCCTAAATACGCTAAAGCTCGGGCGCAAAAGTTGCATCAGCAAGCACACATTTGTGATTGGGAGGCTATTGAACAAGACCGTCCCTTAATTCCAGAACTTGGGGTGCACACCCAAGCAGTCAGCCCTTTTAGCCTGCTCTGTTTTGAAGATTCACCAAAGCAACATCAAATGCGTTCAATAAACTATGTTAGGGAAATACAGGGCCTACAAACACTGCCTAACAAACCTCGACCATCGCAAAAAGAAAAAAAGCTTCGCATTGGTTATTTTTCAGCTGACTTCCATAATCATGCAACCATGCACTTAATGGTTAAACTGTTTGAAAGCCACAACCAAAAAGAATTTGACATTTATGCCTACTCTTTTGGGCCAAATAAAAATGACGAAATGAGACAACGACTGATTAAAGCAGTTGATGTTTTTCATGATGTCTCCAACATGGGCGATCAGGAGGCCGCATTGTTTGCTCAAAGTAATAACTTAGATATCGCAGTCGATTTAAAGGGTTTTACAAAAAATAGTAGGTTGGGCATTTTTGTTTGCCGCGCTGCGCCAATTCAAATGAGCTACTTAGGTTATCCAGGCACTTCAGGAGCTTCTTTTATAGACTATATTATTGCAGATAATGTGGTTATTCCCCAGGAATTCGAAAGCCACTATTCCGAACGCATTATTCGTCTACCACATACGTACCAGCCTAATGATAGCAGTAGGATTATTTCAGATAAGGTTATGACTAGAGTTGAGATGGGACTTCCTGAACAAGGATTTGTATTCTGTTGTTTCAATAATAGTTATAAAATATCAGCTAATGAATTTGATATTTGGATGCGTATTTTGGATCAAGTTAAGGGTAGTGTTCTTTGGCTGATCAAGGCTAACAAATGGGCCGTAAAGAACCTCAAGATGGAGGCTGAAAGGCGAGGAGTTGCTGGACATCGACTTATATTTGCTGACAAAACTAATCACAGTGCACACTTAGCACGCCATCGGCTCGCAGACCTTTTTATAGACACCTTTAACTATAATGCCCACACCACAGCGAGTGATGCGCTTTGGGCGGGACTGCCCATAGTAACCAAGCTTGGCGAGGGTTTTTCTGCTCGTGTTGCTGGGAGTCTGCTTAAAGCTATTAATTTGCCTGAATTAATTGTGACAAGTAATCAAGACTACGAATTATTAATTTTAGACTTAGCAGAAAACTCCAAGCGTCTGGTAACAATCAGAGAAAAGTTAGAAGCCAATCGGCTATCAACACCGTTATTTAATACTGAACTTTTTACAAAACACATTGAAGACGGCTATCAGCAAGCATACCAACAGCATGCCAATGGCAAACCGCCCAAGAATATTCTTGTGACAGATCAGCTCACGTCAGAAGCATAATGGCGACCTTAAGAACTTCAACTTAGCCTACTAAAGCTCAGTTAAGGCTCGATCTGCAGTGCGATACATGGGTGCAAGAATATACTTCATCACGGTTTTTTTCTCACCCAAAATATCCACCTGTGCCACCATGCCTGGCATTAAATTCGGCACTATATCCGATTTAGAAAAAGTTTGAGTGGTGGTCTCAACCCACACCTCATAGTATAAATCACCACGCTGCGTTTCAGTAATATTTTGAGCAATGGTAGTAATGGTACCTTCTATTGACCCAAACTTAGCAAAGTCGTAGGCGGTGAAGGTTACTTTACAGGCCTGACCAATAGTCACTAAACCAATATCAGCAGGCTTGACCTTAGCCAAAATACGATAGGAGCTTGATTGAGGTACGATTTCAGCTAACGTTTCACCACCCCCAAGCACTGCACCTTGTGTAGTAACGTTTAACGAGGAGATAATACCACTCACAGGGGCTTTGACTTGGGTCATGGCTAACTTATCTTGGAGTGCATCGAACTCTGCCTTGGCCTTAGCTGCAGTATTTATTGCCTCCACTAAGCGCTCTTTAGCTTGCACTTGAAAATCGACCAAAGTTTGATCCTTACGACGGCTTAAAGCGACAATGTCAAACCGATGACCTTCTTGGGCTAGAGTTTTTTGCGTAATGTTGTTGTTAGCATCCAGTATCTCACGTCGCAAGCTTAACAAACGCACCTTAGGTTCTGCTCCTATCTTAACCAAAGGCTTATAAATTGCTAACTCTTCTTGAGTTAATTCAATACTATCGTAAGCCGCATTTACGGCAGCCTCAGCCTGCTTGATCTGGCTCAACTTACTGTTAATCTCCTCATCTAAAATGCTCAACTGCTCATTCAATGCCACCTGCTTAGATTGATAAATTGAACGCTGAGGCTCTGCATACTTAGAGGGAATTTCAGCTGGAACGATTAATTTAGAGTCAAAGGCCTCTGCAAAGTGCCTCGCCTCTTGCGCCAAAGAAGTGAAGTACACCACCCTATTTTGCATTAAGTTAGCCTGAATTTCTTCTTCCTCAAGCCAAAATAAAACATCACCCTTTGCTACAGCGTCGCCGACCACAATATTAAATTTTTTAACCGAACCTGGGTAACGGTTCTGCACCACCTGTACTTTTCCTGTCGGTTCCACTTGTGCTTCGGCACGCACGGCCTGCTCAAGCTTGGCATTTAGCGACCAAATTATAGCAATCACTACAAACGCCAAAATCAGATAGAAAACTTTATTTATTGGACTGTCAGGATTCACGCAGCCTCCTCCTTGCGAGCTAATTTGTTAAGTACTTCTGCCTTTGGCCCATCGGCCATAACCCGACCACTATCCACAACGACAACACGATCTACTAAGGACAATAAATTACCCCTATGGGTAATTAAAATAACTGTTTTATCAGCCAAGTTCGTCTTTAAACGAGCAACCAATTCCTGCTCAGTTGCGTTGTCCATGGCACTGGTGGGCTCGTCCATCACTATTAGAGAAGGATCACTTACCAGAGCACGAGCAACACTTAGTGCCTGCTGCTGACCACCTGATAACTGCTGGCCTCGCTCAGTCAGAATAGTTTCGTAACCGTCTGGCAATTTGCCAATAAAGCCCGCTGAACCTGATTGCTCTGCAGCTTTAACTATTTGTTCATCCGTGGCGTTTGGGTTGCCCAACAAAATATTTTCTTTCACCGTACCAGAAAACAACATAGGCTTTTGCATGACCACACCAAGGCCCTTGCGAAGGTCGTCTGGATGCAAATGGTTAACTTCGGTCTGGTCAATTTTAACGCTGCCCTGCGTAGGTTGATAAATGCCCGTTAACAACCTTAGCAAGGAGGTTTTTCCCGACCCTATACGACCAACGATAGCCACTTTTTCACCGGCTCTAATTGACAGGTTTATATTGGTTAAGGTGTCTTGTTTTTGACCAGGATAGCGGAAACAAGCATTTTCAAACTCAATGTCGCCATTGAGTTCAGGGCGCCTAATTTGTTCTTGGCGTTTGTTTTCTCGCACTGGCTCTTGCATCAGCTCATTAAGGTTTTGATAAGAAGTTAGCGATTGATTTAGACGGCCTAGTAAGCCCGTAAGCTGTGCCATAGGCGCTAAAGTGCGACCTGATAGGATAACGCAGGCAATTAAAGAACCCATGGTCAAATCACCTGCAGTAATCAACACCACGCCGTAAACCACGATGCCTACTTGTGACATTTGCTGTCCTAGCTGACAAAAATTAGACGTGAGTTGGCTCCAAAAACGGGACTTTAAAGACACCTTGCCCTGGCGCTCCACACTGTCCACCCAGCGAGTCTGCAATAACCCAATACCTGGCAAGGTTTTTAAAGTTTCCAGACTGTTGAGCATTTCAACCAAAACAGCCTGCTTGGACTGACCATCTTTCGCAGCATTAGCTGTTAACCGCTTAATAATGGGCTGGACCATCAAGGCTAGCGCCATAGTGGCAATTACAATAACGGCAGGCACCGCCGCAATGGGACCACCGATAGAGAAAAGCACAAACAAAAATAAAAATACAAACGGCAAGTCCGCAAACACAACAAATGAGGCCGAGCCTAAAAAATCTTTTACGCTATCAAATTCTTTGACAATAGCCGCCATTGCCCCTGTTGCTTTCTGTCCTGCTACATTGTCATTTTTGGCTAACCGCTCAAATAATAGGTTGGATACCTCGCGATCTATTTGAGCACCAGCGTGATCGGTAAATAAACCTCTCATGATTTTTAGAATAAAATCAAAGGCCATAACAATAACGATGCCTATGGTTAGGGCCACTAAAGATTCCATAGCTTCGTTGGGAATCACCTTGTCGTAAACCGTCATAATGTAAAAAGCACTTACTAATGCAAATACATTAATCACGACAGAGGCCAAAATAACTTGTGCATATAAACGTTTATTGCGCAATATTGCGCCAAAGAACCAATGTTCCTCGGGTAACATTTTGTAATTAGAACTCATTAAATAATGTCTCTTTTAAGTCAAGCTGTTTTACCAGTTGCTCTGCAACAAACACTTGCGTCAGCAGTAAGCCCTGTTGTTCATTAAAATAGGACAGTGCGTCTACCTGTCGTTGCAGCAATTGTTGCTGCAAAAGTGCTAACCCGTCTAAATTACTATGAATGGAACCCAGTCCCACTTCCAATATCGCTATCTGGTCTATGAGGTTATTTTGATTTGACTGGTTATTTTTAACTTGATCTTTTAATCGCAACATCTGAAGTTGCAAGTCATTAAACTCTACTGATTTTGCAGACACCAACTGGCGAAATATGTCTTGCTCATAGCGCACTTGCTCATTAAGGCCGGCAATCTGCGCATTAGAAACACCATTATCAAAGGCCGACATAGAAAATCTTAACTGCCCAACTACATTATAATTATCCACCCCACGAGTAGCGTCATACAAAGTGGTGTTAACCTCACCAGACAGCTGTGGCTTAGCTAAAGCCTTGAGATTTTGAACTTTTTTATGCAATGCTTCTTGGGCGTAATGACTAGCAATAGCACTGCGCAGGTTGCTAGATTGAGGAACATCAGGCGTTAACAATAATTCCTTAACAGGCACCCACATAGCCAACAGTTGGGCTGGAACTAGCTGATACTCTTTGTTTAAGGAATCTGCTACTTGCCGCTGTTGGCTTTGCCATTGGGCCATTTGATTATCTACATCTAGGCTATAAAGCTGATGTTTTCGTAACTCACTCATAGTACCTACACCCGCCTTAAAACGATTTCTAAGGGTGTGTATATGTTGGTCAGATTGCCATAATCCTTTATTCAGTAAGATTAGAGTGTCCTCAGCCAACTGCCACTTAAGGCCCAACTGCCAAAACGCGTGGGCTTGTTCAGCAAACGCGGCAACATAGTCCAATCGCTGTTGCTCTAGCGTTAACGCTTCGCTGTCGACTATGGCTTGTTCAGCACCAAAGTCATACAGACTGTATTTAGCGGATAAGACCACATCTGCATAGGGGTCCTGTTTCTTAACCCGGGTAAAATCCTCACTATAGTTTTCAATCATTGGTACTTGCCCAACGGTTGATAAATCAACATCCACTCCTTGGCCTGACTGCAATTCCAGCACCCGCCATTGCTGGCGTGTAATGGTAGAGGCCTGCGCTCTGACATTAGGGTGCTGCTTAATTAACTTCACCCAGCTTACTTTGCTGCCCTTTATTGAGGTTGACAACGCAATTGGGGTCACTATGATTTTATTGGTCTGAGCCTCAGTATCGACCTCAGCCCCAATAGCTACCTTAGTCCCAGTAATTTCCTCAGTGTCAGTAATAACCTCAGCCCCAGCCTCATCCTCAGTGACGACCTCAACCTTAGTAACGACGGCAGTGTTAGTAAATACCTCTGCCTCAATAGGTCCCTCAGTGTTAGTAACGATCTCAGCCTCAGTAACAACCTCAATCTCAGTAACGACCTCAACCCCAGTAACGACCTCAACCTCAGTAACGACCTCCACCTCCGTAACGACCTCAACCTCAGTAACGACCTCAGCCTCAGTAACGACCTCAACCTCAGTAACGACCTCAGCCTCAGTAACGACCTCAACCTCAGTAACGACCTCAACCTCAGTAACGACCTCAGCCTGAGTATCGGGAGTGGTCTCAAATTGAATGGGCGCTTGCTGACCCGCTGCGTCCAACTTTGGCATAATAGCGCTTACAAAGCTTAGCTCCCTAGTTGGGGCCTCATTTGTATAAAGCAGGTTGGCAAAATTACCTGCTGCGTCCACAATTGTGCTTGCTTCTAATATGCCACCATTAGCATCCAAAGCTTGAGGATAGACCTTCAGTGTGTCCTCAATAACACTAATGCTGCCTTCCACAAACTCTTTGTCAGTTACAAACGACGTGTAGGTAAACTGTTGACTATTAACCAAGTCACCAACTCCTGAGTAGGTGGCTTCAACTGTTCGGCCATTCACCAGTAAATTAATGGTGGGCTCGCCAGTTACAAATACTAGCTCATCAAACTCAACCATGGCGGTAATCGTATAGCCTGTACTCAGGTCACTCAAAATGCCCGGGCCGGTCGTTGTTGTAATTGCACTTATGATTGAGGCTTTGGTATCAACCTTCATAGCGGCGCTATCTGATAACCCAGCATGAGCCAAGCTGGCATTATTACCGGCCTGGCTTTGAATCGTGCTTGCGGGTGTCGTTCCTTGACCCACTATATTTTTCAGAGAGTTCTCTATTACTGCAATGCCATTGACGTCCATATCACCTTGCTGAATTATATACTTAAACTTTAACGCCTTCCCCGTAGAACCCTTTTTTGTGTATATAGCATCAACTATTTGGGTACCCACTATTAGGTTGACTGTTGGTTCTCCATTAACCACCACAGCCTCATCAAAGTTCACCGTGACAACAACTTCGTTACCTGCCTTTAAGACGGTTTGAGCCGCACACAAGGGGCTCAAACCAATCAAGAAGGGTAAAAGAGCGATAGAAACCATCAAACGCATAGAACTTTTCCTTACTTTTACACCCCACCTAACTCCAACATACGAGCTCAGTGTTTAATTGTTACGGGTTGTAATTCTGTAACCCAGTTAAATTTAAACAATCTCGGTAAAAGAACTTAAATCTAGGAATGCAACATCCCCCGAGCCAGCGTTATAAGTAATACTGTCATGAAAACCCTCTGCCAAAAGCCAATCAGTGTTTTCATCGAAACTGCTATTGTTTTCACCCTGATCATCTTTTACGTCAATAAATAATTTTCCCTCCTTTAAATTAACCTGTCCTTCATACTCACCAATAATCTCAATTTTATCAGCTCTGGCATTGAATCTCTGAACGGTATCAGAGTGAGTCGAAGTGAAATATCCTGAGGCACCAGTATCTTCTGTCATCGTCAAGTCGGCCAACGTGAACACAAAGGTATCTGCACCTGCCCCACCATTAAGGATGTCTTTACCCGCACCGCCCTCTAAGGTATCCTTTCCACGACCACCTTTAAGGGTGTCATCACCAGCCCCACCAAGCAGCTTGTCATTGCCACGACCACCATTGATAATGTCATCCCCATCGGCGCCATTAATGATATTGTTATAACCATTACCATTCATCACATCGCCCATATTGGTGCCAATGGCGTTCTCTATTTCTGATATGGTGTTGTGTCCCAGCTCTGCATTGTAAGCCTGTTTAGATACGTCTTTGAACAAGTCCAAGACTAACTTATTAGTTTGCTCTAAAACCTTATCAAACAGAATGGTGTCCTCACCGTCACCACCATTAATCGTATCGTCTCCAATATCAGCGTATAAATAGTCATTACCTAAACCACCATCAAGAATATCATTACCGGCGCCTCCCTTCAGGAAGTCGTTACCTGCCTTACCAATGAGGTGTTCATTACCCTCGCCACCAAAAATTTGGTCTAGGCCATCGCCACCAGTGATCGTGTCTATAGTATCTATAGTATTTATATTGCTCTCATCAAGTATTTTATTGTCACCACTTGGGATGTCGGGAAGCAACTTGCTGAAGCTTACATAGCCCTCATCCTGTTTTGTGGCTCTATGAGTTCTAGAATCTATTGAATGATCAGGCACTACTGTAAATTCATTAAAGGTTCCGGTTAGAAAGTTACCTGCTAGGTCTTTGAAGTTTTGCAAAAAGCCTGCAGGTTCCCCGTCTGTCCGAGTAACCTTTAATGAATTTGCCTTCACTTGGATACCGTTGATATCAAAAAGTCCTGAAACAACGGGTGCTGTACTTGTAAGAATATAAGTGTTGGAACTTGTGAGGTCATTTTTAGCTTCAAAAGTTACATCAACTGAATCCACCTCGCCGTTATCATCGTCAACGAGCAAAGTTAATGTGAGCGCCGCTCCACTTTTCAAGTTAATGACCTCGCTAAACTCCAACGCCACTTCAATGGTATTGTTTTCTTTATCGAAAACAACCTTTGTTCCGGAGTCAGGTCCGGGGAGATTTATGGTAGGACTAAGGGTATCAACTTTATAGGTATCTGATTGGGCTATACCATCACCAGTATTGCCAGCAGTATCTTTAACGCCTTGCATATCAACAGAAATCTTATTTAGTGCTGATTCAACATTATTGTCTGGCGTATATTTTGCCGTGTACTTGGTTGGATCATCACCATCAACTTTAAATTCAGTAATCGATCCATTTTTGGCGCTTATAACATCACCTATATTACTGGATATAACTGAAAACACTTCTTCACTGAAGGTAAATGCGACGTTAGCATAGTCGCCTTTGATTAACGCACCACTTATAGCGTCTCCGTTAGAATCCTCCATAGTAATTTGGACTGTTGGGATTTTGGTATCAACTGTAAAGTTCGCTGATTTGGTTATACCAACACCACTATTGCCAGCAAAATCTTTAACGTCTGCCATACTAACGGAAATATTATTTAGTGCTGATTCAACGTTACCGTTTGGCGTATATTTTGCCGTGTACTTGGTTGAATCAACAGGATAAACTTGAAATTCAGTAATCGATCCATTTTCGACGACTATAGCATCAGATATACCATTGGTTAAATCTGAATACACTTCTTCACTGAAGGTAAATGTGACGTCAGCAGTCTCACCTTTGATTAATCCACCACTTATAGCGTTTCCGTTAGAATCCGCCATAGTAATTGCGACTGTCGGGGGCGCATCCATGTAAGGAGCGTTATCGTTGTGATAATTGACTTCCGTATAACTCAGATCTGCAGCGTTTCCTGCCGCGTCTAATATTAAGCCACCGTCAAGATTTAACTTGTTATCAACAATAATAACTTCACCTACGTCATTCGCTTTAATAACGTAGGTAAACGCTTGGAGCTTAGACGGCGTGATGCTGTCTGAAAAAGGCGCCTCTAACTCAACATAGTTGCCCGAATCGTCCTGCACAAAGGTGTGATTAGAGTTTCCAGCAAAGACTGCTTCTACTAAATTAGTTGTATCAGGACCAATTTGTAACTGAATAGTTGGCTTGCCCTGCACAAACACGGCTTCACTAAATTCAACCGTGGCTGTGACCACGTTGCCTTCAACCAAAATAGCAGAACCCTCGGCAGAACCCTCGGCATCATCAAATTTTGTTGCACTTGACGTCACCTGAATATCATCCACTAATGGTTTTACAACATCAGCAGACCCAAGGTCTTTGGTTATTGTGCCGTTCAGTCCCCTAACAGACAGCACCTCAGTACCCTCAATGTTGTATGTCTCAGCAGGGGTACCGTCAACCAAAAAAGTTTTTAGTGCGTAGGCATTAGGCTTGCCAGTCACTTCAGTTAATTCAGCGCGCGTGGTCCCACCAGCGTCCTTAAGGAGAGAGGTTGCGCCTGTTGTTTCCCAGCCATCATCCGAAAAACTAGCAGCCGCTAGTTCGTCCACCACAAGCTCATCTCCTCCAAAGATAGAGCCCGACACGTCATGGTCTTTACTAGACTCAGTGGCTAAGTAATCCTCAAGCCCAATATTAAAGAATTGATCTTCATCCCCATCAGTCAAATAATTAACGTCTTGCAGCAAAACTCTACCTAAAAATTCCCCCCCATCGATTAAGACCGTGCCATCACTATTGCGTGTGGCAGTAAATTCTTCGTAGTTAGACCCATTAATTATTTTAACAACGTCCGCAGTTTGAGGAACGAATGAAAACGTGGATGGCCCGTTAGCGCTATATTCCTCTAAGGCAAGGCTTCCAAAGCCGCCTGGGTCACCTTTGACTATCGTAGTAAACCCTACTTTAGGAAAAGTTAGTGCATAATCAAGGTTATTTACTCCTTCCATCCCAGAAAGCGTTTCAGTAGCTTCACTTGAACCAAAATACACGTCCCCAAAAATAGTGGCACTTCCTGTCAATGCAGCATTTGGGCTATAGATATCATCCAAGGAGGGCGCACCTTCAAGCGTCGCGATGGCATATATATCCCCTTCCACTGTGTATTCATAGGTCAAAGTCGAGGTGCCATCTCCACTTGCTAATGATGCCTGAAGTGCTATGGACCCACCAGACACGCTATCTACAAGCGCAAATGACACATTCGAATGATAAGTATGTACATCGGTAAGAAACATTGCTTGATTGAATTCAGCAACAACCGTTACCACGTCACCATCACTTAAATCACGCCCATCCATTTCCAAAACTGAAATACTTGTTAGCTCTGGTATTGAGGCAGGCGGTGTGTCAGTGTCAGTGTTATTGATGCTGCCGCCATTCACAGTGCTTGAATGATCAAGTAAAGAGGGCAAACCCTGTATGTTAGCGATGGTGCTTCCTGCTGAAAGGGATAACGAGTTCGCAACCACCTCGAGACTAGACACATAGGGATTGCCATCTGATGGAGAAGGGGTATAAACCAAATCTAGTGTCTGCATCGGTTGGTGAGTAACACCTGGTGCGACTGCAAAAGTTGCGATCTCTATTGAATTGCTAGGTGAGTTGGGGTTGAGATTCAACTCAATGGACACTTCACCTGTGATAACTACAGGCTCAGTAAACGTCACTGTGGCCACCAAATCTCCAATTTCTTTCAGGTTGCCGCCTGAAGTAACACTCATATCAACACTTTCAATTTTGGGTGTGTTTAAAGCCGACACGGCATCCTCTGAGGCAGTCTTAGCCTCGAGCCAAGCGTTATAAGACGACGAATTTGGATTATTTATGTAGGCCTGTTGTGCCTCGTCAGAGGCAACTTGAACTTCAATGGCCTGGTCTAATGATGTGACTAATTCTGTCAGGTTGGACAGGTTCTGTGGTGTTTGTATAAGCTCATTTATCTTATCTGCCATAACAGGCAAACTTGCTTCCCATTTAGCCATGCTTGCGAAACTGGCACTTAAATCGAGAACGTTGATTGAATCGTTGGCAGCCGCTAGAGCCCCCTTAGCTGATATCATTTGGGCGCCGAATTCACTCTCGGCAACCTTCTTAGATTCAGTCGTGTCCCCATAATCGGGTCCAGACTCCACCAACTCTTTTATGGCTTGCTCCGCTTCAGTTTTAGATTTTATTTTACCTTGGTAAAGCTTAAACTCTTCGGACGCCACATTGGCCTCATATTTAACACCACCCGGCAAGCCTAGGTAGTCGAACTCTGTCGATAAAAATCTGGTTAGTGTCGATTCAATGCCTTCTGTTACAGATTCGACCGCTTTTGTTGCTTCAGTTCGTAGGGTGTTCAACTGGCTTAAATTACCACTATTTGACGGATCACCGTCTTGTGGGGTGCCAGTTGGGGTACCA
>Ga0307997_10001206_pt1 | contig 12150 bp, 12 predicted proteins | sample Davwhametageno36_FD_203165 | JGI IMG/M metagenome (GOLD analysis project Ga0307997, IMG submission 203165) | Marine microbial communities from Davis Island wharf, Antarctic Ocean - #36 | ecosystem: Environmental > Aquatic > Marine > Unclassified | place: Antarctic Ocean: Davis Island wharf...
CGTATCGAAAATCATAGTCGTGGTTTCTGCGCAGCAGAAGAGATCGCCCCGTCTTTGTTCTTGTACCTTCACCTTGCATCGCGATATCAACCGTCAGTAATCGAGGCGCGCCGTTGTCATCTATGACTCGAAAGGTCTTGCGAATATCGTCCCACGTAAAAGGCTGCACAGGCCGGTCCGGCTGTGCACTTTCCATATTAAGAAATAGCGTCCATACACCTTTAGCATCTGTCGCTGAAGAAGTTCTGAGCGGAATAAGTTCAAGTGGCGGTACTGGCGGAGGAGTCGTAGAGATTTGCTGCACAGTCGCGCTCGATGACGGCGCTATGACTGCAGAGGGAAGCGCAGTTATAGGCGCAGAATTTCACGAGCCTCATTGGTGTTAGATTCTAACTGCTCTATGCGCTGATCCAATCGCTCAATGATGCTCAATAAATCTTCATTTGAGGCCGCAATACTTGATTCGAGGCTAACAGCGTGAAGACCAAAAAAACCGCGGCGCTGCTTGAGCGACTGAGGGTACGAGCCAATTGATAGATGACAGCGTTCAAGACGAATTCCATTTCGAACATGGAATAGGAATAAACCACGAGTCAGCGTCAGAGACAATGCTTCTCTTACATCACACGCAGTTCTATAAAAATTACGGGCTCCAGGCTATGCCCTACAAGCTATGACCTACAAGCTATGACCTACAAGCTGCGGATCTGAATGGCTTCAATACCAGCGCCAGCCAATATATCCGATATGACGACGACTTTATCATTCGGCCGCAATCCACCTTTAGACAATAGAACATCAAAAGCTGTACGCAGAGTTTTTTCTGGATCATTGCTAAATGCTGTTCGAAATGCGGTGACATTGCGATTCAAGATCAAGCGGCGGCGGGTCTGGCTATCGTTAGTAAAGGCATAAATGCGGGTTTTCTGTGGATGACAGTTGGTGACGAAATCAGCCATCAAACCACGTCGCGTAATCGCAACAATACCAACTGCGCCGATTGCTTCAGCAAGATCAACAGCCGTTGCCGCTACGTACTGCTTATCACTGGTGTCCTCCAGGTTGTCGGAGAAACCAAGGCCCTTGATCGATTCGGTCTTGTCAGCAATTTCCACAAGTTGTTCGACGCAGCGAATAGGGTGCTTACCAATCGTAGTTTCACCGGACAACATCACTGCATCCACTTCTTCATAGATGGCATTCGCAACATCGGTTACTTCTGCCCGGGTGGGAATCGGGTTTTCAATCATCGACTCGAGCAGGTGCGTCGCGACGATAACTCGCTTACCCCTTTCAGCACAGCGCTGGACGATCTTCCGCTGTACCGCAGGTAATTCTGCAACATTAATCTCTACACCCAAATCACCACGTGCGACCATGATTCCGTCTGATTCATCCATGATTTCTTCTAGGTTTGCCACGCCCGATTGATCTTCTATTTTTGCGATAATCTTGACCTTGCCGACCTTAGCACCCATGAGCGCTTTTAGTTCGCGGACATCTTCGGCTTCACGGACAAAGGACAGCGCAATAAAATCAACTCCGTGTTCTAAACCGAACAGGATATCTGAATGATCCTTTTTAGTAATCGCCGGCAAGTTGACCCGGATGCCGGGTAAATTTACATGACGCTTGCTTTTCAAAACGCCACCGTCGATCACCTTACAATTCATCGTGCCGTCTTCGTTTTTGGCGAGCACTTCAAGATTGATAATTCCGTTGTCGACCGTAATACGGTCACCAACAACAACAGTATCGATCAATTCATCGTAATGAATGTGAAACGACGAAGCCTCCACATCAGTATTGTCACGAACGCTGATGGTGATTTCTGAACCATTCTTAAGTTCAAGTTCGTGGGCAAGATCTCCTGTACGAATTTCTGGACCTTGTGTATCCAACAAAATTGCAATGGGGTGCACGATCTTTCGATTGAGTGTCTTGATGGCACGGATGACCCGACCAGCAGACTCGTGATCACCGTGAGACATATTGAGCCGAACCACGTCCATTCCAGCTGCAGCTAACTTTTCCAGCATTTCAAAGCTATCAGACACAGGGCCGATGGTGCAGATGATCTTGGTTTTACGCATAATAAAGAGGTGGTTGAAAAGGGCGTCATCATACCGAAACAGCCACCATTAAGGTAGACAGCCTGCTAAAACAGGGTGAGCTGGCCCTCGGCTACTTGATCGACGTCACGAAACGTCACACCAACACCCAGCAAACGAATACCGAGCCCATTGCCCCGTTCCCAGGCGACAGGCAACAAGTCCAAAAACAGGTTCTTGTCCAAACTCTGACTATATCTTTCGATAGTTGTGCTCTTAAAGTCCGAAAATTTCAGTTTAACTTGCTGGTTTTTAATGGGTCGGTCCTGGTGTTTTTCCAAACGTGACGAGAGTTCTTCGAACAGCTTATCTACGAGCAGCAACGCTGCCTCAACTTCAAGAACGTCTTCTGCGAAGGTTCTTTCTACGCTCAAGGACTTGCGCACCCACGAGGTGGTCAAATTGCGATCGTCAATGCCATGGGCGCGCCTCCAGAGCAGCACCCCAAGTCCACCTAATTGCATTAAAACCTGCTGTTCACCAGCTTGGCGGATATCGTTGCAGGTGTAGAAACCTGCTTTTGCGAGTCGGGTCTGGGTCACCTTGCCAACGCCAGGAATCTTACCTAAGGGTAGATCTCGCACAAAATTGTCGACTTCATCTGGTGCTATCACACACTGACCATCCGGTTTGTTCTCGTCGCTACAGATTTTCGCCAGAAACTTATTCGGGGCAACGCCTGCTGAGGCCGTGAGATGGAGTTCTTCTCGAATCGCTAGCCGAATATCAGCCGCAATAAGCGTCGCGCTACCTTGAAATTGAGCACAATCGGTGACATCAAGAAAAGCTTCATCGAGGGAAATAGGTTCAATAATCTTGGTGTAGCGAGAAAATATTTCCCGAATTAGCCGGGACACGGCCTGATAGTGGGACATGCGACCGGGTACAACTCTTAGATTGGGACAGAGTCGCAATGCATAAGCAGTTGCCATTGCAGAATGGACGCCGAATTCTCGTGCTTCATAGTTGCAGGTCGAGATGACTCCACGGCGATCGGAAGCGCCACCGACGGCGACGGGGATTCCCCGCAAGGATGGATCGTCGCGCATTTCCACAGCAGCATAAAAACAGTCCATATCTACATGGATGATTTTACGCTGCCGTGTCATAACGCTTGAGCTAGAATTACTCGCCTGAGAAGTTAGGCGCGCGCTTTTCTACAAATGCGCGGGCTGCTTCTTTGTGATCGTCGGTCATCATAGTGCGAACCATCGCTGAAGCTTCCATATCAAAAACCTGTTCCAGAGTGCCAGTTTCGGCAGCGTTCAGATTTTGCTTCATATATTGAAGTGCCACCGTCGGGCCACGTGCTATTTGATTGGCCAATTCCATGGTTTTGGCCTCTAGCGCATCGTCCTCTACCAGGTGATTGACGATTCCAAGCTGCAGAGCCTCATCCGACTCGATCTTTCGACCTGTAAAATAGAGCTCGCGGGCTTTCGCTCCACCCACGAGTTTCGTCAAAAAGTAGCTACCGCCGTAGTCGCCGGACGCGCCAACGTTCACAAATGCGGTGGTGAAACGGATGGTTTTTGATGCAACTCGCATATCACAGGCTAGTCCAAGAGATAGACCAGCGCCGGCAGCTGGGCCACGCATCATCGCGATGGTGGGCTTACTGCACTGGTACAAAATCCGAGAAACTTCCATACCCTTACGCAAACTCTGCGCTTTTTGTTCGATAGTGGGGCCTTTAGTATTGCTCCCAGACGGATCTTCATTGCGATTCGCCATACCCTTCACATCTCCACCCGCGCAAAAGCCACGACCGGCACCGGTCAAGACAATCACCTTCACAGCGGGGTCCTCAGCTAAGCGCGGCACGGCTTCAGACAGATCGGCCATCATCCCAGCGGAAAGCGCATTTAGACTCTCCGGCCGGTTCATGGTCAGCACGGCAACGCCGTTTTCAATTTTCTCCAACAGATCGCTCATATATTCCCCTTTATTGGTATCCATTAAGTTGTGATTAAAGATTGCCCCCAGTGTAAACAGGCTTGGCTTTTAGCACCAGCCAGAGAATGGCATACTCGCGCTTCAGATTTGGAACATAAAAAAAGCGGCACATCAAAAAAATGAATAGAGACGAAATACGAACTAGGTTCCTGCCGGCTATCGAAGAAATCGTCAATGCTTCCGGTGTTGATGAGCAGTTCTTCGACAAAGATCGATTTCACGTTTACGTCGCTACTGTTTGGGGCAACGCTGTACTTGACCCAGAACGGTCCGGCATCACGGAACATGACCTACCAGCCCTGCATGATTTCTTCAACGAGCAAATCGAAGCACTGCTGGGCGAGGGGCACACGGTGACTCGCTGTTATGAGTACCTGACATCAAAAGTGGGTGAGGACGCGATGACACGGCTCCAAGTGAACCAACAACATCGGGAGTTTATCCATTATTTTGCGCGTTTGATCCTCGGGTCGGATGCACTCTCAAACTTCAATCTTCGGGAATAAGCTCATGAACAGACTCTCAGGCAAGACAGCTATCATTACGGGTGCCGGGAGCGGTATCGGCAGGGCAGCGGCGCGACTATTCGCTGCTGAAGGTGCCAATGTGGTGGCGGTAGACCTCAATGAACAAGGTCTTCTCGAAACAGCTGCAGGCGCTGACGGCACGCTCGATACTCATACAGCTGATATATCGGACGAGGCGTCAGTGGAAGCCCTAGTCAATCAAACGCTGGAGAAATTTGGTGACATTGATGTCTTTTTCGCCAATGCGGGTATATCCGGTGGATTTGTGCCGCTGTTTGAACAAAACGTCGAAGACTGGCAAAACGTCCTCAACGTTAACCTAATCGGTCCATTCCTGGCAGTGAAGTACGCCGGGCATCACATGGCAAAACAAGGTAAAGGGAGCATTATTTGCACGGCTTCGGTCGCCGGATTACGCGCCAATGCTGGCGGTTCGCCCTATTCAGCATCCAAGGCAGGGGTGATCAGCCTGGTCCAAACTGTCAGTAATGAGCTTTATGGCACGGGTGTACGCATCAATGCGATTTGCCCTGGCCTCACCGAGACAGGCATGACTAAACCGATTTTTGATGGTGCACGATCTCGCGGTAACGAACATAAGATCGGCCAACTGAACCCGCTAAAACGCCATGGTACAGCCGATGAAATTGCTAATATGGCCCTATTTCTCGCTAGTGATGACGCCAGTTACGTCAACGGTCAGGCCATTGCAGTTGATGGTGGTCTATCCAGCACTCACCCCTTCGTGCGTCGGGGTTGATACTGATTGGCCTGTAAAACGGCTCACGACAAGGGTGCCGATGATGTCACCCTCTACGTTAACGGCGGTTCGGATGGTATCCAACGGCCGTTCAATCACCAACAGAATGGCAATCGCCTCGAGTGGTATACCGACCGCTAACAATACCATCTGCATGCCTGCCATAGACGCAGAAGGCATGCCGGGTGCACCGATCGACGCCACCATCGACATCAAAAAGATCGTGATCAGCGCTAAATTGCTTAGTTCAATGCCATACAGGTAGGCTAGAAATACTGCCGCAAGGGCTTCAAAGAGCGCGGTCCCATCCATGTTCATCGTTGCGCCCAGTGGCAGGACAAAGCTAGCAACCGACTTATTGACCCCAAGTTCTTCCTCGCATGTCTTCATGGACACTGGCAGCGTCGCGGCACTAGATGATGTACTGAATGCGACAATCATCGGCCGTGCAAGTTGGCGTAACAATTTGATGGGTGTTCGACCCGTGGCCAGCCAGGCAATAAGCGGCAATACGACGAGCCCGTGAATCAACGTAATGACCACAACCAATAAAGCGAATTGAAAGAGTTGGGTCAGAAAATCTGCCGAATGTCCGTCACCAGCGGATAGGCGCATGGTGAAATCAAACAAGATCGCAAAGATACCAATCGGCAGAAATTTGATGACCCAGCCCAAAATTTTGAAAATGACTTCATTGATGTGATTCACCACATCAAACAAAGCACTGCCAGCGGGCAGGGCGACCACCATGGCAATCCCGATCAGAAACGCGTTCGCCACGATGCCAAGGATATTCATCTCGACCAGAGCTGAAACTGGATTGGTGAGGGCGAGATTCAGCATCTGCTGTACGACCAAGACAATGGATTCACTACCCGGGTCGATCATTCGACCGATGGGAATGGCATTGACGATCTCGACACTAGGAGGATAGTTCGTCCAGGGATGAACAAAAAACACGGCAAACAACGCCAACATGATCGCCAGGAACGTGGTCAATAAGTAGTACATCACCGTAACGCCGCCAAGCTTCTTGAGGCGTAGCACGTCACCAATACTGATGATGCCGCCGATCAATGAAAAGAAGATCATGGGGGCAATCAACATACGTAGCGCCGACAGAAACGAAGTCTTGAGGAGAGCAACCGTTTCCGCCAATAAACTATCAGCGGCGAGCGGGGCACCAATTGCTGTCGCTAAGCCGACACCAAAAACTGCAGCAATAAGTACCTGAAAGGTAAGATTTTTAAAAATCACGTCGTTGGTTCGCCAAATGATAGCTAACAGCCGGGCGGCCATCATAGCAAAGGGTCCTTGGCACAGCGAAGTAGATTTAGCGACAAGTAAGGGAACATCTAAAAGAGCGTCTAGTGGGGCGCCTAGTGGGGCGACCAGCGGTCTAGAGCCTGTTGCAACTGCTCTTTGGCAACCGGCTTGGTTAGAAACTCGTCCATGCCTACTCGGAAAGAACGATCCCGATCTTCAGGCAGGATGTTCGCAGTTAACGCTATGATGGGGGTGCGTTGCACCGAGCCGGCTAGTCCCGGCGAAGACTCTAGTTCACGAATGCGCGACGTCGCCTCAAAACCATCCATGTTAGGCATTTGGCAATCCATAAAAACAACATCATAAGTAGAGCGCCTGAACTTATCGACCGCATCAACGCCATCGTTAGCAATATCAACTTCGCAACCCATCCGTTCCAATAGCCGTGCTGCCAGTTTTTGATTTATGAGGTTATCCTCGACAAGCAGCACACTGACCGCGTCAGTTGCCAAACGCACGATCCCCTTCGGGGTCTTGTCTGACGCAACAAGCATGGCATCAAAGCTGGGCACCCGCAGCACGAACTCGAAGTTAGACCCACGTCCCAAAGTGCTTTCCACTTTGATTTCGCTCCCGATGGTGGCAGCAATTCTTTGACAAAGTGCCAACCCCAGGCCCGTCCCACCATAAGGCCGAGTAGATGAACCGTTGATTTGGTGAAAAGCGCCGAATATTTTCTTTTGGTCCGACGAAGCAATGCCGATCCCCGTATCGATAACACGAAAACGCAGGTCGATAACCTTGCCGGATTGCGACAACAAATTAACCTCTAAACGCACGATCCCACTTTCCGTAAACTTGACGGCATTGCTAACGAGATGAGTGAGTATCTGACGGAGCCGTTTAGTGTCGATTTCGATAAGGGGCAGTGAGTCTGGGATATGCAATTCCAAGGCAACCCCTGGTTTCGAATGGATCACACGCGCCTCATCAATCAACTCTTGAATTAGCGGCGAAATATTGGTCCGCTCACTTGAACAAGGTAGCTCGCCGGATTCGGTCAGCGCAAAATCCAGGGTTCCATCGACCATGCCGCTCAGCTTTCGCGCGGCAGAAATTATAGTATCGACGCATTCTTTCTGCTCAGACGTTAATTCTGAATCAGACAGGAGCGCGCTGGCACCATCAATCGCATTTAAGGGGGTGAGGTACTCGTGACTCACGTTATTTAAAAATCTAGATTTCGCCGCATCACTTTGTTTCGCAGATTTCCAGGCCGACTCAAGCTCTTCACTACGTCGCTGGACATCAGCAGTGAGCTGCATGCTTTGCCTGCAGTTGACGACCAAACTCGCCAGTGACGATGCAAAAACCGGTAAAAACTTCGCATGGTTATCATCAAAACTGGGCGCATTAACCGTAATCACACCAAGAATTTTCTCTTGATACATAATGGGGGAGGAATAATAAAAAGTATCGGCGATCGTTCGCTTCACCACGGGTTGCGCTACTTGCTTCAAAAGCGGTCTGGCAACAAGAAGGCAAGTTCTGACCCAGTCGGCTGATGTCTCATCAGTATCACCACGAAGGACGCTACGAGTAGACTTTGCGCAGCTTAATTGCAATTCGCCCTGTACGACCACATGAACCGTTACATACTGGAAATTGTGATTGTGAATCAGCAGTTCCGTCGCAGCCTTCAGCAGATCAGCCTCTTCTTTATGGTGAACGGCATCGGATACGAGTTCTGTAATGGTTGACAGAATGCGGCTCAAACCAAGAAATTGGCCTCTCAGAAGATTCAGAGCATCTTGGAGCATCATCAGCCGCCCATTTTCAGGTGTCGGGCGATGCTCAGGAGTTCCTTCCTGAGCTCTATCAATTCATTCAGATTACACTGTTCCGTAGGCATTTGAAGAAGCTTCTCGACCTGTGGGGACAGTGCTAGTGCTGTTTCACCCTGAGTCGCCTGATTCGTTAAAAGCGTTACTTCACCAACGACTCGAGCCACGGACCAATCCTGCCCTTGATAGTCGGGTTTCAGGCAGTAGTGCATCGTGTTAATCACAAGAGTAGGTAAGTGCCATCTTCTGCCAAGTAAAACTCCAGCTTCTGACTGAGTAACCCCTAGACGGCTTTGTTGCTGTTCAACTTCACGCAACAGGTCACCTTCGCACTCCGTAATAATTTCACTCATTTTTCGAGGAAAATGGTGAATCAACACTAAACGTCCAAAATTGCTCAGCAATGCACTTAAATAGATCTGATCCGACGAGACCAATTTTTTGAAGTCAGAGTTGATCGTTAAAATCTGGCAGTAACGAGCCACGGTCAAAGTGTCCGCCCAATAATCGATAACGCTAAAGCCGGGACATCGAGATAAATCTAGGGAACGCCCCAATACAACGCTCAGCACGATGCTCCGCACCATGCGCATTCCCAGCACCTTAATGATCGCATCGCTGACGGAGTAGATGGGCGTCGGAGCGCTGAAATACGCAGAGTTTGCCAAGCCAATGATAGCGGCGGCCAGCGAGGGGCTTTCCGCTATGAACGTCGACAATTGTTCGAGATCAATATCATCATCTGTAATAATTTCCAGAATCAACTGATCATTAATTGAACAATTAGGAATGTCGTCAACCTCGAGAGCCCTAAACTCTGAGTTAGTGTCTGAACCCCTTTCTTTTTCGATGCTTCCCATCTCGTTCTGTAACCAATTTGTATATCTCTTAAATATAGACCATGAAAGCCTATCGGATGGCGTTCTCAAAAAATGAAAGTCGAAAGAGTTGCCAGGAACCCATTACAACCCTTACTACCCAAGATTCGTGGTTCTCGATATAGTGACCGGCGGGTGCTTACCGCACCGTAAGGAATGTTGGGGTATGGATTACCAGGACCAGTTTGACTTGAGGTTGTTTGACCAGTTACCCGTCGGAGTCGTGACGCTGGATGTCGATTATCGAGTCAATCGTGCAAACCTTTTTGCTCGGGAACTGCTGCGGTTAGAACCCGATGTCGACTTCAGAACACTCATTCATCCGGATTACGGCAAGGCGTTCGATCAGCTATGCCAAAACCCATCCAAATTGGCAATCGAAATTCAATTCAAGTTTGGCGAAAGTAGTCTCTATACCAAAGTTCATATGCCAGAAGCATTTACGTTGATAGTAGAGGACACCTCCGAACTCATTGCACTGGGTCGGCAGCTCAAAACTGACAAGATACCGGAGCGAAAATTCATCCATGACTTAAGCAACGCACTTACGACCACCCTAGGCTATACCGAACTCATCAACATGATGCTGGCAGAACACAGTGAATTTTCAGGAGAGCGACTCGCCGCTGTTCGGCGCTACGAAGCGGAAGTCTTTGAAGGTCTAAAACGTGCAGATGCCATTATTAAGAATAAGAAGCAGGGAGCTGCACAACAATTTTCAGCGGCGATTCCACTCAACCGAAAGCACGTTTTGGTTGTAGACGACGAAGCTCAGATCACCGAGTTTCTCTCCGAACTACTACGTGCGCGGCAATACAAAGTGACGGCATTTACCGAGAGTATTGAAGCGCTAGAATACTACAAAACAAACTGGGCGCAGGTCGATCTCGTCATCATGGACCAGATTATGCCGGAAATGTCTGGTATCTCGCTCGCAACGGAACTCCTAGCCTACGATCGCTCACAACCCATTGTGCTGTGCACTGGAGATCAAATGTTGATCGAGGAACAGACGGCAGGCACGCTCAAGATCAGTCACTTTCTCAGCAAGCCGATCGATATCAACGAGCTAACCGAAATGGTCAGCAACATCATTGACTAGTCCACCGCAGCGCTCAGAGTCTCGCCAATCGGATAGTGCAGCACCAGGTCACAGATAGGGTCCAGATCAGTCGGCTCGTTATTCACAATCACCAAACTTGCGCCGTGTTGCTTCGCGACTCGCGGAAAGCTAGCGGCTGGATAGACAGTAAGAGAAGAGCCGACTGCAATAAATAGGTCAGCACTCATCGTTGCCCCCTCAGCTAGATTCATCGGTCTCTCGGGCATAGCCTGACCAAATGAAATCGTCGCTGTTTTAATCATGCCGCCACATTCTAGGCAATAGGGTACGATCTCTACCTCCTCAAGCTCTTCACCAGCAAAGATCGAACGAATGTCTTCGAGCTCATACCGTTTATGGCATGCCAGGCACGAGGCGTAAGTGGCATTGCCATGCAATTCAATGACACGCTCATCTGCAATGCCTGATTTCTGGTGAAGCCCATCCACATTTTGCGTGATCACGAAGCTGACTTTCCCCATGTCGACCAGTTTAGCCACTGCCAGATGACCACTATTAGGCACCGCTTGACCCATATCGTCGCCACTGAACTTACGGCGCCAGGACTCCCTTCGGACGTCCTCACTGGCCACAAAATCTGAAAAAACGATGGGTCGCATGGTCTTCCAGATACCGTTGGGGCCACGAAAATCAGGAATCCCGGACTCAGTACTAATACCGGCACCGGTAAAGATCACCACGTTATTTGCACCATGAATAAGGTGCCGAAATTGGCTAAGTTCTGTTTCTGTCATAGGTAAACCTTGCCATAGTCCCATTTACAGCGCCATATCTGTTTGGCACAGTGGCGTGCATTCTTATGAGGGACATTTTGATGGGCATATATGAGAAGTACTTTTTACCGAAACTCCTGAATATGCTGATGAAGAACCAAGCGCTAGAAGCGCTCAGGCGCAAATGGATTCCTGCGGCAGAAGGTAAGGTACTGGAAGTCGGCATTGGTTCTGGTCTGAACATCCCGTTCTACTCTTCGGGCGTGTCGTTAACTGGTGTGGACCCATCACTGGAGCTACAAGAATACGCCAAAGAAGTCGCCGCTGGTGCAAATATACCGGTCGAGTTTATCCCCCAAGGTTGTGAAGACTTGCCATTCTCCAGCGGCCATTTTGATACAGCGGTGGTGACCTGGACGTTTTGTACTATCCCCGATCCAGAGTCCGCTCTCATCGAAATTCGTCGAGTATTGAAACCGAATGGCAAGCTTATATTCGTGGAACACGGCAAAGCGAAAGAGGCTGCTATTGCCGCCTTGCAAGATCGCATCAACCCCGTATGGAAGCATTTGGCGGGAGGCTGTCATCTAAACCGGGAACCCGATTTATCAATACTCAAACATGGTTTTAAGTTCGACACCCTTGAGGAGGGCTTTATCCCCGGGCCGAAATTTGCCACCTACAACTATCAGGGTATTGCACGACCGGTTTGATTTCAGGCAGTCGCTAACGGGATTTGGCTGAACGCTTGCCCACGATGTTGGGCCATAAAATTCAAGACTTGCTGAGCGCACTCCAGCGGCGTCGCCAACGACGTATCCACTTCGATGTCGTAGCAACTATGAGCATGGCAGGCATGAAAATGCCCATATGCCGTACCGGGAAATCGGCCCGGTCGAGCCTGCTCTCTGGCATTAATCACTTTCAGGGGGCATCGCACGCCGACAAAGACCACTTCAAGTCCAGAAAACA
>Ga0307997_10001211_pt1 | contig 12128 bp, 9 predicted proteins | sample Davwhametageno36_FD_203165 | JGI IMG/M metagenome (GOLD analysis project Ga0307997, IMG submission 203165) | Marine microbial communities from Davis Island wharf, Antarctic Ocean - #36 | ecosystem: Environmental > Aquatic > Marine > Unclassified | place: Antarctic Ocean: Davis Island wharf...
ATTGAAGTCAACGAAGTATTTTCTTATACCTGCGGCCACTGCTTTAACTTTGAAGCGGTACTGCATCCCTGGTCAAAAAACCTAGCGGCAGATGTTGATTTTCAGCAGACCCCAGCGGTTTGGCAGTCATCCTTAGAGCCCTTTGCTCGCGCCTATTACAGCGCGGTGATGCTAAATGTTCTAGACCAGACCCATATGGCTATCTTCGAAGCGCTTCATGTTAAAAAGCAGCCACTGCGTTCAGAGGCAGATTTTGCCGCTATTTTTGACGCGGCCGGTGTCGATGGTCTCAGGTTTTCTAAAGCCTACAATTCTTTTGGTATGACCAGCATGGTCAACCAGGCCAAGGCGCGTGTTCGCGGCTACCGGGTTCAGGGTACCCCGGAGGTTATTGTTAATGGTAAGTATCGTGTAAGCAGCCGCAATGCCGGTGGCTTTGAGGGTATGTTAAATGTTGCGGATTTCTTAATCGAAAAAGAGCGCAACGCCAAAGCAAAGTAATTTTGCTACCTCAGCATCAAAAAATACGCTGTCATGACAGCGTATTTTTTTGCCTGCTTTTTAGTATCCGTAATCATAGATGCGGCTAATGCCCTACATCAAAGATTAAATCTTTATCTATACGCGACCTATCGTTACTATAAGGCCCCTTTTTTACCCTGACCGGATTTTTGAATCATGGCAGTCAATCAACGACCAACGAACAAACCAAACAACCCCAACTTTTCATCAGGACCCTGCTCTAAACGCCCTGGTTATGATGTTAACAATCTCGATGTTGCCACCCTAGGCCGGTCACACCGCTCCTCCGTAGGTAAGCTTGCGCTGGGTAGAGCCTGTTCCGATACCGCAGAGATTTTGGGCCTACCTGAAGGCTACCGCGTGGGTGTAGTACCGGCGTCCGATACGGGTGCCGTTGAGATGATAATGTGGTCAGTGCTGGGCCAGCGTCCGGTTGATATATTCGCCTGGGAATCCTTCGGCAGCGGCTGGCTCACAGATGCCACCAAACAATTAAAGCTAGAAGAGCTCAACAGTTATACCGCGGACTATGGATTGCTCCCAGATATGACTCAGGCCAATCCAGACCATGATTGCATCTTTACCTGGAACGGCACCACCGCCGGTGTCAAAGTCCCCAATGCGGACTGGATCAGCGATGAGCGCACAGGCCTGACTATTTGTGATGCCACCTCCGCGGTCTTTGCCATGGACATGCCATGGGAAAAACTCGATGTTGTCACCTACAGCTGGCAGAAAGTGTTGGGCGGCGAAGGCGGTCACGGCATGTTGATTCTCAGCCCGCGCGCGGTAGAACGTCTAGAAAACTATACGCCACCATGGCCAATGCCGAAGATTTTCCGCATGACCAAGGGCGGCAAGTTAATTGAGGGCATTTTCCGTGGTGAGACCATCAACACACCCTCTATGCTCTGTGTTGCAGACTATTTAGATGCGTTAGATTGGGTGCGCTCAATCGGTGGCCTGCCCGCAGCAGTTGCCAAGTCAGAGGCCAACCTCGATGTTATCAAAGGTTTTGTGGAATCTCGTCCCTGGGCACATTTTTTGGCACAGGACCCAGACCAAATCTCCAATACCAGCGTTTGTCTAACCCTAGATCTGGAAGCAGATCAGGTGAAAAAAATTGTTAAGTTATTGGATGCCGAAGGCGTTGCCTATGATATTGGCGCCTACCGTGATGCGCCCGCCGGGTTGCGAATCTGGGGTGGCGCAACCGTCGAAGCTGCAGACATCCAAGCACTACTACCCTGGCTCGATTGGGCCCATGCTGAAGTTAGTCAATAGGACATACTGAGAAAAATATGCACAAAATTCGTACCTACAACGCCATCTCTTCAAAAGGCCTGGATCGTTTTCCAGCCGCTAAATACTCTGTGACTGCCGATTGCGCTGCCCCAGAAGGTTATCTTCTGCGCAGCCAGAAATTACACACCGAAGAAGTCCCCGCAAGCCTCGTAGCGGTGGCCCGTGCTGGCGCAGGCACCAACAATATCCCAACGGCAGATTACACCGAGCACGGCATCGTGGTGTTTAACACCCCAGGCGCCAATGCCAATGCGGTTAAGGAATTAATTGTTGCTGGTTTGCTGTTGGGCTCGCGAGATATTTTTGGTGGCATGAACTACGTTCAAGAGCTGAGTCATATGGACGACTCTGGTGAAATGGGCAAGCTGTTGGAAAAAGAAAAGAAGCGTTTTGCCGGCACTGAAGTTGTGGGCAAAACACTCGGCGTTGTGGGTCTTGGTGCTATTGGTTCAATTATTGCCAACCTGGCACTTGATCTGGGCATGAACGTGATTGGCTATGATCCAGCTATTTCTGTTGAAGCTGCATGGCAGCTTTCTAGCCGCGTTGAGCGTATGGACAGCATTGAAGCGCTGCTAGGTCGCGCCGACTTTATTACCCTGCACGTGCCCGCTATTGCAGCGACAAAGCACCTAATTAATAAAGAGACCTTAAGCCTGATGAAGCCTACGGCTAAAATTCTCAATTTTGCTCGGGAAGAAATTGTGAGCACCGAGGATATGGTTGCTGCCTTAGACGCCGGTACTATTGCTGGTTATATCAGTGACTTCCCTGCACCCGCATTGCTGGGCCGTAAAGACGTTCTGCTGATGCCCCACATTGGTGCCAGCACCGAAGAAGCGGAAGAGAACTGTGCGGTGATGGCAGCAGATCAGCTGATGGATTTCCTAGAGAATGGCAATATTCATAATTCGGTTAATTTCCCACCGACCAAGATGAGCCGCAATGGCGGAAGCCGCATTACCTTTAGCAACAATAATGTCCCTAAGGTGTTGGGTAGCGTGTTATCAATACTCGCGGATGCCGAGTACAACGTTGTGGATATGGTGAATAAGAGCCGCAATGAAATTGCCTATAACATTATTGATCTGCAGGGTGAGTTGACTGGGGATATCGCAGAGAAGATTGCGGCTGTTGATGGGGTTATGAGGGTTCGAGTCCTTTAGTTTATTTAGGTCTGATTATCATAGCGGTGCGTTTCTATGGCGCATACCGCCCCTGGGTCTGGTCTTGAGATCGGTCCCATGGTGCATTCCTTTTCAGCGTTCGCAAAACTCGCTGGCGCTCAGACAGTTGCTCTCTTTTTCTGAAAAGGGATGCACCCATAGACCGGCCCTGACTGATCTCAAGACCAGACCCAGGGGCTCTGTGAACTATGGAGTGTTGCTACGGCGTTTTTACACTAGTTAAATAGTTTTGCCCTGACTGTATTTCTATAGGCCTTGGGGCTATTGCCGGACCACTGTCTGAATCTGGATGAAAACCAGCTAGCGACTTTGTAGCCACTGTATCCCGCTATCTCTAAGATCGATAAATCGGTATTTTTAAGCAGGTCGCAGGCGAAGGTCATGCGAATTTCTGTTAGATAATCCCCTGGCGTACTTCCCACTGCGGTCTTAAAGCGGCGGTTAAAGGTTCTTGTGGTCATGCCAAACTGGCGGGCTAGGTCGGGAATTGATAGCCCTTTGCTGAGATTGTCCTGCAGCCATATCTGGGCCTGAGCGATAGCTTCGTCACCATGCTTACCTACCTGTTGATCTCCCATGCCGACTGGGTCGGCAATATTTCTAATTTCATGGAAGAAGTTACGCTGTGCTTGGCGCGCAATCACCCGTCCAAATATCCTTTCTACCTGATACATAATCAACTCGGCCATGGCATTGACGCTGGCGGCGCAGTAAATATTGCCGGCCTGGGTGGTGAAGTGTTGGCGCTCAAGTTGCACTGCTGGGTAGCGTCTTTGTAGCTCGTCAAAGTAATGCCAATGGGTGGTAGCGGGTTTGCCATCGAGGAGTCCCGCTTCGGCGAGAAAACAAACGCCGGTTCCTACGGCGGTGAAGCTGCAATTGCGTTGATGCTGTGCTCGCAGCCAGGGGATATAGGCCTGATACTTTGTAACCGCAGGCCGCGGGTTGCGCCATAGGGCGGGAATATGAATAAGGTCGCTATCAAAGCTGTCGGCGAGAGAATGGGTTGCCTGAAGTTCAAACCCAGCGGAGGTCTGAACCGGCTGTCCGTCGGGGGTGACTCGGCGAATCACTACATCCTGTACCCCATGCTTACTTGCCCGGGCCATAGCCTTAGCAAAATGAAAAATTTCGGCGGCCAGGGTAGTGCTGGAAACCAGCATATTGTCGCAGAGCAAAAGAGTGAGATTAAAGGCCATAATGGCCAGTTTACTAAACTAATCGGCTGAATACTTAAATAATGCACTGTATTTACTGTCTACACTAAGGGCCATTAGCGGATCTAACTCTTTTAGGAATGTTTATGAGTCACTCTCTTCCAGTCATTGTTGGCTTTGGTGGATACAACGCTGCAGGACGCAGCTCCTCCCATCAGGCGTTTCGCCGTATGGTACTTGAGTCACTGCCTGCGGCTGAGCAGCATAAAACCGTTGTCGGTTTAGCCTGCCTGATGGGCCATGTGCAAAAGCAGGAACAGGGCTACACAGATAAAGAGGGCGAGAAACTCAGTGCCGAGCAGGTTGATACCAGCTACAGAGCTCAGGTGCTTGATGGCACACTTATTCGCAAGATTGGGCTATTTGATCCAAGTGCAGTCTCAGGGCACAAAAAGATAAATGTCGGTGCCGAGGGTCTGGTGTTTACCATGACCAAGCGGGACTTGCCGGCCAACCTACCCCAAGACTGGCAGATTCGTGACTTTGAAGATGGCACTGTTGAGGTAACCGCGCCTAAACCGGGGGAGTACCTGGTTAAAACCAATCATGAATTAAATGCCAAAGCCGCCGGGGAATTGCCCACCGGTTTTAATCCCGCCGATCATTACAATTCACGCTTTCATCCTCGGGGTCTGCAAATGGCCCTGTTGGGCAGCAGTGATGCAGTGCATTCTATGGGTATTCCTTGGGACAAGGTGGCTGATCATGTGCGCCCTGACCAGGTTGGCGTCTATTCTTCTAGTGCTCTGGGTCAGATGACCGAAGAGGGCTTTGCCGGGCTTTTTCAAGCACGCTTAAAGGGCAATCGCACGACCGCCAAGCAGGTGCCTATGGCCCTCAACTCAATGCCCGCGGACTTTATTAATGCCTATGTACTGGGAAGTGTTGGCCACACCGAAGCCATCACGGGCGCCTGTGCCACCTTCCTCTATGTGCTGCAAGCTGCTGTGCGCGACATTCGCAGTGGTCGCCGTCGTGTTGCCATAGTGGGCAATGCCGAGTCGACGATTGTTGCCGAAGTCTCCGAGGGATTCTCTAATATGAGTGCCCTTGGCAGCGACGAAAATATCTGTAAATTCGACGGCACCGAAAAGCCAGATTGGCGTCGCGCCAGTCGCCCCTTTGGCCATAACTTTGGTTTTACATTGGCCGAGGCAACGCAGTACATCGTGCTTATGGATGATGCCCTTGCGGTTGAATTGGGTGCGGATATTCATGGCGCTGTTTCGGATGTGTTTATAAATGCTGATGGGGTTAAGAAATCAATTTCTGCGCCTGGTGTTGGCAACTATATTTCATTCTCTAAAGCTGTGGCTGCGGCTATTGAAGTGGTGGGGAAAGACGCGGTGCAAAATCATAGCTTTGTTCATGCCCATGGTTCTAGTACGCCAGCCAACCGCACCACAGAATCTGAGCTTATTGATCGAGTGGCGACGGCCTTTGATATTTACGACTGGCCTATCACCGCTGCTAAATCTTTTGTGGGTCATTCATTATCCACGGCCAGTGGAGACCAGCTAGTCTCTGCCCTAGGCACCTTCAAATACGATCTGATCCCCGGCATTAAAACGGTGTCAGAAATAGCGTCAGATGTTCATCAAGAAAGAGCCAGATTTGCCCTCAAAGATATGGATGTTAGCGAACAAAAAATGGACGTCGCCTTTATTAATTCAAAAGGCTTTGGTGGAAATAATGCAACCGCCGTAGTGTTGTCACCCAGCAAGGTAGACGCTATGTTGGCCAAGCGCTATGGCAAGAAATTTGCAGATTATTGCGCCCGTCGTGAACAGACTCGTCAGAATTGTGCAGCCTATGCTACCCGCGCCGATGCTGCTCAGCTCGATGTGATTTATCGTTTTGGGGAGCCACTAATAGACGAGGCTGGGCTGAGTATTTCTGCCGAGGGCGTGTCTGTTCCTGGCTTTGCTCAGCAGGTTATTTTTGAGAAGGGAAATCCTTGGCAAGATATGCAAGAAACTGCTGCAGCTGATTAAGAATGGCCCGATCGATTTTTCGGGCCTGATTAATCCACTGTTCAGGATTCACCTCAGCGCCGGCGGCTCTGTCGGCGTTTAATGAGTTACCGTCAGATGCCCCAGAACTAAGAGTGCCACCGTGCACAGCAATAATACTTCTCGCCTCGCCGCCCTCGATAGTGCCTATTATTGGGCCACCTGAGGAACCGCCTAGAGCATCGCAGTTATGCAATAAAAGCTGTTCGCTCACAAAAAAATCTGACTCAAAACTTCCACAGTTATTACTTAGATTAATTTCCTGACTATCGATGTTATAACCAAGCAGCTGTAAATTATCTTCACTGCTATTGATAGCCATAGCTAGCGTAAGACTTGCTTGATAGGGTTTTTTATTTAAGGCCACAAAGACAATATCTGTCTCTGATTGGCGAATTTTATTTTTCGAAAAAGACTGATACTGATGTGTCGAAACCGCAGCAAAATCAATTTCGCTCAGTCGTCGATTCTCAGGTCTATAAACACAGTGCCTAAATTCTAGCCCAGTGTTCTGATCAAATAACACATGCGCCGCGGTCAAAATAATGGCCGGCCCCTTTTTGGGAGACGTACTGATATGGGTGGCCGTACCCCGCAAACCACCATCACAAAAAATGGTACCCACGGCTTTCAAAAAAGGACTTGAAGCGAGATGGCGTTGATCTTCAATGCCATTGCTGGGATCGCCATCACCGAAGATGGCACTCTGAGATACCGGGATGAATAAGAAAAGTATCGATAAAAAAAGTTTTCGTATCATCCTTAACCCATATCACCCCAGAGACTTTGGATAATACTTATTGCCGCAAGTGGGGCTGTCTCGGTACGCAACACGCGAGGACCAACTGCTAGGGGTGAAAAGCCACTATGCAATGCAATATCAATTTCGCGATCACTTAAGCCGCCCTCAGGGCCGACCAGCAAAGCAACATTATTATTCGGAAGGGTCATTTCAGCGAGGCGTTTTTCGGTACGGTGATGGAGAACCAACTTTAGCCCATCAATAGATTCTGCCAAATATTGCTCAGCCGATAGTGCCCCTCTTACGGTGGGAACAGTATTGCGCTGACACTGCTCACAGGAACTAATTGCAACCTGCTGCCAGTGGCGCGTTTTCTTTTCTAGGCGATCGCCACTCAGTTTCACTTCGCAGCGTTCGCTGAACAGGGGGATTATATCGGTGACACCTAACTCAGTGGCCTTCTGCACAATCCAATCCATGCGCTCGCCACGAGAGATGCCAATAGCTAGCTGAATACTAAGAGGGGACTCGCGGCTTATATCGGAAAAGGCGCCAACAGTAACCGCGGCTTTGCCTTTCTTAACATCGCTTAACTGGGCCGAATATTCACCGCCAAGACCGTCAAATAAAATTATATCCTGACCGGCCTTCATGCGCAGCGCAGAGGTTAGATGCCTAGCGGCGCCTTCCTCAAGTTGTATGCTGCTGCCAATCGCTAAGGATTGGGCGGTAAAAATTCGCGGGATACGCATAATGTTATTTTGTTGCCAGACCGAGATTACGACACAGAGTATCTGAATTTTTCCATTGATTCATGGTATAAAAATGCAATCCAGGGGCACCGCCAGCGACAAGGGTCTCGCAAAGCTTAGTGACCACGTCAAGACCATAGCGAACCAGATCTTCAGGGTTGTCGCTGCGCTCTTTTAGTTGCCAGCGCAACCAGCGGGGAATCTCGGCACCGCAGTTATCAGAGAACCTCACCAGATTATGGTAGTTGGTCAGAGGCATTATGCCGGGCACTATCGGCTTATCAATACCGACTTTAGCGCACTCATCGACAAACCGAAAATAGGCATCCGCATTATAAAAGTACTGAGTAATCGCTCGGTCGGCACCCGCCTTAAATTTTTCACCCAGCCAGTAAATATCTTTGCTGTAGCTCTCTGCTTCGGGGTGAATTTCTGGATAGGCGCCAACATTAATTTCAAAATGTTCACCAAAATTATCGCGGATAAGTGCCACCAACTCATTAGCATGAATCAGCTGCTTAGCGCCGCCGATACCAGAGGGTAGATCACCGCGCAGGGCAACAAGCTTATTGATACCGGCGTCTTTATACGACTGCACCAGGGCCAATACTTCTTCGCGGCTATCGCCACCGAAGGAAAGATGAGGAGCAGCTTGATAGCCGTCTTGCTGAATGCTCAGCACCAGGTCTTTGGTGGTATCTCTTGTAGAGCCACCGGCACCGTAGGTTACCGAGTAGAATTCGGGACTGTATTTATCGAGTATATTGCAGGTGGATTTGAGTTTTTGTTTGCCTTCGTCTGTCTTTGCCGCGAAGAACTCAAAACTGAGCTGTAGTTTGTTCGTCATGAAAATTGCTTCCTGTAAGCCAGAATCATCGGGCTCAGTGAAGAGCCCGATGACAGGAGGTTTTAATACTTGTAGCTATCGCCTTTATAAGGACCTTCAACGGGAACCTTAATATAGTCAGCCTGAGCCTGTGAAAGTTTAGTAATTACGCCACCAAAACCGCCAACCATATGACGAGCAACTTCTTCATCAAGATGCTTGGGCAAAACTTCTACGCGCAGCATTTCAGCTTTAGTAGCATCGTCCTGTGCAGCAAACTTCTGTGTGTATAGTTCGATCTGGGCCAGTACCTGGTTGGCAAATGAACCATCCATAATACGGCTTGGGTGGCCAGTAGCATTACCCAGGTTTACCAGGCGGCCTTCGGCTAACAGTAACAGGTGATCATTGCTGGCGCGGTCGCGATAAACCTTGTGTACCTGTGGCTTAATCTCGTCCCACTCCCAGTTAGAGCGCATAAAGGCAGTATCGATTTCATTGTCGAAGTGACCAATGTTACAAACCACTGCGCCACTCTTAAGAGCCGACAAAATTTCTGAGCTACAGACGTTGTAGTTACCCGTACTAGTGACAAGCATATCCGTGTTAGCCAATAAGTCGGCATTGACGCCTTTGCTTGGATCGCCATCATTGTAAGTAGAGACCACTTCAAAACCATCGAGGCAGGCCTGCATGGCGCAGATAGGATCACATTCAGTAACCTTAACAATCATACCTTCCTGACGTAGAGACTGAGCAGAACCTTTACCCACATCACCATAGCCAACAACAACCGCCTTTTTACCAGACAACAAATGGTCAGTGGCGCGCTTGATAGCATCGTTGAGGCTGTGACGACAGCCGTACTTGTTATCGCACTTAGACTTAGTAACCGAATCGTTAACATTGATGGCTGGTACTTTTAACTCGCCGTTTTCGAGCATCTCATAAAGACGGTGAACACCAGTGGTAGTCTCTTCGGTAACGCCGTGGACGGCTTCTAATACCTGTGGATATTTCTCATGCAGCAATGAGGTTAAGTCACCACCATCATCAAGAATCATGTTGGCATTCCAAGGCACGCCATCTTTAAGAACCTGCTGTTCTAGACACCATTCGTACTCGTCTTCAGTTTCGCCTTTCCAAGCAAAAACAGGCGTACCATTGGCAGCGACTGCTGCAGCGGCGTGATCCTGAGTTGAGAAAATATTGCATGAGGTCCAGCGTACTTCGGCACCCAGAGCTTCAAGAGTTTCAATCAACACGGCCGTTTGAATGGTCATGTGAATACAGCCCAGAATTCTGGCGTCTGCCAATGGCTGACTTGCGCTGAATTTTTCACGCAGTGCCATCAGTGCAGGCATTTCCGACTCAGCGATCGAGATTTCCTTTTTGCCCCACTCAGCTAGGCTGATATCGGCCACTTTATAGTCTTGTTTATTGCTGTCTATTGCTTGTGATGTTGCGGTCATTTTTTTCTACCTTTAATTAAATAATATTTAAAGCGCTTTTTTAAGGGCTTCTACTTTGTCTGTTTTTTCCCAGGTGAAATCTTTTTCTTCACGACCAAAGTGGCCATAAGAAGCTGTCTGCTGATAAATAGGTCGACGCAGATCGAGCATTTCAATCAGGCCACGTGGGCGCAGATCAAAGTTCTCTCGAACTAGAGCAACAATTTCATCATCGGATAATTTACCAGTGCCAAAAGTATCAACACTAATAGAAGTAGGCTCGGAAACACCAATGGCGTAAGACACTTGGATTTCACAGCGATCAGCCAGACCAGCAGCAACAATGTTCTTTGCAACATAACGGCCAGCATAGGCAGCTGAGCGATCCACCTTGGTGGGATCCTTACCGGAGAATGCGCCGCCACCGTGGTGGGCCATCCCGCCATAGGTATCAACAATAATCTTACGGCCAGTTAAGCCGCAGTCGCCCATGGGGCCACCGATTTCAAAATTTCCAGTCGGGTTAATATGGTACTGCGTGCCTGCATGGAGCCATTCTTCTGGCAGCACTGGTGCAATAATTTCTGTACGGACGGCTTCCTGCAAATCAGCCTGAGAAATACTGGGTGAATGCTGAGTCGACAAAACGATGGCATCAATTGCAACAGGCTTGCCCTGATCATAGCGCAATGTTACCTGGCTCTTAGCATCTGGGCGCAACCAGGGCAGGGTGCCATCTTTTCGTAGCTGAGCCTGACGTTCCACTAGGCGATGGGCATAGAAAATAGGCGCAGGCATCAGTACATCAGTTTCATTGCTGGCATAACCAAACATCAAACCCTGATCACCCGCGCCAATGTCTTTATCTTCGCTCTCATCAACACCCTGAGCAATATCACTCGACTGCTTGCCAATAGCATTAAGCACGGCACAGGAATGGCCATCAAAACCCATATCTGAATGGTCGTAACCCACGCTGGTAATTACATCGCGAACAATCTGTTCCAGATCAACGTAAGTGTTAGTGCGCACCTCACCGGCGATAACAGCCATACCGGTTTTAACCATAGTCTCAACTGCAACTCTGGAATGGGGGTCATCTTTTAAGATGGCATCAAGCACAGCATCAGAAATCTGGTCGGCGAGTTTATCCGGATGTCCTTCGGAAACTGACTCGGAGGTAAATAAATTGTAAGTAGACATAATTTTTCCTTGTGGTGTAGCGTCTATTGGTTGAGTACTTGTGGTACTCCTTTAAAGGGCAGTATTCCCGGCACTAAACTGTCGCAACTGAATGCGAAAACCATTGCGCTGAGTTAAATAGAGACTATTGCCCTCTAATAATCCAGCCATACTTGCCCAACGGGTTAGTTCTTCTGGCTCAAAGCCGAGCCATAGGTCACCGCAGCTATCTCTGACCCACTCTTGGTCATGAGCGCAGAGGTCGGTGATTAACAACACGCCATCCTTTTTCAAGAGGCTGGCGCAATCGGCAATAATATCTGCCGGAGTTGGATTGTGGTGCAGCACCATATTCAGCGACAGACAGTCGGCTTTTAATGCCTTAGTCTTACCTGAGTTTGTATCGCCCAAAATAAATTGAATATTGTTTAGACCTTGCTGGGTAGCCCGCAACTCGCATTGATCCAGCATTTCGCGGGCGTTATCTAGAGCAATAACCTGGTCGAAGCGACTGGCCAACTTGCCCAGAAATTGACCATAGCCTGGGCCAACTTCGATGGCTGTGCCATTGGCGACCAGGCTGCTATCAAGAAAGCTCTCGACACTGTCACCGTAATCGGCCCAGCTAGCGATCAGATCCTGGTTTTCTTCAAATCTCGCAACATTGCGATTAAAGAACTCTACCGAGGCAGACGCACGCTCAAGGTTAATCTGGGTTAAGTGCTCGCCTAACGTCTCATCGAGACTCGCTTCATCGACGGTATTAAACAGCACCTGTTGCAGTGCCTGTAAGTCCACATCGGTGTTGCGTGGATTACGACGATAAAAAATCGTCGTGCCTTCGCGGCGTGTTGCTACCAGCCCAGCATTGGCCAAAATCTTTAAATGATGGCTCATAGCCGACTGACGAATATCGAAAACCTGACACAACT
>Ga0307997_10001220_pt1 | contig 12069 bp, 11 predicted proteins | sample Davwhametageno36_FD_203165 | JGI IMG/M metagenome (GOLD analysis project Ga0307997, IMG submission 203165) | Marine microbial communities from Davis Island wharf, Antarctic Ocean - #36 | ecosystem: Environmental > Aquatic > Marine > Unclassified | place: Antarctic Ocean: Davis Island wharf...
AATGTAGCAGATGCAGCTGAAAAGGAAGACCATTATGTGGGAGGTCAATATGGCCTAGCTGCAGGTGGCTTAGCCTCTAAGAAGAAACCTGCTATCAAGAAGATGCGTAAGGATAGCACATCAGGACTTGCATCTAAGAAGAAATCAAAAGAGAAAGCAAAAGCTAAAAAGGGAGCTTTGGCAGCAAAACGAACTTAATACCCTTTATTGGCTACCTAAGATCGGGGGTGTACAATCTCGTACACTTCCCCACTGTTAGCCCCAACAAGAGAGTAACACTATGAGTGCAGCACCAGATATGTTTGTAGGAAAGAAGCAAGAAGTAAAAGGTTTCATGCGAGTTAACACCCGTGAGGAACGTATGGAGCAAGACGAGATTGAGTTAGCAGAGATGAAAGCTCAACATGAGATGACTCCAGAAGAAAAGAAAGATGATGCAACACCAGAGACTGCAGAGGAGCGATCCTTTAAGAAGCGGTATGGTGACTTACGTAGGCATCAACAAGAACAGAAGAGTGATTTTGAAGAGCAGATCAAAGCGTTAAAAGGTGAACTTAAGTCTTCATCTACAGGTGAGATGGAGTTACCTAGCACTGAAGAAGAGATTGCAGAGTGGGCAGGTAAGTATCCTGAAGTAGCCAACATCATGAAGACGATGGCATTGAAGGCAGCTAAGGATCAGAACGCAAACCTTAACACTCGCATGAAAGAGATTGATGAACTTCAGAACACAGCAAATAAAGGTAAGGCAGAAGCTAAGTTGTTACAGATCCACCCTGACTTTGAGGAGATCCGTGAAGAGGATGCTTTCCATGATTGGGTAGACACACAGCCTAAGTGGGTACAGGATTCTTTGTATCACAATGAAGCAGATGCTACTAGTGCTGCCAGAGCAATTGACTTGTATAAGTTGGATGCTGGTATTACTAAGAAGTCTAAAGCTAAGAAGGGTAACAGTCGCAGTGCTGCACAGGAAGTTAGTTCCCGTGGATCATCTTCTCCTACAGAAGGGTCAGGTGAACAGCAGTATGTTGAATCTGAAGTAGCTGATATGACTATACACCAGTATGAAGAACATCAAGATTCTATTGCTAAGGCAATGCGTAGTGGTAACTTTATATATGATTTATCAGGTAATGCACGTTAATTCTTAAATAAGCATAAATAAAGCTTGACATTTAAAGATTTATGTGTATAACTGTATGTTAAACCGCTAATGTAGCAGGATTGATCCTCTTGTTACATTAGTACGTTATATAAGAGTAGGCTCCATTCGGCTACCCTACACTGTATAACAACTATGTTATGCAAATTCGTGTGTAACATATAAGCAATCACAATAGTAAATAGACTAACCTGCTCAGCTACGGCCCAGTTGTATAAGAGGCGATCACCTGTTATGCACTGCACCCATAGAATGACAGCCCCTATGATATTGTAATAGCTCCATTACAATTTATACAAGGAGTATATATCATGGCTTTCGCAAAAGCTGGATCCTATACAAACTTAAATAGCGGTAATTTCTCTCCGACTATTTATAGCAAACAAGTACAGATGGAATTTCGCAAGTCAGCAATCTGTGAAGCAATCACTAACAGTGAATACTTCGGTGAGATTGCCAATGCTGGTGACTCTGTACGTATCATCAAAGAACCTGAAATTAGTGTTAGTGCGTATGTTCGTGGTACTACTATCTCTACTCAAGATCTAACTGATACAGACTACACTTTAACTGTAGACAAGTCTAACTACTTTGCATTTAAGTTAGATGACATTGAAGAGCAACAGGCTCACATTAACTGGCTAACTATGGCTAGTAACCGTGCTGCTTATCGTTTGGCTGACCAGTATGACCAAGAAATCTTGGGTTACTTGTCTGGTTACAAGCAGGCTGCTCTACATGGTAACGCTTCTGTTGTTAACACTACTGTCTCTGGCACCGTTGCTAACGCTTCTGCTGGTACTGACGAGTTGTTAGCTGCTAACAAGCTTAAGAAGAGCGACTTTGGTAACATCACTACTGCTAGTGCTGCTGACCATTCCATCCCTCTAGCTGCCCGTCTATCTGGCGCTACTGCTGCATCTACTTCCGCTGCTACTCCATTACAAATTCTAGCTCGTATGGCTCGTCTAATGGATCAGAACAACGTAGATAAGCAAGGCCGTTGGGTTGTTGTGGATCCAGTGTTCCAAGAAATCCTAGCTGACGAAGATTCTCGTTTGTTGAATATGGATTGGGGCAAATCTGGTGAACTACGTAATGGTTTGATGCTAGATAACTTGCACGGTTTCCGTGTATATGTTTCTAACAACTTGCCTTCTGTAGGTACTGGTGCTTCTACCTCAGGTACTGCTAACCAGAACACCAACTTTGGTGTGATTGTTGCAGGTCATGATTCAGCCGTTGCTACTGCTCAGCAGATCAACAAGACTGAAACTTATCGTGATCCTGATAGCTTCGCTGATATTGTACGTGGTATGCACCTCTACGGCAGAAAAATATTACGTCCCGAGGCACTTGTTGTCGCTAAGTTTAACGCTGCCTAAGCGTTAGCCCCTTGGGGAGTGGGCAATCTGCTCCCCATCTATTTAAGGTTTGATAATATGAGTAAGTTACTTCTACCAGAAGATCATCCCTATACTGCAGGTCGGACTTGTACCACCTGTAGCGAATTTAAAACTGCAGAACACTACACCCTAGAGAGAGACACAAGAGCCTCCACAGGTGTAGCTATGCGAACTAAGTGCAAACCATGTAATGAACACATTAAATGGAAGTCACATATAAAGCGCACTTACGGTATCTCGTATGAAGAATACTGCGATATGCTAGATAGACAAAAGGGATGCTGTGCTATATGCAAGTCGCCTGATGCACAGAACAGTAGAACATATGGTAAGTTATTTATAGACCACTGCCACTCTACACAAAAGGTGCGAGGCTTACTTTGTAGTAAGTGTAATCATGCAGTAGGACTGTTCAACGACAATGCTGAGCTACTTAAAACAGCAATAAACTATCTGAGTAAATAACATGGCAACATACGTATCCCTTGTAAATGAAGTTCTTCGGAGGCTCAATGAAGTACAGGTTGATTCTGCTGGTGACGGTTTTGATACTCTTAGAAATGTTCAAGCTCTTGCTAAAGATGCTATCAACAGTAGTATCAGACGCATACTACAAGATGGTCAAGAGTGGCCTTTCATTAAAACAACGACTACTCAAACGCTAACACAAGGCGTAACCACATATTCTTTCCCCTCAGACTACTCAAGTTCCGACTGGGATACCTACTATATTAAACAACTTAGTTCTGAAGGTAATACACCATCAGTGCTAAAGCCAATGTCTCACGAAGCATATACACAAACACACAGATCCACAGACGATCTTGCACCAGCCACGGGGCTAGGTGTTCCAACTCAAGTGTTTCAGACATATGGTTCTACCTTCGGTGTTACACCAGTTCCTAATGCAGCATATGAAGTAGAGTACACCTACTGGTCTTCACCTACTGCACTTAATCTATACACAGATGTAAGTAGCATACCTGATAGATTCTCTCATGTAGTTATTGATGGTGCTATGATGTACATGATGCAGTTCCGTTCAAATGCACAGAGTGCTGCAATGCACCAAGAAGCTTTTGAAGATGGTGTTAAAGCTATGCGTAATGTCCTAATGGATGATACGTTCCAAATGAGATCAACTTACATTGTTAGGACTAGACAGCTTACTTCTGCAGGGATAGCATAATCACATGGCTGACCAACTACAGGTAAACAAAGTATTCTGCAGGGGTGGCTTAGATACAAGTCGTGATGTTCTTGCACAAGGTGAACAAAAGCCGGGAAGTGCTATTCTACTAGTTAACTATGAGCCAGCCATAACAGGTGGCTACAGACGTATTAGTGGATTTGATAATTCATATGGTACTGTTCCGGGTACAGGAGCTACGCTAGGTGTTAATGTAGTCAATGGTATTAACAATGGCATCCTAGCCTGTAGAACACCTTCTGCTGGTTCTAACTACCTTCACTACTGGAACACAGCAACCTCTGCATGGGTAGCCGCTACTACTGCTGGTTCACCTACAATGACAGGTGTTGGTAAAGTACGCTTTAGTAACTTCAACTACTCCGCTAAGAAGACTATACTTACTGATGGCATTAATCCTGCAGCTACTTATGATGGTACTACGTACACTCAGATTACTCATGCGAATGCTCCAACGGATCCAAAGTATGCTGTGGATTTTGCTAATCATATGTTCCTTGCAGGTGATCCTGCACATCCTACAAAACTATTCTTCAGTGCTCCCCTAGAAGAGACAGAATTTGGTACAGGGCATGGTGCTGGCGTAATCAACGTAGGCTTTGACATTGTAGCAATCAAGCCTTTCCGTGATGCACTATACATATTTGGCACTAACAACATTAAAGCATTGAAGGGCACTAACACTGCAGACTTTGTACTGACAGGTGTTACACATGACTTAGGTTGTATTGCTTCTGATAGTATCATTGAGATTGGAGGGGACTTACTGTTCCTTAGTCAAGATGGTATGCGTCCTATCTCTGGTACAAGCCGTATTGGGGATGTAGAGTTAGAGACTATATCAAAGGACATTCAATCCTTATTCACTGACATTTCATTAAGCTTAGACTTAGATGGTTTATCCTCTGTTGTTATTCGTCAGAAGTCTCAGTTCCGTATCTTCTTCTCTGCGTCAGAGTCACAGGGCATAATCGGAGGTATCCGAAAGCAGCCTGAAGGGTTTGCCTTTGAGTTTGGTCAGCTATTAGGACTAGAAGCTACTTGTGCTGCCAGTGGTTACCTAGGCCAATATGAACACGTAATACATGGCACCTCAGATGGCAAGGTACATAGACAAGAGATTGGTAACTCCTTTGCGGGTGTTGACATCTTTAGTGTTTATCAAACACCTTACCTATATATGGAAAACCCAGAGCAGCGTAAGATATTCTACAAGGTTAATACATACCTTAGGGCAGAGGGGGATAACGAGATTATCTTATCTGTAGTGTATGACTACGAAGATATAAACGTATTAAACCCTACTAACTATTCAATGACTACTAAAGGTGCTGCTGCATACTTCAATGAAGCTGCCTTTGATAGTACTGCTATATATAGTGGTAACCCATCCCCGATACAGGTAACTAACATATCAGGTTCTGGTAAGTCTGTATCCTTTAAATACGTAACTAATAGCACTGATGCTAGTCATAGTATACAGGGCATAGTGTTAACTTATGGCACTGGAGATCTAAGATAAATGGCTGGCTATAGCAGACAATCAATTGCAGACATAATTGCAAACGCAGTAATCAAAGCGGCACCCGTAAACGCAGAGTATAATGCAATACGTGATGCCTTCGCATTCGCAACTGGACACAAGCATGATGGATCTTCCACCGAAGGTGCATACATCCCTCTCATTGCAGACGTTGATGCCTTAAACAAAGTAGTTGTTGACACTGCTAATAACCGTATCAGCTTCTACTCGGAAGTAGGTGCTGCTGCAGTAGAGCAAGTACGCATTCAAGATGGGGCAATTGTTCCTGTTACTGATAGTGATGTTGATCTTGGTGCTGTTGGTGCTGAGTTCAAGGATGTATACATTGATGGTATCGGCTACATTGATACCTTAGCAGTACATGAGAATGCTACTATCATAGGCACCTTAGGTGTCACAGGCTTATCTACATTAGCTACTGTTGATATTGATGGTGGTGCTATAGATGGTACTACCATTGGTGCTTCTACTCCTGCTGCTGTAACTACTAGCTCCCTTGTAGCAACTACAGCTGACATTAACGGTGGTACTATTGATGCTACGGTAATTGGTGCTACTACCGCAGCTGCTGCCTCTATTACCTCTCTTGTGGCAACGACAGTGGACATTGAAGGTGGTACGATAGATGCTACTATCATTGGTGCTTCTACTCCAGCCGCTGCTACTATTACTACACTTATTGCAACAACAGCAGATATTAATGCAGGTACAGTTGATGCTATCATCGGTGGTACTACACCAGCTGCAGGTACATTCACCTCACTAGTAGCTACTACCGCTGATATTAATGGTGGTACGGTTGATGCTGCTCAGATTGGTGCAACTACGCCTAGTACTGTAACAGGTACAACTGTAACGGCTACTAACTTTGTAGGCCCAATTGCTGGTGCAGTAACAGGTAATGTTACAGGTAATACAGCAGGTGTTCACACAGGCGCAGTAACAGGTGATGTAACTGGTAATATCACTGCAGGTTCAGGCACAAGCTCATTCAACAATGTGACTATTAATGGTTCATTGGATATGAATGCTGGTACAGCCTCTACCATAACAGGTCTATCTAACCCTGTACAAGGTTCTGATGCAGCTACCAAGACTTACGTGGATGCTGAAGTGTCTGCTGTCATAGACGCTGCTCCGGGAGCTTTAGATACTCTTAATGAACTAGCTGCTGCCCTTGGTGATGATGCTAACTATGCTACTACTACAACTAATGCACTAGCTACTAAGCTGCCTCTAGCTGGCGGCACTATGTCTGGTGCCCTAGCTATGGGTACTAACAAAGTAACTGGCCTAGGCACTCCTACGGCAGGCACAGACGCTTCTACAAAGACCTATGTTGATACAGGAGATGCATTGAAGGTAACCAAAGCAGGTGATACCATGAGTGGTGTTCTGGCTATGGGTGCTAATAAGATTACAGGTCTTGCTGATCCTACCTTAGCACAAGATGCTGCTACTAAGACATACATTGATACAGTGTTTGGTTCTACTACAGCAGCAGCTAACAGTGCAGGACAAGCAGCTACCAGTGCAACAGACTCAGCTAACTCAGCTACTGCCTCTGCTAACTCAGCAACAGGTTCAGCTAACAGTGCTAGTGCAGCTGCAGCTTCCTTTGATGCATTTGACGATATCTACTTGGGTGCTAAAAGTACTAACCCTACAGTGGATAACGATGGCGCTGCTTTAGCAACAGGTGCATTACACTTCAACACTACAGCTGCTCAGATGCGTGTATATGATGGTGCTTCATGGGCTGCTGCAGGTTCAGCAGTTAACGGTACTTCAGAGCGTGTTGTGTATACAGCCACTGCTAGTCAGACTACCTTCGCTGCTACTTATAATGCAGGGTATGTAGATGTTTACCTTAATGGTATTAAGCTTGTACTTGCAGTAGACTATGCAGGAACTTCAGGTACATCTATTGTCCTCACTACAGGTGCCACCGTAGGTGACATAGTAGATATAGTAGCTTATGGTTCATTTGCATTAGCAGACCACTATACGAAGGTTGCTTCTGACGCTCGTTATGAGCTACTAGATACTTCATATACTAAAGCTGAAGGTGATGCGAGGTTTGAGCCTATTGATAGTGCTTATACTAAGGCAGAAGCGGATGCGCTTTATGCAGTAGCTTCTACAACTACCACGGCAAATGCAGCACTACCTAGAACAGGTGGTGCAATGACAGGTGCCATTACAACTAACTCTACCTTTGATGGTCGTGCTGTAGCTACGGATGGAACTAAGTTAGACAATGTATCCACTCCTACAGTAACAGGAACCAGTGTAACAGCAGCTAATGCAAGTCACCATGTGGTATCTGCTGGCGGCATCACTATCACATTACCTGCTAGCCCATCTGCAGGGAACTACGTTATCGTTAAAGACGGTACAGGCGCAGCAGCAACCACCACATTCACAGTCGCCCGTAATGGTTCAAACATTGCTAGCTCTGCTACTGACCTTACCTTTGATAAGAACTTCGCTCAGATCGTAATGACGTATGTTAACAGCACAATAGGCTGGAGCATTTAATGAGCAATCTGTCGGAATTACTGCCTAGCGGTGGAGGGCAGAACTTAGTTGAGTTTGTAGCTTCTGGCACGTTGCCTAATGGTAAGCCAGTGATCTTGAATAGTGATGGTACTGTTAGTGTAGTTGCTGAGAGTAGTACATCAGTAGCTGAGAGTATTCCAGCAGGTTCTGAGGTTGTGTTTAATACAGGCACTTCTAACTACACTTCTGTATCCTTTGATCCAAATACTACAGGCAAATTTGTAGTAGCTTATGCTGACAATGGTAACTTAGACTATGGAACAGCTATAGTAGGTACTGTCTCAGGTACTTCACTTAGCTTTGGTTCTGAGTATATATTTAATTCGGGAAGTACAGGTCAGTTAGATATAGCCTTTGATCCAAATACAACAGGTAACTTTGTAGTAACCTATGGGGATGGTGGTAACTCCAACTACGGTACAGCTTGTGTAGGAACAGTCTCAGGGACTTCAATTAGTTATGGCAGTGAGTATGTCTTCAATTCAGCATACTCTATGTACTTCTCAATGGCTTTTGACCCAAATACCGCAGGTAAGTTTGTAGTAGTTTATAGGGATCAGGGTAACTTAGACTACGGTACTGCTATAGTAGGAACAGTATCTGGTACAAGTATTAGCTATGGGTCTGAATATGTCTTTAACTCTGCACTTACTATATATGCATCAGTATCCTTTGATCCTAATACAACAGGCAAGTTTGTAGTAGCTTATACGGATCAGGGTAACTCCAACTACGGTACTGCAATAGTGGGTACTGTCTCTGGCACAAGTATTACCTTTGGATCTGAGTATGTCTTTAATTCGGGTACTACTTACTATAGCTCAATCTCCTTTGATCCAAAAACCGCAGGTAAGTTCGCAGCTGCCTATAGGGATGCTGGTAACTCCAACTACGGTACAGCTGTGATAGGTACTATTTCAGGAACTTCTATTAGCTTTGGATCTGAGGTTGTGTTTAACTCTGGGGCTTCTAACTACATCTCAATCTCCTTTGACACTAACAATGCTAATAAGTTTGTAGTAGCTTATCAGGATGGGGGTAATTCAAACTATGGTACAGCCGCAGTAGGTACAGTGTCAGGAACTTCAATTACCTTTGGATCTGAGTATGTCTTTAATTCGGGTACTACTTACTTCGTCTCAGTATCCTTTGACCCTAATAACTCAGGTAAGTTTGCAGTTGCCTATAGGGATGGTGGCAACTCAGACTATGGTACAGCTATCGTAGGTCAAATGGCTGCCACAATAACCACAACAAACCTAACCTCCACAAACCTCATAGGCATCACATCAGAAGCCACATCATCTGGCGGCACAGCTAAGATAAACACTTGGGGTGGCATCAACGAAGCACAGACAAGCCTCACTATCGCCTCTGACTACTATGCTCAGGAAGATGGAACAATCACTACAGTTAGCACCTCGCCTGCTCAGAAGCTAGGCACTGCTATCTCTACAACCACAATCAACATAAGGGACTTGCCATGAGCAATTTAAGTGAGCTATTGCCAGCAGGCAGTGGTGGTAAGAGTGTAGACTTTGTAGCTAGTGGTACACTGCCTAATGGTAAGCCTGTTATTCTTAATTCAGATGGGACTGTTAGTGTAGTGGCTGTGAGTAGTACTACTCTACCTACGAGTATTCCAGCAGGCTCTGAGGCTGTGTTTAATGCAGCATATTTTTACTCTATCTCAGCATCCCTTGACCCAAATACAGCAGGAAAGTTCGTAGTTGCTTATCAGGATGGTGGTAACTCATACTACGGTACAGCAATAGTAGGTACTGTCTCAGGTACTTCTATTTCCTTTGGATCTGAGTATGTATTTAACTCTGCACAATCCGACTATACCTCAGTGTCTTTTGATCCAAATACAGCAGGTAAGTTCGTAGTAGCTTATAGGGATGTGGGTAACTCAAGCTACGGTACAGCCATTGTAGGTACTGTCTCTGGGACTTCAATTAGTTATGGCTCTGAATATGTCTTTAACTCAACCCTCTCTTACGACATATCAATGTCCTTTGATCCAAATACTGCTGGTAAGTTTGTAGTTGCATATCGGTCTGTCAGTGGACCTACTGGTACTTGTAAAGCCATAGTAGGAACTGTCTCAGGCACTTCACTTAGCTATGGGTCTGCAACAACCTTTAATTCAGACCACGCTTACTACATCTCAGCATCCTTTGACCCTAATACTGCTGGAAAGTTTGTAGTTGCTTATAGAGATGCAGGTAACTCACAGTATGGCACAGCAATAGTAGGTACAGTCTCTGGTACTTCTGTGTCCTTTGGCAGTGAGTATGTATTCAATGCATCACAATCCGACTACATCTCAGCAGCCTTTGATCCTAATAACGCTAATAAGTTCGTAGTAGCTTATAGGGATCTGGGTAACTCAAACTACGGTACATCCATAGTAGGTACGGTATCTGGTACAAGTATTAGTTATGGCAGTGAGGCTGTGTTTAATTCAGGATCCTCTTACTATACCTCAATATCCTTTGATCCTAATACTACTGGTAAGTTTGTTGTAGCTTATGATGATGATGCTAACTCAGACTATGGCACGGCTATTGTAGGTACAGTATCAGGTACAAGTATTAGCTTTGGGTCTGAATATGTCTTTAACTCAGGGAGTACTGACTATACCTCAGTATCTTTTGATCCAAATGCAGCAGGGAAGTTCGTAGTAGCCTATAGGGATGTGGGTAACTCAGGCTACGGTACTGCAATCGTAGGCCAGATAGCAGCAACAGTTTCAGCCACAAACCTAACCTCAACCAACTTCATAGGCATCTCAGATGCAGCCATAGCAGACACAGCATCAGGTAGCGTGACTGTCAAAGGTGGCGTATCAGCCAACCTAACAAGCCTAACCATAGGCACTGACTACTACGTTCAGCCAGCAGGAACACTAGCCACAAGCGCAGGTACTCCATCTGTACTTGCAGGCAAAGCTATATCAGCAACTTCATTAATTCTTAAAGGGTAAACCTAATGCAAACAATTACATTCAACTCTAACAACGTATCAGCCTATAATTTTGATGATGCAGATACGCTAACCTCAACTGCTGACAACATCACTTGTCAACACTTTGTGATCGGTGATATGAACTCTAGCAACGCTACTATCCACACAGGTACTACACCTCCAGCCGATTGGCAGGGTGGTCGTTATACGTTTGACGGTACTACTTGGGCTGAGTTAGCTGGTTGGGTAGATCCAACAGTCGCTGAGATTGCTCGGTTGCAAGCTGAGATTGATGCGTTAGCCGCTTAATTAGGGAATAATCAACATGAGTAAAGCAAAAGCAGGCCCAAAGGCATGGTATGAGGATTATCATATCGAGCAAGAATTACAGATGTACTACACATCTTACCTAAGTCGTGCAGTACCCGATGGGGACTCCAAAATCTATGTAGCTAGAGTACGCAATAGTTCACAACAGATCTGGAGAGAGCTTAAAGAAATAGGTGAAGAGATTCGGCACAGTGAAGAGGCTGCTGGCCATACTAATATGGTTCACAAGCCTGTAGTGGCTATGACAGCGCCTGAGCCTATTCATATCCCTGAGCCTGCTGTTACAGTGCCTGTATTAACTGCTGTAGCTGAACCTACTCCTCTACCTACTTTCGCTTCTACTACACCTCCCCCTGTCACTAAGACAGAGCCAGAGGGTATTAAGAAAGTGATTGAAAAGAACATGACTAAAATCATCATCATTGGTGTTGTCATTATTGCTGCAGTACAATACTTCAAAGCCTAACAAGGAATACTAGAATGGAAGCGGATGCAAGATTTGATAGGCTGGAAGCTAAGATTGATAAGTTGGCAGATGCAATGTCACTACTAATCAAACATGGTACGAAGATAGAAACCCTAGAGGCACATAACAATACACAGGATAGGCGGCTGAATAAGCACAGTGAAGAGATTGATGACAACAAAGTTGCTATCGCCTTGCAGGGTAAAACCAGTAGCTCAAACGAGTGGTTTATTCGTATCTCAATCGCAGCCATAGTCTCTGTAGCCGTGTTTATGTTAAGGAATTAGTATGAATAAATGAGGCAAACATAATGGTCATATGCAAAATCTGTGGTTCGTATTATGTTAAAGCAGGGCATAATGTATGCAGGAACTGCACTAAGGGGAAAAAGTAATGGCTATAGAATATAGAGGGGAG
>Ga0307997_10001223_pt1 | contig 12055 bp, 21 predicted proteins | sample Davwhametageno36_FD_203165 | JGI IMG/M metagenome (GOLD analysis project Ga0307997, IMG submission 203165) | Marine microbial communities from Davis Island wharf, Antarctic Ocean - #36 | ecosystem: Environmental > Aquatic > Marine > Unclassified | place: Antarctic Ocean: Davis Island wharf...
AAACAATCTAGGACTTCCGCTGAACGTCCACCTATGTCAGTTAAAGACAAGAACACTCTAAAGATCGTTAAGCTGAAAAAAGCAGTTGGTGACAAGCAAGCTAGTTTCATGATCGGCTCTCCTTTGAAAGAAGAAGTTGAACTTGACGAACGCAACTACGCTAAAGAGTATGCTAATTACCATAGCAAACCAGAGCAAATTGCAAACCGTTCTTCAAGAAACAAAGCACGTAGAATTATGGCTAAAGAGAATGACGTTGATGGTATGGATGTTGGACATGCGGATAATGACCCAATGAACAATGACCCTGCAAACTTACGCATGGAAAAGCCAAGTGATAATCGTCGTGAGCCACGTATGCGCAACGAAGGTAAGAATGACAAATACCCTCTTTACCACAAAGATTTCTCAGGTGCTATGAAAACAGCATATGACCACGCTAAGAAAAATCTTGGTGTTATTGTTGACCCATCAGAGATTGATGACAAGGTTGCAACAGGACCTAAAAAGCCAAGTACAGGTAAAACAAACTCTTATCGCCTTACAGACAAAAGCGGTAAAAAAGCTATTCAAGTACAAGTATACAACACTGGCAAAAGCTATGAGTTGAACATGTATAAAGAAGACTTGGATGAGGCTGTTGAACTTGATGAAGCGTTTAAAGCTGGTGGTCTTAAGTTAAAAGATGGCAAGCAAGTAATGGTTAAAAAAGATGATGCAATGATGTTGAATGATCTTATGAAGCAACTTAGTAAGCCAAATGTCAAGAAGATGACAGACACTGCTATGCAGAATAAAAAAGGTTATGTTGAAATTCTTGGGTTCGCTAGGGATAGTCACGAGTAATGGCTTGGGTAGATGTTCTTGGGTCAGAAAATGTGGCTAATACCTGCATTTGGGAATATGACAACGCCGCTCTTGCGGCTGATACATATGCAGATGCCAATGGCACGACTGCTGCTGGGGTGAGAACATTCACACCTACAGGCGGAAATGCTCAATTGACGTATGTTAAGGTTCGAAAGAAAGGTTCAACCACAGAACGTGGTGAATTATCTAAGAATTATTATGACGCAAAGATATAAATAAGTTTTTAAGGGAATAGAAATATGAGATTAATTACAGAAGTAGTAGAGGATTGCAACGTAGCAACCGAAATTAACGAAGAAACAGGAAAGAAATCCTATTTCGTCGAAGGTATCTTCATGCAAGGTGATATCAAAAACCGTAATGGTCGCATCTATCCTGCACAGATACTTGAAAGTGAAATGGTACGTTACAATAAAGACTTTATTGATACCAAACGTGCTTTAGGGGAACTAGGACATCCTGATGGTCCAACCATCAATGGTGATCGTGTTTCTCATCTAATTACCGACATGAGACGTGAGGGTTCGAACTTCATTGGTAAAGCCAAAATTCTTGGTACTCCAATGGGCGAAATCGTCAAAACTTTCATGGATGAGGGGGTCACAATTGGTGTGTCTACTCGTGGTTTAGGATCAGTGAAACCAACTAAAGATGGGATCATGGAAGTTCAAAATGACTTTCACCTAGCAACAGTTGACATTGTGACAGACCCATCAGGTCCTAATTGTTTTGTTAATGGTATTATGGAAAACGCTGAATATTATTTCGATATTGGTTCTGGCAATTGGATCGCCCAACAACCAATTGAACAGGTAATTGAGGAAATTCAGCAAGTGGTAGAGAAAGAAGTAAAACGTATTGTTCGTCGTGTTGATGAATCTACAGCTAGACAGTTGTTTGAGCGTTTTGTTCAGTCTCTGAAAAAATGAAAAGTAACAAAATTATAAATAATAGTAATATAAGTATCCAAATAAAGGAGTAGAACATATGTCTAACGACCTAGAAGAAAAGTTCGTATCTGATGATGGGGTTTCAACAGTTGAAGACCCAACAACACCAGAGGGCGGCACAGCAAAAAAGAAGAAAGCAGACGTGAAAAAATCAGTTGATCCAAAAGCTGAAAAAGTAGCACCTGCACCAGTAGCAGAAGAAGCATCGGAAGAAGCTGAAGTTGTTGCGGAAGAAGTTATCGAATACGAATCTAGCATTGCGGCTATGTTTGAAGGCATGGATTTGTCTGAAGATTTTACAAGCAAAGTTACTGTAGTATTTGAAGCGGCTGTAAACGAAGCATCTATCAAAAGATCAGACGCTATTATTGCAGAAAAAACAGAAGCTCTTGCAATTTCTATGAAAGAAGCATCTGACGCATCAATTGATAACGTTGTAGAAAATCTTGATTCATACCTTGACTACGTTGTAGAAGAGTGGATGAACGAGAATGAAGTGGCAGTCGAAGCTGGTATTAAAGTAGAGATGGCTGAATCATTGATGGATGGACTTGCAACATTGTTCGAAGAGCATAATATCGAAATCAACGAAGATACTGTTGACGTAGTAAAAGGCTTGGAAGAAGAAGTTGAAGGTCTTAAATCTGACGCGAATAAAGCAATTACTGAAAACGTAACTCTTGCAAAAGAGATCGCTTCATTGAAAGCAGACGCGGCATTTGAAGAAATGACTGAAGGTCTTACACTTACACAAGTTGAGCGCCTAAAGGTTCTTTCAGAAAAACTAGCATTCGATGATATCGATGCCTACAAAACTGATCTTACAACACTTAAAGAATCTTTCTTTGCGAAAAGTAAGCCTTTGGCAGAAGAAGTTTCAGAAGAAGTAGAAATCATTGTAGAAGACACTGCTGTTAAACAGCCAGTATCTGAATACAGTAATATCAACGCACTTCTTGAGGGCTTCAACAGGATGCCAACAAAACGCTAATCAACCCCAGATGAAAATCTAATTTTTATAAATAAACTCAGACAATACAAACAAGGAGATAGAATCATATGACTCAGTCAAACTATCAGCAACTGGTAGAAAAATGGGGTCCAGTTTTGGAACACACATCTTTCGCACCAATTACAGACAACCACAAGAAAAGCGTAACAGCTACAATTCTTGAAAACACAGAGAAAGCACTCATGGAATCAGGCGATACGTCTGCTAACATGTCTGGTTTCCTAGCAGAAACTGCGGCTAACGATGCGGGTACAGGCGGCTTCGGCGGTTCATCCACAGCGGCTGGTCCAACAGCAGGCTATGACCCTGTTCTTATTTCACTAGTACGTCGTGCGATGCCAAACCTAATCGCATACGATATTGCTGGTGTTCAGCCAATGACAGGTCCAACAGGCTTGATCTTTGCAATGCGCTCTCGCGTAACTAGCCAAGCTGGTGGCGAAGTGTTCTACAACGAAGCAGACACTGACTTCTCAGGTGCAGGTACACATGCTAACGCATTGGGTGCAGGTTCTGAAACAACTGGTACTGGTATGGGTACAACTGAAGCTGAAGCTCTTGGCGACGGTAACGGTACAGATTTCGCTGAAATGGCTTTCTCAATTGAAAAAGTTACTGTTGCGGCAAAATCTCGTGCTTTGAAAGCAGAGTACACAACTGAACTAGCACAAGACTTGAAAGCTGTCCACGGTTTGGATGCTGAAACAGAATTGGCTAACATTTTGCAGTCTGAAATCCTAGTGGAAATCAACCGCGAATTGGTTCGTACAATCTACACAAACGCTAAAGCAGGTGCAACTGCAACCGCAGTAGCAGGTACTTTCGATCTTGACGTAGACGCAAATGGTCGTTGGTCAGTTGAGAAGTTCAAAGGTCTTATGTTCCAAATCGAGCAAGAAGCTAACGCTATTGCTAAAGGCACAAGACGTGGCAAAGGTAACATGGTTATCTGTTCATCTGATGTTGCATCCGCACTTCAAATGGCAGGTGTACTAGATTACACTCCAGCGCTTAACAGCAACTCTTTGAACGTAGATGACACAGGCAACACGTTTGCTGGTGTTCTTAACGGACGTTACAAAGTGTATATCGATCCATATGCTGGTTCTAACTACCTCGTAGTAGGCTATAAAGGTTCTTCATCTTTCGATGCAGGTCTATTCTATTGCCCATACGTACCGTTGCAAATGGTTCGTGCAGTTGGTGAAAACAGCTTCCAGCCAAAAATCGGCTTTAAGACTCGCTACGGCATGGTTTCAAACCCATATGCTCAAGGTGCTACTCAAGGTAATGGCGCACTTACAGTCAATACTAACGAATACTACCGTCGTGTTAACGTAACGAATTTGTTCTAAGAATAAGATATCGGTTAACGATACAAACTTTAAGGGAAGCTTTCGGGCTTCCCTTTTTTTGTTTATAAGGGGGTTTCAATGGACTTAAAAGAACTCAAGAAGATAAATGAAGTTTTCTATGCAGTTAAAGGACACTTATTTCCTACTGGATATAGCTTACATGAAATGCGTGTAGTATATGGTAGTTACTTTAAAAGGCTATGGGGCAACCACGAACGGTTGACAAATTGTCAAGAAGAGTTTGAAGAAGTTTGGAAAAACAGAACAACTTGGCTCCACGACATAGAAGATTAAGCTAAGTAATCTTTTAATCTATCAGCTTTGTTAACGAAGTCATCGTATGCATCTTCAACCTTTTGTTGGTTGTAGAAGAAATACTTGTGAATTCTTTGCCAGAATGAGTTCTCAGCCATAGGATGCCCAAAAGAAAAAACAATACATTCGTAGTGTTGATAGTTTCTACAAGTTTGTATATTCCAGAACTTTGTCAAATGTAGATCGGTATATGGTTTTTGCCTTCTGCGTTGTTGCGGTGCTTCGCAATAAGAATTATCATCATATACAATGTGTAAGGTAACGCCACCATCTGACCACCAAGGAACTTCTTCACACGGTCTTTCTACCGTATTAATAACATTATCGTACCAATATATGTCACAACTCAGACTATTCATTTCAGAAACAAATTCTTGCTTCTGTTTATTTGTGTTGAATAATACACCAATATAACGATGTTTTGAATCATCATGACCTTGGCAACTGGTAAAGGTTAGATAGCCTTTATCATGCAGAGCAAGTACACCATCTTTCACACGTGGTTCTAAGTTCTTCCCAATTATATCAGAATACTGACTTACGAACGTGCTAACATAGTTGCCGTCTTCGTCTTCAAAACAATATGTCCTACCATCAATCAAGTGGTCGTTACCTTTTACAAACATCGCATATCTATGACCATCTTCTATAGAATTGAACATAGGTTCATTAGACTCTTGTTGTTGTTGGTATGGAACTACTATCTCATATTGGCTTCTCATTATATTCTCCATAGCAATAAAGGGGCTTGACGCCCCTCTATTTATGTGTTATTCTGTAAGATTTACATCCCTAGTGCTTCCATGTACATTTCAGTTAGGGCGTTTTCTGTATCAATGTCATCACGATTGCGCTTACGGATTGCTACGATCTTACGAATGACTTTGACGTCATAACCACGACCTTTGGCTTCTGACATTACTTCTTTTGTGCTTTCTGAGATTGCGGCTTTCTCTTCATTCAGAGTTTCTACACGCTCAATGAAAGATCGAAGTTCATCAGCAGTTACGGAATAAACCTCTTGTGGTGCGTCTGCGCTCAAAAGGTTTTCAGTTGTACCATTATTCATAATATAAGTTCCTTATTTGGGTTTAAGTTTGTAGTATTTGTTGTAGGTCTGCTTGACCTTATCTAGTTCTGGATGTCGATGTATCCATTGCCCAGTCGAAGGATCGAATTGTTCTCGAAAGAACCTATCCATTACCTCGTAACCAGTATCTATAGATGTATCGACTTCCAAACATTTCTTGTCAAATTCGGAGTCCGTCATTATCTCAGAGTTTTCTACCTCATAAGCATAAGCGGCTACGCAAAGTTTGATGCGAAGGTGGGTCTGCATCTCAACAGACCCACCCCATTTTGGGTTCTCTTCCTCTTGGAAGAATGATTCTAAAGACATTATCCCCCTACTTATAGATTTCAACGTCAACAGAAAACCCAACTTGACGTTGTGGATCGCCTTCATCATGTCCACTGTCGTGGGCGAAAGGACCGTTTACATATGTATCACGATCAGGGCTTCCAGTATTTGGCATATTAAACCCTTCCATATACTTTTGCGCTTCTTCTTTCGACTCAAAGAAATAACTGTTTTTCTTGTGCATGACGATCTCTTTCTTGTTGTTACCTATACTGTATAGCTTATGATTCGTATGGCGTCAACCCCCTTTATTCTCGACTGGCTTGATAATCTTTGTACTCTTCCACGGTGCGGTTAATGATGGCTATCATACGCCCATTGATGGTCTCCCAAATTTCTTGTTGGAATGTTTCTTCGGCCTCATCATCTACCCATTCTTCTTCATCTGCATTCCAAGAATCCTCATTCAGAACTTCAGAGTCTTGGATTACATATTCACGGATTTCATCGCAATCATCTTCAAGACCATCAACTTGCACGGAACCCTCGAAAATAGCACAACCAGCAAAGTTAGGACATTCATCTTCGTATGTAACAGAAGTGATGATGTCTGGATCGAATTCTTCTAGGATTTCCAAAAGTTTAGTAATACCTTCTTCTGGGTAGCACCATGCGCTCGTCCCAAACATAGAGGTTTCATCAAATTCTTCGAAATAACACCACTTAGGTCCAATATTTTGGGTGGTCCATTCATACTTACTCGTTTCTTCGTAAGTCAAGTCACCTTCAACGAACATGTCACTGAACCACTGGTGGCTACCCTTTTCGTCACGAATACGAGTATATAGCTCTTTTAGTTTTGTTGTTGCGGCTTCATTGATTTGTTCAAAGTTCACCGAAAAGTTCACATGATTTGCCATTATAATTTCCCTTCTTCTCTCATTTTGTTTCTGATTTTAGTTGCCGAAATATCATGAACCTCTTTCCCAAGGTCATGTTCTGTGAATGTATATCCTACACCACGTCCATAGCTAATATCGACGATGTTAGGAACCTCAAGAATAAGATATTCATATCCATTTCTAAATCCATGCTCAGCTAATCCTTTTTCGATGTTAGCAATGACGTCAATCATCCCAAATGGGTTGTCATCTTGTTCAGCAGTACGCCCAGCGCCAGCATCACCATCGAAGTTAAATACGTCACGTACCATGATAACAACTTGACCAGTGATAGCGTGAGCCTTCTTAAATAGCTCTGTGTGACCATCATGCCAAGGTTGCCAACGTCCTAGCATTTGTACTGTAGGTTTCTTGTAATCAAACATTAAGCTCTAAGCTCCTTTGTTTTGAAGAAACCCTCAAACTCTGAACATTCAGACATCAGTTTTCTTGCGTAGTGCGCCGTATAGTTATTACTCAACTTAAAAGATTCCCCCACTGTTTCAATTTCTGAGTGCCAACGCATACGCTCAAAAATTGATTTAGCAGAGTAGCTATTTTTTCCAGTATCTTTAACTTGCGTTGCGAACTTTTTGAATGCTTCAAACACATGTGGGTTTTCACCATCAAATCTTTCGAAGTTTTGTTTAATTGCGTCAACCATTACAGTTCTCCTTCCCATTTTTTCCATCGTTAATTGCCACATACCGTTGCACTACTCTATGCAAGACATCTGGAGTATTAGTAAACCATTTTTCTACATGATAGTCCAATTTCTCAGGTGGTTCAAAAATATTATTCGTGTCTTCAAATCTACCTCGTGAAATAGTGTCCATCCAGACTGTAAAGTCTGCGCTAAACTCTTGGCGTGTATGTTCTGTGGGGCATACAAAGTCGGCAACAGCAACCTTACCAGCAGCGATTACACCATCAGAAAGCATCTTCATTCTAAACGCTTGGCGTTTTCTTCCCTCTGGTGTGAAGTCCCAATCGTCATAGCGTTCGCGTACTGCATCGGCATTTAGCCACACACCGCCTAAGAGGCTTGCTAGGGGCTTGGCTAGGGTACTCTTGCCACTCCCTGGCAGACCCATAATAAGTATCTTCATTCGTCCTCTCCGTCGCTGTCACCACTCAAATCAATATCTGAAATGGTGATGAGAATTGAAAGTGTAGTAACAAGGAAGTATAGGGCAGAGAAACCTGCAATAAACTCCCATCCTACTGTGTAGAACATGTAAACAGAAAGTAATTGTGTTGCGTTATGCAAAAGCTTCCAACTGTATGGAATTTCTGTAGCATAAGCCAACTCAACATCCCAATTAGGACTTAACACTAAGACACACACCTTTATGAATTGAAATAGTGCATATGACATCACTGCCAAATTTAAGTAGAGGAATGTTGTATCACCAGTATTTTGAAAAGCTATGGTTCCAATTAAATGAGAGGCGATAAAGGCTAAAGTGTACTTCATTATTATATTCCACGAATTAAAGTTAAGGGGTCGATCCAAATTAGAAGTAGCCCTAAGGCTACCCCCATTAATATTACATCTGTTACCTTAAGATGCATCAGCCATTTCCAGTGCCAAGTCAAGAGCTTTAACTTTGCGGTTTGCGTTATTGCCAAACCAAGCAGAAGTCATGCGAGTATCAGCAGAACGTCCTAGCTCGTGATCAGCCATGTATGTCACTGCATTATAAGCATTCCACCATGTACCTGGACGGAAGTTGTCTCCCGGTTGATTTTCAGTAACTTCCATTGCTCGACGTGCGGTAGTTGAAAGTGTTTGATCTTCGCGAGTAGACTCTCCAAAGATTTTGCCAAAGAACTTCTCAAGAGTTTCACGCTTGTAGTTGCGTGAGCCAAGGAATTCGGCGGCTTCTTTGAATTGCTCTACTTTGTTGTGAGAAACACCAAGGATTTCTTTAACACTTTCTGGATTAAACACTGAACGGTGGTTAACACGAACAGATGGTTGACCTACTTCATTGAGTGCTACGGCCAAAGTGTTATTGCAAACAACACGTTCCATTACAAACTTGATGTCGATTGCTTTGCCATATTGGTGTGGGTTTGAAAATAGCAAGTAACCTTTTACTTCATCTCCGCCAAAGAGTGAGAAACCATCACGCACATCAGCCATAGCCCATACGATCTGTCCACCTTTAAGAGAACCCGCAGTATCCATAGCCATGTCACCATTCGATACAAACTCTGTAAAGAAGTCAAAAGCTTCTGAGTTTTGCACAGGGTTCCAATTCTTGCCAACTTGCGTCAGAACCTTACCGTCAGTTTCACGTACTAGTGCTTGTTGACCAGTGGCAATGTTGTCACCTTTGAAGCGGAAGTAGGTGTCAACCTTCTCTACACCCCAATTGAGATTAGCGGCTTCCATCATCTCTTGTGGAGACATGTCATCACCGACTGGTGTTCCCAGACCGTGCCAAGGAAGACCGTTGCTTGCGCGATATGCCATTTGAGCTTCGCCATTAATCATTTCAAGTTCGTGTGCCATGTTGTAAACCCTTTCAAGGTTTGGAAGTTTGTTTTGATTACATATATTATTGTAACACAGTTTTAGGCATTGTCAACTGTATAATGCTGAGATTGAGAAATAATATCTTCGAACATGATTTTAGCGCACATGTCTGTCTCAAAGTCTTCTTCAGTTGCAAAGTCCATTGTAGAAGAGAAATACAATTCTGAATTATCAACACCGTATTGATTAACCAAATGAACACCATCTTCTACAGTGTCGGCTCTTTTCATGATTTCGCCTTCATTGGCTTCGATTGTGAAGATAAGACCGCCTTCGTCTGCTGAAACATAATTAATCATTGTTTTCTCTTTCTCTTGATTCTCTTTACTATTACTTTATAGAATCAAAACAAACCCTTGTCAACACTTTTAATGATATAATTCACTTGGTGTGTGCATGACATCTATCATCTCCCAAGCATAACTACCAAAACCAGACTTGCATATCTCTGGAATGGTAACGAACTGTTCTTTGGAGTCGCCATCGATCTCTGCCACGAAACAATGTTCCAAATGGCGTTTAATGTGTCTGTACATGTAAGACGTGGCTTCTTCCCTAGTATTCCAACAAGTTGCTCTAGTGATGAATAAAAAATTGTGAGACGAGAACAACATTCCCATCCCACCCATTTCTTCATCTTTTTTCGTACCCAGAAAAATTCCTTCGTCTGGGTCGATGATGATGTAACGCATTACATTCCTTTCTTAGCTTTCCACTTAGCGATGATGTCGATAGACCACTGTGGATTTTTACCTTCTACGATTGCGTGAGGTGTCAAACCTTCGGCACGTTTGGCGGCATATTCTTCTACCGTCCAGTTTTTCTTCAACTCTTTAACAAACTTTGCTTTTGTGAAAGGAGTGCCGCTATACTTAAAACGAGATAGGAACAAGTCAATGCCACGTCCAATATTCGAAGGGTGAATACCTGGCTTATCTTCATAAGTTGGTTGACCCTCGTAAGAGCCAGTAAACATCAAGTAGCCACCGTGGTAGCTAAGGTTCTCATTGGTAAAAGCAGTCATGATATTCTCTCTTTCGTTTTGATTACATATTACTTGTAGAATCAAAACAAACCCATGTCAACCCTCATTACGAAAAATGTTTATCTAACATATCAAGAACATCTTCGTACTTAGCCATTTCCAAAATTTCCATCTCCATGGCTTCAAATACATCAGAGTGTTCACCGATCCCTGCTGGGTTTGCCAGATATACTTCTACGTTCATTTTGTGTTTATCGATGTGTCCTTGTGCGTGTGAACGCATAGCGTCTAGCATTTTCTGTCTCATAATTATCTCCTACGTTTTGTAAATTTCTTTATATTTCTTACGTACATCTAAAAAGTGTTGTAAATAATCAAATGTATTTATCTTGAAAACCTGTGGCTCATTATGGTCTACAGTGATTAGAATTACGCCTTGTTTGATAGGTATGCCTGTTCTCTCATAGAAAGCGGCGGCATAGAAAGCGGCTTGAATGAAGTAGCTTGTAATCCATTCTTCTTTCTTTGGTTTGCGAGATGTCTTAAAATCAATAATGGACAACTGCCCATCGAACTCTGCAATACAGTCAACCTGTCCAGCAGTCTTCAAACGATCACTATACAAGAATACCTCTTGCATCCAGATGTTATCCAGACGCTTATCCATAATTTTCTTAATGTCTTCGAATGAGAATAGGTTGGTTGGCATAGCGCCTTCCTTCCAGTCTGGATCGTTGTTGAGATAGTCCTCAGCCAATTTGTGGACTGCTGTACCTCTTACTGATGCCTGTCTGGATATCTTGTTGGCTTCTTCTTCGCCAACTTTCTTACGCCATTCCAGTATACCTTGTTTGCTAAGAATACCTAAAACTGTAGTAATTGATGGGTATGCGTTACCTTCGGGCGTAAAATACTTACGTCCTTTGTCAGTAGTTTTTCTAGTCAACGTAGGTAACACTACGTCGTGCTTCACATGATTAAACATAATATAACTTTCTATTGATTCTGTATTATAACACAGAAAAAACTATTTATCCACCTAAAAATACTTTTGCTGATCCACTTGTGATCTCTGCACTGCAATCATACACATCACCTTTGCGACCCGCACCTTTAGTTTCTATGAAAACCTTTCCACTACCAACAGTTAATCCTGGCGTGTGCAAGTCACAAGTACCACCTTCTGGGTGGCCAGTAACGGCATCATCCTTTCGAACGATACCGATACCTTGTGCGAAAACCTTGCCGCTACATACATTTGTTGAGGTGATGATGGGTGCAACATCACAAAACGAACTGTCGTTTGTGTTTGCATCTCCTGTTGCTACATGAACTGTATTCACAGTTTCTGTTGCATCTCCTCTAGCGGCTTCTGGCATTATGCGGCTTCCAATACTCTTTCTTTAGCGATGATATATTCTCTAACCAAGCCAGAGCGAACAATGTCATCCACTGTAAACTTAACTGTCTTGAATGATGGAATATTATTTAGGACATTAATGAAATCACCCAAGCCAGAAATGTCTGCCCTGTTACGGTTTGTCGCTAGGTCATCTTGTGCTGTGTCCCCACAGAAGATAATCCTTGACGATTCCCCAACACGTGTAATGATTGTGTCTAGTTCGTGATATGTCATAGACTGACACTCATCAACTAAGATGATTGCGTTGTCAAAAGTCAACCCACGAACAAATGAAGATGTCATGAACTCAATCATGCCTT
>Ga0307997_10001226_pt1 | contig 12044 bp, 9 predicted proteins | sample Davwhametageno36_FD_203165 | JGI IMG/M metagenome (GOLD analysis project Ga0307997, IMG submission 203165) | Marine microbial communities from Davis Island wharf, Antarctic Ocean - #36 | ecosystem: Environmental > Aquatic > Marine > Unclassified | place: Antarctic Ocean: Davis Island wharf...
GTGGATCCAGTAAAACAGATACCTTTAATTCTCGGATCAGAGGTAATTTTTGCACCAACTATCGAACCTTTGCCCGGTAATAGCTGGAGTACCCGAGTGGGAACACCCGCTTCATGCATTAATTTAACTGCAATACAGGAGATAATTGCAGTTGACTCAGCTGGTTTAGCAATAACGCCATTACCTGCTGCAAGCGCAGCAGAAATTTGTCCTGCGAAAATGGCTAATGGAAAATTCCAAGGTGATATGCAAGCAATAATACCACGAGATGGGTCAGACACTTCCTGCCCACGAGCTGCGTAGTAACGTAAAAAATCAACCGCTTCTCGTAATTCAGCAATAGCATCGAGTGGCGTTTTACCGGCTTCTCGACTCAAAATTGCAAAGAGTTCACCAAAATTTTCCTCAAATAAATCAGATACTTTTACTAATACCGCAGCTCGCTCTGCTGCTGTTGCCTGCCAGCTTGTGGCATGAGTCAGTGCCGTTTCAACATCATCCAGAGAGGCCTGAGCCACTTCACCCACCTGATCCGAAGGTTGAGCTGGGTTAATCACTGCGAGAGTCTTCACCACAGTTAAATTTCCTGCAATCAGTGGACCTGCAATCAAAGGCCCCACTGACCACTGCCTGAATTGGTGAGAATGACGAGCAGCTTCAATTGCCGCTAAATCATTACTGTCATGTAAATCCCAGCCTTTTGAATTTCTACGCTCAGCCTCATATAGTTTAAAGGGATGTACTACGGCTATATTTTCAAAGCTTTCTGTCAGTTTTGCAAAGGGATCAGAAGCGACTTCCGAAGGAGGTACATTATCATCAACAATTTGATTAACAAAGGAGCTGTTCGCTCCGTTTTCAAGCAAACGTCGAACTAGGTACGCGAGTAAATCGCGGTGTGCTCCAACAGGCGCATAAATACGACAACGCGTTTTTTCTTCAATAAGGACTCTGTCATGTAACGCGTCACCCATGCCGTGTAATCGCTGGAATTCAAACGTATCGATATCATCAGCCATTTCAATAATCGCAGCTACAGTGTGGGCATTATGAGTCGCAAACTGAGGGTAGATAAAATCTGTTTTAGACAACAAACTTTTTGCACAACAAATAAATGAAACATCAGTTGCTGCCTTCTGTGTGAAAACGGGAAAGCCAGATAAACCCTCAACTTGTGAACGCTTAATCTCGGTATCCCAATAGGCGCCTTTAACTAATCGCACCATGATTTTTCTGTCGTATTTTTGAGCCAGAGCATGCAACCATTCGATAACGTCAGGGGCACGTTTACCATAGGCTTGCACAACCACACCAAAACCATCCCAACCTGAGAGAGAATCGTGAGATAGAACGGCCTCGATGACGTCGAGCGATAAGTCTAATCGATCAGACTCTTCGGCATCAATATTCAAACCCATGCCCGCCACGCTGGCCTGTTTGGCTAAGATAAGAGTGCTACGAACGAGTTCAGTCATTACCCGTTTTGATTGTCCAACTTCATAGCGCGGATGAAGGGCCGATAATTTAATCGAAATACCTGGATTTTGACGAATATCATCCGAAGTACAAAATGGTGAGAGTTCAGCAATGGCGTTTTTATAGGCTGAAAAATAAGCGCGAGCATCTTTTGCAGTTAAAGCCGCCTCACCGAGCATATCGTAGGAATAGGTGTAACCTCTGTCCTGTCGTTTGTGACCCCGTCTTACAGCTTCGCTAATAGTTTCACCTAGCACAAATTGATGGCCTAACTCTTTCATTGCGCGTGCAACAGCATTACGGATTACCGGCTCACCGACTCTTTTTAGAGCATTTTTTAACACGGCTGCAACGCCTTGACCATCTTTCAACATCTTTCCAGTTAACATTAACGCCCAAGTTGAGGCATTCACTAAAGACGAACTAGATCGACCTAAATGTTCGCCCCAAGAAGAGGGCGCAATTTTATCTTCAATCAAGGCATCAATAGTGTGGGAGTCCGGCACCCGCAATAAGGCCTCTGCCAAACACATTAAGGCCACGCCTTCATCCGTCGATAAACCATACTCAGCTAAGAAAACTTCCATTAGACCCGGTTTATCGCCTGAGCGAATTCCCTCAACCAATCTCGCAGCGCGCGTACAGATCCGGTTACGCGTTAAAGGAGATACCTCAATTTTTTGTTGTAGCTCAGTCAGTAGCAAATGTTCATCACGAATGTGGTTTCGTTGAATTCGTTCCCGCACAGATTTAAGTACTGACATGAGCTAATTCTCTTGAATATAAATGAGATTAAGATAACCTAAATTGTGTGGGTAATATTCCTGTTAATTTGAATTGATTCGAACTTTAAACTTATTATTTCTTAATTATGGGGAAATAAACTCAAAATGATCATTAATAATGGGCTTTTAACCCAAACTGATTATAAACTTCTAGAAATGCTGGGTCAGGATGGTCGCATTCCTGTGACAGAATTGGCAAAGCGAGTCGGTATGTCGAAATCTGCTTGTCAAGTGAGATTAAAAAGACTACAGACAGACGGTTATATTTTAGGATTTCGAGCCGTACTTGATCCAGCTAAATTAGGTAAGGATCACATTGCGTTCGTAGAGGTCAAACTAACGGATACAACTAAGCCAGCCCTAACTGCTTTTAATGTGGCCGTGATGACAGTGACCGAAATCGAACAGTGTCATATGATTGCTGGCGCTTTTGATTACCTTTTAAAAGTCAGAACCCGCAACATGAAAAATTATCGTTACGTACTGGGTGAAGTCATAAGCACCCTCCCCTTTGTCGGCAATACATCGACTAATGTATCGATGGAAGCAATAAAAGATGACGTTTTTTAACGTTGATAGCAATATCGGACTTAACCAAACTTAGGCCACTGAAAATTTGCTGTTTTTTTATATGGTTATTGATCTTAATATTTAATTTAAAGCTTAGCAGAGCACGAATGGCTAGTCTCTTACAGCCAGAAAGAGGGTTAAGATTTAGTTGCCAAATAGACGGCTATAATAACCAGCAATGCACCGCATAACTGCACCGAGTCTAAATATTCGCCCAATATCGCAGCAGCCGCAATGATAGCGACGATAGGCTCCACGTTGAAAAGAAGTGATGCACGACTAGCACTAATAAAACGCATTGATAAAGTATATCCCCAAAAACCGATAATGTAGAAGACGCTACCAGCAGCCAGTGCCATCCAAGAGACATTAGTTTCAGGTAACGCCAACCCACCCAATAAGGGCACCATTAAAATAATGAGCGGTAGCCCACCAATATTACTCCAAAAAAGTAAGGTGACTTCATCTACATCACGTCTGGCACGATGTACTGCCAACATTAACAGTGTCAAACTGATACAGGCTGTAAAAGCAAAGGCAACTCCCCGCCAGTCCAAATCTCCAAAAGTAGGTGTTAACACTAAACCTAAACCCAAAAAAGCTAATAAACAAACCATGACCTGCAAAGATGATATTTTTTGTCGGTTGGCCAACGTTTCAATAACTATCACCAACGCTGGGTAGATGTAAACGATCAATAATGCCAGTGCAACCGGAATGTATTGCACCGCACTTAATATACTAATACCCAAGGTCAGATTACCCAGCATAGTCAAACAGACAGGAATGAGTGATTTTTGGGGAACTCGCCAGTCTCGCTTTAATAAAAAAACTAAGGGCGTAATGAATAATAAAATGGCAATGGTTCGAATTAAATTGAAGGAAATTGCATTTCCACCCCCGTCATAGGATAGAGAAGCAAAAACGGGCATGAGCCCAAATGACGCAGCAGAAACTAGAACAGTAGCAATACCAAAAAAATGGCCAGGCGAGTTAGATTTAGCGGTTAAAGTATGTAAATCAATCATATAGTGGCAACATAAGGACCCTGAAAATGAACAGCGAATAGAATAATCCTGTATGTCCTTTAAAACTTTATTCAGTGACAATTATATGAAAAAACCTGCCCAGAACACCTTAGTGTTTTTGGCTAAGAATGCCTAAGCAGGTTGATATTTTAAAACGGACTTACCAGTGAATTTTAAGCAACTTTGGTTAGGCTTTCCTGACTGGCGAGATACTCGTTGTAGCTACCCTGAAAATCAACCAACTGTTGATCTTTCACTTCAACAATACGCGTCGCAAGTGATGAAACAAATTCGCGATCATGGCTAACGAAAATAACCGTACCGTCATACTTCGCTAAAGCCTGATTAAGCGCTTCAATTGACTCCATATCAAGGTGGTTGGTTGGCTCATCAAGAATCAATACATTGGCATCAGACATCATTAACTTACCAAATAAAAGCCTATTTTTTTCACCACCAGAACAAACTTTGGCTTTCTTTTTAGAATCGTCAGCACTAAACAACAAGCGTCCTAACATACCACGAACCATGAGTTCGTCATGCTTGCCTTGACGCCACTGAGACATCCAATCAAACAAGTTTAAATCATTATTGAAATCATCCGTATTATCCTGCGGACAATAAGCAATGTTTGCATTTTCAGACCATTTCATAGTACCAGCGTTAGCCTGAATTTGATCAATTAGACAGCGAAGAAACGTTGTCTTTCCCGTGCCATTTTCACCAATCACAGCAAGTTTTGCACCCGCTTCAAGAATTAAATTACCCTTATCAAACAACTTTTCACCGTCAAAACCATGAGAAAGGCCCTCTAGTACTAATGCTTGCCTATGGAGCTTTTTCTCTTGCAGCAGGGTAATGAACGGGCTGATTCGACTCGATGGCTTCACTTCGTCAAGTTTAATTTTATCCATCTTCTTTGCTCGTGAACTCGCCTGCTTGGCTTTTGAAGCGTTGGCAGAAAATCGATTAACAAAGTCTTGTAACTCACTCAGTTCCTGGCTCTTTTTAGCATTAGAAGTTTGTAACTGCTCTCGTATTAAGGAAGATGCTGCCATAAAAGATTCGTAATTACCTGGATAAACACGCAACTCACCATAGTCAATATCTGCCATGTGGGTACAGACGGAATTCAAAAAGTGTCTATCGTGAGAGATAATGATCATGGTCGACTTACGTCTGTTAAGCACGGTTGCAAGCCAATTGATCGTATTTATATCAAGGTTGTTAGTTGGCTCATCTAATAACAAAATATCAGGATCGGAGAATAAAGCCTGTGCCAATAACACCCGAAGTTTCCAACCAGGAGCAACCTGCTTCATTAAACCCGTGTGAAGAGACTCGTCTATGCCAGCCTGAAGCAGTATTTCACCTGCTCGGCTTTCTGCACTATAACCATCCATTTCAGCGAATTCGGTCTCTAAGTCTCCTACTTTCATGCCATCTTCATCCGACATTTCAGGTAAGCCATAAATTCGCTCACGTTCTTGCTTTACCTTCCAAAGTGCTGAATCACCCATAATAACGGTGTCGATAACGCTACACTCTTCAAATGCAAATTGATCTTGACTTAAAACGCCCACTTTATCATTGGGTGTAATCGACACATTGCCAGAGGTCGGTTGTAACTCACCGCTAAGAATCTTCATTAACGTTGACTTACCACAACCATTGGCACCGATTAATCCATATCGATTACCGTTACCAAATTTAGCAGAGATGTTTTCGAAAAGCGGCTTAGCGCCGAATTGCATTGTAATGTTGGCGGTGGAGATCACGAAGGGTGTCCTGAATAGCTGGCAAGTAAAAAATAACGACGGTAACTAAAGCCCCGAATTGCAAGGCAAAGCGAGCAAAATTACGGCGCATATAATACTTTTTAAAGCCTAAAATGTCAAAGTGTTTCCTAATAGCTCAATATTTTCGCGTTACTTTTTCTTCGCTAATAAAATCGCCCTCTTAGGGGCGGGCAGTCCTTCAACGGTAAGGTTTGGATTATCTCCATCTAAGCAGTTTGTGAGAGATTCAAATGTCATCCATTCAGTAGTGCGTTGCTCTTCGATGGTGGTCGTTGATTCATTAACAATGCGCACATCAATAAACCCACATTTTTCTAGCCAATTGGCAAGTTCAACTGCACTGGGCAAAAACCAAACATTTTTCATTCGCGCATAACGACCTTTCGGTACCAGTACATCTCCATCTCCACCGTCTATGACCAGAGTTTCAAGACAAAGCTCACCACCATTACGTAGCAGACTTTTTAATTGGTATAGATGATCTATAGGGCTTTTACGATGGTATAGCACGCCCATAGAGAACACAGTATCAAACCAGTTCATGTCTATTGGCATATCTTCAATTCCAATCGGTAAAAGGTGTATTTCAGGACGATTTAAGTATTTTTGGACCACTTGAAATTGTAAGTTATAGAGTACTGATGGCTCTATACCCAACACGAATGACGGCGATTCTTGGAGCATTCGCCAACAGTGATAACCATTCCCACAACCAATATCGAGCACTCTCCGGTCTTTCAGTGATAATAAATGCGGCAGTACACGATCCCATTTAATATCAGAGCGCCATTCAGTATCAACGAGTAAATCATTGAACTGAAAGGGTCCTTTTCTCCAAGGCATTAATCCTTCAAGTGCCTCGCGCAATTGGTCTTGTTGATGACACGAACCTTCAACTCTAATAGCCGATTGGGAAAAGTCACCCGTAGCATGATTAATGTCAGGTAGTTGCATCAGGGCTTTATTCCACCGAGCATAATCGCCATGGTGAATTAGCCAATCAGGCTGCTTTAGCTCTAAATCTTCTAACCAAGACATGAAGCCAGCATCTCGTAATTCAGCCGCTAATGATTCAAAATTCATCATATGTAGTGTCATTTAATAGCCAAGTAGGAGACAAAATTAAAGCACCGAAAACATTGGTAAATTTGTCCGAAGCCGGTTTGACTTAGCCGTTGTTGAAGCGTGGATTGATGATCAGGTATTAGTACATTCTCTAATGCGGTTCTTTTTTGGCTTATCTCAAGGTCACTATAGCCCTGTGTTTTTTTAAAAGCTTGATACAACTCAACCATACAATCATTTTCAGCTGCGTCGTTCAGTAAAATCTTTTCGGACATAACGAGTATGCCATCCGGTAACAAACCTTCATAGATTTTTGAAATTAGCGCATCACGTTCGTTAGGATTTATGAACTGTAACGTTAAGTTGAGTATGACCATCGAAGCATTCTTGATATCAACTTGTTGGATATCGGCACAAATCCAGTCAATCTTTTGGCTTGAATGTTCGAGACATTTTTTGATCATTGACTCAGAGTTATCAATCGCAATGATGGAACAATCAATTTCATTGGTTTGATTTTCAACTATTAAAGAGGCTTCACCCAGCGAGCAGCCAAGGTCATAGACAGTACTGTTATCGGTGACAAAAACATTCGTATACAACCCTATTAAGCGAAGTAATAACTCATAGCCCGGAACAGAACGTGAGATCATATCTCGAAAAACCTGAGTAACATTTTCATCAAATTCGAAGGCTTTAATAGCGCTTAACGGTTTCGAAAAAACTTCGTCTCGAGTGGCTGATTTTAGATCTGGTTGTCGATTGTTATTGTCAGTCATGGGGCATTAGATATATGAAGTGCTTAATTACAGGAATAAAAATGCTATTTTAATGACTAAACGGGTTCAATCAATCAGTTAATGTCCGTTACCTTAAAAGTTAAAGCAATATCCGTCAAACAATCCATATTCCTGTAAGCTCACCATCAATTAATAATTGTGGTGTTGTTCTTCTAAGCCAAGGAGCTACTTTATGTCTTTGAAAGAGCCGTTTTAGACGATGGTTGCTTTTATATGTAGTTAAGGCCTCAGTTCGGAATCTAACTTGAATGATTTGTCCTGATTCTTTGACGCCCAAATAGTCTAACACTGAGTCACGTCTTAACAGTAAATTAAGCTCTGGAACCTCTAGAACAGGCTGAGATAAAAAGTCATAAACTGATTGCTGCGGTTGGGGCCTTAAATGATCCACGATAAATACACGTCCATCGTATAGTCTAATATCGTAATCGTTATTTTCTATAATAGGATTAGCGCCCTGCTTTGCAACGAGTTGTTGAATAAAGGTTTCTAGCCGCGCTTTTGGTAAACCCAACCGTTTATTTATTCGAAGCCAATAGCGAACCACATTTTTTTGTCTTGCTTTTGTTAACATAGTGAGAGCATCAACGGCTAAGGTTGATGGCATCGTCATAGGTAACAAATTTTTACTGCTAATACTTAGCCTCTCATAGTCGATCAAGGCTAAATCATCGAGTAACTGCTGTGTTTCTGCCTGTATTACGCACACTGTAGCAATCGAGTCTTGATAGTTTGGCCACCTTTGATGAATCACCGGCGCCACTTTATGACGTATATAATTACGATTGAATTGAATTGAACTATTGCTGGGATCTTCGAACCATTCAATTTTGTGTTGTGTCGCATAGTCAAGTAATGCTTCACGTTTAAAATTAAGCATTGGGCGAATTAGTTGCGCCTTGGCGATTGATTTTTGTGAAGCAATACCTCGAAGACCGGCGCTGCCTGAACCTCTGAGTACGTTGAGTAAAAAGGTTTCGACTTGATCATCCAAATGATGAGCAGTTAGTAAGCAGTCGTTTGGTGCTAACTGCTTTGCAAATAAAGCATAACGTGCGGTTCTAGCAGTGGCCTCTATGTTGGCCTTTGTAGTTTCTAGATTAAGATGACTCAATTTAAGTTCAATATTGTAGACATTAGCTTGCTGCTGACAAAAGATAGCCATGCTATCCGCTTCAGACTGAAGCCCGTGATGAACATGCCAAAGCTTAATAAACGGCAAGAAATGACTGTTGACCAATAAGTGCAATAGTACGCAAGAGTCAAGGCCACCGCTAAAAGCTAAAACACAGTTACCAACACTATTAGGCATTTGATTAAGGCAATCGGTCAATAGTTTCATCAGATTTGAAGAGATTTCATTCTATTTAATTAAATCGACTTAATGGGCGTCGAGTATTGGTTACCTCTATCGTTATGACAGTTTTGGCACTAGGCTTCTTTATAATTACCGAAACTCATCAACTTTTTATAACGTTGATCCAATAATTTATCAATACTAACTGACTCTAACGCTTCGATATTTTCGATTAAGTTACGCTTGAGTGTTGCTGCCATCTGGTCATAGTCACGATGTGCGCCACCGAGCGGTTCATCAATCACATCATCAACTAAATTAAGTGCAAATAAACGTTCAGCGGTAATCCCCATAGCCTCAGCCGCTTGAGACGCTTTGTCTGCACTTTTCCACAATATTGAGGCACAGCCTTCGGGGGAGATGACCGAGTAGGTTGAGTATTGAAGCATATTAATACGGTCCCCCACACAAATAGCCAGTGCGCCACCAGATCCTCCTTCTCCTATAATAGTACAAATTATGGGCGTTTTTAAATCAGCAAGTACATAAAGGTTACGGGCAATTGCCTCGCTTTGGCCGCGCTCTTCAGCCCCAATACCGGGGTAAGCGCCAGGTGTATCAACTAATGTTATTAACGGCATTTTAAATTTTTCAGCCATGTGCATTAGGCGAAGGGCTTTGCGATATCCCTCAGGTCGGGGCATACCAAAATTACGTTTTATTTTCTCTTTAGTATCGCGTCCTTTTTGATGGCCAATAACCATAACAGGCTTACCGTCTAGCCGTCCAATACCGCCAATAATAGGGTAATCATTTGAATAGGCTCGATCACCATATAAAAATTCAAAATCAGTAAACATTCGATCAATATAATCAAGCGTGTAGGGTCGACTTGGATGACGCGATAACTGTGAGATCTGCCAGGGCGTTAATTTAGAGAAAATATTTGAAGTCAGACTATCAGCTTTCTTTTCAAGCGTACTAATTTCTTCAGATATGTTGATATCAGAGTCGTCAGTAACATAACGCAATTCTGATATTTTTGCCTGTAATTCGGCAATGGGCTGTTCAAATTCTAAAAAGTTAGGGTCCATAATTATATTTTAAGTAATCGTTATTAATATCAGTAAAACAAGAGGTTGATAAACGTTTGATGAGACCTTCATAGAGCAAACCAGAAATGTTAGTGTAACGATTCATAGACAAGCTGTCACCAGTTGACACGTGAATGTTAGAAAACTAGATTTGATAAAATACTTTAAATTATAACGATTGATTTATCATTTCTAATGCTTCGGCGGGATTTTGATGTTGTGTAATGGGCCTACCTATGACCAGATAACTAGCACCCTTTTGCATAGCTTGTTTGGGCGTCATAACCCGATGTTGATCATCTGTAGCAGCCCAGTCAGGACGTATTCCCGGCGTTACCAGCAAAGGTGCCTGACCAAATGTTTCCCGTAATAAACTGACTTCTTGGGCCGAACAGACCAATCCATCTAGCCCTTCGTTGATCGCTATACCAGCAAGCCTATTTACAAAGTTGGGGAGATCATCACTTATACCCAATTGGACCAAATCTGATGATTTTAAGCTGGTCAAAACGCTAACAGCAATCAAAAATGGATGGCGATTACCAGCCATATCGACCCCTTCTCGGGCGGCGCTCAACATAGACTGCCCTCCCATTGCGTGTACATTCACCATCCATACTTCTAATTGAGCGGCTACATAAACTGCTTTTTTTACCGTATTTGGAATGTCATGAAATTTAAGGTCAAGAAAAACATCAAACCCTTGACTGACTAATTTTTCTACCAGTAGTGGTCCTGCTGAAGTAAATAGCTCTTTACCAATTTTTAATTTACATTGTTCAGGACTGATTTTCGCAACAAACTCTAATGCCTGTTTTTGATCTGAATAATCCAGCGCCACTATCACTCGAGATTTGTAGTTGCTCATTGGTGTTGACTCATTAAAAAAGGCTCATTGATATTTATTAACTGGTTGGACAATATTTATGCGCATCATATTGATTTCATTGACGACCAGCTTCTACAACTAGGACAGTGCCATTGTATCGCGTGACTTCCATATCCACATTGAGTACAGACAAACTCTGCCTTTTTTTCTTGCATCGCTTTCAGAAATTTTGATAGCCCTTCCCACATATCAGTTAAGGGTATAGTGTCATCCCGAAGAAACTGCAAAGCAAAATCATAAGTTCCAAACGAGGGTGTTTTTGCCAACACCTCAGTTAAAAACTCTATCGCTTTTCCTGACTGATTCGTCTTAACATAATGCTCTAATAATGCAACCGCAAGAGAAGTTGAAGGCCAAGATATATATTGCTGTTTTAAAAAAGCCTGGTATTGGGTTGACTCATTACCTTTTAAAAAGAGTTTTTTTGCTGGTTCAATATACAACGCCATAAATTCTGGCCTTTTTGTTATCAAACACTGAAATATCTTATTCGCAGCCAAACTTTCTTGCCTGTTAAAGTGCCACTGGATCAATAACAATGTTGCACGTACACAGCTGTTATCAACTTCTAGTGCCTTTATTAAGTTTTTTTGTGCCTTTTTTTGGTTGCCTTTATGGATCGCTTTTTCAGCTGCCTCACAAAGACATTGACTCAAAGCAACAGATGAACCTGCATGTTTGTTATCGAATAGTATCTGAGCAGAATCGACGGCTTCATCCCATGATTTTTCAGTAATATATAAATCTAACAAATGCCCATGAGCGATTAGGTTATGGCTGTTTAAATCAATTAATTCTTTAAATAACTTTTCAGCACGTCCTAACAACCCAGCCTTGAGATAATCATTGGCCAGTTCTTCTATCGCTGTATTTCGTTGTTTTCTGTTTAAGTCAGCTCGAGCGAGTAAACTTTGATGTACTTTGATCGCGCGATCTACCTCACCTTTTGAACGAAATAAATTCCCAAGAGAAAGATGAACCTCAATTGTATTTGGATTAACTTCAATGATATTTGTAAAAACTTTTATTGCATTATCAGGATCGTCTAATAATAAATAATTCAGTCCCTGAGCGTAAGAGTCAGCAAAATTTTCAGCTTGATTAGTTGTGTCTGACTTTTTAAGTGGTCGCCATCTTCCGAGACCCCATCCAATAAAAATCGATACAACTACTAATAATAAAAGCCACAGGTCCATCAAAGATGACCAAACTTGCTTGTAGGTGTATTTTTTTCAATTGAA
>Ga0307997_10001230_pt1 | contig 12016 bp, 12 predicted proteins | sample Davwhametageno36_FD_203165 | JGI IMG/M metagenome (GOLD analysis project Ga0307997, IMG submission 203165) | Marine microbial communities from Davis Island wharf, Antarctic Ocean - #36 | ecosystem: Environmental > Aquatic > Marine > Unclassified | place: Antarctic Ocean: Davis Island wharf...
AGTTTCCAATCTCTTGATTTATTTCCTGTAAAAAGACTAGAAATCGGAACAGAGAAAGAAACATTGTTTAGTGCTTTTTCTTTTACATCAGCAAGCTCTGATGCAGTAACATTTATTTTACCAAACTCCCCTCCAACTCCTATTTTTCCAGTTGTTTTGTACGCCATAAAATCCAATGAAATAGATTCTGCATCAATTTGATACTTTACTTCGTCAAAACCACTTTTAACTGCTTCCACTTTCTCTTCTCCACAGGACATAAGCCCAATAAACACTGTAATAACTCCTAATTGTAACTTCCTCATAATTTATTTATTTTTATTATTCAAATTCGACTAATATTGTATTTTTATCAACTGTAGTTGATTTTTCTGCTTTAATCGATTTTATAACTCCGTCAATAGGAGATTTTATAACATTCTCCATTTTCATTGCTTCTAAAATCAAAACAGCATCCCCAACTTTTACACTTTGCCCCTTCTCTACTTCAATAGAAACTACAAGACCTGGCATTGGTGCTTTTATTTCTTTCACTACTTTAGTAGCCATGCTGCTCATCCCCAACTCTTTCAGTAGTAAGTCGTATTTATCTTTAAGTGCTACTTTGTAAGTACTGTTATTCACTTTCAATACAGCTTCTTTTTTCTCTTTATCAAAAGATACATATTCAATGCTATAGGATTTATTACCCAAGATTAAATGTTTTTTAGAATTCGACAACGAGATTACATCCAATTGATTGGACTCAGAATTTAGTTTAATCTCTGTTTCTGAGACTATTTCTACATCAAATTCCGATTGATTTACTTTTGCTTTTATCACTGTTCAAAATTTTAGTAAAGATATTAAAAATATCTGTTAAAAGATGTGTTTATTAAAGGCTAAAACTAAGCCAAATTTGACCTTTCTTTGTGTAAATTAGTATTCACAAAAATATAAATCTTCTATTTCAGGCATTATTGTTGTAAACTAAAGTAGTAAACAAACTAAACACTAACTTTTGAATTTAATTAATTCATCTTTTATAAAGCTTATCCCTAGCTTAATTGCAACATTGGGATTTATTGTTATTGCAGGTAATTGTCATTCTCAATTTATTGAGAACACAAAAGCGCAAGTATTACAAAGTGAGTCTTATTTTAATTCACAAGCAATAAAAAGAAAAAGAATAAAAACGATAACCGTTACTTTTTTCAACAAAAAAGAATTGCGTGGAATAAATCTAATAAAAGGGAAATCAAACCACTTTTTATTTGACGAAGAAGGAAGAATAGAAAGGTTTTATTACACTAATAATTTTTATTCCAACAAAAGTGACACCTTGGTGGAATGGCGTTATTATAAAAACAACAGATTAATAACCGTAAAACAAGCAAGTGACAAAAATATTAAAGTAAAAAGTATTTTTTATGAAGATGATAAACAAGCTATCCAAATATTAGGTACGTCCTATAATTTAAGTAATAATCTGACGACTATAAATATAAATAGCTACCAAGAAAAAAGTGCCGAGTACATCACTCACAAAGTATTACGAAATGGAGATAAAGTAACAGAATGGAGCTTTACAGATAAGACGGTTTTTGAACGTTTAGTAATTTCCCAAAAAGACAGTGTAACCGTGCAAGAAATACACAGTTTCCCTGTTAATGATAACAAATATAGTAGTTTTGAGTACAGCTACAAAAATAATTTACTAACCGAAATGGTAGAAAGAAAATCGAATAAACTAGATTATTACTATTCGTTTCATTACGATTCTAACAAAAACTTAGTAGGATATTCAAAGTATACTTCCAAATGGGAATCGGAAATTGAAGTAGCCGAATTACTTTACAATGAAGGAACCGGAAATTTACAAGCTATTTTAATTAAGAATAAAATAAATAACTCAATCAAAATAAGAAAGTTTAATTATACCTACTTTTAACTATGAGCGATTCAATAGTAGAATATATAGGATATGTAGCAATGGCTTTTATAGGCGTTTCATTTCTGATGAAAGACATTAGAAAGCTTCGTTTGTTAAATCTAATTGGGGCAGGACTTTTTATTTTTTATGGAATATTATTAAAACAACCCCCTATTTATCTGCTGAATTCCTTTATCCTTTTAGTAAATATATATTATTTGTTTCAAAAAAAAGAAATAGAAAAATAAATTTGGCACATTGTTTGTTTTAATACTAGCGTCTATTAAAACAATACTATGAAACGTTTAGCACAAACAATTAAAATATCAGCTCTTGCCACAGCAAGCATAATTTTTTCATCTAATGCTCATGCATTTGGAAATAGAGAAAACAAAGCAATAAAAGCAGAAAAAGCTGCAAAATACAGAACATTAAAACATAATGCTTTTAAAGCTGGAGAAAGATTAACTTACAGAATGCACTACGGAATTATAGATGCAGGAGAAGCTGTTCTTGAAGTTAAAACTACTGACAAGAAAGTCAAAGGAAGAAATTTACTTCATGTAGTAGGAACCGGGAGAACTCTTGGAGCATTTAACTGGGTGTTTAAAGTTAGAGACAGATACGAAAGCTACATAGATGCTGAAGGTGTATTTCCTTGGATGTTTATTAGAAGAGTGAATGAAGGTGGATTCAAGATTAACCAAGATTACATTTTTAAACAAGACAATCAAAAAGTAAAAACGCAAGACAAAAAGGAATATGACGTTCCCTTAGGAATTCAAGATATGCTTTCTTCTTTTTACTATGCTAGAACATTGGATTACAAAAACGCAAAAATAAATCAAGAATTTTCAATGGATATGTTCATTGATAACGAAGTGTTTCCATTCAAAATAAAATACCTGGGGACTGAAACAATTAAAACTCGAAAAGGAAAATTTGATTGTGTCAAATTAAGACCACTCATGATGAAAGGAAGAGTTTGGGAAGATGAAGAAAGTATGACTATTTGGGTAACAAACGACAACAACAAAGTTCCTATATTATTAGAAACAAAAATATCTGTAGGAGCTGTAAAAGCAACTTTAACAAATTGGGAAGGACTTATGAGTCCAATAAATAATAAATAAAAACACATTAAAAATAGGGCAAGAAAGCTGAGTCTGAAGATTAGTAGGACTCAGTTTTTACATTTCATAAAACACACAAAAAAAGTACAGTAATTTGTACTTAAAAAAAAGCCCTAGCTTAAAAAATTTGTCTATTTTTGAGAAAACAATATAGAGAATGAATTTACCAGAAAATTTAAAGTATACAAAAGACCACGAATGGGTTTTGATAGAGGGAGATATAGCTACAGTAGGAATTACTGATTTTGCACAAGGAGAGCTAGGAGAAATTGTATACGTAGAAATAGAAACAGAAGGAGAAAATTTAGAAATTGAAGAAGTTTTTGGAACAATTGAAGCTGTTAAAACTGTATCAGATTTATTCATGCCACTTTCTGGAGAAATTATTGAGTTTAACGATAAACTAGAAGAAACACCAGAGTCTGTGAATGAAGATCCATACACAACTGGATGGATGATAAAGATTAAACTTTCTGATAACTCTCAACTGGGTGAATTATTAGATCCTGAAGCATATAAAATGCTAATTGGATAAGTAAGAAATGTATAAAATTTCTTAAAATTGATTTTGATTTAATACTAAATCAACAAAATATTCGTATTTTCATCCTACAATACTTAGAACATGGAATTAAAAAAAACTGAAGAAGCAAGTTTAGAAAGAAAAAAAGTATCCCTATTTTTATTGGGACTACTAACCTCTACTATCCTTATATTTCTTGCACTAAATGTAAACTCTGCTAACATTGGCGAAAGAGATTTACCCGCAGAAAAAGCAGGAATGGAAGATGAGATTATTGAAATGGTAGTACTTGAAAACATAGTCCCACCTCCACCTCCACCGCCACCGCCACCGCCACCAGAGCCAGAAGTAATAGAAGTTGTGGACAATAAAAAAGAAATAAAAGAAGAAGAGATTGTTAAAGTAACAAATGTTGACGAAGACATAGTATTATTTGAAGAACCGGAAGCTCCTAAAGTAGAAGAGATTTTTACTGTTGTTGAAAAACAACCAAGCTTTCCTGGAGGAGAAGCAAAATTATTTGAATATTTAGGGAAGAATATCAAATATACTGAGATGGCTAAAGAAGCAAGCATTAGAGGTAAAGTCTATATCCAATTTGTAGTAGAAAAAGATGGATCAATTACTGATGTTAAGATTATAAGGGGTCTTGGTAGTGGATTAGATGAAATAGCAAAAAAAGCTGTGAGAAAAATGCCTAAATGGGAACCAGGAGAACAAAGAGGAAAACCAGTACGAGTAAGATTTGTACTGCCAGTAAACTTCACTCTACGATAAACTAAAAATAATACCATTAAATAATTAGCAACTCTTGTTGGAGTATTTTAAACGAAATTTCGTATATTAGTATTAGATAACAAGATGAAAAAAATAATTTACATAGGATTTTTAGCCATTGTATTGCTGTTTAGTTGCTCAAAAGAACAACCTCTTAGCCCTATAATTTCTTCTGATACACTGGAATCTTCTCAAATTACTGGTCCCATAGGGCCAATTGTAATAAGTGATGATGACTTGATTGATGATGTGTCTGGTGATGTTGATATTACCGACCCAGAAAAAGAAGACAAAGAAAAAACAAACAAAAAAGCTAAAAACTAAATTTAAAATTAACTATTAAAACCATCTCATAATTACGAGATGGTTTTTTTTATGCTCAATATGTTTTAAACTAATATCAAAAAAGAATGGCAAACAAATACTCTAATCATATATTTCAATTAATTAAGTCTTTAACTAAGGCCGAAAAGAGATATTTTAAATTGTTTGTCGCTAGGCACACCTCCTCCACTTCTTCTCCAAATAATGCGCAAATATTATTTGATTTAATAGAAAAAATGGATTTTTATGACGAGGAAGAATTACTAGAGAAACTAAAAGGTAAAGCCTTTACAAATAAATTTTCTATTACGAAGGCTAGGTTATATGATACTATTTTGAAAAGTTTAGATGCTTATTATTCTGAAAAATCAAAAGATCAATTAATTAGAAACGAATTACATTACATTGAGATTCTGTTTAATAAATCTCTTTACAAACAATGTAAAAAAAGAATTCTTTCTGCAAAGAAACAAGCCATTAAGTACAATAAAAATCATCTCTTAGCAGAGTTAATACTTTGGGAAAAAAGTTTGATAGAGAAAGACAACTACCAATCGGTAGATTCACAAAAAATAGAGATTTTAAGCAATGAAGAGCAAGATATCCTTAAAAACTTAACAATAAAATCAGAGCTTTGGCGACTAAAGGCATTGTTGTTTCAGCAATTAAATAAAATTGGAAGAGCGAGAACAAACAAAGAAGTTGAACTACTTAAAAATGAAATTGGAAAAAAACTTAACGAAATTCAGATATCTGAAAACAAAATTGGATTACATTATTTATTCAATCACATTCAAGGGGCCTATTGCTTTGCCATATATGATTATGCAAGTAGCTTAAAATCTGTATTAAAAACAATAAAACTGATTGAAGAAAATCCAAATGAATTTACTGACGAGCCAAACATTTTGATTTCTACGCTTACAAACGGTGTATACTTATCAATGAAAAACTCAGACATTGATAAAGCCCAAGAACTTTACAATAAACTAAAGATCCTAAACAAAACTCATGAAGAAAATGGCAGTAAAGATTTAGTGTTGAAAATTAAATCAAGCTTGCTAAGCTTAGAATTATTACTCGTAAAACTGACTTGTAATTTTAAGAGGTTTGATAAAATATCACCTATAATTAGCGAATTTATTGAAGATAATAAGCAAGAAATAAACGAATCCAGATTAGCCTTTTTGTATTATAACATGGCACATATTCTTTTTGTGCAAGATAAATTTAATGAATCGCTTAAATGGACGAACTCACTTTTGAATGACATTGATATTGATAAAGCACAAGAAATTTATTCCTTTGCCGAAATCCTCAATCTCTTTATTCATTTGGAATTAGACAATAAAGAATTAGTAAATTACACTATAAAATCTACTAAACGATTTCTTAAAACAAGGAATAAGCTATTTGAATACGAAACTATTGTTTTGAAATTTATCCAAAAAGTCAGTGGTTACAATTTTGATAAGTATGACCTAGAAGAACAATTAGAAAGTCTAGTTTCAATCCTAAATTCCGAAACGAAAAACACATATGAAAATATTCCTTTCGAGTATTTTGATTGTTTAGCTTGGGCAGAATCGAAATTAAAAAATAAAAATTTGAGTAAAATAACGAAAGAACAAAATGTTGAATTCATTGGTTTCAAATTTTAGAAAAATAACTAAAATCGTTATTTAGATTAATTAAAAATAAACCCTTCTTTCCTTTACAAGCGATAGTTTTTTATCTATTTTTGTTATGTAGAATTATTATAAATAATAACACCATGATTAAAGTTAGTGATAACGCAAAAAAACAAGCAATTCGACTGATGGAAGACGAAGGGCAAATTAATCACTTTATCCGTGTTGGAGTTAAGGGAGGAGGATGTTCTGGTTTAATGTATGAACTTGATTTTGACAATCAAATTACCGATACTGATAAAGTGATAGAAGATAATGGAATAAAAGTGGTAGTAGATAAAAAGAGTTATTTATACCTACTTGGAACCGAACTAGATTTTTCTGGAGGATTGAACGGAAAAGGATTTGTATTTTCAAACCCTAATGCGGATAGAACTTGTGGATGTGGTGAAAGTTTTTCTCTTTAATTTTTTTTAAAGCAACAACAATGAATACTAAGTATACAGAAGACGATTTAAAGGAAGATTTAAAAACTCAAGAATATGAGTTTGGATTTACTACGGATGTAAAATCTGAAAAAATTCCAAAAGGACTGAATGAGGATATTATTCGATTAATTTCTAGTAAAAAAAATGAGCCAGAATGGCTTCTTGATTTTAGATTGAAGTCATTTGAAATATGGAAAAATATGAAGGAGCCAGATTGGGCTCATGTTAAATATGAAAAACCAGATTTTCAGGATATTATTTATTATTCATCACCTTCAAAAGAAGAAAAAAATTGGGAAGACATTGATCCTGAAATAAAAGCTACTATGGATAAGCTTGGAATTTCTATGGATGAACAAAAAAAATTACAAGGAGTTGCAGTAGATTTTGTAATGGATTCTGTTTCTGTTGCTACTTCATTCAAAGAAAAACTAGGGGAACTAGGAATTATTTTTGGCTCATTTAGTGATGCTGTTCAAAATCATCCAGAATTAGTTAAAAAATATTTAGGAACAGTTGTTCCTCAAGGTGATAATTTTTATGCAGCACTAAATTCAGCCGTATTTACCGATGGATCTTTTTGCTACATCCCAAAAGGTGTAAGATGTCCTATGGAATTATCTACTTATTTTAGAATAAACGAAGCCAATACAGGACAGTTTGAAAGAACTTTATTGATTGCTGACGAAGAAAGCCATGTAAGTTACTTGGAAGGTTGTACTGCACCAATGAGAGACGAGAATCAATTGCATGCTGCAGTTGTTGAGTTAGTTTCATTGGCTGGAGCTGAAATAAAATACTCTACAGTACAAAACTGGTATCCTGGTGATAAAAACGGAAAAGGAGGTATCTTTAACTTTGTTACAAAAAGAGGGCTTTGTGAAGGTTACAAATCAAAAATCTCTTGGACACAAGTAGAAACTGGTTCAGCAATTACTTGGAAATATCCTTCTTGTATTCTTAAAGGAGACTCATCTATAGGTGAATTTTATTCTATTGCAGTTACCAATAATCACCAAATGGCTGACACTGGGACTAAAATGATTCACTTAGGAAAAAACTCTAAAAGTACAATTATCTCTAAAGGAGTTTCGGCAGGGAAAAGTCAAAATTCTTATAGAGGATTGGTTCAGATAAATAAAAATGCAACCAACTCTCGTAACTTCTCGCAATGTGATTCATTGCTAATGACTGATGAATGTGGAGCACATACATTCCCATACATCGAATGTCATAATAGCAGTTCCAAAATAGAACACGAGGCTACTACATCTAAGATTGGAGAAGAACAACTATTTTATTGCAAACAGAGAGGAATTAGCGAAGAAAAAGCGATAAGCTTAATTGTAAATGGTTACGCTAAAGATGTTTTGAACAAATTACCTATGGAATTTGCAGTGGAAGCTCAAAAGTTACTTGAGATATCCTTAGAAGGGAGTGTTGGATAAACTGCTTGAGCACGTTTAAGTGTCCAAACTTAGTCGTTAATAACACCGTACATATAAGTTAGGTTTCATATATAGGCTACAGTTGTTAAAACTTGACCTTTGTGTATAACATCCAAAGATTCATTCAAGTCATTGGATTAATAAATCAATTCTCCCAATCTTTTAAAGATTATGGTATTGAACTCCAATAAATCCACTCTCATAATGATTAATTTTTCATTTTGAAATTCCTGTTAAGTGTAAATGTATTACTCCACTTTGTAGCTTGTGCTAATATCGTGTCAAACTGTGAATCGAAAGATTGTATACTTCTTATAAACTACGCTAAGAGCTTTTGGGTTTTAGTTTATGTAACTAAACTATCTAAAAAGACGAAAGCAGACAATCCTTTGTAATAGTCTTGATAGACTAATTTTCTTCCTAAAGAATCTAAATATGGAAATCCAGGTAATTTCATTTTCACATGAAATTGAATTGGCATATTCGTTTATACTTTTAGGCAACTTGGACTTTCGTACAAAATAATTTATCTTCTAGAGCAAATCTAAAATTTACCAATCTAAAAAATATCTCCTGGATTGTTCAATTTACTCCTAAACTAATATGAGCAGTATCGTCAAGAGCTAATTCTTGTTTACGGCAACTTGCACAAGAAATTGAATTATCTACAGATAATTTCTTGTCGTAAAACAAAACTCTTCCAAGTGCAGTTACTTTATAAGTAATGGGATTTGTAGTTGACATATTATATTTTAAAATATAAAAAGGTATTAACCGATTTAAATAATTATCCAAAGCATTAAAATCAATTGTTACAAAGATTAAAACTAGGGAAGAAAAAAATAGACAATGTTTTTTTTTAAAAGTCATGACTACATGATAAAAAAATTACACTAAAACTGTTTTATCTTTGTTTATACCTTGTTTCATCCGTAAGTGAATGAAGGAAATTCACTAAATCTTCCTTCTCGTGATAAGTTAATCTCAAAGGTGTAATCATAATAGAATCCATATTAATTGGAGTTTCGACAAACATATAAGGATCGCTATAATATTCAATTACTTCTTCCAAAGTCTCTAAAGAACCGTCATGCATGTAAGGTGCAGTGAGTGCAATATTTCTCAATCCAGGAACTTTAAATTTTCCTAAATCATTAGAATCTTTCGTTTCATCAAACCTTCCTTTGTCTTGGTATTGCTTTTCATCATAGGTTCCAATGTTACGAAATTCATCCCCAGTAAAATCTGGGCCAAAATGACAATCAAAACATTTAGCCTTATCCAAAAATAATTCTCTTCCTCTCTGTTGTGAAATAGATAAAGCAGCTGGATCTTCATCATTCATCCATTTATCATGAAGAGCAGAACCATCACTTTCTAATGTTCTTTGAAACTCAGCTAATGCATTAACTAAATTTTCTTTTGTTGGTAATTCTGCATATAGCTTTAGAAATAAAATAGAATAAAGTTCAGAGTCATTTAATCTCTTTACAGCTTCTTCAATTTTAAGATTCATTTCAATAGGATTTTCTATTGGACCAATTGCTTGTTCTTCGAGAGTTGAGGCTCTACCATCATAAAAATAATGGGCCCTGATTGCCATATTCATAACAGAAGGTGTATTTCTAGTCCCAACACTATCGTTCACTCCTAACAAAAAACTAGTAACATCTGAAAATCCATATTCTGGTTTGTGGCAACTTGCACAAGAAATTGTTTTATCTAATGACAAAATAGGATCAAAAAATAATTTCTCTCCCAATTCTACTTTCGTTTTAATTAAACGGATCTAATTCTTTGCTGAATTATTACATTGAATTAGTAATACGAATAAAAACATAAATATTACCTTCTCTATCATACTTCAAAAATAATTCTTCCTCTATAATTATTAGGTGACAAAAGTTACATAAAAACAAAAAAAAGCCTTCTAGAAATTTTCTAGAAGGCTTTTGAAATTGAATGTTTAACTTATGAAGAAAATATTATCTCTTAAGCTGTAAGAATCCATTGTAAGGTTCGATAGATCCACCATCACCTAAATCAATAATGTAGAAATAAGTTCCTTCTGGTAACGTTTTGTTATCCATTAGTCTTGTTAATCCTCTATTAACATTAGCTGATCCATTCCATCCTGTATAGTATCCTTTTTGTTCGAATACTAAGTTACCCCATCTGTTAAATACTTTTACTGTATTTACTGGGTAGTTTACTAGTTCTGGAATCTCCCATGTATCATTTAATCCATCTCCATTTGGAGAAATAAATTGTGGTATATCAAGTTGTTTAACACATCTTACATAAACTTCAAACGAACAAGTAGAAGAATTTCCAGTACCATTTGCATCTATTGCAGTAATTGTAATAGTCTGTGAAACGTTCTCTAATAATAATTCCGTTCCTGCAGCTGGTGATTGAGTTAAAACTACATCATCAGATGAACAGTTATCCCAGATAGCTATTTCTCCTATGAAGTCTTCAACTATATAAGCACAGTTAGTATTTTTCACAACTCTTTGCTTATCTGCTGGGCAATAAACTATTGGTGCAATATCATCTTCTACTGTTACATTAGCTGAACAAGTTGAAGCATTACCGTACAAATCAGTTACTGTTAATATAACAGTGTTTGCTCCAAGGTTGCTACAATCGAAGTTTGTTTTATTAACTACGATACTTGCTATTCCACAGTTGTCAAAACTTCCTCCTTCAACATCTAATGCAACTATACTTGCAGTTCCATTACTATCTAATTTAATAGTTAAGTTCTGACAAACAGCAGTTGGTGCTAAAGTATCTAACACAGTCACTATTGCAACACAACTATTTACATTTCCACTAGGGTCAGTAACAGTCATTGTTACATTGTTTGGTCCAACTTCGCTACAAGTAAATGAAGTTCTTGAAAGCGTAAGGGTCGTAATATTACAATTATCAGTGCTTCCATTATCAACATCTAAAGAAGTAATAATTACGGTACCTAGTGAGTTAAGGTAAACAGTAGCACTTTTACATCTTGCTATTGGATTAATCGTATCTACTACTGTAACAGTAGAAATACAACTACCAACATTTCCAGATACATCTGTTACTATTAATGTAACTGAGTTTGTTCCAAGATTAGAACAATCAAATGTTGTGTCAGAGATTACTATACTAGCTATAGTACAGTTATCAGTACTTCCATTGTCTATTTGAGCAGCAGTTATTGATACATTTCCTAGAGCATCTAAGTAAACAGTTGGACTGTTACAAATTACTATTGGATTTAATGTATCTAACACTGTTACGTTAGAGTTACATAAGCTAACGTTTCCAGAAGCATCAGTTACGAATAGAGTTACAGTGTTTGATCCAGTATCAACACAGTTGAATAAACTGTCTGATATAGTCATTGTAATTCCACAAGCATCATTACTTCCTCCATCTACATCTGTAGCTGATATTGTAATGTTTCCAGTTGCATCTAAATAAACTGTTGCATCTTGACAGATTGCAGTTGGATTAACATTGTCAATTACTGTTACTGTTGATGTACATGTTGATACATTTCCACTTTGATCTGTTACTGTTACTGTAACTGTGTTTGTTCCTACATGAGTACAATCAAATGCAGTTTGTGATAATGACATTGTTACTATTGAACAGTTATCAGTACTTCCATTGTCAGTATCTGTAGAATCTATTGTTACATTTCCTGTTGAATCAAGGTATACTGTGATATCTTGACAGATTGCAGTTGGTGCAATATTATCTATTACTGTTACTGTTGAAGTACAA
>Ga0307997_10001233_pt1 | contig 11988 bp, 10 predicted proteins | sample Davwhametageno36_FD_203165 | JGI IMG/M metagenome (GOLD analysis project Ga0307997, IMG submission 203165) | Marine microbial communities from Davis Island wharf, Antarctic Ocean - #36 | ecosystem: Environmental > Aquatic > Marine > Unclassified | place: Antarctic Ocean: Davis Island wharf...
AATCTTTTGTTTAGTGGTCTTCCCATTTGTTTTTCTCCTTTAAAACGTTCTAGGTTTACGCAGTGGGTCATTTCTGCATAAGTCCGCAAAGTGCGGCACGATTAATGACACAAGTATTTATCCGAAACAAGAAAAGGCTAGTGCAAAAACACTAACCTTCTTGTACTGCATGTATGGAGCGGGTAAGGAGAATCGAACTCCTGTCTAAAGGTTGGAAACCTACCGTAATAACCACTATACGATACCCGCATAATAGGGTGATAGGTTGGGATTAATGATTACCAACAACTCCTTAGCAACTCATCTATGTAAGTCGGAGCGCCTAACATCGAACCGTTAAGTCCAAAATCCATATCTTCGTATCTCTACGCTCATACAGTCCCACTACAGGTGTCAGCCAAGTTCGCAACGTTGCAGTTGCTTGTTCCTTGCACTATCATAACAAAGGATATCTCCTAGCTATGTATATATAATAGCACTAATAAGAACGTCTGTCAACCATTTAATTAAAAAAAGTCATAAAAAAACAGGACCCGTAGGCCCTGTTTTTATTAACTATTGTAAAGTTTACTGGAAACTTACGTTAGCTGAGTTAGTTGACAAGTCAACTTTAGCTAGATAGTCAGCAGCGTTACCCAAAGATGACGCTGTGTTGTTTAGCTCGACATAACCATAACGTGTCATGAACGAAACAACTGGCTCAAAGCTAGTCGGATCAAGTACAACGCCTGAGCTCATTAGCGGGATGTATGGGCAATAGAATGCCGCTGCATCTGATTCGCTTGAACCTTTATATCCAATAAGGATATCAGAACTATCTGCTGCATATGTGTTAACATATACTTTCATTGCATTGTTCAAAGTACCAACCATCTTAGTGTTAGTTGGAGCTTCAAATGTGCCTTCAGTTGTTCTTGCGAACGCAGAAGTTGTAGCAGATTGTAGAATTGTTAGTGCAAAAGGACTAACAACAGCCCAGTTACCTGCGCCTCTACGTGTACGCTGAGCGATCTTGTTTGCTTCACGGTTGATTAGAACAGCTAAAGCAGCATGCTCGTCACCAACGAAAGTAGCAGTACCGCTAACAGTTGCTTGGTTATAAGTAGAACCGGCTGTACCAGCAAGTGTACTTAGCGATGCTAGTACTTCCTGGTCGATCTCAGCAGTAATCTCTTGTGCAAGAGCTGCCATGATTTCCGCTTCAACATCAATACCATGCATTGATTGTGCGTCTTGAGCAGCTTCAAAAGTCCAACGAGCTGATAGCTTGCGTGATTTTGCTTCTACTGTTTGCTTCAAGATTTGGATGCTTAGTTTATTACCTGACTCACCTTCTAGTGCGGCAGTTGAAGCTGCTTTACCAGTAGTTGCGCCTGAATAAGATTCAGCAATCTTGAATGGCGATAGTGCTTCTTCGCCTGCTGTTGCGCCACTTGCGCCAGCATTAAACGTGTCCGAATAACGAACTCGTAGTGTGTGGATTTGTCCCACTGGGCCTGTCATAGGCTGAACACCAACTAACTCGTTAGCGATAACGGTTGGCATTACACGTCTGATGACCGGTAAAATAACTCTGTTAAGAGTTGCGACATTGCCAGCTGACGTTGCGCCTGCACCAGCAGATTCACTTAAATACTTACGAGTATTTTCTAGTGTAGTTGCCATTACAGCTTTTTTGGTACCTTGTAGGCCTTCCAAAAGTGCGTTTTTTGTATCAGACCAGCGGCTTTCTAGTAGTTCCGACATAGTTTTCTCCTTATTTTAAACCAGCTAAACGACGAATGTCAACGACATTATCATCTTGCATTGAACTAGTGTTTGTTTTTGTTGTAGTGTTGTCTCTGTTGCCTGTAATTTCTTTTGCCTCTGATAAGACTGCCTTCTTTGCCGGAGTATTTCCATCAATCACTGATGGGAGGTACTTATCAAAAGATTTTTGAAGTCTATTGGTTTGTACTGATTCCAGTAAATCTGTCATGATCTCTCTTTGCCCTTTATTCAAAGGCTCCATTAAATCATTAAGTCTGTTTTTGCGTTCAGCAATTGCTGTTATACGCTTTACTTCTTGGCCTTTAGATTCTGCTAGTGTTTTTGCTTTTAGTGCAAATGCCTTCGCTTCAACTAACTGTTTGTCTTTAGTAACAACAACTTGCATTAATTTTGCAGTTTCTGAATTTTCATTCAGATGGCTTGTTGCATACTCTGAAGCAAAAGCTTCAAACATTTTACGACCAAAATCGTTGCTACGTGCAGATTGAATATCTTCTTTTAATGCGCCAATCTCTTTAGTAAGAGTTGATTCAACAATAGATGATACTTTAGCTGCGCTCTTTGCAATAAAGCTCTGACGAACTTCTGCAAATTTATTCTTAGCTTCTTTGATAAGTTTTACCTTAGTTTCTGCTAAGTCTTTCTTGTCTTCGTGGAATTCTGCAATTTCAGTTGCAAGTGCATCTACGATGAAGTTCTCAAGCATACTGAACTTATCAGCAATTGCTTTTTGATCTTCATGCAATTCAGAAACTTCTTTTACTAGTGACTCAGATACAAAGCGTTTTAGTAGATCTGCATTTTCACGCATTGCTACTCCGTACTTTGCTTTTGCTTCAGCTAGCTGTTTGCGATCATCTGCAAACTCAGCAATTTCTTCTGCAAGGCGTTCTGAGATCATAGAGTCGATAGCTTCAACCATAGTTGACTTATCGTGCTCGTACTTTTTAGCAAATTCTTCACGTAACTCAGCAGTTGCCTGCATTTTGTTTTCCTGAATCTTTTGCTCCCATGCGCCTTCGATGTCTGCACGTACTTCTTCAGAAACTACATCGTTTTCAAAAAGTGTTTTAAGTGCTTCCAACATATTTTTTTCTCCTTTTATTGGAGTCTGCTGATTATATTAACCAGAGATTCTTTTAAGTATTTTTGTGCCTTAGGATCGTGTTTTGTTGCCTGTGCCAATTCATATGCCTTCATTCCTCCACGTGCATTCATTAAATGCTCGTAGATTGCAGTAGGATATGCTCCAGGGGCGCTAGGCTGTGCCACCACGTCCACTGTTATTATTTCAAAGTCGCTAACGTTGCCGCTACCGTCTTCACTTACATTACCACTACCACGCGATGAAACTCCTAGTTTAACGCCTGCTTCAAGCATTACTTTAACTAGTTGTCCCATCGGTGTAGGTAGTATTTTTAGTTTACCATAACCGTTATCACCGTCCATCCAACATTCGGATATCATGTGACTTACACGGTCTAAGTTTATATTAAGGCCTTCTGGATGATCAACTTCGCCAAGAACACTGTATCCACCCTCGATTTGTTCGCTGAGAGTTTTGACAGCCCTGCCAATTTCGTTTACAGGATACACACGCTGGTTAGCGTTGCGTACTCCGCCTTGTATCATGATACCTTTCATGTACAAGTCTTTTCCTTCGTTAGCAGACTCAACGACAATATTCGCTTGGTCGAAACTTAGGTGTTCTCGTAAGTGATTCATCTATTAGTTCCTTACTTATTTGCCAACAGTTGATTTCTTGTTGTCAGCAGTTTCGCCAGCGCCTTTTTTCTCTGCGCCATGGCCTTTAGTACCTTTTAGTGATTTTGATGCTTTACCGCCTGGTACGTTAACGTTACCTGCATTATCTTCTTTAGAAGTATTTGCAGCTAGTCCGCCTGTTGTACCTTTAGTGTCAGCTTCTCCGCCTTGTACTAAGTTTGATGCATCGCCGCCCATGTTGTTTGGCGTTGCTACTGATGACTTACCGTTTACACCGTTGTCACCCATTGATGCAGTTACTTTTTCTACATACTCACGCATTGTTTCAGTTTCTGATTTCTCAGCTTCTTCAACTTCTTCGTCAGCAGCTTCATCAACTTCTTCGTCTGTTGTTTCAAAAGTAATTGCTTCTTCTTCTGGCTCTTCTTCAGCGTCCATATCCATATCCATAGGATCTTCTTCGCCGTCATCTTCGCCTTCGTCTTCGTCGTCACCTGACATCATTTTTTCAAATTCTGCTTTTAGTTCGTCAAGTGCATCTTCTAGATCTTCTACACGATCTTCAACTTCGGCTTCGCCTTCTTCAGCGTCCATATCCATATCCATAGCTGGTGCTTCGTCGCCGCCGTCTACTTCCATGTCGCCCATCATAGCGTCCATTGGATCTGCTTCAACTTCAAACTCGTCTAAGTTAAAGTCTTCGTCTAATTCTTCGTCATCAGACTCATCAACTTCTTCATCAGTAGTTTCGTCAACTTCTTCATCAGTAGTTTCATCTACTTCTTCATCAGTTGCTTCATCTACTTCTTCATCGTCTAGATCTGATTCTAATAGTGACTCGTATATGTCACGTGATTTCTCTACCACAATCTCGTGGAATAGTTCTTCAGCGCCTGCCTTGTCTTCATTGACAAGTTTTTCAAGCATCTGTTCAAATTTATTTTGATTTGCCATTTTTGTCTTCTCCTGTAAAAGTTATATACCTATGGTAAGGCTGTCAGTTGTATTTACTATATATAAGGATTATGGCATGATAATAGGCTCAAAACGAACCATTTAGGAATGAGGATACATTTTTTCAAATGTATCTACTATAATATGTTTAAGATTAACAATATTATTTAGCTCACTCGGAATAAAATTATCAGCTGCTATAACCCTTATGTACTGTGTATTAGTGTTTTCTTCAATAACATTTTTAGTTTGACGTAACCAATTACCGTAATACGTTGCAGTATCGCTACTACGTTTATAGTTATCAGTATCAGCATATATGTTATTGAAGTGCTTGCCTCCGTCTGTGCCTTGGTAATCAAATCCTAAAATATAGATAGTTGTATACTGTTGTTGACTAGCTAACCATAATGCAGTTGGTCCACTTGACCATCCCTTGCTAGGTTGAAAAAAATTAAATCCTTCCATCCTTGCAAATAGTTTATTAGGATTAGTCCATACTTGATTTTTTCTTTGGTACCCACTATTATTAATTTCAATAATCATTTTTGAATCAACTGCAACTAAGTAGTCGGGACTAAAGGATCTGTACAATGCATTACAGCCGTATACTTTGCCTATGTGTTTTAAATGTTCTGGAGATATAGAGGATCTACTAGTACCATTACCTAATACAAAAGCAGTATTAGGAGAGATTGCTGGTATTATTTCTTTTTCTATTACGTGTGTTACTTGCAGTGCATCTGCTTTAGCTTTGGCTTTAAGAGCCCTATACTGTTCTTTAGTATATAAACTCTTATCTATTTTTGCCATTAATTTTACATCTCAGGAACTTGTGCTGCGATTCCATACATTTGTCTTATGAATTCCAGTTCTCCGGCCTTCTCAGTAGTATGTAGTTCACTTGCCTTCCTTGCACGATTAATTTGACTTAATGTAAGGCGTGTTTTACGAGTATCGTTCATTTTAACAACACTGTCATCGTAACGAGGATCATATCGATCATCTTCAGTAGACTCAATTGTTTCTTTATCAAAGTAAAATAGTTCACGTAGTATCATATTGTATTTATATCGTTTGTGCTGTAGTTGCGCTTGCGCTTGCGCCTTGGCCGCCCGGTACTTCTCCTGTTGAAGTTTCTGGTGGAGCTGCTTCTCCGCCTATTTCTGGTTCACCTTCATCTGGTGCGATGTCTTCTGCTCCGTCGATGTCTGAACTAATGCCTGCACTACTAATACCAGCGCCACGCATTTCTGCACTTGCATCTTCGCCGCCTGTATTTAATGTCTCGTCATTTTCTTCTTTCCATAGACGTTCATTGTCTGCAACTTCTTCTTCACTCATTCCTAAGAAACGCATCATTGCAAATCTATTTGAAATATATGGAATTGCACTCATTTGCGTAAATGTTGGTACACGAGCATTATCTAACTCTGACTGTCTGTATGCTGCAAAGTTTTGCGGTGTTTCAAAAGATAGATCAAACATTGCTGTATCAATGTTAACGCCCTTTTCAAGTAAGTAGCGTTTAAACTCTTGATTAAATTCTTCTACAATTAAACCTTGTAGTCTTTCACAGTATGTATTAAATCTTAATTCCTGTATGTATGCAGTACCAACTCGTCCGTCATTGTAGGAACTTGCCCCATCATCAGCCCCCGTAGGTAGATAGCTGGAAGGAATTCGTAAGCCGCGTACGAGCTTATTAGTAAAATATCTAAGGTCATCAATTTCTCCTAGGTTAGTACCGCCTGGTAGTGTTTCAACTTTTGAACCACGTCCTTCAGCAGTTTGTGGGAAGAAGTAATCTTCGTTAATTGAAAGCGGATTGTAACTACTATCAATAACATTAGTTCCGCCGCCTGTAGCACTTGGAATACGTCTTTGGTGTATTTCTGTTTTAACACGCTCAACAAATTGCATTGCTAAGTGACTTGGCATATTACCTACGTCAACATAAAATACTCTTCTTTCCGGAGCACGTTGTACACGATAGATAATAATAGCGTCTTCAAGCAATTCTTTTTGTTTGAATACTTTAAAAATAGTTTCTAGTAAGCTGTTACCGAATGGATAGTTATTGTCTAATCCTTCTGATAGACTTAAATGTAATACATGCGTTGCATCAATTGCAACTTCGCCGTCTGCTGTGGCAAATCGTGAACCGCTTTGTGTTGGAGCATTTCCTGTCATGCCGCGGACGCCACCAGTAGTATATCCACCACCACCGCCGCCTGTAATATTACCATTAGTAATATGCGGAGTTGTTGCAACCATCTCAGTAAAGTTAAAGTTTACATCTTTAATGATATATTGTTCAGGTACTTTGCCTTCGCTTTCGTTAACAATGATACGTGATAGTTTTGCAGGATCAACATGAAACAGTTTTTTAGTTTCTGGATCTCTAAGGAATATTGCGTCACCATATTTGAATACATTACGGAATGTTCTAAACATACGTGTTTCAAAGTTGTTTAGTTTACACCACTGCTTTAAATATTGTCCTAAAATATTAACTTCATTGTTTGTTGCACTTTTATTAAATGAAAATTTAAAGTTAGTAGCGTTTTGTTTATTCTTTTGTGTACAAAACTCAGCAAGGATATCAAGTGCAGCATTTACTTCACTGTCCATATCCATAGTATTATATTGGCCGTAGCGTTCAACTCTGTTTGGACTGCCTACATATACATCTGGTAAGTAAGAACTGTAATTAGTTCTTGCAGGTCCAGGTCTGCCAGCAGAACTAGATCCACTTATAGGACCGTAGCTTCCGTTTGGGTTGTCGCCTGTTTGTACAGGTGTAAAATGTTTTTTCCAGCTCATGCTCTACCTAGTCCCGTCATTAAATTACCAGCGCCGCGTGACAGCTTTAAATGCTTCTCGCCAATTCGTCCTTGTGCTGTATTTACCCCAAGTAAGCGTGATAAAAGCTCGTTCGTGGTTTGTGCTTGCTGCACCAGTGCTGCAATATCGTTATCTTTCATACCCATATTTGCCAATACACTTTGTTCAGCCGCGCTTGGTGGTAAATTCATACTTTCTATTGCTTGCGGCAACCTATTCATCATTTGTTTCATGTTTGGTATTACTGCGCCGTCAAACCCGGCAATCATAGTTTCCGGTCCTTGCTCCCCAACTTTGAGGAAATCGCCTGCACTTACATTTCCACCTAGTGCATTTGGTGACCCTCCCCCGTTAAAGGGGTTTATTTTATCAATCCAGGCTTTCAAACCGCCAAGTCCTCCTGTACTCGTTGCTCCATCAGGAATAAAACCAGGTTTTACACCGCTGTTAAATAAACTCTGTTCTATTTCTGCAATCCTTACGCTTATTATTTCACCTTTAGGATTAAGCAATCCAGCTTTAATTAAGGCTTCTGTAGCTGTACTCTTTGCTGCAATTGTCGATAATGGATCTGCTAAAATTGCAAAGTTCTTGCTGTTCTCTCCTGTTGTTACTTCAGCTGCCATTTGGTTCTCATTTCCGCCTATTAACTTTATAAAAGTTTCTCCTGCAGTTGTCATGCCGTTAATAACTTCTGTAGTAATCTTAATAGAATCTTGAAATAACCCCTGTGCTATGCCCGGACTTGAAATAGTGCCGCCAAGAGCCTGATTAAAATTAGATGCTGCATCTGCAATCTTTCGTTGTGCCAAATTAACCATTTCTGATGTTTGCTGTCCTGGCAATGTTCCTGAAAGTTGGCTATCTTGTACTTCTACAGCGTTTTTTAATATATCGTTGTATGCTGTAATGTATTCTGCTGTAGTAGCTACGCCAGTACCAAGTTTGGCATTATGTTCAGCTAGGGCATCTATTAACGGTGACATCTCCTGTAGCCGTTCTGCTTGGCCTTCTGCAATACTGCTTACTTGCGCTAATGTAGCAATAGTTAAGCCTTGATTGCTGTCTGCATATGCTGCTGTAGCTGCTGCTGCTTTAGCAGCAAGTTCTTCAGCTTTTCCGATATCTCCCCGCTTAGTAGCAGCAGCAGATTGTTGTAGTAGTTTATATGCTTCTGCGTTAGTTGCTGCAAAATTCTTTGTAGCTTCTGTCATCGGTACACCAGTTTGTGTAAGATCCGCTAATAAATCTCCTACTACTTTAGGAGCACTTTGTAAAGCAGCTTGCGAAGCTTTATATGCAAGACTTGCTCCTGTAACGCCATTCCTTTCCAATAGACGAATTTTAGCCGATGTAGCACCATCTCTCATTCTCTCTTTTAAATCATCTTGTTGCGCTTTAACATCTTTACCTGTGAGTTTTGCTATAACATCAAAAGTTTTAGCAAGTTTTAAAGCAGATTGTACCTGCGCCGCTGCGCCAATTCCATTCAGTCTATTTGCACGTCTATCCATCGCCATGTTTGCCATTAAGAATTCATTGGATTCTTCTATAGTCAAACCTAAATTCATAAATCTATCAATAAGATCAGTACTAAACATTTCATCAGCTAGTCGTGTAAATCTTTTAGCTCCTGCGTTTACTCCGCCAGCAAAGCCTGCTAACTCGGCAGTGTTCTGTGCAATCATGCCTGCAAATTTATCTAGAGGCATTCTTGTTAGTGCAGCAGATGACCTTAGTGCGCCTAAGTCAGCATCAAACCCTGCACCGACTTTGCTTAAACTGCGAAAAGTATCTTGAGTGTCTTCAATGTAACCTATTAAACTTCCAAATGTACTAGCGGTGTTATCAATTGCGTCAGAAACTCGACCACCGGCCGAGCTTACTATTTTACTAAAGTCTTTCCCAATGTTCTTTCCAATCTTTCCAAAGTTTGGTCCATCACGGTCACTAATAGCACCTCTTGAAGGAGTAGAATTTTGTTGCGCATTAAATCCACCCCGAATAGCTTCCGTGATTTGGTCTAATTCGTGTTGTTCCATATATTAGCTTTCCACAATTAAACTAGTATATTATACTAGTGATAAATATCTTTGTACATTGTATTTATCGCAAGGAATAATATGAGTAGTTTTTTACAACAATACCAAAGACAAGCAAAGTTATATATCGACCTGCCTAGCAAAGGTGTGTTCTACAACGAAAGTATAATTGAAGATAATCAAGTTACATCGATGCCAGTGTTTGGTATGAATGCAATGGACGAAATCACTTTTAAAACTCCTGATGCATTATTTACCGGTGTAGCTACTTCAACTGTAATGAATAGTTGTATTCCGCATATAAAGGATCCATGGAACTTAGTAGGTTACGACATTGATTACATATTAATTGCTATCAGAATAGCAACATACGGTGACACAATGCCTATATCAACTAGGTGTCCACACTGTTCTGAGCAGAACGATAGTGAGATTTTATTAACTAAGTTATTAGAAAACTTTGCTCACTGCAACATTACTAGCAGTTTTAATATCAGTGATCTTAAAATTAACATGGCACCTCTTACATATCGTCAGACTACTGATTTTAGTATGGAAAACTTTCAAATTGAAAGAAAAATGTTACAAATTGGAAATGACGAAAATATAAGCAAAGACGATAAAGAAACTCTTCTACAAGGAGTGTTTGTTGAATCATCAGATCTTAATCTAAGACTTGCAGTGTCGTATATCGAAAGTATAGAAAACGAAAATGACAAAGAAGAAGATCAAGCTAATATCTTAGAGTTTATTAAAAATAACGATGCCGAGTTTTATACTAAACTTAGAGAAGGTATTACAAAACTTACTGACGATTGGAATTTACCAAATATAGATGTACTATGCGGTAATGACGAATGTAATAAGGAGTTTAAAACTAGCTTAAATCTGGACTATTCAAATTTTTTCGGATCTCGCTCCTTACACTCTCGGAGTCTGATATAATTCTGCGCTCTAAGGAATTAGAAGTCGAGATAAAACAAATAAAAGATACACTATATCGCATTGGTTGGTATATGCGAGGAAGTTTCTCGTACGAGAACTTAATGTATCACACGTCTATTGAAGATAGAGAAATTTTAAATAAAATTATTAAAGATAATATCGAAACTACTGAAAAAACTAGGATGCCGTTGATTTAGCTTTATTAGCCTTAGCTTGCTTGAATGCAGCTATCATCTTAGGATCAGACTTAATTGCAGCTTTCATCACTTGCTTAATATTATTTTCAGCTCCGGCTGTGTTTTCATTTGTTCCTTCAGAGTATTGTAAAATTAGTTTAGAATCAATTTTTCTCATCATAAATTCTGCAATAGATTTTAGAAACGCAGCGTCTTTAGCAAGTCTAGTAATTACGTAAGCAGCAATGCCAGAAATTGAGCCCACAATTAATGAAGCTATCCATCCAGTAAATGGAATGAATGCTAACCCTCTTGAAAAGTAAGCGGCAGACATTGCTCCAGAAGCAGCGGCAGTAAATACACTCGTGGTACCTTCTATAATACCTCGCATTAGCTCTGTTTTCGTATATATAACTGGTGCAGCAGTCACATCACCGTTTGCTTGGTCTAACGCTTTACCGTAGTCTTCAAGCAAGCTCCTAACTTCTAAGAAGTTAATGAACGCCAGAACTGAGCCACCAACTGCCGCAGCGACACCCATTGAGACACTTTTCACAGCTACCTTGGCTGTGCCAATGGCTCCTTTTCCTAATTTTGTTCTGCCTTTAATTTCATCAGCATCAGGTTTAAGAACATCGGGCGCAGTAGCAGTGGCAGGCACTGTTCCGCCTCGTGTTGCAACAGGTGCAGGTCGACGACCAGAAGTTTTGGCTCTATTAGATCTTAATTTATCTCGTTCAGCTTCAGCTTCACCTGGCGATGAGAAACCAATGTCACCTACAACAGAGTTTTTAACAGTATCAAAAACTCTCCACATACCGTTAATTTGTTTTACGTCTAATGTTTCTGATAATATGTGATGTACTTTCATTCGTGACTTATCCTTAAATATCCTATTACTATTATTTATATCAAAGACAATGTTATCATAATGTTTATATGCTTAGTGTATGAACAAGTTCATACAAGTTTTCGCTAACGCTCAAACTATAATATTATGTTTGTTTAATGATTTATATATGATATTATTATATTGCATTAATACGTATGTATTAATGTTTTAATTTCATGTAGATTGTTTAGTCAGACGGAACTATTTCTAGTCCCGTCATCTTTTTGGGCAACTTCATGTGAGTCTGCACAGCCAAGACATTGGAAAGAGGTAATTTTTTATACACAAGTTCAATGGGCTCTGACCTTTCCCATCCTCCGTCGACATTATGTAACATAGAGAATACAGTAAGCTAGTTAATGTAATCTCTATAGTACAATATTCCCCCGCTTCGTTCCTAGTGCTAAAGGGTTTTTATGAACTATGTTGTGTTTTTCGACTGCCAACAATGCAATCTATATCAACCAGTGAGCCCAATTTGTTTGGTGGCTTCCTACCTCTGGGTAGTCAATCAATATGTACGTGTGCTTCTATACGAGAGCTTTTTCCACAGCGGTAATTTAAACTGGCCCGCTAACCTTATGTGTTGGAATGATTTGCCTGTAAATGCTCTTTAAGAATTTTGGATCCGCCAACT
>Ga0307997_10001235_pt1 | contig 11986 bp, 10 predicted proteins | sample Davwhametageno36_FD_203165 | JGI IMG/M metagenome (GOLD analysis project Ga0307997, IMG submission 203165) | Marine microbial communities from Davis Island wharf, Antarctic Ocean - #36 | ecosystem: Environmental > Aquatic > Marine > Unclassified | place: Antarctic Ocean: Davis Island wharf...
ATTGAGGCATAAAACAAGGTGACTCCAAATATGTTCTGGAATACCTATCAAGGTACTATCGCGGCGCCCAATCTCTATATGATTCGGGTCAACCTAGATTGGACGGATATGGATGCCCCCGTCATGCCAGTACCGGCACGCCTTAAGGTAGCCTTTGGTGACAAAAAGAGCGAGCGTATTTGGCAAGACAATATTAACGTGGTTGAGTCTATGGAGACGAACGTGAGTCGTTTTCGCTTGGACCTAAGTCATCCACCACAAAGCTAAAGTTTCTTTCTTACGAGCCGGTACTGACTGATTTCTTTGCGAAGTTAGTCAGCATTGGCCGCGTCTAATCTGCGATTCAATTACATCGTTAGCGCGTTCTTGTTTTGTGTCTCCTACGCTACTTCTTCAGGGTCGATGGGTCTCTTGGCTCGGCGAACCATGCTCTGGCTTCTTCACTAGGGCGAAACACCAGATAGTTACCTAGAATTCGATTTGCGTGCGCGATAAAAACACGGCTCATACCGAAGATAAGATCAACTGTGCTGACGAGAGCAAGCTTACGCTTTGCGCTGATGTCTTTCGTTTCCTGTCTATTTCTGGCGCACTCTGCGTATGTCTCGAGTCCCTTACTGGTGATTTTATAGTCGTCGACTGCTGAATAGTCGATCAGTTGGTCACGGTGTAAAAACCCCGAACTACTAAATATTGCATTCTGGTACTGCCCCAATTCGGCATCGTCATGGCGCCCAGAGAATGCCACGCGTATGTACGGTAAGTCTTTCGAATCATTGATTTTGAAAGCCATGGTTTGCTCTTTAACAACACTTACTTGCTAGTGTCTATTCCAGAAGTATCTACCCAGCAGTTCAGCATGCCACGGAAACTCGGTATAGCGTGATAGGTGTATCCTTTATTGCTAATAGCGAGGTAAGGGTAACGTCCTAGTAGGCCGAGAATGGCTTCTTGTGCTTCTACCCGTGCAAGGTGAGCGCCGAGACACAAATGCCTGCCGCCGCCAAACGACTGATGATGGTTGTCTATCCGCGCAATATCGAACTTGTCTGGGCTGTGATACGCATTTGGATCTCGGTTGGCTGCTGCCAGTGACGTACTTAATGACTCACCTTTCTGTACCGGACAGCCTGCAATATTGATATCGCGATTAGCAATTCGTCCAGAGTTGACTACAGGTGAGTCGTAGCGAAGCATTTCTTCCACTGCATTTTTAATCATACTGGGATCGTCGCGTAGATGTTGAAGTTGATCTGGGTTTTCTAATAGTGCTTTCATACCGTTACCAATGAGGTCGGTCGTAGTGACGTTGCCTGCTATGAGCAGCAGGTTGCACTGTCGAACCATTTCAGCGTCGGATAGCTTGTCACCGTCCGTTTCGGCGCGAATCATGTCGGAGATCAAATCATCGCCCATATCGTTGCGGCGAGCTTCAATCTCGGTGACAAAAAACTGTTCCAGAGATTTCCCTGCCGCTTCACCAACGACCCTTTCATCCTCCGAGGCAAAGGGGTTGAAGCTGACTTTTACGGACTCGTCTGACCAGTACTTGAATTTTTCATGCATCGAAGGATCAATGCCAAGTAACTCAGCGATGACGACGGTAGGTACAGGTCCAGCGAAATCATTAATCAGATCAAACTCTGTTGAATCGATTTTGTCTAGCACCTGTTCGACGACCACGCGAGCGCGGTCTCGCCATTGTTCCACAGCAGCTGGCGTGAAAGATGTGCTAACAAGTGAGCGCAGGCGCCGATGGCCTGGTTCATCCATCAAAAGCATCGAGGGGTCTTCGTCATCGCGCAGGCCGCCACCGAGCAGTTCTCGCGTAAAAGTCCCAGGGTTACCTTTGCGTGGATCGCTCCAAAACTTTGAATCTCTCAGTATCGCCTTAACGTCATCGTGACGGGTATAAATAAAGCGTTTAAGTTCTGTGTCTTCGTGAACAGGTGTCGCTGTTCGGATGCGCTTGAGAACGGCGTAAGGGTCCGTGCGGAACGCCTCATCCAGTGGCGTCAGAGCGATACCTTCGGGTAGATTTTCCTGGTTGTTGGTGGGGTCAGACATACTCTTTCTGCCAGATATGGGTAAGGGTGCATCGATAAGGGAATTTGGACATTAGTTGAAGCCCCATCTAATGGCAAACTCAGCCCCCCTAGGGGGCTTAGTAGGTCCTAATTTACATCCCTTTTGGTCCTGAATTGGTTACAATGCGCGGCTTCCAGCCAACTAACTAATTCCTTTGCTAACCTTACTGAAAAACGTCGACGTCTATGCTCCCGAGTCCATCGGTATGCACAATGTTCTGCTGGGTGGCGGCACGATCCTATTGCTTCAAAAGCCAGATATCGCGGTGACCGCTCGGGTCATCGAGTGTGAGGGGCGCCGGTTGCTGCCGGGTTTTATTGATGCGCATACGCATATTACGGGCGGTGGCGGTGAGTCTGGTTTTTCCACCCGAGTGCCAGCGCCGTTTCTAAGTCAGTTCACGTCGGCTGGCGTGACAAGCGTAGTGGGTGTGCTAGGCACGGATGACACAACACGCGATACCCGAAGTCTTGTCGCTCAGGCTTATGCGCTGCGCGAGCATGGCCTTGGCGCCTGGTGTCATACGGGCGGTTACCATGTGCCCGCAACGACCTTAACTGGTAGTGTCAGAGATGATATTGTATTTCTAGACCCCGTTATTGGCGTTGGTGAACTCGCGATTAGTGATCACCGCTCGAGTCAGCCTACCTATGAGGAAATTCTGCGTATTGCCGCTGATGCGCATGTGTCAGGCTTGATCACCGGTAAGGCCGGTATCCTGCATTTGCATCTCGGTGATGGTGCGCGCGGACTAGATCTGGTTCGTCGGGCATTAGATGAATCTGAAATCCCTGCTCGAGTGTTCAACCCAACGCATGTAAATCGTCGTAAATCGTTATTCGATGAAGCTGTTCTGTTGGCTGCTCGAGGCAGTAGTGTAGATATTACGGCCTTCCCTGTAGCGGAGGATGACGATGCGTGGGCTGCTGACGTGGCGTTGATGCGCTACCTAGATTTGGGTGCGCCAGCGAACAAGGTGACCATCAGCTCTGATGGTGGTGGCTGTCTGCCAGAATTTAACGCTGATGGTGTGATGACAAAGATGGACGTGGGGCGTTCAGCTGCGCTCATGTTGACCCTAAAAAGTCTTTTGGAGCAGGGCGTGCCGCTTGAAGTGATCTTGCCCGCCGTAACAAGTAACGTCGCAGAGCTATTACGCTTTCATCATCGGGGCCGGATTGCCGAAGGTCATCGAGCAGATTTGGTGCTGCTTGATGAAAAGCACAATATTGAAAGTGTCATGGTGGGCGGCATTTGGCATGTTCGAGATGGCAAGCAGCAAATCATTGGCAACTTTGAAACGGACAGTTTTGAAACAGACAATTTATAAATAAACCATCTGTCATTAGAGAAAGAGAGATAAGCATGTGTCCTGCAGAAAGCATCGAGAACATTGAGCGCGGCTATATCGTGCCTATTGGCGGTGCGGAAGAAAAGCTCAACAACACCGCAATATTGGATCGATTTATCAGTATTTGTGGTGGCAACGACTCTCGGATTGCGATTATCCCCACAGCTTCAGAATTAGAAGATACGGGTCGTAACTATGAAAAATTGTTTCGGAAAATTGGCGTCAAGCACGCGCAAGTGTTAAACCTCGTCAGTCGCGAAGATTGCAGTTCCAGCGAGGCGCTCGACTATATCGAGAAGGCGGATGGTGTGTTTATGACTGGCGGCAATCAGCTCCGCCTCTCAACGACGCTCGGTGGTACGCCGGTGGCTCAAATGATTCGGCGCCGTAACGCTGCCGGTATGCATGTTGCTGGCACCTCAGCCGGCGCCGCATTTATGCCAGAGCATATGATCGCTGGTGGCTACGAAGGGCCTACGCCCTCGCCTGACATGGTCACGCTTGCACCAGGACTCGGGCTAACCAACAACTTCATCATCGATCAGCATTTTCGGCAACGCGATCGTATCGGCCGTTTGCTAACCGCGTTGGCATACAATCCCTTCGCAATGGGTATTGGTCTGGATGAAGATACCGCCGCTTTTATAAGGCCGGGCGACAATCTTGAAGTCGTGGGCAGTGGTGGCATTACAATCATCGACCCTACTGACTTGTCTCACTCCTCAATGGACCGGGCGCGCCGCGGTGAGCCTGTTAGTTTGATTGGTTTGAAAATGCATATTCTTGTCTCTGGTGGACGCTTTGAAATCGCGTCACGCCAAGCGTTTGAAAAATAATATTAGCGACAAAAAGGGCGCTCTATGAAAATTGTTAGCACCAACGTCTATGTAGGTCCGAATATTTACGCCCATTTTCCCGTAATTTGCCATGTCATGGATCTCGGTGAGTTGGAGAACTGGCCGACGGTAAAGTTGGGCGCTACCTATGTCGATACACTTATCGAGTGGTTGCCGGGGTTAACAGAACATGGCTGTTCATACCGCGAACCTGGCGGATTTGTACGTCGACTGAAGGAGGATGAAGGCACTTGGCTAGGCCATGTCATGGAGCATGTGGCGATTGAGCTACAAAACATCGCGGGCTCACCCGTCACCTTCGGCAGAACGCGTTCAGTTGATGATATGCCTGGGCACTATACGATGGTGTTTGAGTATTTGGATGCCGAAGTAGGCCTAGAAGCCGGTCGCTTGGCGCTGGATACACTGCACAGTCTTCTCCCCGCTGAATTGCAACCCGACAAAGCGCCCGGTGCAGAGTGGTCCTTCGAATCAGCGCGCGATGAATTTATTCGCTATGCACAACAGCGAGCGCTTGGGCCCAGTACTGCATCCCTGGTTAAAGCCGCGGAAGATCGAGACATTCCCTGGATTCGCCTAAATAATCAGAGTTTGGTGCAATTTGGCCACGGTCGTTATCAACAACGTATACAGGCAACGACGACTGGCAAGACGAGTAATATCGCAGTCGAACTGGCTTCGGACAAAGAAGAGACAAACAGCATATTGCGGGATCTGGGATTACCGGTACCTGCGCAACGTATGGTTCGATCTTTGCAGCAGGCGCAGCGTGCCGCGACGCGAATTGGTTGCCCCGTTGTACTAAAACCGCTTTCTGGCAATCACGGTCGGGGTGTAACGACCAACCTGAATACACCAGAAGAAATTGAAGTGGCGTACGATGATGCCCGCAAGCACGGTCGAAATATCATTGTTGAAAAGTATATTGAGGGTTTCGATCATCGGTTACTGGTCGTTGATGGCAAACTCGTGGCAGCCGCTAAGCGAGTGCCTGGCCATGTCTTAGGTGACGGTGAGCACTCCATTGAGCAGCTCGTCGAAATCGTTAATCAAGATCCTCGCCGTGGTGTCGGTCACGAGAAGGTGCTGACTCGGCTGGAATTTGATAGTGCGGCGCAACTTCAGCTTGATCATCTGGGCTACACATCACAAACGGTTCCAGCTAAAGACGAAATGGTTTTCCTGCGCTCTACGGCAAACCTCTCAACCGGCGGCACAGCGATTGATGTCACGGATATCATTCATCCTGATAATCGCGAAATGGCGGAACGCACCATTGCGGCCATCGGCCTAGACATTGGTGGCGTCGACTTTTTAACGCATGATATTTCTGAGTCTTATCGTGATGCTGGTGGTGGCATTTGTGAGGTGAACGCGGGACCGGGATTTAGAATGCACGTCGCGCCAAGCGAAGGTACTTCTCGTGATGTCGCCGGGCCAGTGCTCGATATGTTGTTCCCGAGCGGTACGCCAAAGCGAATACCCATTGCCGCGATTACAGGTACCAACGGTAAAACGACCACGTCGCGCATGCTGGCCCATATACTTCAGATGAGTAACTATACGGTGGGCTTAACGTCGACTGATGGCGTCTATATTGATGGCCAGCTTACGGTTTCTGGTGATATGACCGGACCCGTTTCTGCGCGTATGGTGTTACGTGATCCCTCCGTAGATGCAGCGGTAATGGAAAGTGCGCGAGGCGGCATGTTACGTGGCGGACTTGGCTTTCGCAGCTGTAATGTCGCCTGCTGTTTGAATGTCGCCGCCGACCATCTGGGTCTAAAGGGCATCAATACCCTTGAGCAACTGGCGCAGATTAAGCGTATTCCCATTGAGATTGCAGAGGATGCGGCTATTTTGAATGCAGACGATGTGAATTGTTTGCAAATGGCTGACTACACAGAAGCAAAACGGCTTTGCTACGTCACTATGAACCCAGGTCATACCTTGGTGAAGCAGCATATTCGTGCTGGCGGCCAGGCTTTTGTGCTAGAAGAAGGTATGAACGGCCACATGATTACGATCTATGACAATCAGGTACACACACCTCTGCTATGGTCGCATCTGATTCCCGCAACGATCGAAGGGCGCGCCTTACACAACGTCCAGAATGCGATGTTTGCTGCGGCAATGGCCTACAACATGGAAGTTAGTCTGGAACATATTCGAAACGGTTTACGAACCTTTGACTCGACCTTTTTCCAGGCGCCAGGGCGGATGAACATCTACGACGAGCATCCTTTCAAAGTCATTCTCGATTACGCACACAATCCAGCAGCCGTTAAGGTCATGTGTGATGTGGTTGATCGGTTCGACGTTGCCGGTAGAAAAATGGTGGTACTTGCTGCACCTGGAGACCGGCGGGACGAAGACATCATTGAGATTGCGACAATTGCGGCGGGCCACTTTGATTACTTTATCTGCCGATGTGACGATAACCGCCGCGGTCGTGGTCCAGATGAAGTGGCAAACCTACTAAAACAATCGCTAATGGCTGCGGGTGTGACCGAGGATAGAATTGAAGTTATTCCTGATGAAACAGAGGCGGCACAAGCCATGTTAGCTAAAGCGGGGCAAGACGACCTACTTTTAGTGCTTGCGGACAACATTAAGCGTACCTGGAAGCAGATTATTTACTTCAACTCTGGCGGCACTTCGACGGAGAAAGATCAAAAGTCTATACCCGCAATTGATCTACCTGAGTCTGATACGTTTAGTTTTAGTGATGATGTGGAAATCATCACCGATGAACGGGGTGTCCGTATCGCACGCGAAGCAGGTGATTAGGCCATGCAGTTTCTTGAAGTCAGGCGACTAACCGGCCCCAATCTTTTGATGTCGTTACCCGGCGCTATTTTGGATGTGCAGTGCGATCCGGATGAAGTGGCCCAGGTGCTTGAAAGCTGGCAGCGCGCCATCCAGCGAGCCACCGATTCTCTTGAGTGGGAAAACACTCAGTATGCTTCGCGCCCACTAACAGGTGGAATAAGTCTCGCGTTTTCTGCTCCTATCGATTCGCTTTATGCTGCATCAGAAGTTAACCAATGGGCCTATCAATGTATAGAAGCCGAATTCAAGGACCAGCAGCCGACAGATTTTTTGACCGTCAAAGCCGATGTTGAAAAAGAATTTGAAGATGAAACGAATCCGCGACTTCTAGAGCTACAAACAGCAGCCATTCAGCACAGCGTAACTCTGTTGTGGGATGATGATGAGGTGTCACTTGGCCTTGGTTCTGGGTCGCAAACTTGGCCAATAAACGGTCTGCCTGCGCCTGCCGATGTCGAATGGTCCAAATTTTATGATGTGCCGGTCGGCATTGTAACTGGCACTAACGGTAAAACTACAACCGCTCGCCTGGCGCGATTTATTCTGCAAAATTCTGGCATGGATGTTGGTGTTAGCTGCACCGACTGGATCGCGGTGAACAACGAAATTATCGATCGCGGTGATTGGTCAGGTCCCGGTGGCGCTCGGGCTATTCTTCGTAGAACCGATGTCACTACGGCTATTTTGGAAACCGCCAGAGGTGGACTGCTACGTCGCGGTCTGGGCGTTGAACGTGCAGAAGCTGCTGTGATCACGAATATTGCAGCGGACCACCTAGGTGATTTCGGTTCTCGCAACCTGAAAGAATTGTTAGATATCAAGTGGGTCGTGTGTAATGCCGTTGATTCAGGTGGTGTATTGATTCTTAACGCCGATGATCCTTTGCTGGTGGAAAAGGCGAGCGGTTACGCGGCAACAATTATCTGGTTCAGCCTATTTGATGACAATCCGGTGGTCGTTAGTCATCTTGCTGCAGGTGGGCAAGCATTTGTCTTAAGCGACAAAAACATCATGAAGTTGCAGGGCGATCAGCAAGAGTCGATTTGCCATGTAGGCGATGTTCCCATCACGATGGCGGGTGCAGCGCGTCACAATGTTGCAAATGCGTTGGCAGCGGCAGCTCTGACTTTTTCGATGGGCGTCAGTTTGACTGATATTGCATCGGGCCTGTTGAAGATGACTCAGCGAGATAACCCCGGTCGCTGCAATCTATACGAACGCGGTGACGTTCGCGTGTTGGTAGACTTTGCACACAACCCTCACGCCATCAATGCCTTGTTTGAAATGGCAAGCTCACTGCCGGCACAACGTCGATTACTGGCTTTTGCGCAAGCTGGTGACCGCCCCGACCTGCTGATCTGCGAAATGGTGACTGAGGCCTGGTCGATTGGTCTTGATCGGGTGTTGGTGTCAGAGCTCGCGCACTATCATCGTGGTCGTGAGCACGGCGAAGTGTATGGAATTATTCACGAGAAATTTCTGCAGTTGGGAGCAAAGTCCGGTCAGATTCAGCACTTTGAGCAGGAGACTGATGCTCTGGCTGAGTCGTTAAGCTGGGCCGAATCTGGTGATCTGGTAATCATGCTCGCGTTAGATCAGCGTGATGAAGTGCAAGCTATGCTGCAGGCTCAAGCGTTTAAGCCAGCGGTATAAGACATCCGTTTATAATACATTTATGTCGCCAAAGCCTATCTACTTGAAGCGTGCGGCTGGCGGCTTTCTTTGTTCAAACCGTAGGTTTCTTCCTGGTGGTGCTGCGCCAATTTTACCACCATCATCTGATGGTGGCGTTAGTTTTGCTCCATTGACCAGGTCTTACTGGTCTCCCTCGCGCGTTCCCATTCGGACATGGATTCATCTGCGGTTCGGTATGGGTAGAGTCGTTTGACTTCTGTGGTTTCGGTTTGACTCGTGGCTTCCATTGTTGTCCCTTCGGCGGTGATGTTTTGGTTTTGGCTAGTTGCACTTTTCGTTTGTGTACACGTTTACTTCTTCAACTTTCATGTCAATCATAGATTGCTTGTTGAGTCAGGGCTCTAGCGCATGGTCGGCAATGGGTGTTGCAAATTGAAATTAATCGCACTGAATTCTGATCTTTACTGATATCAATATGGTACCATAACGCTGCAGATTTATTAGGAAAAAATGTTGCCACCTAAAAAGTTAACACGCCTTGTTGGTCGTCTATAGCAATAGAAGATAGCCAGCCAGATCGAAACTTGAAGCTTTGCAGCAGTCTAGCTTCTTCTATATCCCAGAATCTTAAGGGCTCATCGTCACCGCTGGTCATTAACAACTGACCATCGATGGATAAGGCCATGCTCGAGACAAAATTATTGTGTCCGCGGAGCATTTGAGTCCAGTCGTTTTCAATCGACACGCCAGCAACGCGACCCAGTCCGCCCAGGTAGACTCGGCGACGTGGCGCATCTAACAGTATGCTGCTGACTCTTCCCGACAGGTAGGGCGTAGATTTGATCAGCTTGAGTCTGGGCAGCGACCAGACACTAAAACTGCCGTCTTTAAAACCTGCTGCGAGTAGGTTGCCGCTGTTCCTTTGTTGGAAGGTGCCGGGTACCCAAAACTCATCAATAACCTCGGCTAACGTATTCAAAATGATGTATCTAACGCCTTTCTCTGGAGACGAGTCAGGTGCCAAAACTGATGACGCATCTAGGACCACTAATTGGTTGTCCGTCACCAACTATGAGCCGATATAAGCCTCAGAAAATCGACCAATTTGCTTAAAATTTGCTGTCTCAAAAGTCGTTACGCTGAAGCTATCGGCAATAAATAGTGTGTCTCCAGTGTAAGATAAGTTTAGGTTCTTTAGAGACCAGCTGGAGTAGATCCTGTTCTGTTCACCTGTGTTGATGTTGATCGAGAAAACATCATTCTTGTCTGAGTAAACCAGATGCGGTTTGTTGGCGATCTTTATGATTAGCTTGGCCGCAGCTTTCGTTTCATAGTGCTGCAGAACCTCTAGTGTTTCTAGTGCGCGGATTTCCAGTTGGTCGGTGTAACCCAATATCAATTGATTTCCGCTCAAGATCACTTGCAGCGGTGTCTTGGCTAAAGCTACGGAATGAACAAATAGACCGGCGCTTGGGTTGAAGAGACTGATACGATTGCTGGTTTCGACGGTGACGAGTCGCGAGACATCATTACTAATAGCGAAAAACGAAAATTTTTCTGATTGGTTCTGATAATCAACTTCTCTTGATAACAGCAAGCTCGACTCGGTAAATGATCCTTTGTCAGAATCCAGTGTGCCCGCAGCTAACAGTAGGCTTTCGATGACTCTCTTGCTGTTGTTTCTAGCCAGTTGCAACGCTGACTCACCGGCGATATTGAGTTGATTGATCTTAACTGCTTGAGTGAGTAGGAGATTCACGATTTCTGAATGTCCGGCTTTGCTTGCTAGATGCAAAGGTGTGTTGCCTGACCCATCAGCGAGATTGGAGTTGGCGCCGCTGATGATGAGTTGTTCGACAATACTAATGTCGCCTCCTACCACAGCGAGGTGAACGGCTGCACTTAGTGGCCTCGTGAAATTTTTCTGGTAGGCCAGGTGGTTGAGATCGAAATCGCTGAGATCAGCGCCCGTCCTCAGAATTCGTTGCAGTTCGCTCGCATCGTCTCGTTCTATGGCAACTTTGAGTTCGCTAAAAATGTCTGTTGCGAAAGTCGTGGCAGCACTAAAAGCGAGGAACAAAGAGAACAGGATATGAAGCGGTGTGGGTCTCAAGTAGAGCGGCCATCTGGGCTGAGGGATTAGACTAACAAGGTGAATGAGAATCGGGAATCAATAGGTTCGGAAGACATCGGCGCGCACTTCTTTTGGAGCAAGCGATAGTGTAGTTTTACGAGACGCTGTTGTGGTTGAAATGGAAGAGATGTACGCAAACTGGAATTACCCTACCAATATCCTCGTCGGCCCAGGAAGGGTTAACGAGATAGGATCGTTGTGCACCTCGCAGGGCATCAAAGCCCCGTTGGTGGTGACTGATCCGGGCATCGCCATGCTTCCTATGTCTGGACAACTGCTGGCTGCTTGCGAAGCTGCTGGTCTTAACTCAGCGATGTTCAGCAATATTAAGGCAAACCCCACAGGGCAAAACGTTAACGACGGGGTTGCGGCTTTTCTTGGCGGTCATCATGATGCGGTCATCGCGCTCGGCGGTGGCAGCGCGCTTGATGCTGGTAAGGCGATTGCTTTGATTGCGCAGCAGTCTTGCAGTCTCTGGGACCTGGAAGATATCGGCAACAATCACCAGAATGCTGATTCGAAAAAAATAGCGCCTGTCATTGCTGTGCCGACAACCGCTGGTACTGGCTCTGAAGTGGGTCGGGCCGGTTTGATCGTGAATGAAGCCGAACGGCGGAAAGTCATTATCTTTCATCCGCAAATGATGCCAGTGAGTGTTATTTTGGATCCGGAACTGACAGTCGGGTTGCCTCCGCACATGACAGCGGCAACGGGTATGGACGCCTTGTCACACAGTCTCGAAGCCTGGTGTTCGCCGGGCTTTCATCCTATGGCCGAGGGTATCGCGCTCGAAGGTGTTAGGTTAGTTCACGACAATATCGAGCGCGTGGTCGCTGATGGGCAAGATCTTGAGGCGCGTTTGAATATGCTGGTGGCATCGATGATGGGTGCGACTGCATTCCAGCGAGGGTTAGGTGCTATGCACGCGTTAGCGCATCCGTTAGGTGCGGTATATGACGCACATCATGGTTTGCTCAATGCAGTATTAATGCCCTATGTATTAGTCGCGAATAGCGCAGTAATTAACGCAAGAGTAACGAAGCTGGCGGGATATATTGGTCTCACTCCGAGCTTTGATGCCTTCCTCGA
>Ga0307997_10001236_pt1 | contig 11984 bp, 8 predicted proteins | sample Davwhametageno36_FD_203165 | JGI IMG/M metagenome (GOLD analysis project Ga0307997, IMG submission 203165) | Marine microbial communities from Davis Island wharf, Antarctic Ocean - #36 | ecosystem: Environmental > Aquatic > Marine > Unclassified | place: Antarctic Ocean: Davis Island wharf...
CGTGTGGCTTTTAATTCATTCCGTATTTTGGCCGCTCTTATCTCCCCACTATCGTCGACAGTTAATGTCTCAATCGAACGATTCAATGCCTGCAATGCCTGAGTTGCATCACTACAGATCGCTAAATCAGATCTAATATTGCGGGTAAGCTGGCGGCTATCAATATCAATACGAATTAACCTACCTTTTATCTCAACACCGCCCTCGTAGAAATAATCGTAATCGGTCTCACCAAACTCAGTCCCTATCGCCAAAACAACATCCGCTGACTGCAGCGCATCTCGCACCGCAGGGCAAGAACCCGAACCACCGACAGCAAGCGGGTGACTATAAGGCAGCACACCTTTCGCATTAACCGTATTAATGACTGGCGCACCTAATTTTTCAGCGAGTGCCCTAACCTCACTCGCTGCTTTGACTGAACCGCCACCTATAGCAATCAACGGTTTTTTGGCGTTTTTTAACCAGTCAGCACAGGTCATAATTGCCTGTGCAGAAGGTCCTGGTGGGCTTGGCAGCACGAATGGTGTGATATCCAAATGATCTGCAGGTGTTTGAATCACGTCAATCGGAATTTCGATGTGTACTGGTCCAGGACGTTCACTGTTAAAAATAGCAAAAGCGCGTGCAAGCACCATCGGCAATTCGTCAGCTCGCAGCAAAGTATGGCTAAATCGTGAAACACCACTCACCAAACTTTGCTGAGCGGGCATTTCGTGTAGGCGCCCTTCACCAAGACCGAGTTGATGAGTATGATTAACTGAAGAAATGACTAGCATGGGGATTGAGTCAGCCAATGCCTGACCCATTGCCGTCGCAATATTAGTCATACCTGGGCCAGTAATAATAAAGCAAGCGGCAACTTTACCACTAGAACGAGTATAACCATCGGCCATAAACCCCGCTCCCTGTTCATGTCTGGGAGTGACGTGGTTAATTGAAACTGCGTCAAACCCTCGATAAAGCTCAACTGTATGAACCCCAGGAATGCCAAATATGGTTTCGATTCCATAGTTTTGTAAAATTTTAACTAATACTTCACCACAAGTTGCCATCATGCTTCCCTTTGCTTAAAGATCATTAATTTAACTATCACCAACCGGGTTATTGACCGTCATGACTTGGCACATGTCGTGACTTGGCGGTAAAACTTGCGCTTAAAAAACGTTGAAGACGATTACAACCTTCCGCCAAAATATTCTCTGGCTGAACCAGAGAGAGTCGAACATGCCCTGAAGTAGCCTCACCAAAAGCACTGCCCGGTAATACTGACAATTTTTCAGTATCGAGTAGTTTTTGTGCGAACTCTTTATCGTCTTTATAGACCTGACTAATATCGACCATAATAAACATACCTGACTCTGGTTTAAGGTATGTCACTCCCTTCATTTGAGCCAGTCTTGCACAAACTAAATCTCTGCGCTTTTGATATTGGGCGCACATTTCACGCACATAATACTCGTCATTATTGAGCGCAAAAGCGGCGGCATCCTGAATAAATTGCGGACATCCGAATATAGACATTGCTGCAAAACGACCCAAATGCTGCGTCAACTCAGCCGGTGCTACAGCCCAACCAACCCGCCAACCACTCATCGCGTGTGACTTTGACAAACCATCAATAACAACCACGTTATCAAGTCGTTGAGCGGCGGTACGTAAAGAAATATGTGCTTTCTCATAGGTAAACATCGAATAGACTTCGTCACACACCAGCCAAATACCTCTGTCGAAACAATAACTCGCTAGCGCTTGTAATGTATCAAGTGGAATAATCGCACCCGAAGGATTACCTGGAGTATTAATAAATACAACCCGCGTATCGTCGGTAATTTTCGATTTAAAATCGTCTAGCTGTGGTTCAAAATTGTGTTCAGGAGACGCTAAAACGACAGAAACTTTCAGATCTAATGCCGCTAATATCGGGGTATAACCAACATAGAGTGGGTCCACAATCAGGATTTCATCGCCAGCATTTAACAGACAACTCATTACACTATAAATGGCAGAGGTTACACCCGGATATATAGAGACTTCGCTTTCACTACAGCCCTGAGGTGATATGCGGGACTCATAATCAGCAACAGCACGTCTCAAGTTAAGTTCACCTAAAGCAGGTGAGTAGTGGGTACGCCCAACGCGCATGTGGCTTATGGCATTATCAATAATTGGTTCAGGCGTACGAAAATCAGGGTCGCCAATTGAAAGTAAAACGACATCTTCGCCAGCTTGCTTCATGTTAATCGCTTGATCATGAACTTGCCAAGCATCCCCTCCACCTAAATTAAGTCGGTCACTTAGATGACTAAACTGATTAAACGCGGATTGTTTTAAGTTGCTCATACTAGCCACTCCATTGTCGACTCGTTGTTTAATATCCGTTTAGTTAGACTCAACTAATCTGACCTAAACGACTAGGGGGTTCTTCCTGAACATCGTCACACCTAAAAATTCATACGTGAGTAATATGCTACCGCGATGGATGGCAGCGGTGTGGTTAATTCACAAACGATTAACGTACCATTAATGCCGTACATAAAAAAGCGAAGGCTTGCTTCGCTTTTTTAAAACATTGATTTTAAATTTCCCCTAGGTTCAAAAAATTATAATCCTGATTCAGCGAGCATAAATTCGACCACTGATCGAATCTGTGGTTCGGAATAGGTCGAACCGCCATTAGCGGGCATTGCGCCTATACCGTTAATAGCCGAGGTCACAATGGCATCAATACCGCCACCCATACGATCCTGCCAGGCTAATTTATCACCGACCTTAGGCGAACCGGCAACGCCCGAAGCATGACAAGCCATGCAGGCATTAGCATAGAGCTGCTTTGGTGTTTGTTCAACAGAGACACTAACAGAGGCCACAGTCACGCTACCCATAATATCATCGATCGTTACCACCGGCTTCAAACGCAGGGCAATATCTTCAACCGTACCAACGCCAACCTCAACAGCATTGTCTCCTTGCCGAGGAAAAACAACTTCACCTAATATTAAGGCGGTAAACAGTAGCGCACCAAAAACAATTAGGTTGCGCGGCGAAAAAGTTTCGTTTTGTGCAGAACTCACAAATAATCTCCACATGATATAAGAGGGCTTAAAAAGTTTTAAGATTATCCTTGAAAACGTGAATTTTCGCAAAAGGATATTCATTGTTATTTCGTCTATTTATTTTTAACCAAGTAAGGGTTGTTAGCCGATCAAATCCAAAAACTTTATTTTTCCCAGATAAAGCTCGGCCGCCATCCGTGATACTCAATCGAAAATTGAACAGGGGGCTAACGTTTTAAAGACATCAATGCTTATTAAAACTAGGCAATGAAGTCGGCTGAAGCATTTTTTATGTAGAGCTCCTGCAATTTTTATAGCCCAAACTAATATTTTATGCTGTCACAAAATTAAGATCAGCATAAATTAATAAAATAACAACTAGATTGCCACCACACCTCTAACTATGTTAAAACTTAAGGGCTAACACCTCAAAATTATTTCATAAAAAAAATAAAATATTTCAGCTCTATTCAGACTTGATGACTGATTTAAATAAATTTGATTGGCCTTAATGACATAATTCGATTTTATATAAAAAAGTGGGTACAAAGCCTGCCAACAGAGGAGTTTTTAATATGCATCCTGTTATGAAAACTATCTTCCAACGATTAGGACTCGGCTTCGCTACCCTAATTGTTGTTTCGATGATCATCTTTAGTTCGATCGAGTTTTTACCCGGTGACTTTGGCGAGGCCGTACTGGGGCAGGCAGCATTACCTGAAACTGTTGCGGCATTCCGAGCAGAGCTAGGATTAGACCTACCCCTTCACGAACGCTATTTAGATTGGCTCGGTGGCATTATGACAGGGGATATGGGCAACTCTTTTTCAGGTCGAGGCGCGTCAACAGGTGGGGATCGATCTCGTGCAGTGGCGGAACTGATTGGCCCCAGACTAGAAAATACATTGTTCCTAGCTTCGATGGCAGCCATCATCGCCGTACCACTGGCACTTTTTCTGGGCATTACTACGGCGCTCTACCGAAACTCTATTTATGACCGTATGGTAAACGGAATCACATTAACCACTATTTCTTTTCCAGAATTTTTTGTTGCGTACATCCTGATACTGGTTTTCGCCTCTCTTTTTAAAGTGTTTCCATCACTGGCCAATATTTCTCAAGATGCCACCTTTTTAGAACAAGTCTATTTATCAGCCCTACCTGCGATAACTCTCACTCTAGTTATTGTTGCTCATATGATGCGAATGACTAGAGCAGCTATCATTAATTTAATGGCAAGCCCTTATATTGAAATGGCTGATCTAAAAGGCATATCAAAATCTCAAATCATCATTAAACATGCCTTACCAAATGCCTGGGCACCAATTGTCAACGTCATAGCTTTCAACCTAGCTTATCTGGTGGTTGGCGTCGTTGTAGTCGAAGTTGTTTTTGTTTATCCCGGCGTAGGCCAGCTGATGGTTGATGCAGTCACCTCACGTGACGTTCCTGTAGTTCAAGGTTGTGCAATCATATTTGCCGCCACTTATATACTGTTGAATTTGTTTGCCGACATTATATCAATCGCCACCAACCCACGTTTACTTCACCCACGATAAGGAGCTGGATAATGAGTAACACAGATCAAGGTTATTCGGCGGCTAACGAAGTCAGTCAAATCAAATCTCGAAGGACACTGTCAGAGAATATCTGGCGTGGCTTAAAGACAGCCCCTCCAACGGCAATATTTGGACTAACTGTTATTACTTTTTATTTAACTATTGGTATTTTCGCACCTATTTTTGCACCTTATGGCGAAGCTGAAATTTTTGACATGGCTTATGCCCCTTGGGGGGGAGACTTTTTGTTTGGTACTGACCAGTTGGGTAGGGATATTCTTTCGCGCTTAATTTATGGCGCTCGAAATACGATTGGTATTGCTGTTGCAACCACCTTCCTAGCCTTCGTCATTGGTTGCTCTTTGGGCATAGCGGCCGCGATCAGTCAAAATTGGCTGGATCATTTGCTCAGTCGCTCGGTCGATGTATTAATGGCTATACCAAGCTTAATATTTGCGCTGATGCTGCTATCTATGTTTGGAGCAACAGCAATCAATCTAATTTTTATTATTGCAGTACTGGATTCAACCCGGGTTTTTCGTATTACTCGTGCTGTCGCACTCAATGTGGTGGTAATGGATTATGTTGAAGCGGCAAAACTACGTGGAGAAGGGTTAGGCTGGATCATGCGTAAAGAAATTTTACCCAACATTATGCCCCCTCTAGTGGCTGAATTTGGTTTGAGATTCTGCTTTGTATTTTTAACCATTGCGGCACTGTCATTTCTGGGTGTTGGCATTCAACCACCGACCGCAGACTGGGGATCAATGGTGCGAGAGACAGCGGGTTTAATTCAGTTTGCAGAATACGATATTACTGCCGCACTAACACCCATGTTGCCTGCCGCAGCCATCGCGTTGCTTACCGTGGCCGTCAACTTTGTTGTTGACTGGTTCCTGCATAAAACTAGTGGCCTAAAGGACTGAGGTATATAGATCATGAGCACTCAAAATAAAGGTGAAAAAGGCGACGTCTTGCTTGAAATGAGAGGCATTGTTATCGATGGTTATAGCGATGATAAATGGCATCCCATCATTAAAGGCGCAGATCTAGTGCTCAGACGTGGTGAAGTTATGGGGCTCATTGGAGAGTCGGGTGCAGGTAAATCAACACTCGGGCTCGCATCAATGGGCTTTGCTAGACCCGGTTGCGAAATACACGGCGGTACAATTAACTTTGACGGGATAGACTTAATTGCGGCAACAGAAGAAGAGCGCAGAGAACTGCGTGGGTCACGCATTGCCTATGTAGCACAATCGGCGGCGGCATCCTTTAATCCTGCCCATCGACTTATTGATCAAACTATTGAGGCTTGCCTGAGCCATGGCATTAGCTCTGAGGAAGAGGCAAGATCTGATGCAAAGCAACTATTTGCTGATCTTCAGTTACCCCAACCCAGTACCATTGGCGATCGTTATCCTCATCAGGTATCGGGTGGTCAACTACAACGTGTAATGACCGCAATGGCGATGTCATCTCGGCCAGATCTAATTATCTTTGACGAACCAACCACCGCATTGGATGTTACAACTCAAGTTGAAGTATTGGCTTCAATGCGTTTAATTGTAGAAAAATATAACACTGCCGCAATTTATATTACGCATGACCTTGCTGTAGTTGCACAAATGGCCGACATTATTAAAGTATTGCGCTATGGCGAAACTGTTGAGAATGCAGACACTCGCACCATGCTGTCTAACCCTGAAAAGGAATATACAAAATCTCTCTGGTCAGTTCGATCAATTGAGAAAGAAGAAGTCATATCAAAAGATATCGTACTCAAAGTCAATCACGTCGACGCAGCCTATGGTGGTGGCATTAAAGTGCTTAATAATGTCTCAATCGATATTTCGCGCGGTCAGACTATTGCCATCGTTGGTGAATCAGGCTCGGGGAAATCGACAACCGCGCGGGTCATGACAGGCCTATTGCCGCCATCAAAAGGTAATGTCCTGTTTAATGGAAAACCTTTACCACCAAAACTAAAAGATCGCAGTATTGAGCAGCTCAAAAAAATTCAAATGATTTATCAGTCAGCTGATACTGCGATGAATCCGCGTCACACAGTCCGTGACGTCATTGGACGGCCCCTTGAGTTTTATCTAGGATTAAAGGGCAAGGCACTCGATGATCGTTTAATCGAGTTACTCAAACTAATTGAACTTGATGAAAGCTTTATTGACCGCTTACCGGCTGAAATGTCAGGCGGACAGAAACAACGCGTTTGTATTGCTCGCGCTCTGGCAGCAGAACCTGAGGTCATCATTTGTGACGAGGTTACTTCAGCGCTTGATCAAATCGTGCAAAAAGGTATTTTGAGCTTGTTACTTCGATTACAAAAAGAACTGGGCATTACCTATGTTTTTATTACCCACGACATTGCCACCGTTAAAGCTATTTCTGATCAAATCGTAGTAATGTACCAAGGTAAAGTGGTTGAACAGGGCATGAAAAGTGAAGTCTTATCGCCACCATTCTTAGATTATACTAAACTACTGTTATCGTCTGTTCCCGAAATGGACCCAGACTGGTTAACGGGCCTACTAGAGCAAAGAGCCGAAGCAGAACAGGCTGGTTAACGCTCACTGTCTATTTGCGACAAATTTTAAGCAAAAAAAACCCCCCGATCTTGCGATCGGAGGGTTAAAAAAGTCAAAACCTGAGGAGGAGGAAAAGGGTTTTAACTTGTAGCCTGCAGAGATCAACCATTAGATCTTCTCTCTGACAATCAACTCCGCTTGGAGCTGATTTAAATCTTTTTGCTTGCTGTTCAAGCAGAGTTAAATAATAGTGATTTAACTGTTACAATAACAGTTACACTTTTCATTAAATTCAACCAATACAGTTACTCGAAAACCATGGCAGTTTTACCTTCAACATCTAACTCTTTCAAGTACGACCAAGTTTCGCGACATATTAGCGGATTGATCGAAAAAGGGGAATTAAAACCAGGCGATAAAGCACCTTCTCTGCGCATATTGAGCAAGCAGCTCGGCGTGAGTATCTCTACTGTATCTCAAGCTTATCTTAGCCTTGAAGACCAAGGGGTACTCAATGCTAAGCCTCAGTCTGGTTTTTTCATCAATACTACGGTTAACCCAAATAACAGCATCGAGAAAAAAAACAGCCCTGCGGGCAAGCCGCGTAAAGTTAAATTTGGTGAGCTGTTTGAAGAGATTTTTATAAGTGCTAACAATCCACGTATTGTTCCTTTTGGCACATCTAAACCCTCAATGGAATTCATGCCCGTTAAATCACTCACTCGAGCGACGCGCAGCATTATCAGCCGCTACCCAGAAAAGTGCATGGATTACTGCTTTCCACCAGGTGATCGAAAACTACGCGAGCAAATTGCACTTCAATATGCCAATACCAATACGAGCGTATCGGCTGATGATATTATTGTTACCTCAGGTGCTACCGAAGCACTCTCATTAAGTATCCAGGCCATTGCCAAACGAGGGGATATTATTGCGGTTGAAACACCCACTTACTTTTCAGTACTGCGCTTAATTGAAAAAATGGGCTTACTGGCCCTCGAGATTCAAACCGATCCAAAAACTGGCATGGAGCTAGACGCACTAGAAGAAGCTTTCGAAACAATGGATATTCAAGCCGTACTCGCCTCCCCCAACATCAGCAATCCCCTTGGCTGTTTAATGCCTGAAGAAAAAAAACGCGAGCTTGTTAATCTTCTGGCTGAGCGCGATGTACCACTCATAGAAGACGATGTTTATCGCGATGTCTATTTTGGTGAACGATCACCTCGGTCCTCAAAATCCTATGATTTCAATGACATGGTTCTCAGCTGTTCGTCTTTTTCAAAAACACTGGCTCCCGGCTATCGCATTGGTTGGATATTACCTGGACGCTATAAAACTAAAGTAATAGAGCTTAAACAAGCAACGTTTTCTGCAACCTCATCGATCAATCAATTCGCTATGGCCGAGTTTCTCAGTAGCGGTCAATATGACAGACACCTTGTTCGCTTACGTCAGTCGATGCGAGAACAAGTTGAAAAAGGCCGATTTTTAGTATCGACTCACTTTCCTGAGGGCACTTTTATATCAATGCCTCAGGGTGGCAATGTACTCTGGGTAGAGATGCCGCGGGGCTGTAATTGTATCGAAATTTTCAACCGGGCTTTGCAGAAAAACATTGGCGTAACACCTGGAATACTATTTTCGTCGACCCGAAAATTTAAGAACCATTTACGCATTAACTGCGGTTTCCCATGGAACGAAATAAACGTACAAGCCATTGAAACACTTGGAAAAATTGTTTCTGACGTATTGGAGGAACAGCGATCATAACTAATTTAAATACAGAACCCGTTATGACCACTGAGATCAAAGACAACGCCCAACAAGCACTGAATATCCTGAAGTCAAAATATGGCTATGATCAATTCCGATTTCAACAGCAGGATATTGTGCAGACACTGGTCAATGGAGAAGACGCTCTGGTTTTAATGCCTACCGGTGGTGGTAAATCGCTTTGCTATCAGATTCCATCGCTCATTCGAGACGGTGTTGGCATTGTTATTTCACCCTTAATTGCGTTAATGCAGGATCAAGTCAATGCACTTAATGCACTGGGTATTCGAGCCGCTTTTTTGAACTCTACACTCGACTATCATGAGCGCATCGAAGTTGAACAGCAACTGGTCAATAACCACCTCGACTTGCTTTACATTTCGCCTGAGCGACTCAATACGTCGAGCTTTTTAGCGCTGCTTAAGCGTTCAACTATTGCTCTCTTCGCTATAGATGAAGCCCATTGCGTATCACAATGGGGACATGATTTTCGAAGTGACTATATGCAATTGCAACAGCTGCATGAGAGATTCCCCAAGGTGCCACGAATTGCACTCACAGCCACAGCCGACCAACGCACCCGTAACGAAATTGTTCAGCAACTTGGCTTGCAATCAGCCCGTGTATTTCTCCATAGCTTTGATCGCCCTAATATTTTTTATCGAATTAGCGAAGGTGACAGTAATCGCGATAGGCTGTGGCAATTTATTCAGGCCAATCATCTGTTAGACGCAGGCATTGTGTACTGTCTGTCACGAAAACGAGTCGATGCCATTGCCGAATGGTTAAGCAAAAAAGGTTGTGTTGCGCTGCCATACCATGCCGGCATGAGTGCTCAACAACGCGCCATCAACCAGCATCGTTTTCTGGTTGAAGAAGCGGTTGTCATTGTTGCAACCATTGCCTTTGGTATGGGTATTGATAAGCCCGATGTGCGTTACGTTGCCCACTTGTGTTTGCCTAAAACAATTGAAGCTTACTATCAAGAAACCGGCCGTGCAGGTCGTGACGGACAGCCGGCAAACGCATGGCTAGCCTACGGCATGCAAGATGTCATGAGCATGCGCCAAATGGGCCAGCAAAGTGATGCCAACGAAAATCATAAACTTAACTTACACCAAAAACTAGAATCGATGTTGGGCCTATGCGAGCAAGTCACCTGCCGTAGACAGACACTACTCGCCTACTTTGATGAAACGCGTGATGAGCCTTGCGGTCATTGCGATACCTGTATCAATCCACCGCCAACTTGGGATGCCACCGAAGCCGCCCGCATGGCGCTATCGTGCGTCTACCGAACAGGGCAGCGATTTGGTGTGAGCTATTTAGTGGATGTCTTAATCGGCAAGCCTCACGACAGGATAGAACGCAATGGTCACGATAAAATCAGTACCTGGAATATAGGCAATGCATTGTCCGCTGTAGAATGGCGCAGCCTGTATCGTCAATTGTTAGTTTACTCTTATGTCGAGAGTGATCCCGACTTACACGGTGGTTTGAAACTAACCCAGTTGGCTAAACCATTGCTCAGTGGTAATGAAACATTAATGCTGCGCAAGGTAGAGCAACGCGGTAAAAAATCGAGCTTAAAGGTCGCCAGAATTGCCCCTGAAGTTGAAGATCAGCCGCTATTCGATGCGTTACGAGCCTTAAGAAAATCGATTGCTGATGAAGACTCTATTCCCCCGTACGTTATTTTTCATGACAAGACATTAGTCGAGATGGTCTCAATTCAACCGTCCAGTTTATCTGAAATGGCCAGCATTAGTGGCGTTGGAGAAAAAAAGCTAGATAAGTACGGCGCCGAGTTTTTAGGGGTTATTCGAGATCATCAGGCCAAACTATAGCAAGCCATTCATTTCGCTCTATTATGATTTATAGGCTGGGCAACTCGAACTGTATTTAAAACGCGGGCCGTATTAACAACGACCCTGCGTTTCAATCCAATTTAGAATATTGCCTACAATGACAACGCTGCCAGAAACAATCAGACTGCCAACCGGTACAATCACTCCGTAAGTGACTAGACAAGCAGCTAGCATCTCACTAGAGCCATGGCATGACACCCCGATTCCCACTTGAGTGGTACTCAGGTTCAACTTTTTACTTAAAACATAGCAATCAGCACGGTGGTCATCATCTACAGACTGTTGTGCAACAAACACGCAAGATGCTAATAGTGTTGTGAGCATTACTAGGCATAGTTTCTTTTTCAGGTTCATTTCACCAACGCAATAATTGATCAAAATCTATCTTTTATTCTCGCAACAACTCAACTGCCTCACTGAGTTCAAACCAATCGTCCTCACTTTTCTGGAAATCAATACTGACTGCCTTTTGTTCTGACAACACTTGGCTTAACTGCACTTTTTGCGCTTCTTGATAAATTGATGAATCCGCTAGTTTTAGTTCTAAAGCTTTTTTTCGGAGCGACAACTTTTCCATCATAGCTTCGAGTTTTTTAATTTGATTAAACGTGCCCTGATGTAGTTTTCGAAAATCAGCCTCCTGCTTTTTTTGCTGCTTGCGTGAAGCCGTTCCTTCAACAACTGCAACAGTTCCTGCATCAATTGCCATGCGTGATTTTCGAGTCGCTAGCCAACGCGGATAATCGTCAACACCATCGTCAAAAATATCAACCTTACCGTCATCTACCAACCACAGGTCATCACAAACACTGCGCAATAAATGTCGATCATGAGAGACGAGGATGACGCTGCCTTCAAAACCCTGCAACGCTTGATTCAATGCAAGGCGCATTTCGAGATCCAGATGATTGGTTGGCTCGTCGAGCAGAATTAGGTTTGGACGCTGCCAAATTAATAAAGCCAGTACGAGTCGAGCTTTCTCGCCGCCAGAAAACGACGCCACGGTTTGCAGTACCTTGTCACCTTTAAAATTATAGCCACCTAGATAAGTTCGAATATCGCGCTCAGTCAAATTAGGGTCGATACGTTGTAGAGTGAGCAATGGGTTGGCGCTTTCATCGAGCTGCTCTACTTGATGCTGAGCAAAATAACCCACCTTCAAGTCTTTTGAACGATCCATTTTTC
>Ga0307997_10001237_pt1 | contig 11981 bp, 12 predicted proteins | sample Davwhametageno36_FD_203165 | JGI IMG/M metagenome (GOLD analysis project Ga0307997, IMG submission 203165) | Marine microbial communities from Davis Island wharf, Antarctic Ocean - #36 | ecosystem: Environmental > Aquatic > Marine > Unclassified | place: Antarctic Ocean: Davis Island wharf...
CCAGTTATAGTATTTACCAAAATCTGCTGAATTTGAGGTGGCGTCACTGATCGCATAAACGGACACTAAAAGCAAAATCACCAGCGCTAAAATAGATAGCGAATTACGAATCGCAGAATAAGTCATTGTGATGGGGCTATATCCCATTCAAACCAATCACTTTCAAGTTCCCAGTCATTGTCCCATAAGGAACTCGATTTGAGCGGCAAAGGCAGTTCATCGACATCGATACCCGTTCGCATTCGAACGTAAGCCAGCCCAGACTGATTGATGTTACCAACATCAAACATCGGGTAAGCATAAACCACCTTGAGGTAACTTACCGCTTGCTGCCGACTATTAAAGTAAAACCGTTGATTGGCGTTAACATCAAATATGGCATAAGAGCTAAGCATCGGTAGATAGTGCAGTTGGTATTGTTGTTTGAGCGACAACAACTTTTTATCGAACCAGTATTGACTGTATTCGAGCACTTCCACTTCAAACATTAAGGGCACAGCAAAGCCCTGATCAATTGCCCTATTAATGTACTTGGGAAGCTCAATTTCTATCGTAGAGTCGAGTAGCAGAAGGCCATCTTGCATGGTAAAACTGGCGCTTTTTACATTAAAAGTAGGCTCACCTTGTGCAATTGACCCAGCACTAATCAGTAGCCCAAGTAATATTGCTTGGGCGTTTCGACACCAATTTGAGGGGTATCTGAAAAACATCCGCTTTTTAATCAGTCTTCATAATAGTTTTGTGTATCTTTGCATAATAGAATCCGTCCATACATTGCTGACCAGGTAATATCTGACGCCCAAAGGGACGTTTGTGACCCCATTGTACTGAATTCAAACGATTTACAGTGCAATTTTTATGATTATCAATAAACCACGCGATCTGCTCCTCATTTTCATCTTTAAAAATCGAACAAGTGCTATAAATCATAACACCCCCTGGCTTCAGTAACGGCCACAAAGCCAACAAAATTGCTCTCTGTTGCAAAACTAAGTTGGGGATATCATCTTCACGACGTAGCAGCTTAATATCAGGGTGGCGGCGTATTACGCCACTAGCAGAACAAGGAACATCGGCTAGAATACGATCAAACAGGACACCATCATGCCAATCATCTGGCTGGGTTGCATCACCGCATTTTAAATGTGCCTGCTGACCAATACGATGTAAATTTTGTTCGATGAGCACTAATCGAGATTCATCTTTATCAATCGCAATTAAAGTCACAGCCTTACACGTTTGCAATATGTGTGCAGATTTTCCACCCGGTGCTGCGCAGGCATCTAAAACTTGCATCCCCGGTTTACAATCAAGTAATTCAGCTGCCAATTGAGCAGCCGCATCCTGGACACTAACCAGACCCAATTCAAAACCCTCAATTTTGGAAACAGGGCACGGTTTTTCCAACACAATCGCTGATTCAATTAGCGGATGGACATCTGCAGCAATATCTTGTTCTCGCATCCTCTCAATTTGCTGCTCCCGCGACCTCTGGTTTAAATCAACACGCAGTGTCATCGGCGCTCTTTGATTACCTGCATGTAAAATCTTAGCACTATGTTCAGGCCAATCAGCCGCTATCTTATGGCTTATCCAGTCAGGGTAAGAAATTTCAATCGCGAGTGCTTCAATAGACACTTCATCACGAATCAGCTGACGTAATAGACCGTTGACTAATCCTTTAGCCCAGCTTTTTTTCTGATGCAAAGTTAGTTTAACTGATTCATTTACCGCAGCATGATCATCCACCCGCATCATCAGTAACTGGTAGATGCCTATCAATAAAATAATTTCCAGATCAAGGTCCTTTGATTTAAATGCCTTGCGTAACCTCGGCTTAAGTAAATGCTGTAACAAGTAATAGTATCGACAGACCCCGTTGGCAAGTTCACGGCATAACGCAATGTCGCGAACCTCTAAATCAGGTGATTTAGCTAGTATATTGGCTAATGCATCATCTAGAGATCGGCCTTTACCAATCACCAGTAATAATGAATGAAGTGCTAATTGCCTGGGATTATAGGTACGGTTGATTGCCGTTTGACTATTCACAATAACTGCCTCCCGATAAGGTTTCGACCGTTAAATGCCTCAGCAGAGGTGCAACGTTTTTTTCCCTCAAACTGTAACGCTTGAATACACAGTACACCGTCACCACAACTAACATAAACGCCTTCATGGTTGTGTTCCAACACTTGTCCCGACTCACCAACCCTAGGCGTAGTATCAAAACTGGCTTGCCAAACTTTCACCAGCTTTCCGTCTAAATGGAAATAACTCACGGGCCAAGGTATAAAGGCTTTTATTTCTCGTGCAATTTGCTCTGCACTCTTGTTCCAATCTATCTTCGCCTCTGCTTTAGTCAGCTTACGGGCATAGTTAGCCAACGATTCATTTTGTGGTTCAGGCTGAATTTTACCTGACTCTATTTCGGGTAGGGTAGCAATAAGTAGATCAGCGCCTAATTGTTTCAATTGTTCGTTTAAGTCAAAAGAGGTCCAACTAGTTGAAATGGATAAAGCTTTTTTTGAAATCATCCCACCCGTATCAAGCCCGCTATCCATCTGCATAATCGTTACTCCAGTCGAGGCATCATCCGCCAAAATAGCACGCTGTATAGGTGCCGCGCCGCGCCAACGTGGTAGTACTGAGCCATGGATATTAATACAACCCAACCGCGGAACATTTAATATCGAGGCTGGCAAAATTAAACCATAAGCAGCGACTATCATTAAATCTGCCTGTAATTCAACGAACTGTTCTAAATCCGCCTCTGCTTGAAAAGAAGTCGGTTGGTATACCGGTAGGTCGTTGAATAATGCGCATTGCTTTAAGTCACTTTGCTGAAGTTTTCGACCCCGACCTGCAGGCCTGTCTGGTTGCGTATAAACCGCAATCACTTCATGTTCAGACTTCACCAGCAATTCTAAAGCAGGTACTGCAAAATCAGGAGTACCGGCATAAATTATTTTCATCATAAGATTTCTTATTGTGACTTAACTTTGCCAAATGACTTAGTTTAGCCGTTGGCTCACAAGCCTAATGGATGATTAAAATTGTTTCTGTTGTTTTAATAATTTTGATCGAATGCGGTTGCGCTTTAAGGGTGACAAGTAGTCTACGAACAACCGACCCAACAGGTGATCCATTTCATGCTGTATGCAAACAGCTTCCAAACCCTCAGCTTCTATTTCAAAAAATACACCTTTAACATCCTGCGCACGCACCCGAACATGACCCGCTCTCGTGACCGCTTCGTAATAGCCGGGCACAGAGAGGCAGCCCTCATCCATGCGACCTTCGTCCGTCGCTTCTAAAATCTCAGGGTTAATGAAACATCTGGGAGCATCTTTCTTGTCTGATATATCGATCACTAGTAATCGAACGTGTCGATCAACTTGAGAAGCTGCCAAACCGATACCGGGTGCCTCATACATCGTTTCAAACATATCACTTACGAACTGTTTCAGTTCATCATCAAACAATGTGACCGACTTCGCAACTATACGAAGTTTTGGGTCAGGAAAATGCAAAATATTGAGTAATGCCATGTTTTTTCAAACCTCAAGAAGGTTTACAAGTTATTGTTACACATAAACTATTATATAAGAATCTCAGCTATTAAAAAGCGGTGATCAGTTAGTTTTTAACTACGATTAATTAAATCAGCACCCAATTTCAAGAGGTTATATGTCTATTCGCAACAAAACACCGCTAGCAAATGGATTTATCCTGCTTTGCGGTGTTTTGCTATTAAACGCTTGTGCGGGAAAAGCCACACCTTTTTATATTACAAAAACACAAAATAAAGTGACTAACGTTACTTCAGTAAAAGCCAGCATCACTGCATTAAAACTGCCTAATACCATAACCTATGAGTCAGAATACCCTGAAAAATATATTGTAAAAAAAGGCGACACCTTGTGGGACATATCCTCTCGATTTCTACGCGACCCTTGGTATTGGCCAGAAATTTGGTTTAAAAACCCTCAAATCACAAATCCACATTTAATTTATCCAGGTGACGTTCTAAACATTATCTATATAGAAGGACAAAAACGCGTACAAATTCAACAACGCGGAGAAGAAGGCAGAATTCTCTCCTCAGGATTAGGCATGCAAATTATTAAACTGTCACCCCGAATTCGTTCAAAGCCCATTGACGCCAGCATACCTTCTATACCTATTGTATCGATTAGACACTTGTTATCCCGACCAATTGTGATTGCCGAAACGGTATTAGACAATTCAGCTTATGTTATTTCGAGTATGAATAATAATTTAGCTAATAGCACTGGCGATACGCTCTATGTGAGAAAACTTGACACCTTGTCAGGCAATCATCGTTATCAATTATTCAGACCCAACAAACCACTAAAAGATCCAACTACTAAAGAACTCCTTGGCTATGAGGCACTGTATGTTGGTGAAACAAAATTATTGCGTCATGGCGATCCAGCAACGCTTTTAGTCACTAGCTCAGTACGCGAAGTTTTAAGATATGATCGTGTTATTCCTTTGGGTATAGTTGACTTTTCAAGAGACTTTTTCCCTAAACCACCCGTTCAGCAAGTTCGAGGAGAAATAATATCGTTAGTTGATGCGATATCTCAGCTAGCTCGTTACCAAACGGTGTCGCTCAATCTTGGCCGACGTGATGGCGTCGAAACAGGCAACTTGCTTCGCATAAAACATGTGGGTTCGGTAATTCAAGATCTTGAAGAGAAAGACCCTGACTTTCTCGTCAAACTGCCCGATGAAGCAGTGGGTATCGTTATGGTCGTGAGAACATTTGAAAAAATGAGTTATGGTCTAGTAATGGAAGCTGATCGTCCCATTAGCCTAAAGGATTATGTAGAATCTCCTTAAAGCGTGTGCTTTAAAAAGCACATTAAGATTTGAATAAAACCTACTACTAATTTAATACTACATCAAATCAACACGACATGAGTGTCACGTTTATGCAAAAGGATCAGTTTGCGAACTTTCTCCGTCTATTTCACGTTTTTGGTATTGGTCGAGTATCACTGCTTGACTTACGTAAAAAATTTGGTGGCGATTTCAATCAAGTATTCAACGTCAATAGCCGCGATCTAAAAGCGGCGGGACTAGATGCCAACCAAATAGACCAAATAAAGTCTCCTAATGAGGCTCAAGTAGAGGCAGAGATTGCTTGGGCAGACCAACCAGACAATCACATTATTTGTTTCGACGATGAGGCCTATCCAGCCTTGCTGAAACAAACTACAAACTACCCCGCCCTGCTCTACTGCAGTGGCGATATCGATTTACTCACTAATCCTCAAATTGCAATCGTCGGAAGCCGCAACTGTACCCCAGGTGGTGCAAAAACAGCACATGACTTTGCCGCTTATTTATCCAGCGCAGGCATTACAATTACGAGTGGCATGGCCATCGGCATCGACACACACGCCCATGTTGGGGCCTTGACCGGCATCGGTAAAACGATAGCAGTCACAGGCACTGGACTAGACAAAATCTATCCCGCCAAAAATCGTCAGTTGGCTTACGACATTCATTTAAATGGCCTATTGGTGACAGAATTCCCTCTAGGCACCAGTCCGCGTAGCGACAACTTTCCTCGCAGAAACCGAATTATCAGTGGGCTCAGTATCGCCACTTTAGTCGTTGAAGCGGCTCGTCGAAGTGGTTCACTCATTACCGCGCATCAGGCCGTTGAACAAGGCAGAGAAGTCTTTGCTATTCCCGGATCAATCCATAATCCACAAGTCAGGGGCTGCCATCAGTTAATTAGAGAAGGCGCCCGATTAGCCGACAAGGCGGCTGATATTATCGACGACCTGTCAAGCTTGCTTGGTTATATCGCCAACCAGCCAGTCACTCAGCAATCATCTCCTGACAACCCTAAAGACAGCGTTAAACTTGATGAAGGCTACAGTAAATTACTTGAACAAATCGGTTATGACCCAATATCAAAAGAGTGTTTAGTAGGACGCAGTGGGTTGACCATCGACAAGGTTTCATCCATGCTACTGCAATTAGAGCTCGATGAGCTTATTCAGTCGATGCCTGGCGGCCACTACGTCAGAACATAATGTTAATTTAATTGAAAGTTCTAATTTTGAGAAATTCATGAAAGAAGGTGTCATAGACGTTCTGATGTATATCTTTTCCTGTTATGCAGATCAAGATGACGATCTACCCGAAGATCGTGATGGAATCGATGACGATCTGCGCGCTGCCGGTTTTGATTCGCTTGAAATTGATAAGGCTTTTGACTGGCTTGACGGCCTAGCACAGGATGATGATATACCTTCGATTGACCAGTCATCACAAGCTACTCGCATATTTGCACCACAAGAATCAGCGCGTTTAGCACAGAATGCTCAAGGATTTTTAATCTTCTTGGAGCAGTCTGGCGTGTTAACACCTATGCTGCGCGAATTAGTTATTAATCGCGTCATGGCGCTTGAGTCAGATACAGAAGTTGACATCGAAGAGCTCAAATGGGTTGTGATGATGGTGTTATTTAATAGTTCAGAAGAACACGACGAAGATACCTTAATGCACTATGAAGATATAGTTTTTGCAGACCAACCAGCCATTTTTCATTAATGCGCCAGGAAAGTTTAACCCTGTTAATCGTAGTTTTATAAGTAGTTACCTTTATGGCCAAACATTTAGTCATTGTTGAGTCCCCGGCTAAAGCCAAAACAATCGAAAAATACCTAGGTAAGGATTTTAAGGTTCTTGCTTCCTATGGTCATGTCCGCGATTTAATCCCTAAAGAGGGCGCAGTCGAAACGGATAACAACTTTAAAATGAATTACAGTGTTGTCGAAAGGAACGAAAAGCACATCAATAATATCAAAAAAGAGTTACGCGTTGCGGAGACGCTCTATCTGGCGACGGATCCAGACCGTGAGGGGGAAGCTATTTCCTGGCATCTCCACGAGTTGCTAAAAGAAAAGAATTTGATGAAGAACAAGGTTGCTTATCGAGTTGCCTTTAACGAAATCACCAAGCAGGCGGTCACTGATGCTGTAGCCAATCCAAGAGAAATTGGTATGGACATGGTGAATGCGCAACAAGCAAGGCGAGCTTTAGACTATTTGGTTGGCTTTAATCTTTCTCCTTTATTATGGCGCAAAATTCGGCGCGGTCTTTCTGCGGGAAGAGTCCAAAGCCCTGCACTCAGAATGATCGTTGAGCGTGAATTAGAAATCGAAGCCTTCGACCCAAAAGAATATTGGAGCATCGAATCGGATAACGAATTCAAAAGCAGCGCCTTTGGATCGAAACTAAACATTCTATCTGGTGAAAAAGTAAAGCAATTTACTATTACCAACGAAGCTGACGCACAAACCGCACACCAAGTGTTAACTCAAGCTGCAAATGGTCAGTTAATTGTAAAAAAAGTAGAGAAGAAACAACGCAAACGTAACCCGTCACCCCCCTTTACGACCTCGACTTTACAGCAAGAAGCATCGCGTAAACTGGGCTTTGGTGCACAGAAGACTATGCGAACAGCCCAGAAACTCTATGAAGGAATTGATATCGGTGCCGGTCAGGTTGGCCTTATAACTTATATGAGAACCGACTCAGTCAACTTATCGAATGACACTATCACTGATATCCGAACGCTTATTAGCAAACGCTATGGCGCCAAAAACCTACCTGACATTCCACCCGTTTATAAGACCAAAGCAAAGAATGCACAAGAAGCACACGAAGCGATACGCCCTAGTAGCGCCATGAACGAACCAGAAATGGTCAAACAATATTTGGGAACTGATGAGTACCGATTATACAGCCTAATTTGGAAGCGAACTATCTCTTGCCAAATGATTCACGCCACAATTGATACTGTCTCAGTTGACCTTTCTTGCGGTACTAACAACGTGTTTCGTTCGAGCGGTTCTACAATTCGTGATCCTGGATTCATGCAGGTTTATACTGAAGGACTCGATGACAATAAAAAAGATGATACAAAAGAAAAGATACTTCCACCGTTGGAAGTGGGTGACAAAATTACGCTAAAAGAAATTCGTCTTGAGCAACACTTTACTGAGCCACCACCTCGTTTTAGTGAAGCAACTCTAGTTAAAACTTTAGAAGAATATGGCATCGGGCGACCCTCAACCTACGCCTCTATCATCACCACGTTGCAAGATAGAGAGTATGCCGAAATAGAGAACAAACGATTCCACCCAACTGATATTGGTCGCGTTGTTGCACAGTTTTTAACTCAACATTTCACTCAATATGTTGACTATGATTTCACTGCACAACTGGAAGACACGCTAGACGAGATTTCCCGTGGTGAAGCGGATTGGCTTCCGTTAATGGAAAAGTTTTGGGCCACGTTTAAGGCACTAGTCGATGATAAAATGGAAACCGTTAGTCGAGACGAAGCAATTCAGTCACGACAACTCGGCATTTGTGAAAAATCAGGCAAACCTATATCAGTACGAATGGGACGTTATGGGCCTTTTGTACAAATAGGCACGCGTGAAGATGAAGACAAACCTAAGTTTGCAGGTCTTCAGCCTGGACAAAAGATGGATAAAGTAACGCTTGAAGAAGCGTTAAAACTATTCAAACTACCAAGAGCGCTTGGATTATCACCAGAAGGTGAAGAAATATCTGCCAATGTTGGACGATTTGGACCCTATATAAAATATGATGCCAAATACGTATCGCTCAATGTAAAAGAGGGCGATGATCCCTTCACTGTCACTCTAGAACGGGCACTTCAGCTGGTTGCCGATAAAAAAGAATTCGATGCTACTCGAGAAATAAAATTGTTCGAGGGCACAGATGTAAAGATATTACGGGGTCGATACGGTCCTTATATCACTGATGGTATTAAAAATGCCCGAATACCTAAAGATATTGAAGACCCCGAAACGCTGACACTAGAAACCTGTCAAGATCTGATTGATAAAGCGCCTTTTCCAAAATCAAAGAAAAAGAAAGCGGCCACAAAGAAAAAAGTCTCTGTTAAAAAGAAGGCAGTTCCCAAGAAAGCGGCTCCGAAAAAGAAAGTAGTGAAGAAAAAAGCGGCGACTAAAAAGAAGGTAGCACCCAAGAAGAAAACCATAGCTAAAACAGCGGTCACAAAAAAAGCTGCCGCTAAAAAGAAAGTAGCTGCTAAAAAAACCTCACCTTAGCCGACCACAATGTCACCGTGGGCTATCAATCGGCTGAGCCATCAAATTGAGCTTGGCGCAGTTATTGCCTATCCCGGTGACACTATCTGGGGCTTTGGTTGTCATCCACTTCTCAAAGTAAGTGTTGATCGCATTTTACAAATTAAACAGCGCTCAGCAAGCAAAGGTTTAATTCTGCTATCGTCCGAGCTGGAATTTTGTCTCCCCTACATCAGTAGCAATTTATCAAAAAACGATGTTACTCGTTTAAAAAAAACAACCACACAACCAACAACTTGGCTTATCCCTGCCAGCCATAACTGCCCGAGCTGGCTTCGCGGTGGCTTTTCAACCATAGCCATCAGAATCACTTCGCACCCATTTATTAAAGCCCTTTGTACAGAGCTAGAATCTCCTATTGTATCAACCAGCGCTAACCTAAGCGGTAAAACGACTATTCGTAATTCAATACAAGCGCGTCGATTATTTTCGAAAAAACTAGATTATATTATCAATGGCTACCAACCCGGCACTGGTCGACCCAGTGAGATTCAATCACTAAAATCTGGTGACATTATTAGGCCTTAACATCATGACACCGAATACAGATCAAATAAGACAATACCTACAGACGCTTCAAATCAGCATTACTGACGCCATTACCTTAGCTGATGGCAAATCCAAATTTCAGATAGATAACTGGACGCGTGAGTCTGGCCAGGGAGGTGGTAAAACCATGGTATTGACAGGTGGTGATGTTTTTGAACAAGCAGGGGTCAATTTCTCTGAAGTAACTGGTGATAGTCTACCGGCATCAGCCACCGCACACCGACCCGAATTAGCGGGACGTAATTTCCATGCAATGGGTCTTTCATTAGTTGTCCATCCAAACAATCCACATGTACCAACTTCCCATGCAAATGTACGGTTTTTTATCGCAGAGAAAGCAGGTGAGCCGGCTATCTGGTGGGTAGGTGGTGGCTTCGATCTAACTCCATACTATGCTTACACTGAAGATTGCGTGCATTGGCATCAAGTAGCTAAGCAGGCATGCGCAGACTTTAGTTTAGCCACAGATTCAGATATTTATAGCAAATATAAACAATGGTGCGATGATTATTTTTATCTCAAACATCGCAACGAAGCTCGAGGTATTGGTGGCCTATTTTTTGATGACCTCAACCAATTTGGTTTCGAACAGTCGTTTGCTTTTATGCAAAGTGTAGGTGATCATTTTCTCGATGCTTATTTACCCATTGTTGAGAAACGAAAAGATACGGCCTTCAGTGATCAACAAAAACAATTTCAACTATATCGCCGTGGTCGTTATGTCGAGTTTAATTTAGTTTACGACCGAGGTACTTTGTTCGGATTACAATCCGGTGGCCGAACCGAATCAATCTTAATGTCATTACCTCCTGTTGTTAACTGGCAGTATAATTATCAGGCAGAACCAGGCAGTGACGAAGCATTACTCACTGACTACTATCTAAAACCACGCGACTGGATTAATCTTTTAAGATGAACAGCCTTGAATTTCCTCTCATTGAAGTGGCACGTGCAACTTCAACAACATCTAAATGCGACCTTTGTACTAATTCGACCTGCTGCACCTACATCACCCAGCAAATCGACACGCCTCGCTCAAAATACGATTTTGAAATTCTTCTCTGGCAGGTATCACATAAAAATATCGCCATTTATAAAGATTCAGACGACTGGTTTCTAATGATCAACTCGACTTGCTCCCATCTTGAAATGGATGGACGATGTGGCATATATAATGATCGTCCAACTATTTGTCGAACCCACGATAATGACTTTTGCGAATACGATGCACCCGCTGAAGATGGCTTCGAGCTCTACTTTCAAACTTACAATGAGCTTCTAGAACATTGCGAATCTCGCTTCAAAAAATGGACAACAGGTAATCCTGCGCCAAAATAATCGTTGAACTGTCAATTAGTGACCTAAAGCTATTGTTGTTTTTTCAGAAACTTTATTCGTTCGGCTTAAAAAGCTAACACTTTTTAGAGGCACGTCAAATTATTGTTGTTTCTTATAACAATTTTTATCATACGCTAATAAATTAATTGAAAAATAAGTCACGGTTAGCCCTAGAAAGAAAGGAGCTAGAGTTGGCACCTTGCTATCTAGGACAATTTTAACCACATCATTACTATAAAAAAACGAATAAGATTACAATTTAGCGTTAAGAATCGACATGTACCTTACCCTTCATACCGGCATCAAAATGACCGGGGATAAGACAGCCAAAAGTGAATTCCCCTGCCTCTGAAAACTGCCAAATAACTACACCCTTTTTACCGGGTGCGACATGTGCCATGTAAGGCTCTAAGTGCTCCATACCAGGGTGCTTCTTCATCATTTTGGCATGCATAACCAACGACTCTGAAGTGCCTAGTACAAACTCGTGCATCATTTTACCCGTATTTTCATGAACAAACTTAACCACATCGCCTTTTTTGACGTTAACTAGACTCGGACTAAAGCGCATCTGATCGTTCATTACGATTTCAATCGTTTTAGTAACGTGCATTTTAGGTGTATAACGGCCAAACTTAGTCTCTGTTGGATCAAATACCCTAAGTTCATCATCATGCCCAGCACCGGCATAAAGCACTATTGGTGAAAAGGCTAAAGCAATAGCCACTAGTGAAGCAGCTAACGTATTTTCTATTTTTTTCATCTTTTGTTTTCCTTTGTGATTAATTAATACATTATTTTAAAGCTAAGTGTTTCAATAAATCAACTTCTTGGGTAACAATACCTTCGAAAAATCATACCATATAGAGTTGGTATAGTTATTTAACTTCTAGTCTGCAA
>Ga0307997_10001239_pt1 | contig 11975 bp, 9 predicted proteins | sample Davwhametageno36_FD_203165 | JGI IMG/M metagenome (GOLD analysis project Ga0307997, IMG submission 203165) | Marine microbial communities from Davis Island wharf, Antarctic Ocean - #36 | ecosystem: Environmental > Aquatic > Marine > Unclassified | place: Antarctic Ocean: Davis Island wharf...
CAGCGGGGCATCCGTGCTTGCATCGTCGTAGCAAACTGATGCGCTGTCTTGGACGGGTGCCTCGAGAATAAAGCGCAGGGTTTGCGGTTCTTTTACCGTGGGCTGTACCCGAATGCGGCGGCGCGTTGCAGCTTCAGACATCCTCGACCTCGGTGCTTTGCATGGCGCGAAGGGCTTTGAATGTGTAGATTCCTGTGCTGTGCCCGTCACTGAAAGCCAGCCCAAGAGCATAATTTCCAAGGCTCCATATCCGCGTCGGTTTGATCGATTGCGGCACGCTGGTGGGATCAAGGATTGCCGCACCGCTCATCTCATCGCGACAAGCTGCACAGCGACAATTCAGCCGAAGATCGCGCGATCCGATCAATTGTTCATGGCCGTCTTGCCAGCGGATTGCCAGCCCGAGATCATCATGATCAAGCGCTATGACCACGTCAGCAGCACCACCGTAACTAAAGGGGGCCGCGTCAGCAGGTTTCCCCGCGCCCTCGGACACATGCCAATCGAAGGGCAACGCAAGGCCGCCTTTCGCGGAACCGCCACCAACAAGCGCCTCTGCAATCTTGACGTAGGCCTGCGCTGCGGGGCTGTCCGGATGGGCGTTAACCATTGGTGTGCCCGCATCGCCTGTGTCCACAATTGCCGGTTCGATTGGAACTGCACCGAGGAAAGGCACACCTATTTCGCGAGCAATCGCCTCACCACCCCCCTTGCTGAAAATATGCGTAACTTCACCGCAGGACCCGCAGGCAAAGCCGCTCATGTTCTCGACGATGCCGAGGATCGGGACGTTCACCTGTTGCATCATGCGCAGACCGCGCCGCGCGATTTTCAGACTGACATCCTGCGGTGTGCTGACCACGACCGCACCGGTTAGCGGAAAAGCCTGCGCAAGCGTGAGTTGGATATCGCCGGTTCCCGGGGGCAGGTCCAAAAGCAACACGTCCAGCTCTCCCCACTCGACTTGACCGACAAACATTTGCAGGTATTTGGTCACCATCGGGCCGCGCAAAATGGCGGGGCTGTCATCATCCGACAGCATCGCCATCGATATCACCTTGATGCCAAACGCCTGCGCCGGGATCACTTTTTTGTCTGGTGACATGGCCGGTGGCTGATTACCCTTGATGCCCAACATGCCCGGAATGGACGGCCCGTAGATATCAGCATCAACAACGCCGACGCGTAGTCCCATCCGGGCCATGGCGACAGCCATATTGGCTGTTGCGGTTGATTTCCCAACGCCACCTTTACCACTACTGATCGCAATCATCTTGCGCCCGCTTTGTGCAGCTTGTGTATGCGGATCTTGCTGGTTCATTGCTCTAGACCTTTACTCATTTCGTTCGATGGAATTGGTGGGCGTGGCAACGCACCGCCACTGCTGAAATTCACACAAAGCTTGCCTAAGTCGATGGGCATGAGTTCTGCCGCGATACAGGCACAATAGCCCCTACCGTCCGATGATGTGTAATGGGTACAGGATTCGCACGTGCCAAACGCCTGCGCGCCTTTCAGCCCCGCGAGGGTTTCGGACAGGCGCGACAGCGTCGCCAAGAATGCCGCACGTTCTTTCGGACTAATGACGTCTATCAGAGACATTAAATCTGCCAGCGGGTCCGCGTTAAGGGCTTGCTGCCCCCGCTCGGTGATCTCAAGCCGAACGCTCCTGCCATCATGATCAGAACGAAACCGCGCAAGAAGCCCTTTCTCCTCGAGGGTTTTGATCGTCTGGGAAGCCGTTCCCCGCGTGGTAACCTGAAAACTAGCGAACGCGGATGGTGTGCGTGACACGCGGTTGGCGCGCGCAAAAAACCGCAGGCAAGTCCATTGCGCCGCAGTCAGGGGGGACGCCAAATCCTCACCCCGCGAAGAGCGCCCTATATGGATGAGGAGTTCGGCGATTTCGTCAGAGCCGCTTGATGTGTATGTCATGGTGTTTTGATAGCGAAATCGAACTACTTATGCAATGCAAGGTCATTTTTTCTTTTGATAGGCTCTGGCCCTAGTTCCCAGACATGAGAAATTCGGTAGTCTTTTGCGGCACCAGACCGCGACAGGTCCACTCCTGTCGTGAGCAAAGATGGCTTCGAGCTGGATTTCCAGCTTCTTACCCCATGTCAGAGAAGCTACTAATCGGGGAACTTGGCTGTCGGTCGCCTCAAAACAACCTTTGGGCCGGAACTCTCGAACAAGGCATTTTGGTTTCACGGAACCGGACGTTAGCTGCGGCATAGAAATTCGGGAACTTTGGGCTCTGTGCCGCCATTCGCTTGCGCAGAAAAACTTGGCAGTGCGGCCACTACGAATCTGACATAAGAATTTGGGCTATAATACCTCGTCAGCGCTGTGTTGATGTTTGGGCTGGAGGGTCGGATGGAGGACAAATCATGTCTAGAGTCCAACTTCCCGCCGTTACACCGAAACGCAGAGCCTGGAACAAAGGTCGCCTCGTCGGGCAAAAGCGCCCGCTACTTCCCAAACAGGTCTGGGCCATCCGCGCCCGCCTCGAACTCGCGGGAAACCTTCGCGATTTGGCTTTGTTCAACGTCGCAATCGACAGCAAATTACGCGGTTGCGACTTGGTCGCGCTCAAGGCCGATGACCTTATCAGAGATGGCAGGGTGCGCGAACGCGTGTCGGTCGTTCAAAGCAAAACGAACAAACCTGTGCAGTTCGAACTGGCTGAAAACACGCGAGAAACTGTGTCCAGTTGGATCAAATCTCCGGAAATGATCGGATGCCAATTCTTGTTTCAGAGCCGTTTCCATGATCGCCCGCACATATCAACACGTCAGTATGGGCGTTTGGTTCGGGACTGGGTTGTTTCCATCGGGTTAGAACCCAGTGGTTATGGCACCCATTCCATGCGCCGAACAAAGGTGGCGGAAATCTACCGCAAGACAGGCAACCTGCGTGCCGTCCAGCTTTTGCTTGGGCACACAAAGGTCGATAGCACCGTCAGATATCTGGGGGTCGAGCTCGAAGACGCGCTGAGCATTTCCGAGTGGATCGACATCTAAGAATCTTGACGAACGGCAGGAGCCGTTCGTCATTTCGAAGCGGTCACAGCCGCTTGGTAACTCCTACGGCAGTGCTGAGCCCAATTTGACCGATGCTGCGCACGTTACGAATGGCAGCTATTTTTGGCTGAGCTGATGGTCGAGGTCTTGAACAAAGTCGTCGATGCGCTTTGACCTCATGGCTATCTCGACTCGTGTAGCTTTACTGCACTTGTCTGACCGTAAGTCTTGAGGGCAAAGCCTGCTAAAACTGCAAAGATTTTGCCGAGGTTTTTAGCATATCTAAGCGATTGATTTTTAGTGGGTGGGGAAGAACAGCACGAAAGAGTATCCGTTTTTGCACTTGCCGTATGTTCGACCTTGACGATCTTACTTAAATCTTTCACAGAATTAGCAGATGGTTTCCAGTCGCTGAACATGCGGCTGGAATGAAAAGGGAATACGGTGAGGAGGAGCGAACACGCGCCGAATCCGTAACTGCCCCCGCAACTGTAAGCGGCGAGTGACCCCGATGAACACCACTGAGCCTATCCGGCTTGGGAAGGTTCGGGCGAACTGTGACCCGCAAGTCAGTAGACCTGCCATCAGCGGCACTTCGGTGTCGTCAATGCAACTCGACCCAGACGGGGCGTCTGGTTAGGAGAACATGATGGTGACACGAAAATTCCCGTGCTTGAAGACATGGAACCTATCCGCCCTGCATTTTCGCGGAGGGCGATATGGATACGAACCACAATCACAGAATTACAGTTTGCACGTCATGCAAACACAAAGGCACCGAGTGTCGGCCTGGCTTTGAGTTAATCGAAAAACTTCGAGTGGCGATCCGTGCTGCGGGCGATACAATTCCCGACGACTTCGAGGTGTCGGGCGTGGCTTGCATGGCAGGGTGTGATCGCCCTTGCACGGTTGCCTATCACGGTAGCCGCAAAGCCACGTATCTATTTGGCGACATCGATCCCGCTGTGGATGTTGATGATCTTGTCACCTTTGCCAAGCAGTATGCCTATTTGCATGATGGCTGGTGCAGTTCGGTGGATCGGCCTGGTAAGTTGCGCCAATCAACACTTGCACGAGTGCCTTCTGCGATGATCGCAATGGAAACCAGTGATGTTCGCGCATCATGAGGGCGGCTGCCCTTGATGTGCAAAATGTAAGTTGGACACCCGCCAAATCTGCCCGACCTGTGTTGCATCCAACAACCTTCAGCGTTGCAGCGGGTCGGGTATTGGGTGTTGTCGGTCCGAACGGGGCAGGTAAATCTACCCTGTTGCGACTGCTGTATCGCTTCCAAAAGCCCCAAACAGGCATTGTGATTGTCGGCGGGGAAGACCTCTGGTCGATGACGGCCCGTGATAGCGCAAAACGCATTGCCGCAGTTCTTCAGGAACAGGAATCTGCCTTTGGGCTAACTGTGCGCGAGATTGTCCGCCTTGGCCGCACCCCGCATCTGTCGGGCTTTGCCACGTCAGGGGCGGGCAGTGAACAGGTTGTCGATGGCGTCCTCGAAAAACTCAGCCTGCATCCTTTGGCAGATCGTGATTTTGGCACCTTGTCAGGTGGCGAGAGACAACGTGTCATGGTGGCCCGTGCATTGGCGCAAGAACCGCAAGTGCTGATTATGGACGAGCCTACCAACCACCTCGATGTGCGCCACCAGCTTGAGGTCGTGTCCCTGATCCGCAGTCTTGGCCTGACGATTGTCGTGTCGCTGCACGATCTGAACATGGCCGTGGGCGTTTGTGATGATGTGCTGGTCCTCAAGGACGGGTATCCTCAGGGGTTTGGCCCACCCGAAACGCTGCTGACAGACGCCCTCGTGTCGAACACTTTTCGCGTTAATGCCCGGCGCGAACATCTAGCCCCCAGTGGGGCATCCCATTTTTCCTTCACCCTTCCAAATTGAAAAGGACCCATCCAATGAAACTTACACTTACCACACTGGCGGCCCTGTCTATTACAAGCATCGCTATGGCCCAAACAACTGTGCAAAGCTGTGACCGCACTGTGACGTTTGACGCCCCACCACAAGCCGCAATTTCCAACGACGTGAACCTGACTGAGATGATGCTGGTGCTGGGCCTTGCCGACAACATGGTAGGCTACACGGGCATTTCAGGCTGGAAAACACTGGACGAAGAGATGACGATGGGTGTTGAAGAACTCCCTGAATTGTCATCGCAATATCCGACAAAAGAAGTGCTGATTGGGGCAGATGCCGACTTCTTCTTTGCAGGTTGGAATTACGGTATGCGGGTTGGCGGCGAAGTCACACCTGAGACGTTGGCCCCCTTTGGAATTCAAGTCTATGAACTCACCGAAAGCTGCATCCATATTGGTGAAAAGGGTGCTGCATCCATGGATGATATGTATAACGATCTGCGCAATCTTGGTGCGATCTTTGACGTGACGGACCGTGCAGAAGGGCTTATCGAAAGCTACCGCGCAGAACTGGCAGCCTTCCTTGCAGATCAGCCCGCACTGGAAACCGCTCCACGGGTGTTTGTCTATGACAGTGGCGAAGACGTGCCGTTTACCGCTGGCCGCTACGCCATGCCCAACGCGCTGATCGAGGCAGCAGGTGGCACCAACATCATGAACGACTTTGACAAAAGCTGGGCCACAGTCGGCTGGGAAGCCGTGGTTGAACGTAACCCCGACGTGATCGTAATCGTGAACTACGGCGAAGTCACCGCTGAGCAGAAGATCGAGTTCATGATGTCCAACCCCGCCTTTGCTGACATTGCCGCAGTCCGCAATGATCGCTTTGTGGTTCTGGAATATGTCGAAGCAACACCAGGACCACGCAACATCGAGGCGGTCAAAACACTCGCCGCAGCCTTTCGGGCCGAGTAACTCAACGTGAGACAGCAATCGACGCCCGCGCAGGCCAAGACGCCTTATGGTCTTTGGGTCACTGTCGTCCTTGGTGTGATCGCCCTTGTGGGGTCCATGTCGATTGCAATCAGCGTCGGGGCCGTTGCAGTCCCCCTTGATACAGTTTGGGGCATTTTGCTGAACAAGATTGCCCCAGGCACAGTGATACAAGACTGGTCGATGGGCCGCGAAGCCATCGTCTGGGATATCCGCCTCCCACGCACCATCCTTGCGTGTTTCGTGGGCGCAGGTTTGGCGATGGTCGGTGCCAGTCTTCAGGCGGTGACACGCAATCCATTGGCCGACCCGCACCTGCTTGGCATCTCGGCGGGCGGTGCCTTCGGGGCTATCCTTGCACTCCTTCACACAGGATTGTTCATTGGTCTTTTGACGGTTCCGCTTTTGGCTTTCCTCGGCTCACTGGCGGCAACGCTTCTGGTCCTTGCCGTGTCACAATTTGCATCCGCCACCAGCGCGGACAGGCTGGTGCTGGCAGGCGTGGCCGTTTCGTTCATCGTGATGTCGGCAGCAAATGTATTGATCTTTCTTGGCGATTCAAGGGCCGCGCACACCGTGGTGTTCTGGATGCTGGGTGGTCTTGGCTTGGCTCAATGGGACCAACTCATTTATCCTGCAGTGATCCTTCTTGGATGCGGCGCTTATCTTTGGATGAAATCGGGAACTCTTAATGCCATGACCGTCGGTGATGAAACTGCGACCACGTTGGGTATTCCTGTTGCCCGCTTCAGGCTGACCATCTTTGTTATCGGTGCTTTGATCACCGGTGTCATGGTCGCGTTTTCTGGCATCATTGGCTTTGTCGGTCTGATGATCCCGCATATTGTTCGCCTTATCGTAGGTGGGGACTATCGCCGCCTGCTTCCGATATCTGCGCTGTGCGGTGCCGTGTTTCTTGTCTGGGCTGACATCATCGCACGGACCATCATGGCCCCAGATGACATGCCCATCGGCATTGTCACTGGGTTGATCGGCGGAGTGTTCTTCGTTTGGCTCTTAAGGCGGAGAATAGGTTGAAAGATTAAGCTTCCTGACAAACCGCGAAAACGATTGCAGACATTCGTTTTTTGAGAGCTCAAGTCGGCTTCGTCCGCGACCCGATTGTTGGACCCGTGCGCAGCGAAAGAGTGGTTTGGGAATACCCAATTTTGACCTCTTCAATGGCCCCTCTGATGAAATTCGCTGCGCTGCAAAATATGAGTCGCTGCACATGCGAGGAAATGCTGCGTCAGCGAAGTTAGAAAATCCAATGTCCGGAATGTCCGCATAGCAGTCGTTGGCGCTTAGCCTAAGCAATGTCTGCTTCCTCAGTTGGTGCTGGCAAACAAAACTACCCCCCAATGAATTTACAAGACTAACACTAAAGGCCCGTGGTCCAAGGCGCGGGGCCCTGGGATAGAGGGGGGCCGGTCCGTGGACCTGCGGCTCAACTGTAGGGATTAGCCGCAGTAACCCCTGCTGCTGCTCCATGCTCCACGGTCCTTGGCCTGTGGTACCGCTGGGTGTACCAGGACTAGGCACTTGCGTCGTGCTTGCAGGCTGCTAACATGTTGTTATTGCAATGATTGTACTCGGATCAAGGTCCTTGGTAAGGCATCGAACCCCTCTCCTGGGCACCACTTTAACCAAGAACCGTGGACCAAGTACCTGATTTGCAAGGAACACGGACCGTGGTCCACGGTTTCAGCTGCAAGACACTGCGGCTTACGGCCCAAAGCCGACCTTCACCACCACTCTATGGTGCTGAGATGCAGCCCGCCATTTCAGCCATTCGTGCAGAGCGCAGCATTTATGGGCTGAAACGTCGATCCGCGGACAACAGTGTGCTTTCGCTGCGGTTGCGCGAATGGCGGTTTCAGGGCTTGTAATACTCATACGATTGTTACGGCCAGCCGGCGTACTGTTAACCTAATCTGAAAGGGCTCAATCCATTTTCAAGTGTATGGCCAAATTACTCGAACGCCTAAATAAGATTTTCGATGCAGGCGCACTGCATTTAGCTTAGGCGGGCACCAAGCGACAATTTTGGCAAAGGTGGAGCAGTATGGTAAATGGCAAAAAGACAGCAATCGTAACAGGTGGACTTTCAGGGATGGGACTTGCGATTGCGCGCAGGCTTGCGAAAGACGGAATTACTGTTGTTGTTGGCGCACGTAGTGCTGGAGACGAGGCATATGTCAGAAAAATCCTTGGTCCAGACCAAAGCAATATTTATGCTGCAAATCTTGATGTTCGCTCAGGCGAAAGTGTCAATACGTTTGTGGCCGGTGTTGCTGAAACCCATGGAAGCGTCGATATTCTAGTTAACGCGGCGGGTGTTTATGAAGAGGCCGCTGTCATAGATCATCCTGACACGATCTGGGATGATCACATTGATACCAACCTCAGCGGATCATTCCGCACGATCCGCGCTGTGATGCCACATATGAAGCGCGGCGGCTGGGGACGGATCGTCAATATTGCTTCGGTTGCAGCGCATAACGGGATGGCAAATAATGTCGCCTATTGCACGTCTAAGGCGGGCCTTTTGGGCTTAGGGCGATGTGTCAGCCTAGAGGGTGCTGCACTCGGGATTACCTGCGTGTCGATCAGCCCGACTTGGGTGGAGACCGAAATGCTGCGACGGTTCATCGACGCCGATATCACATCGACAGGTCAAAGCCTTGAAGATGTACGCGCCGAATACGCTAAATCCAACCCACAAAACCAACTTGTACAACCTTCCGAGGTTGCCGAATTGGCAGCGTTTCTAGTGAGCGATGCAGCACGTGCTTTGACGATGGAGGACTATCAGATCAACGCGGGATCACTTTGGTAATCCAGTTTGCGACGCGATAATAAGGCTGTCTCGTCACTGATTGAACTGTACGTGTTATCGAACACTCGCGCCCAAGCCGCGCGGGCGGATGTGTTGGAAAACGACGCATCTGCCCGCAAAGTATCAGGGAACGTCGCGATGACATTCGCGATGCCTGCATCTAGATCGACGGTTGCCAACCAGTCCTTGGGCACCAACGTGGTATAGCCCTGCGGCGAGATGCGCACGTCAGCCATCAGATTGTAGATCGCAGCGTTGGGTGCGGTCACAGGGCCAAGCAAAAACGCGGCAGCGGCGGTCACATCCGTCATTGGAAACTCTAGCCCTTCGGGCATGTAACCTGCCCGCAAAGACGCCTTGAGTATGATTTCATAAATATCGCGCGGGTTTGGTGCGTTCAGGTCGTAAAGCGAGGGCAAACGTACAATGGCGGCGGAAATACCCGAGGATTGGATTGCGACTTCTGCCGCTATCTTGGCCGCACCATAGCCGGTGATTTCATCCCACAAAACTGCGGGCGTCTCGGGCCACGGACCGCCCCTGTCAGGGAAAACGGCACTGGATGAGGTAAAGCGTAGGTCAGCGTTGGCATCGTTACAAAAGGTCAATACCGTTTCCATCCCGCGGGCCGACCAGTCCAGCATTTCCGTACGCCCAATGGCAAGATTTACCATCGCAGCGCAATGCACAACCTGTGTGACAGAGGCCGCCAGTGCTTTGAGGGGGGCATCGTTAAGCCCAAAACCGGGCGCATCCAGGGTGCCGGGGACCATTACATACCTGTCGCAGGCTATATCATGTGCCAAGGCCACTTCGTCCAATCGATCACGCGCACCACGGTTTTTATCGCGGACAAGACAGTAGATGACATCCCCCGCTGGAAGATCACGGGCGGCTTGGGCAAGAACATGCCCCCCTAAAAAACCTGTGGCTCCAGTCAGCAGAATACCCGGGCGGTTAAAGTTATCAGTCGGTGCAGGTGCATCCGCTTCTTGGGTCATCAACTGGTCCAGCCGGTGCAAGGGCACATTCATCGCCAGCTCAAAGTCGATGGGGCGGTCATAGGTTTTTTCCAATTCCAACATCAGGGTGACACACATCAAAGAGTCGCCGCCCTGATCATGGAAGCTAAGCGCTGGATCAATCTGTGACGGCGCGCATCCCATTGCGATCGAGGCTGCGGCAATAACCGCATCTTCCGCGATATCTGATACGTCGGCATCATCCTTGATAGGTGGCAAGGCCCGCATATCCGCCTTGCCTGACACAGGATGCAAAGGCAGTGCGTCCATCTGGACAAGGAACGAGGGCACGCAATAGGCGGGCAGTACGCCACGCAATTCAGTGGCCAGTTCTGGCGGCATGCGGTTGGTGCCAGCCTTCAGTCCCCATTTATCGGCATTGGCCTTTGCGTCGGCCGTATCTGCTGCGAAATAAAAGATCAGGCTTTGTCCGCGCGCGCCAACCTCGGCCACCCAAGGGGCTGCACTGGAAAACTCCAGCTTGTCGCGCATGGTGTCTGTCAGTTCACGTGTTTGGATGGAAAACCCACGCAACTTGAGCATATGGGCAATGCGTCCCTCGATATGCAGCGCACCGGTGTCATCCACCCAAGCCTGATCACCGGTGTCATAAAGGCGCGCCTTGCGCCCCTCGATTGATAACTCACGAAACCGCAGGCGGGTTTCTTCTGGTCGGTTGATATAACCGCGCCCCAACATTCTTGACCCCTCAAAATGTAGCTGACCAGAGGTGCCTGTTGAACAAGGCTTGTCAGCCTCATCTAGAATGATCGCGCGCAAATGCTCCATTGGAATGCCAACAGATGCCGGTACATCGCCTACCGGTTCTGTAAGATGCGACATGCAAACATCATGGGTTTCGCAGATGCTATAAAGGTTCCACAACGCGGCGTTCGGCAATTTGTCTAGCGATGTGGTGATCAGGTCATCGCCCACAACTTCACCGTTCAGAACAACGCGGCTAAGCGGCAGCGCTGCGGCCTTGTCACAATCCAGCGCAGTCAGGAATGTGTTGTAGAATGACGGCGTGAACAACATCTCGTCGACGTCATGCGCAATCAGAAAATCGGCCAGTTCGCGCGGACTGAAAAGCGTTCTGGCATCAGGGAACCACAGCTGAGCCCCTTTGCGCAGCGGGCGGAACATTTCCCAGATTGCAAAGACATAGATGCCAACGCGCATGCCAGGACCATAAGGTGTAAATGCGTCGCGCCACTCATAGGACAGGTATGCTGCGTCTTGGGCCACGGGAATACACTTGGGCCGTCCGGTCGTGCCGGATGTCGCCACAAGATAAATCGGCTCATCAATTGAAACACTGGCTGCCTTCAGCTGTCCTATCGGAGCTGCTTTCTCATTCAACAGGGCTATTGCGTCAACTGTAGTGCTATCGCCCGGCAAGTGACCTGCGGCGGCGTCTTCACAGGCGACAATCAGGCTGACCTGCAATTCGGAAATAATATTATGCAGCACCATTTGCGGCATAGCCGGATCGAGATGCACAAAAGGCCGCCCACGTATCACGCAAGCCACAGCGCTCGCAGCCATTGCGATTCCGGGCGAGCCGAAAATGCCCACGATCTGCGGCGTATCCAAGTGACGACCAAGGCTCTGTGTAAATTGACCAAGCCTACCATATGTGACTTCGCGGCTTTGATCCGACATCGCAGGCGCATTAGAGAAATCTGCGATAGCACGGACAAGATCGGCCGCTACAGTCTGAGATGAGATCATCGCTTCAGGTCCTTTTTGGGGGAAGAGTTAGCAGCAATAATCCATAATGACATCACCTCTTTTAATCCATTAAAACGCGCCCTTGCTTAACGGTGCAAATAACCAAATCGCAGCATAGTGATTGGTTAAATCAAAGAGATTCGAACCTACCTCAGGGCTAGGCCAATGCAATAAAGCTGACACTCGCGTCACTGCAGAAAGTCGACACTTTGGGCTCTCTTTAGGGACTTTCGCTGCTCCCACATAGGATCTTTATGTTGAAGGTCCGCTTCTTCCTGAGCCGAAATCAGGTTTTGCACCCGCAGCGAAAGTCCGGTTCCCGCCCTTCATATAGAAATGTGCATGGTGCAGCATCTGTTACTATCGCGCTAAGCTTTACCCGCTAATGTTTACTGGTCATAACTCCCTCATCCACTGAGCCTTCAGGCTCAGCTCAAACCAGTCACCGTACTTGCAGCAGCCCACAACAGCCGTGCTCCACTC
>Ga0307997_10001240_pt1 | contig 11970 bp, 22 predicted proteins | sample Davwhametageno36_FD_203165 | JGI IMG/M metagenome (GOLD analysis project Ga0307997, IMG submission 203165) | Marine microbial communities from Davis Island wharf, Antarctic Ocean - #36 | ecosystem: Environmental > Aquatic > Marine > Unclassified | place: Antarctic Ocean: Davis Island wharf...
ATTATTCAAACAGATACGTCAGGTACTTTTGGTAACCCGAATGCTTACACACTTACTACATCTTCATCTGATGGCGGCGAGCAGGCAGTAATTCGTATTGATGTTACTTTGGCTGATTCATACTATGCAGAGATTACTGCACCACAAGATTTTAGTTCATCGCCAACATTGCCAGATCAAGTAATGTGGACTGGAGATACAACTGTAAAAACTGTATCAGATGCTACAACAATGGGTGCTTATGAATCAAACAAAATAGAATTAGGTATGATGGATCGTTATGACCTAACAGCAACTGGTTCAACTTGGTTCCAAACAAGTTCAATAGCTACTATGGGCGGTAACAAAGCATTCCCAGGTGGTAACTATACAGCATTAGTACAGGCTGATTGCATAGCTAAGTAAAACGGAGGGGGTAGCAGCTCGTCTGGTACTATTGATTTGAAAAAGGAAATGTTATGAAATACATTATAGCTGCTATGTTATTAACAATATCTTCTGTAGCCTACTCTCACGAGATGGTTCCGACTTATCCGAAGCTTTCAGTGTCACACATTGATGGGCTACAGAAGACTAGTATGACAATTTTTAATAAACGAGCAGAAGTAGAATATTACGAAATTGGAGTGTTCACCAAGGAGTGGAAACCTATTCCATTTGTGTCTAATTACAAAATTTATAAAATACCGTATTTAAGCACAGTAACAGTTGAGATCTATATAAGAAACGAAGATAAGAAAAGAATAACTTATATTTGCTCAGCATCTAAACTAAGGAAAAAAGAAATTACGAGGACAGCAGTGAAGTCAAGAATCTGTTCGCGTATTAATTAAAGAAGGTTATAAAATGAAAAAGTTGATATTAGTACTTTTACTTTCTGTACCTAGTATATCTTATGCCCAAAGCAGTGGTATTGGTATATCATTACCAGGAATGAGCAGTACATATGGCCAAGACAGTATTCGTGCAGGAGATTTAGATTGTAAAAACGCTATTGGTGGCGCGACTAATTTAGAATTTGGTGTGACAGGAGTCATTGATAATTATCAATCGCCGTTTGGAGGAAATAATTCAGACCCCTTTGGTAATACACAAAAAGATATAGGTGTTTATGCGAGGATTACTATACCACTCGATAAACCAAAAGAAAGAATTAATTGTAATTCGCTATACCAATTAGAGTTGAGAAAGAAACGATTAGAAGTTCTTAAACTACAACAAGAACTAGAAGCTTTAAAACGTTTGAATGCCTCAGGTACAAGCGCAGAGTTTGAAAACTAAGGATAATCACATGGCAAAAAAAGATTTAGGCGAAGGCATAGAAAACTTCGAAGCAGAAATAGAGAATTTAAAGAACACAAAGATGAAAATCTTTGGTATCACTATGACGCCAACAACAATCGGTATGTTGTTTGCCTTGATCAGTACAATCCTCGGTGGGTTATATGGATCATTTAAAGTGTATGATGATTATATGGCTATGAAAGACATTGTACAAAATATAGATGTAGAAGCTATACAAGTAGAAAACGACAAAGTTATTGTTAAACTTAATGATGCTATGTTAAGAATCGACGAAGCTATAGAATATACACGGGATATTAAGTCAGGTTTACGAGATGATATACTTGGAATTGAAAAACAAGTAGATCGTATGGATGATAAAGTTAGAGAACAAGAAGAAGATAATCGTGCAGTAATTCAGAATGCTGAAGAACGTTTTGAAAACAAAAGAGATGCATTGCAAAATGATTATGACACAAAGGCTAACGCTTTAAGAGACTCTAATAATTCGCGCATGACTGATTTAGAAAGCAAGGTTGAGCGAGACAACGAAGCGTTACGATCTTCTTTACAACGTAAAATGGATGAACTAGATGCTGCTCTAAATAAAACATTACAGCGTGCTCTCGACAATCCTTTAGCAAATTAAAGGTAATGAAAGGAACAGAAATATACTGTAAAAGTTGTGGACACAGATGCCACTGCGATGATTCAGACTGTTCTAAGTGTGTTAATGACGTATGTACAAGGTGCAAGTGTAAAGATGATGAGAAAATTAATTAGAATAATTACTTTGCCACTGTTTGTAGCGACTGCTACTAGCGCAAACGTACAGTCGGAAAATAACAAAGTAATAGGACAATGTAATTTAAAAAATACTGGGGACTATAACGCTTCAGCATCTTGTTACTTTGACTGGAAAAATGTCGATGACAGCAAAAAGCTACTAGAATATCGAAGCTTTATAAAAGCTAATCCAAGATATATGGTGCCAGGACAAAGCATGAACCGGTGCTGGGGTAAACCTAGGGATATGCCATTTGAAAAAAGCACCGTATCTGTTGGTATTGATGGAATGAAAGCTGCTATTTGGTACAAAGATAAGTTGCCAGCAGGATGTAAAGAAAACGCTCCTTGGGATAATAGATATGAGTAAGTTAATATGGGCAGCTGGAATTTTGATACTTCTTATATCCATGCAAATAGCAGCGGAAAGAAGTGAAGAGTACTGGAAAAATGTAGGACCTAACGTAGATAGATCTTTAAATCCCGATCATCACGGTGATGATAAATATGATATAATACCCTAAGCGGAGAAGTTAAAATGTGGAGTAATAAAATGGCTCAACTTGCAGAGATTGCGTATCTCGACAGCAAGGAAGCTAAAGCGTACAAAAAGAAATTAGGTTACACAGGACATAAATTTTTCGAAGATGATAATGCTCAGTGCCATGCATTTTGGAATAAAACAGAATATGTATTAGCTTTTAGAGGTACTGAACCTTCAGAGTTATCTGACTTGTTAGCAGATTTAAATGCAATTCCTCGTGGAGCAATGACTCACGGTTTAGTTCATTCAGGATTTAGAAATGAATGTGATAAGCTGTGGAGCATTATATCAAAGCATCAATTAACACACGAAAAGAAAACTTTACATATTACAGGACATTCTTTAGGTGCTGCAATGGCGACTATTTGTGCGTCACGTATGGAAGAATATACTGAAGTAGAATCACTAACAACATTCGGATCTCCAAGAGTTGGTACACGAAAGTTTGTTAAAGCTATTTCTACACCACATAAAAGATTCGTTAATAACAATGATCTAGTAACAAAAGTTCCGTTATTCATAATGGGATATAAGCATCACGGTGATCAGCAATATATTAACTTCTATGGTAATATTAGAAAGCTTACTACTTGGCAGATGATAAAAGATAAATGGCGTGGTTGGAGATCTGGTATTCTCGACGGCGCTGAAGACCACGGAATGCAAAACTATGTTAAGCATACGGAGAAATTAAATGATTGATACACTCAATGCAATGTTCGGAGATACGCTGTGGATTTATACCGCAATAGCCGGATCTATTCTTGGTGCTGCATTTCTAGCATGGTTTCGAAATACAAATATGGCGTTATGGGCTATGGCAAAGTTTGACAGATTCTTAGACCTTTTAATAGATCGTCTAGGATGGGATTGGTTACAAGACGATCCCGAAGCGTGGCGTAAACGTTATCCTAAGGTAACTAAAAAGATCGACGATCTTACGTCAAATATTAATGTACTTGAATTGAGAATTAAATCATTAGAAAATGGAAAGAAGACTAAAATTATACGCCAGAAAGATGGCAAGTAGATGTTTAGTCGTAAGTGTAATGACCACAATTCTAAACGAAAGGAGGAAATCAAATGATAAATTGGATTAAAAATAGATTAAAGGAAAGAACGTCTTTAGATGGAGCTTTATTAATCGGCGGCGGTTTAGCAATGCTTATCGCACCAATCAACCTAGTAGCATATGTAATGATTGCATATGGTGTTTGGACACTTCTTAAGTCAGAAGAATAACCTAGGACCGTTAGCCGTATCGGCTGATAACTAGGTGTAGGTGGGTCGGCCACCTTGGAGTTAGGATTCGCTACCCTTAACTCCTAAAACGCCGACCTCTTTCCTACTTACTTTCCCTGACCTCTATACTTCTTAAAAGAACGTTTCTTTGACTTATTCATTGAAGCCATTTTTACATTCTTATCGCCCTGTGAAGTTTTCTTATTGTTCTTTACTATATTTACAGTAGATGCAAATTTAACTGCCATAATCCTTTCCTCGAGAAATGTTTATTAGAAAAACCATCGGTAAATTCCTAGACCATCAATGAACAGAAAAAACCCGTTTTGAGTAGTCATTGCCCAATCCTTCTGCTTATAAAAGTAATAACTTAATAAGACGTGTCCGGATAAGAACAACAAAAAACCAAAACGGGATATCTCAATGTTAAGAGATAGTAGGGTGCCTGCTGTTAAGAATAGTGCTGTAGCTAACCACTTCATAATCTTTGTACTCATAATATAATTAAAATTAAGTTAATGGCGGTATACATCGTGGGTCCTAAAAGTTGCTGGGAAAACCACTTACATAACTTCTCGCCGTCTCGTCCCATACCATTAACTTAATATAGCCATTATATATTAGTTCTACGGGTTTGTCAACCCTTTTTCTAAATTAAATTGATCTATGCACATATCTTCTAGAGTTTTGGTAAGTACTGCATACTCTGATAGCTCGTCAACTACAGAAGATACAGCATCACCTTCTCTTCTGCCAGAAATATTTCTTACCAACTTAACACCAGTTACTTTCTCCATCATATCTAGAACCTCTAGAACAGTGAAACCTTGGTAACTACCAAGACATTCGTAATCTGTGTTGCGTGGACCATTCTCTACAGCTTGTACTATTGCAGTAGCAAGATCGAGAACATGAACGTAATCCCGAACACAAGTACCATCGCGAGTAGTATAGTCATTGCCAAAGATATTAATTGAGGGAGATTTGTTAAGACTAGCCATAGCAGCAACACGGATAAGATGACTGGGAGGGCCAAGTTGCCTATTAGTACCGTCAGTACCAGATACATTAAAAAACCGAAAAATAGTGTGCCCATCTGCTTTTTCCTTAATAATATCTTCTGCTACTACTTTACTTTTTGCATATGGCGAAGCCATTTCCCAAGCACTAGATGTAGAAGCGAAAATGAAATTTGGTGTTGCAACCTTATCAAGCATGTGTGCAGTACCCATAGCATTAACTCTATAGTATTCTGTTGGTTCTTTTAGACTCTGTGGTACAACACTGCGACCTGCTAGGTGAACTACTGCATCAAAGTGAGCATAAGAATATGGAATATTAGTAATATCAATTTTCTCAAATCGATCTACATATTCTGATATGTCGTTATATTCTCCGTGGATATTAGTATCCCAAGCTTCTACTTCATGCATATTTAATTTTAAGAGTTTGCATACATGACTACCGATGTAGCCTGTTGCACCCGTTACTAGAACTTTTGCCATTGAAATCTCCTGTAATATTAGTTTATATTATAACATATATTTAGCGTAATGTCAACATATAAATAATAGGTAAAATTAATAATAATGATAGGTCTTATGAAATATATTATTTTTCCTGTGATGCTCGTTCTACTATTGGGATGTTCGGCAATAGAACAGATGAATCCAAAAGAACGAATGGTTCCTCTTAAAACAACTTTAACACATAAAGCATATTACTATTACGGCTTAAATGAAGCTCGTGATAGAGAGCTTATTAAACAAATTATGGGAATAGATCCTGTAACCACCGAGTGGTGTGCTGCGTTTGTTAATATGGTTTTATTAGAACAACTTTTACCGACATCAGAATCAGTATCAAACAATTATCTTTTAGCCAGAAGTTTTTTAAAATATGGTGAAGAAGTAACTGAGCCACAGCAAGGTGACATTATAGTTTTACCAAGAGGAAATTCAGAATGGCAAGGACATGTTGGGTTCTATTCAAGCACAAGTATATCTGCTAATGGAACTAAGATGTATAACATCCTAGGTGGCAATCAAAACGATGCAGTAAATTTAAAAGCTTTTCCTGCAAGTTCTGTATTAAGCATTAGAAGAGTAACAGAAAAGTTTATAATAAATGCTAATATCAGACAGTTAATTATAGAAAGTAAACAGTAGCCATCCTTGGCTATTTAACTCCTTAAAACTTAAATATCTTCTGCGCCAGTTTCAACGCCAGTCTTCTCGGCAACACCTTTGATTGTACCGGATACAACATCTAAAGTACCTGAGGTAACTCCAACTACGTCTGAAGCCACACCACCAATAATACCCTTAGTTCCATCAATTACAGAATCTACGGTACTACAACCAGCCAACAAAACTACTGCTACTAATGCGAATAACTTATGCATAGTGACAATCTCCTGTTCTTTCTTGTATTTCCGTCCTGCGTGGTCCTTGCTTACACGATTGCGGTATGTGTTGTGGAACATCCGCCCCTGTACACATAGAGCCTCATCCTTGCATATTATACATTTGTATTTATAAGCAGTTTCCTGACCTGCTTAGGTCTTCTGGGCACCATCTATTCAATTGTTTTAGAACGGGAATAGAACCGTTTATTTGGTACTCCCCACAGGACTCGAACCTGTAACCAACGCGTTATGAGCGCGATGCTCTGACCAATTGAGCTAGAGGAGTCCTTTTGGTACCCGCAACCGGACTCGAACCGGTACGCCTTGCGGCAACAGATTTTAAGTCTGTAGTGTCTACCATTCCACCATGCGGGCACTTATTCGATTTTACAAGATAATTCCTGATGTTGCCTGATGCCAAGCTTTAACAATCTCAACATTACATTCAGTAACAAATGTAATATTCATAATAGTTACTTCTTTTGGATCTGGATTACCAGTCGCTGCAATACCTGCTGCAAACCCCATACCATCTTCTGAATAAGTAATCATTCTGGGATTTTGCAACACAATACCGGTTTCATCAAACTTGAGCATCCTACCTACATATTCGCCAGTAGGTGCTACAACTGTTACTACATCATTATCTTTCATAATTTTCCTCTTAAAATTTCGCTAATTAGTAATGGCGTTCCCTGCAGGATTCGAACCTGCGACCTACGGATTAGAAATCCGTTGTTCTATCCAGCTGAACTAAGGGAACTAATCTTTAATTTCATACGAATCAATTGCTGTTTGAAACCACATGTATGGAAGGTAGGAAATAAATCCCCAAAAAATCCAGAATATTACATTAGCGGTTATAATGTCTTGCATGTTTAACTCCTATAAGTTTATACTATCACGCGTTCATTAGAATGTCAACATATTTTTTCACCATATCAAAACTATTTTCTTTAGCTTCTATTTCCCACCAACGTTCAGTATAATGTGGGCGTGATTCTTGACATAAATTCTTACTTAGATTATCTACCATGAACTGTTTAACGTGAATCATTTCATGTGCAATGGTATCATATATCTCTGTTGTATTACGACCTTCTTTTGATACCATAATAATATATTCTTCTTTAAAGTCTACCTCATAGCAAAGACCAGTAGCACCACTTGGAAACCTTTCGTCCCATCCTTCTACAGTAATTAAATCAGGATATACACCTAGATCATCACAACAGAAATTAATGAAATTAGTTGTGAGACTAATATCGAGATGAGTAACTTCAATTTTCATGTTACCCGCCTACTGGATATAGTTCTTTCTACCCAAACTTCAAGACAATAATCTGGATTATTCCTATGGAATAAATTAACCAACCAAGCTAGATTTAATTTCTTATCTCTGCGACGCTGATGTTGATCGTATGCAAACATATACAATCGATATTTCATAGGCTATAATCCTTCTAAATCTGTTGTAAACTGGTTTTTAGGTGTTTCTTTACTCCAAAACGTACGTTCTGCTTGAGCTGATTTAATTTCCTTGGATAGTTCCCTTACCATTTCATCTGTGAGGCTCATAATGTTAACACGTAGTAACTTATCCACATCTGAATCAATAGCATCGGTATTATCTAAGATCTGTTTACCAACATCTGCTTTCTTACGATTCTTGAAAATGATTTTATCATCAAGAACAGATTGGATAAATTCCATCTTAATCTTCAACCAACGAGCTAATTCTGAGGCTTCTGCTTGACGAAGTTCAATACGGTTATGTAGTATACCAAGACGATAATCACAGAAGTGTTTAACAAGCTCACGTTCATCTTCATACTCACGAAGCTTACCATCATAATCAATAACAGTAATATTCTCAGATGCTGGTTTACTTAGCTTGAACTTACGAATGATCTTTTCATTATCCCAGTTAGCACTAGTGTTTTGCTTAAGCTTAATCTCAAAAGAGAAACCAGCTTTGTCGCATAGATCATCATAGGATACTATATCACCGTCGTCTTCTAGTTTGTCAAGGATCTTAACATAAGACTCTCGATCATATCCGTATGGTACTTCAGTGATTTCCATAACAGTCTTGGATTTCTTTTGGTAAACACCAAGGATGCTATAGCGATCGTTAGCAGTATCCCATACAACTTTACCTTTGAAGTCTGGGAAAGTAATTGGAATACGCTTCTTAATAGTACCACTTGACAAATATTCACTAACAGCACGTGAGAGTGATTTCTGGCTTCGTGGAAGGATGTTTGTAGCAAACCCAGTGGCAATACCCTTAGTACCATTAGCTAACACTAGAGGTATCACAGGTACATAGAACGATGGTGGTTCATGCTCAGGATCGTCGTGAGCAGGGGCGAGATCGATATCCCGGATATACTTCTCAAAGTTTTCACTGAGTCTCGTATATACATAACGTGGTGCACCTGCTTCTTGAATTAGTCGAGTACCAAAGGAACCACGGCCTTCGACTAAACAGATGTTATTATTCCACGTTGCGGCCATCAACTGACCCGCCCCTGCTGCGCTAGCCTCTCCGTGGTTATACCCATAGTCACTAATGATACCAGCTACAGCGGACACTTTTTTGAAGTCTCGCTTTGAGTTGATAAGTGACGAGTAAAGGTAGAACCTTTGAACTGGCTTTAATCCATCGATCATATTAGGAATCGCTCTAGATTCCACAGTATACATTGCGAAAGATTTCCACTCATTCGAGGCTACCTTACTTATAGGGTATTCACCTAGAGAGGTCTTATTGTCTTCTTGTGATATGAACTGATCTAAACTCATACTAGTTCCTTATTTAATATAGTACTATTCTATACTAGTTCTACGTGATTGTCAACAGTTAATTTCAACTTATTTGAAATATTTTTCAATCAATTGCAGCTGATCTTCGTATTCTGCAATAACTTTAAGTTCCATTTCGATAGCTTCTAGCACATCGGGATGTTCTCCAATACCTGCCGGATTAGTAAGATAAATCTCAACGTTCATCTTATGCTTGTTGATATGACCAACGGCATGAGATTTCAGTGACTCTAAAATTTGATCTCGTAATTCCATTTTTTTTAATTCCTTTTTTTGTTAGGCCATCATGTAATCTTTACGGAGTTGACTTTCCTTGCCAAACATCATTTCGAATGTTTTAGCGTCGTCAACTGTAACCGTATCATATACAGGTTGATTGATGATGGTTGAATATTCATCTTCTTGTAAACTACCCAGTCCTTTAATATATCGATGCTTCCATCCAGATTGGTTAGACTTAAATTCACTTGCTTCCTCGTATGCATAGAACCACTTAACTGATTTAGCTTTAGTAGAAATCATAATCGGAGTGCGAGTGATCTTAACTTTCTTTTCGAGCAATAGCCGTGGCCAAAACTTGTAGAAGAAAGCGATAAGCAAAGGACTAATATGTCCAATACCATCGTGATCGGCATCAGTTAGGATTGCAATATGTTTATATGTCATATCGTCAATGCTATTTGGATCAGTAATATCTAACCCAAGAACTGATACTAATTCTGATAATTCTTTATTCTTTAGAACATCTGCTGGTTTCATGTCCCAGGTGTTCATGATAACACCACGTAATGGGTAAGCACCAACCTTATTAGGATCACGTACCTTCAGCAGGAATCCCATAGCTGAATCACCCTCTACAATTTTAAGAGTGGCATCATCACGGTTTGCTGAGATATGTTTTGCTACTTTAACTTTACGAAGCTTTTTCTGTGCAAGAGTAGCAGCCCTACGATCAGCAGCAATTTTCTTTGCAAGTTGTGCTTCAACAATAGGATCAATAATTGATGGTGTGTTAAGAATTTTACGAGCAATAGAAGCAGCATCTTTAATACCTGCCTCGATAGTATGCTCGCGAACATTACTCATTGGATTCGTTAAACGTTCTTTTGTTTGTGAATCAAATTTTGGATTGGTAAAGTTTCTTGCAAACATTACAAAAGTAAGACCATTCTTAATAGTCGACTTAGCAACTTCAATCTTATGCTTACGTTTAATCATTGTACCAAGTTCGTCTAACACTCCGTTAGTAAGGAAGTCGACATATGTACCGCCTTGACGAGTGTTAACACCATTAACGAATGAATTAGAACGGAAGCCATCTTCAGAAGAAGCATAGAAGAACGAAAGGTTCTCAGTTTTTTCTATAATGAATTCACCTTCTTCACCTACAAATAACTTAGCATATTTCTTAAGATCATTTACCTTAATACGACGCTTATTAAATGAGAATGCAATTTCAGGGAATGCCATTTGAAGACTGATCATACGATCTTCAATAAGAGATATAGTATCAAGAGCATCTAAATTTTCTACTTCAAAGAGAGAATAATCTGGTATAAAAGAAACTTCAGTACCGCTTCCATCAATACCAGTTTTTACTTGTACATCAATAGAATCACCACCATCTTTACAACTAACTTCAACTCGCTTACCTTTACACCAAGTTTTACCAACAAACTTAGAAGATAAGAAGTTAGTAGCTGCTGAACCAACGCCGTTAGTACCAATAGTTACTCGTTGATCATCGAACGATGTACCGGCATTAACTCGTGTCCAAGCAGCAACTGGGCGAAGTATTTTATCGCCTGAAGCTTCGTCAAAGATTTCATCTTGTGGAATACCGCGGCCATTGTCTGTTACAACAACTACACCATTCTTAACAGACACGTCAATTTTATTAGCAAACTTAAAGTTAGTACGGATTGCTTCATCAATTGCGTTATCAAGAATTTCATCTACCATTTTAGATAAGGCAGGAACATAGTAAGATGTTTTCCACTCGCCCATAACAAAACGTTCAATATCTTCTTTAGAGCTTGAACCCATATACATTCCAATACGTTCTCTGACGTGTTGTCGTGCGGTTAATATTCTAAAATCTTCACTCAAAGCTTAATCTCCATCAGTTTATATAGCCATTCTATACCATAAACACGCTAATGTCAACAGTTATTTTCATTTAATTTCAAGTTTTTTTACCCACCACCTTGAAATCTACCATCTTTTGGTGTGTACCAAACTTTTTGATGATGGATGCGACCTAATAGATCTCGCATCTCATTGATCTCTTCTTGGAGCTCTGAAGCATATACACTATCAGGATCCATTGCTACACTCATTGCTCGTCTTGATATTTTACCTTGTAGAGCACGTTCTACTAGTTCAACGTCTCGTATTGTAAGTTTAAATTTATCATTAGGTTTCATAGACCAAGAATTCCTAACAAATTAAACCATCCCATCGATGTTCCGATTATAACTGGTAATGCTACCATTGTAAAGGCAATTATAAGGAATGCAAGTCCTACACCTTTGTTGTGATAAGGTTCGTTTGGATTACTCATGCTCGCCTCCATTTGCTCGGCCACTATAAGTACCAAACACATTAGGCTTACGTTTTGCAGCTTCAAATACAGCAACTGTTAAAACAATCCCTGCAATCAGCACAGTATGCACAATAACATTCATACCAGCATATGCCCACGTACCTGTTGCAATAGTGAATACAATTACCCACATCCAAGCAAGCACTTGCATAATCATATGACGTACTGGCAGCGAAGGTATGGTGCTTAGTGGGTTTTTGCCGTGATCCATCACTAGTTCCCAACTATTTACTACAAATTTTATCATTATATATATTCCTTTATATTATATTT
>Ga0307997_10001241_pt1 | contig 11968 bp, 5 predicted proteins | sample Davwhametageno36_FD_203165 | JGI IMG/M metagenome (GOLD analysis project Ga0307997, IMG submission 203165) | Marine microbial communities from Davis Island wharf, Antarctic Ocean - #36 | ecosystem: Environmental > Aquatic > Marine > Unclassified | place: Antarctic Ocean: Davis Island wharf...
ACGGTTGCGTCACTTGTCCCAACGGAAGATGGACTGGACAAAATTCTGGCGACAACGGAGTTGCGTACAATAATTTGGTCGGCCCGTCCTTCCAATGCATTGCCTGTCCACCGGGCAAGTTCGGAGTGGGCGGCGTCTGCAACGACTGCACGCTGCTCCTGGGTGTCACACCCACGCCTGGTAATGCTGCCTGCTCCAAGTGCAACATCGTGACGCCCGGCACCATTTGGAGTACCTCGACATCTTGCAAGCCGTGCGAAGCAGGAACGCAACCAAAGGCACCAGATTACGAGGTGTGCGAAGCATGCACCGCTGGTTTGTACTCACCTGACGGCACGCCCTGTGTCATCTGTCCCGATGGCAAGGAGCCCAACGCTCTCACTAGTGCTGTTCGCTGTGATGCGTGCACACCTGGACATTACCAGGATGGAAACAATCCAGGCCATTCAGTACGTGAATGCAATTTTCTTTCTCTCTCTTTTTTTTTTCTTCTTCTTTTTTCTTTTTTTTTCTTTTTTTTCCCCCCCCCCTTTTTTCCTCGATGACTCACACGATCCTCCTCTTCCCTTCTCTTCACTTCTCTCCCCTTCTTCTCTCCCCTTCTTCTCTCCCCTTCTTCTCTCCGCTTCTCTTCGTTCCTCCCTCCAGAGTAACTCGCTGCGCGCTGGTGCTGGTGCTTGTGAGATCTGTCCCAAAGGAAAGGAGTCTAACAATGCTCTCGACGCCTGCTCTGACTGCGTTTCTGGCAGAGTCGCTGCACTAACGGGCACGCCCACGTGCACTTCTTGCCAAGCGGGGACTGCCGCGACCGACAAGGCCTCTGGTTGCACTACTTGCATCAGCGGCAAGTTCTCAGCTAACTTTGCCGATGCTTGCTCGCCCTGCACGGCTGGAAGATTTCAAGATAATAGTGGGCAGAGCTCGTGCAAAGAATGCACGGGCGTGCGTGACTACTCGAAGGACGCCTACCACGTTACAAACAATCCGTACACCTCCTGCAAGGACTGCTGCGGTTCTCCTGGTGCTGCTGACTGCGGCAAAGTCGCCACTTCAGATCACGATGATTGTGCTACGTGCGCTGGAGGCCAGTACCAAGTGACTGGAGCCTCATCGTGCACCGACTGCCAGCCGTGCTCGTCGGGATCAGAGCGATCCGGATGTGGTAAGGGAGCGGCGGGTGACTGTAGCCTGTGTTCGGTGGGACATTACAAGATTAAGGGTTTGACGGGAACGGGCAACTACGAAGATAAATGTCTCAGTTGCACTGGATGTCCTCTTGGAAAGGAGAGAAGTGGCGTGTTGGATCCTTGCGTGCGTGGTGGAGGTGGTGCTGACTCGGACACGTCAACGTGCGTTGGTTGTGGAACTGGATTTTACCAGAGCACAGGCGTGTCGTCGCGAACATCGTCGTATTATCCAACCAACGCAATTCTTGATAAGTGCGAACTCTGTTCCGAGTGCAAGCCAGGTGGAATACGAAAGTCGTGCTCGGATTCCAACCAGGGTCACTGTCAGCCTTGGTCGAAGCCAGTGGTGACGGCCGTGTCGGGATCTGGGAAGGAGGGAGGCTCGACGACGGGAAATCAGCCGCTGATCATTGAGGGATTTCATTTTGGTGCCGTGCTGGCAGGTGGACGTGCGGACATTATTGTGCGCTATGGACCCAAGGATGACATCGGTAGATACGTGCTCGACAATGGCTCTCCTTCCAATGTCTTTCCACCTTGTAAAATTGTGGAGCACGATGTCGATTCACAAAAAGCTACCATGCAGTGCACGACGACGGCAGGTGTAGGAAAGGGACATTGGATTCAAGTCCAAGTTGGAACGGACTACACGTCAAGTGATGAGTGTTTGAATGGAGAGACAAATTGTAAAATCAAGACAAGTGTAGAATTCGATGCTCAAATTGCTTACGCTCGTCCAATTGTTGCGAGATATGAGGTTGGAAATGCACCAGCGAATCAAATGCTGACACTGGGTGCAGAAACGCTGGTAGTGGAGGGATCAAATTTTGGTCCTCCCGGGACTCCTGTGGACTCGGCTGTGTATGGTGACCAGATACCTCCGCAGTACGCTGCAACGAACTGCGTGGTGTTCAGCCATGTTCAAATGAGCTGCACCACAGCACCCGGTGCTGGTGCCAATCACAAGCTCGTCGTCACCATTGATGGGCAGCAGTCTACGGTACCTGCTGTTGGCTACGGTGTTCCCGTCCTCTTAAGATCCGAGTGTGATGCCACTGGTGCAAACAAGCTCGCGTGCCACTGCGTAAGCAACGGCCCAGGTGTCCAGGGATCCAAGTGCAGTGGCTATCTCGATGGGAATGGAAAGAATTATGTCCCTGCCGTGACCATTGGTGCCACGCCTTGTGAAGCAACCGCAACCATTCCCTGCGCCGCACCGACCGCCACTGCGTCGGACTCGGCAGGAGTGAACACTATCTCTACACGTGGTGGTCAGCGAGTGATTTTGTCAGGAATTAACGTTGGTTCATCTTCCCTCGTTGGAGGTGTAAGCGTGCTGGATTTGGAGGAAATTCGAATGGGTCCTTCTCCAACGTCGAGTCGAGTTCTTCCACTGATCTTTCCGACGACGTCAGAATGGCTCGCGAACAACGTCGAGCCTGGGTGCGTGTTGTACGTCCCTCACTTTTCTGTTCTGTGCAACACACCACCAGGAATTGGACGCGATAATTATTTTTTTCTGACTGTCGACGGGCAGCAGATGATGCTAGATACAGGTGGTGGCGACGCCAAGCAGGGGACTACACCGTACGGACTTCCCACGCTCCAGAGTCTCACTCCAAAAAATTCAATTATTCGTACAAATGGCGGCGACTTGGTCGTCATTACTGGTCTTGATTTTGGCATGTTGTCAAGCGACGTCAAGATCGAGGCATGGCTCTATCGTGTGGGTGAGAACACTCCCTCTTTCAAGAGTGGAGCAGGATCGGGTCTCGTTGTGCTTTCACCTCGTGCCAACATGATTGATGCCATTGAGGTCCCCGTTCCAACGGGATACGGGACGTACAATGTCTTTCTCCATGTCGTCAACACTGTGACTGGACAGGTGGAGGACTCGTCCAACTCCGTTCAGCTCAGGTACGATCGACCACGAATTACAGCGACCACCATCATTGCGGGTGGTGCAGAAAATGCCGTCAGCATCAGTGGAGTAAACTTCTGCGTCAACAAAGACTGCGGAGAGCTGTTCATCTGTGACGGCGTGACTTCGTGCGGCGAATGTTTTACTGGTGTCCCACCTGCTGGACCTAATGATCCTCCTCAAGACATTGCTAATCTGAACAACTTACCACTGGGCACTACGAACTCGTGGTCTCACTCCTTTGCTCAGGTCTCCACGAGCGCGACCGCCGGCTGCGTCTACGTTCGCGTTGGCACAAACCCACAGAACTACCAGTATTCGAACGCAGTCTCGTTCACAACGACAAATCCGTTGATTCTCCAGGGTTACGATCTTGACGCCAAGAGCACTGCCTTCGTTTCTCGTACCGCTGCTTATCCGACTTCGGCACTGGATCAGGACGACACCCCAATACGAATGAAGCTCGTTGTCTCGAATCTCCAAGATCCTGATTCTTCCAACACGCAGATTATCTTCGGGACGTATGGATGCAACTCCAAGTTTGGTGCTGTCCTCGAGACCGTTGTGGAGATCAACACCGGCCATCTGCTTACCGTTCTGATTCCCGAGGGCACTGGCACCAACGTCCACGTCACTGCTTGCCACAATGGTCTGGCATCGGCGCCAGCGATGATCCATTACCTCCCACCGATCGTGGCGAGCGCGCGACATCTTCCCTACTCAGGATCAGGATTGAACGACATTTCTTATGACGGAGATCAGGCAGGATCTGGCCTCCCAGCTGGCGGAGCCTCCTACATTGGCTTCACACCAGGACAGATGGACTCCGCCATCTCTGCCGCCACCATTGTCGTTGGCGAGAGAGACACTGCGAGGACAACTGCGATCGGAGCGAAAGACACAAAGCAAACCGCAGTGGACACCGTGACGAAGACGCTGGAGGAATGCCAAAATCCGGTGGATCTTTCGGCACCAGCGGTGGACTGCACGTCGGCGGAGGATGCTTTGGCGACGGCGCAAATTGCGTTGGACGCCGCGCTGGTCGAGGTCAGCGTCAGGGAGAGATCTTGGTCGGCCGCTACGTACAAGTTGGCCGGTCTGAACGAGGCCAAGGTGACACCCTACACGTACCAGTACGTCGAGCTCATTGGCTCCAACTTTGCATCGTCGTCGATGTCAGTGGATGACCCGTTCCCGCTAAAGATTGAGTTCACTCATGCTGATCCGCTCGTCAAAGATCCTGCGCCGGAAGGGATGGGACTGTCGTGGTTGCTCCGGAGCAAGGAGTACGGTGGTGTCGTCAGCGAGTGCAGCTCTACCGGGACCGTTCCCTGCTGCCCAGTGTGGACGCACACGCGTCTCGTCTGTCGTGTCCCACCCGGAAGTGGAAAGGGCTGGCTGTTCACAATTATGGTGAGCAACCAGTTTTCTCAGTGGCCCACCATTCCCAATTCCATGCCGTACTCAATTCCAGAAATTAACACCGTCACGCCACCGGCACGACCGACGCTAGGTTTTGACATGACCGTGTCTGGCATGAATTTTGGTGACCCCATTACTAAGCCCACCGTCACCATTGGAAATCCAGGTGCGGGTGAAACTTTCTGTGCTGTCCAATCGTTCAACAACGATCAAATTATTTGCCGAGCACCACCAGGACAGGGTAAGGATCTCCCGCTGTTTGTCACGAACGGTCCTGGCCTCGTTGTCAGCGATTCAACTTTGCCATGGTCGAATCTTGGCAACGCTTACGCTCGCCGCTCTGCTCCCTTTCTCTTCTCTTACGACGCTCCAATTATTACCACGATGGATGTTACGAAGGGACCTACTTCAGGAATCTCCAGTGAGTTGAATCGTCCGGTAGTCATCACCATTATTGGATCTAATTTTGGGACCTCAAATAACACTAATCTTCGCGTCCTCTTCTATCCCAAGGGTGAAAAGCGTACTGAGCCTTTCATTGCCTCTGGTGCAATGATTATTAGCCACGACCACACCAAAATTGTCTATCAGCTCCCGCCTGGCTACGGCAAGAACTGTGAGGTTGTTGTCGATGTGGCGGGTCGCACCAGTACACCCGGATCCACGACGTTCGACTACAACAATCCTGAGGTCAGTAACGTCCGGCCATTCTGCGGAGGTCGACAAATGACTGGAACCAAGAAGTACTTGGAGGGAGAGTGTTACGGAACGGTCGCACCGGCGTTTTCTCACCCCAATCACTACCCACAGATCGTTTCGATAACGGTGGATGGTGCGGGTACTGGATTCATTGCCTACGACGTCGCCGTGGACGACAGTACAAATCCAAGGCTTACGTTGTCGTACCACGAACTGACCCTGTCGTCCAAAGATATCGTCCGCGTAGTTGGAATGAAGGATGACTACTACAACCGCCAGTTCGTAGTCTCCGGGGCACCCGTACCGCAGCCTTTGGTGTCGGCGACGAGGAGAATCGTCAAGTTCTTGTACGATGTAAAGAAGGATCGCATCACGGCGGAGACCAACGTTCCGAGCGTTGGCAATGGAAAACTGAGCCGCTTGGCCAAGCCGTACGTGCGTGGCGACTCCACCACGTTCCGACTGCTCGAGAGCGACGGATGTGGAGCAGTAGTCGAGTACACTTCAAACGCTGGCTACATTCGTTCTTCGGGATGGGAGCCATACTCCTCGTTCAAGGATCGTCGAAACCGTGCGGGAGAGGCAGCTGCCACAATCAAGCGCAAGTGCCAGGTTGGCAACTACGACCGCCGGCAACGAATTTTTATTGAGGGTGAGGATCTGGCGGCGCTAGCACCAATCACTGTCAGATTGGAGAGAAAGAAGTGTGACTGTGTCACGATGCTGGATGGCGCGACGGCCGTTCCATGTCGCGACAAATCAACCAACATCTGCCGCGCTGCAGGTGTGGACGGGACGTGCCCGTCGAATCACGAGGACTGCTCGGCCGTCAACGACGACTGGGAGGACATTACTGAGGAAGATGCGAATCGTCGGCGACGACTGGGTGAGGGTGTTGGCATGGTAGTGGAGGAGCACACGGATCGTCGGATCGTCATTCTCAGTCAGCGTGGTCTTGGTCGAACTCTCCGTCTCCAGGCAACACTCGGATCAAAGAAACTGTCTATTGGTGGTACAATGACGCTGCGATACCAGCCTCCCACCATTCGTGCCTTCGAGACGGTAGAGTCGCAGCAGGGTGGTCCCTCGAACTTTCGTCCTGGCGACGTCGTCGCTCTTCTCGGCTACAACTTTGGCTATGGTGGTGTCGGCATTTCTACAAAAGATCTCCAGTCTCTCATTACAATCAGAATCGGGAGCGAGTACGACGCTGCCGGGAACGATTGCGCCGTGTCAACGGTGTGCGATTTGGACAAGACGTTTAAGAAGTGTGAGGATCTCACCTACCACTCCGAGTATCTTCTTGGCTCCAAGAGCTCCTACCGTGGCTTCCCCTACCTCACGTGCAAGACTGTTCCCGATGTCGCTGGAAGAAAGAATTGGTCACTGAGCATTAATGGCAACATTGACGGCTGCTCATCCAATTCGTTCTTGTGTGCTGATGCTGACGACTGGCCTGTCTACCGAACAACGTCGAATCCCAATCGTGCCGTGAACCTCACTGACGAACAGAATGATCGGACCAAGGGACCGATGTTTACATGTGCCAAGGAGTCGCAGCAGAACCAAGCGTACGCAAGTACCGGCGAGCTCTGCGTCAACATTACTGATGGACAGGACGGAGCAGAGCTGTCGGCGAGGTGTGCGGACTCCGAGTGCACTGCGCCTCGAGCGCTTGCTGGTTTCTGGCGTTTGGATTTGGATCTCAAGTTTGCTTGCAACTCGGATCCTGAGAACGTCAAGCGAAATGATAAAGGTATCAAGGAAGGAACTATTCCTTTGGCATGTCAGAATCCAGTCGCCAAGGGTGAGTACGATCAACAGCAAGGAACTTTTGACAAGCTTCTTGGCAAAGTTAATCCTCTGTCGGCTTCCAAAACTAAGAGCGGTGTTGAACTCTGTGTCTCTCCCGATGCGGACACCGGCTCCTGCCCCGTCGCAGACACGCAGCTGCAATGTGATCTCCGCGGTGCTGCTGCACCTGCTGCTGGGAGCTGCGTGTTCCGTCGTGCCAAAGAGGCGAGGAGAGCGATGGGCTCTGATTATACACCATGGGCGAGTGTGGATCAGGAGGCAACGGTCATGGCGTTAGAGGGGAGATGCGCTAGTGCGCGGTACCTCCACTTAGTGGATCCAACCGTGTATGATGAGTATCCGCAGCTGAAGATCTCACCCACGTGCTTTGACATTGTTGGTTGCTCTCCAAAGGATAGCTGTAAAGGCAACAACACATGCAGTTTAGGTTACGAGTATAACAAGTACAAGTGCGAGCTTTGGAACGAGGAGAATCCAGGAAAGCAATCATGCCAGAAGGACGACGAATGCCGATCACGATCAGGAACGTCACAGAACGGATTTGGATCGGCGTGCGATCTTGACCACCCGGAGGACTGCTCGCGCTGCGTCCTGGGTGAATTTGATCGTCTGACTGGTGAAAGAAACGGAACTTGCGAGTGCATTGGCGGTGCTCCACGTTGCGGTCTCTGCACTCAAAGAACAGACTTTGGAAAGGATGACGAGAGGAATCAGAAGGGATACTTTCGAATGAATAACGAGTGTCAACAGTGTCCTGAAAATCCAGAATTAATCATGATACTGCTGGCACTTGCCATTGTCTTCATGTGCGTGGGTGGTTGGTGGGCACAGACAAAAAAAATTAATATATCCATTTTGAGCATTGGAGTTGATTACTTTCAAATTTTATCCATTTTTGCTAGTCTTCGTGTGAAGTGGCCGTCATGGGTGAAGGAAGTTCTTCAAATTTTATCAGTTTTTAATTTGAACATTGACATTGCTGGTCCCGAGTGTGTCTTCACTGATTTTGATTACAAGACGAAATGGATGGTGACCGTGTTGACACCTGCCATTTTTGGTGCCGTGCTGTTTCTCATGTTTATTGTAATCATGCTCTTCAAATTAATTAAGAACATCGGTGGATGTGCGAGCAAGGGAGTCAAGTACACTTCACATGGATCTAAGCTCGTTGCCTCGTTTGTGCTAGTATTTTACTTTTTGTACTTGTCCGTCACCAGGCGTGCACTGGATATTTTTAATTGCAATCCTGTTGATCCAGACGATGGTTATCTGTACACGGAGTTTACTTCCATTGATTGTGAGGCTGGTCTTTGTCGCTGTGACGATCCGGACGAGCTCCAGCAGCAGCTCGTGCCATATGCCATTCTCTGCTTGTTGTGTTACAGCATAGGCTTTCCACTCTACGTCATGTGGATCACATATTACTACCGGATTCAGATCAAGCTTGATCAGCTCCTTCGCGCACACGGCTTGGGTGAGGATCGTGCGACCAGTCCCGACTCAGTGCTATTTACACCGAAACCATTATTTTGCTGTTTACAACATTATTGTTCTTGCACACGTTCGAAATCTAAAGAATTTTATGATATTCGTAAAAAGCATCACCAGCTCTACTATCATTTTAAGCCTGGAAAAGTGTACTGGTTGACTGTCATTCTTCTGCGCAAGTTTCTGATTGTCATGATTGCACTCCTCTTTCGTGCCAATATTATTTTCATGCTTGCCTCCATGCTTCTTGTTCTGTTTGCAAATTACGTGATGACGGCCAAGCATCGTCCTTACATGAGCACGGTGGAACGGGAGAACGTCAAAGAGAGCCATCGTTTGAAAGTGTTGGAGGCTCAGAATTTTATTGACGCGGAGTTGCCGCACGACTCGATTCCAAAGGACAGCTACATGCATTACCAGCTCGATCCCGCCATTCGAAGATTACTTAAATTACAACAGGAGAACACGAGAAGATTAGGACACACGAACGTGCGCAACTTGTCCATGGCGAAAAACATACACTTGACACATAAATCGGCGGTGACATATTACTTTGACTACAACACGGTCGAAATTATTTTGATTGGATGCAGCATCTTTTTGGCGTGAGTTGTTTTTGATTGTTTTTGTTGTTTGCATGATTTGTTTTTTTTTCCCCTTATATTTTTTTTTATTTTTTTATTTATTTCCTGGCACTGTATCTTCTTGTTTGTCTTTTTGCCTTTCTGCTCTTGTCACAATTTTTTATATTAACACGTGCACACGTCGGTCTCTTCCTCCTCTCTCTCTTTCTTCCTCCCCTCTCTTTTTCTCTTCCTCTCTTCCTCTCTCAGTCTCGTCGCAATCATGTTTGAAAGTGGAAAGTTCTTCTACATGGATCCAGTAACTGGCATTGAAACAATCAACGCAGATCCATCCTCGCAGGTGTTTTACAACACAGTGTTGGTCTTTGCTGGTGTAACACTCTTTGGATCGCTGTTATACTATTTCATCGTTTTCTGCGCTGAAGTACTTGGAAGACTTCCGTCATGGTTTATTAAATGCTGCGCAGACAAGAAGAGGAATAAGCTGGACTCCTTCCGCATGGACAACAGCATCAAATTTGAAGACAACCCATGGGCGGGTGGTCATATAAAAGAGATAAAAAGTGCACAGAAGGAAGAGGCAAAGAATAAAGAAGAACTTACAGCGTTAAAAGCTCACAGGGAACAACTGTTAGCAACGCAAACTGCTATGGCAGAACAAAACAAAAAAATAAAGCAAGGTTTAATGGGTCAAAACAATAAGAAGAAAAAACCAAAGTCAACGAGAGGAAAAAGAAAAAAGAAAGGCGAGGGTTCGGGTGCTTTTGGACCACAGATCGTAGGAGGTGACGATGACATGATAGTGTAAAGAAGAAACTGGTGATCTGGATGGAATGACAAATACATGCATCAATATATCAATATAAAAAAAAAAATCAATAACAGACAAAAAAATACAATTTTAATTACAGAACGAACATATCGTTTAAAAAATAAAAAAAAAAAAAGACCTTCTACTTCTACATTAAAGATTACAGATTACAGATATAAATAAAATTTATAATGTATACTGATTTTTTGGTACACAAACCTTTCAAGTTTTTCAAATTTAAAGCCTAATTTTTTTATTCTTCTTGTGATCCATGTGTTTGTAAACCTGATGTGTGTTCTGGTAGGCATAGTTTACATCATGACCGTTCATTGCATCTAAAAGTGATTGATCTGCATGATCCTTTACTTTTAAAACTCCAGTTGGTGCGTGATATCCACTCTTAATTACATTCCTGCCCTTCCTTCCCTTCCTCTCCCCACTCCTCCCACTCCCACTGCTACTGCCATTCGTTGCTCTACTCTCTCCTCTGCTGCTGCTGCTACTGCTGCCATCGCAGAAACCATCTCCAAATCCGTCCGCATTCGATCCAACATCACAACCATTACCTGATGAATTGGTCTCGTTGCCACCACCTCCTCCTCCTGCCATCCCGTTTCTGCCGCTCATTACAATTTCGTCAGATTTGCTGTCGCCACCACGAAACCCCCCCTGCATGTTCTCTGCTGCAAACAAGCAGGGCCTGCCACCGGCATGTTGCCTTCGCCACTCACTCTCATACACGGTTGGCCAGACGTAATCTGTTTGTACTTTAGATCGGTACGTGTCAATGGGATCTTTGGAAACTGTGTAACCACCTGTCAACGTGTCGCCATGAAGATGTCCTCTTAACATCTCTTCTTTTTGACTGTGATGTTTTCCAGTATTATGGAGCCCGTTGATCGATACAGTGCCAATTGGCCGACATGTCGGCCAGTTATCTGTACGTTTTACCATCCTGGTCGACACAGTTTGAATTGGTGACGTTGGTGGAACCACAGACTTGTCTGAGGCGACAAATATGACGGGAATTCGATCAGTTGACTCTGGTTTTGTGGGAGAGATGCTATGTTGAAAAATTTTGGTGCTCTGTCGAATTTTGTTAGTTTTAGGCGACAATCTATTTCGGGATTCAGATCCTCCAAGCACAAAATTTGCAATCATCGATGAGTTTAAGGCGTCGTCGTCATCTTCGTCTTCGTTCAAATCTAGTTGAGCTGCTGTCCACGGTATGTTTGCTGTTGTTGTGCCCAGTGTATAAACATGGCGGGCAATGATTGGACTTATTTTTCGATCGTCAAAGGCTACTTTCGTTGGGTCCAATGTTAGTTTTGGACGATAGCGCTTGGACTTCATGTACGAATGTCTCGGTGAGTTGAAATTTTCACGAAGAAATTCAATAGGAATATTTGATGGCGCGGCAATTGAAGAACGAATGCGAGGAGAATGTGCAAATTTTTGGAAGCGTGAGCTGGGCAAGAGATCGTCAGCATCTCCAACATCTGAATTCTTGCGGTTTACTCTTCTCTGCTTCAATCGTGCACGATATCCAGTTGCCATCTTCGATTCGGTGGATCAGACCTGTAGATTCTAAGCTAGTTTTGGAACTCGAATTTCAGATTGTTTAAATTTTGAGTTACTTGGCAAAGAGGCTTGTAAGTGTCGAAGTCTCCGTCGCCCGTCGCCTCTCACAACAACAAAAGACACAATTATTAGATTGGGATAAATAAATGAAAAAAAAATCAAATGAAACTTTTTTCGAGTTCCAAAAATAGTCTGATCAAAGAAGTGCAAGTCCAATCGGAAGTGCAGCAACTTGCTTCGGTTCCATCAGTAGCATCATTGTTGGTATCAAATTTGTTCGCATCACAGGTGAGTGACGATCCACCGATCCACTTGTTGCACCCAAGGTAGAACTGGCAACCCAAGCAACACACGTTTTTATAATTGCGACGATGGCGACTGGATATCGTGCACGATTGAAGCAGAGAAGAGTAAACCGCAAGAATTCAGATGTTGGAGATGCTGACGATCTCTTGCCCAG
>Ga0307997_10001248_pt1 | contig 11948 bp, 10 predicted proteins | sample Davwhametageno36_FD_203165 | JGI IMG/M metagenome (GOLD analysis project Ga0307997, IMG submission 203165) | Marine microbial communities from Davis Island wharf, Antarctic Ocean - #36 | ecosystem: Environmental > Aquatic > Marine > Unclassified | place: Antarctic Ocean: Davis Island wharf...
ATCAACTTCAACTGAAGGGAAATTTAAATTTACTCTCACCAGACAAGCTGACAGCAGTGCAAAAAAATACAAAATGACCACAAACTTACGTGATGCTGGATTACCTTGGTTACAATATGACTGGGATAGCGATTCTAATTTTGATGATGATCCATTCGCTGATGCGGCTTTCGGTAACAATAACGGCGAAACAAAAAGCATTTATGATAAACAAATAATTCGTCAATAATTGCCGTTAACCATCTGACGTTAATTTGAATGAGAAATGCTTCTGACGTCCGATATATATAATCAGAGCGAGTACTGGAATACCCATCAGTGTGGTAACTAAGAAGAAATTCGGGTATCCCATGCCGTCGACCATGGTGCCCGAATAACCGCCAAGAACTTTGGGCAGAAAAGTCATCAACGAGGTAAATATTGCATACTGCGTTGCGGTAAATGAGATGTTAGTTAGGCTAGATAAAAACGCGACAAACGCTGCACTTGCGATTCCAGCAGAAAGGTTATCAGCAGATATGACAATATATAACCAAGTGATGTCGTGCCCTTTTGCGGCCAACACCATAAACAATAAGTTAGTTACTGCTGATAAAAAACCACCCAGCATTAACACCCGAATCACTCCAAACCGCATTGACAGCAATCCCCCCATAAACCCACCGACAATGGTCATTAAAAGTCCGAAGGTTTTTACGACGCTAGCAATTTCAGATTTACTAAACCCGAGGTCTTGGTAAAACACGTTAGAAATAACGCCTAATACAATATCAGATATACGATATAACCCGACCAGTGCGAGTAAAAGACAAGCTAATGAAAGGCCATATCGTTCAAAGAAATCCTGCACAGGCACGATGTATGTCTGGTCAAGCACGCTGTACTCAATAATTCTCATTCTAACTAACCCTAATGCAAATACCCAAGTCACTGCAATCGCCACCAATAATCTGATCATGCTGGGCAAGGACGAAAAAAAGTAAATGCCGCTAATAAAAACCCCAACGACCAAAACAAAAAAAGTCAATATGGATAAGTATCCGTTGCTGTTTGCAATCAATTTAGTTTGAGATTGCCTTACGGGCTCGCGTATAATTAATGTTGTCAATACGCCAACCAACATCACCATTGCCATAAGCCAATAGGTTGATTGCCAAGCTTGATACAAGTAATCATCACGATTTGATCCCAGCCAATCAGCAATAAATAACGAGCCTGCACCTGACACCAGCATGCCAATTCGGTAACCCGCAATATAAGTTGCCGACATTAATGCCTGCAAATCAGGCTCTGCTGATTCGATTCGATAGGCATCAATTGCAATGTCCTGAGTCGCAGCAGAAAAACCCAACATGACTGCTGCAACGGCCATAAGACTCAAGCTACTAGGACCTGATTGAGGGTCGACGGACGCCATCAGAATAATTGATATTATAATGGCCGATTGGCCCAGTAGAATCCAGCCACGGCGCCTGCCCAACCATCGCGTTAAGAGGGGAATAGGAATTTGATCAACTAACGGTGCCCAAACAAATTTAAACGAAAAACCTAGTGCCGCCCAACTGAAGTAGGTGACTGTCGCCCGCTCAACTCCAGCTTCACGTAACCACAAACTAAGTGATGAGAAAATCAATAGTAAGGGGATACCCGCTGAAAACCCAAGGAATAAAAGTGCTACTACTCGGGGATGAATAAAACCCCTCAGCGTGGTCCGCCAGCTTTTAATAGTTAATTCATCACTCACTGTTCAGTCTCACTTTACTTCGGGTGCAAAATCGTAATCTAGTATCAATGGCGCATGATCAGAAAATCGTTTATCTTTATAAACTGAGGCACTCTGAATGAGATTTTTAAGGCCCGGTGTCACTATATGATAATCAATACGCCAACCAACGTTTTTATCCCAAGACTGTCCACGATTTGACCACCAAGTATATTGATCCTCACGTTGATCAACTTGACGAAAGCCGTCGACAAAACCGACACGGTCGAAAAGATCATCAAGCCAGGCTCTTTCTTCAGGCAAGAAGCCCGAGTTTTTTTGATTTGGTTTCCAGTTTCTTAAATCAATATTTTGGTGAGCAATATTCCAATCACCACAAATAATAAATTCTCTCCGTTTGCGCCGCAAAGACTGAAGGTGCAACATAAAACTGTCCATAAACCGAACTTTTGATTCTTGCCGATGATCTCCCGATGATCCTGACGGCGCATACAGTGAAATGACCGACAAATTGGAATACCGGTACTCAATATAACGGCCCTCGTTATCAAACTCCGACTCACCAAACCCTCGAATTACTTGCAACGGCTGATGTAAACTATAAATGGCCGTGCCGCTATAACCTTTCTTGAGTGCATCGCAATAATGGCTAAAGTAGCCTTCTGGGTGAAACATAGAGTCTTCAAGTTGATCAACCTGAGCTTTTGTTTCCTGAATGCAGACAAAGTCAGCCTTTTGTATCTTCAACCAATCAAAAAAACCCTTGCGTGACGCAGCACGAATGCCGTTAGTATTGACTGAAATCACTCGCATAACGACTTTTCCTGGGACAACAACATTAAAGATACTTTCATTCATGAAATCTAGCGTTATGATACATCAGTTAATTTTATCAGGGTAAACCATGCAAGAGTTTCAATCACGCTTTCTCGACTACTGTCTTCAACGCGGCGCACTTAAATTTGGTGAATTCACCTTAAAGTCTGGGCGCACTAGCCCTTATTTTTTCAATGCCGGTATTTTTAATACGGGTGCCGATTTGGCCGCATTAGGCTCTTTCTATGCCGAAGCAATCCAGCATGCCAATATTGATTTCGACCTATTGTTTGGCCCAGCTTACAAGGGTATTCCACTTGCTGCTATTACTGCTAGCAGCCTATACAAAGACCATCAGCGAGATATGCCGTATGCCTTCGATCGTAAGGAAGCAAAAACTCATGGTGAAGGCGGCATTACCGTTGGCGCCCCTATTCAAGGTAAAGTGATGATTATTGATGACGTGATTACTGCAGGAACCGCTATACGTCAGTCTCTAAAACTAATCGAATCTTTAGGTGCTAAGGTCTGTTCAGTAACTATTGCGTTGGATCGACAAGAAAAAGGGCAAGGTGAATTGTCTGCTATACAAGAACTTGAGGGACTTGGAATTCGAGTTGTCCCTATCATCCAACTCGCCGACATTTTAAAGTACTTGGAAGCCAGCAATCAAACAGAACATTTAGAGTCAGTCGGTGAATATAGAAATCGTTACGGTACTGATTAGAACAACTCATCCAATGAGGCCGAGTAAAATTATATTTTAAGACATCGGCCTTAACCTTTAATCAGTGTACCAACTCCCGTATCAGTCAAAAGTTCAAGTAAAACCGAGTGTTTAACCCGCCCATCTATAATATGGCTAGTTTTAACGCCAGATTTAACGGCCTCTAGCGCACAATTGACTTTGGGCAACATACCGCCATGAATCACACCTAATTCTATCAAACGATCTGTTTCTGCTGCATCAATGCCGGTCAGTAACTTCCCATCAAGATCTAACACGCCGGGTGTATTTGTCAGTAGTAACAGTTTTTCAGCACCCAACACAGATGCCAATTTTCCAGCAACTAAATCGGCATTAATGTTGTAGGACATGCCATCTTTGCCGACGCCAATCGGGGCAATGACTGGAATAAATCGACCGTTATCGAGCATTTTCACTACAGCAGGGTCTATGCTTTCAACTTCACCCACTTGGCCTAAATCATTTAGTGCAACATCATCTCGAGAAAGCTTCATTTTGCGCGCGCTGATCATACCGCCATCTTTACCGGTTAAGCCCACTGCTCGACCACCATGGCGATTGATTAATGAAACTATTTGCTTATTGACCAAGCCACCTAGCACCATCTCAACGACGTCCATGGTTTCGTCATCTGTGACTCTCATGCCTTCAATAAACTGACTTTCCTTGCCAATTTTTTCAAGCAATTTACCAATTTGAGGCCCACCACCATGAACTATGACGGGATTCAAGCCGACCTGCTTCAGTAAAACAATATCCTGTGCAAAGCTACTTTTTAAAGCTTCGTCAACCATCGCGTTGCCACCAAATTTTATAACCACCGTTTTCCCATCAAGCGCCTGAATATAAGGCAGTGCTTCGATCAGAATTTCTGCGACGCTATTTTTATTCATAGGACTATGTACTGTCATTTTATTACCAGCATGTTAAATTTCAGAGCTCGTTTATTTTTTTTAAGATCAATATTTTAAAATTTTTCAGCCTTTCACCTTTTATGAGAAACAATATAGCGATTCACAATCAAATCTATGAGTTGACACGCGATGTCGTCTTTACTCGCAAGCGCTAAATTTTGTTTCCCACCTGACCACAGCACCAGTAATTCGTTATATTCTTTGTCAAAGCCACTGTCATTGCCAACCAGATTAGCTGCAATCATATCAAGGTTTTTAAGCTCAAGTTTAGCTTGAGCATGCTCAGCTAAACTTTCCGTTTCAGCTGCAAAACCAATGGTAAACGGTTTATTGTCTAAATGGGTCACTTCACTCACGATATCTGCATTACGGCTTAAATTAAGTTGCATCGTTGAAGAGGATTTTTTGATCTTCTGGTTGGACACATTAACGACTCGGTAATCAGCAACCGCAGCACAAGCAATAAAAATATCAGCTTGATTAGCGTGTTGTATAACCGCATCGCGCATCTGTGTTGCACTCGACACGTCAATTCGAGTTACTTGTTCGGGGGCAGTTAAACAAACTGGCCCACTAATTAGAGTCACAGAAGCACCCGCCTGACTCGCCGCCCGAGCCAACGCATAACCCATTTTTCCAGAGCTTTTATTACTAATGTAGCGAACTGGATCGATCGCTTCTCGCGTTGGTCCTGCGGTAATCAAAACGGTCTTACCGAGCAATTTTCCAGGCTCAAAGTGAGTCTTCACAAGTGTCAAAATGGCTGCTGGTTCTAACATTCGACCTAGCCCAACATCTCCACAAGCTTGCTCCCCTGAATCCGGTCCCCAGATCAATTTTCGCTGCCTTTTAAGTTGAGCAATGTTTTCATTAGTCGCTGGGTTGGCCCACATTTGCTGATTCATAGCGGGGGCTACTGCAACCGCTTTTTTACAGGCAAGGCAAAGCGTTAGTAATAAATTATCGGCATAGCCACTGGCCAGCTTTGCCAACGAATTAGAAGAAGCGGGTGCTATGAGCATTAAATCTGCCCAACGAGCAAGTTCAATGTGGTCCATTGCAGAGCTTGCTTCACCGTCAAATGTATCGGTATATACACGGTGGCCACTCAGAGCCTGGTAGGTCAGAGGCTGCACAAACTCGCGTGCTGACGTTGTCATCACCACTCGCACTTCGAAATTAGCCTTGATAAGTAAACGAACCAGCTCGGCAGATTTATAAGCAGCGATGCCGCCCGTAATGCCAAGCAATATTTTTTTCTTGAGAGTTGTGTTCATATGCTCTATTTTAATGACAAAGATCTTTACGTAAAGTGCATCTTTAAAAATGACACATTCAGACTGACTAAAGGATTAGACATGGCAATTACGGACTGGCCCAGTGAAGAAAGACCTCGCGAAAAACTTCTACTTAACGGTGCATCTAGCCTTTCCGATGCCGAACTACTAGCAATCTTCCTTCGTACAGGCATAAAGGGTGTATCAGCTGTTGGTCTGGCACGTCAACTGCTTGCCAATTTTGGTTCACTAAGGGCCCTACTTACGGCCTCTAAAACAGAATTTTGCACTCATAAAGGACTGGGTAATGCTAAATTTGCTCAATTACAGGCGGTACTCGAAATGTCTAATCGGCATTTATCCGAGGGTATGAAACGTAATGACTGTCTCACCGACCCAGCCCTAACCATTGCCTATTTACACAGCCAGTTAAGGGATAGACAGCAAGAAGTGTTCGCCTGTGTCATGCTTGATAATCGAAATAGGGTAATCGTCTACCGAGAAATGTTTTACGGTACGATCGACGGTGCGAGCGTCTACCCTCGTGAAGTAGTCAAGCAAGCTTTAGCCGACAATGCAGCCAGCGTTATACTGGCTCATAACCATCCATCTGGAATTGCCGAACCAAGTCAGGCCGATATTCAGATAACCGGGCGTTTAAAAAAAGCCTTAGCGTTAGTCGACATTAGAGTTTTGGATCACGTCATTGTAGGTGACAATACCACCTGCTTTTCGGAACGTGGATTGATTTAAGATCAACTTGAGCCGATTAAAAAATAGCTAATGGCAGACTGCTACTTAACGATGCTATGTTTTTTGATCAATTATATCGCTATACCAACTGGCAATTTTTCCTGCTTCAATCGGGCGGCTAATATAATAACCCTGCATATAGTCACATTTCATTTTACGCAACAGTTCATAACACCCCGCTGTTTCGACACCTTCAGCGATCACCCTCAAACCCAGTCTGTGCGCCAATTCGATGGTGGCCTTAACGATTAATTTATCGTCTGGATCTGTTTCGATATCACGCACAAATGACTGATCGATCTTGAGCTTTTCAACTGGCAATTTTTTCAGATAAGTGAGCGATGCTTGGCCTGTTCCAAAATCATCTATCGACAGTGATAAACCCATCAAAGCTAGTTTAGATAATATTTCGATAACATCATCTGGCTTTTGCATGATTTGCCCTTCAGTAATTTCTATTACAATCTGAGACGGTTTAATGTCATATTGCTTTAAGTAGCCTGCGATGCGTTTAGGCAGTTTCTTATCATGCAGATCAATCATCGAGAGATTAACACCAATGACCAAACTATCGATATTCAACGCTTGTAAATATTGACAAACTGCGACAAAAATCCAATTAGTCAGCGGTTTTATTAAATTGTTTTTTTCAACCAGCTGAATCGTTTTTTCAATGGATATCTCATGACCAGTATCTTCCTTCCAACGCAATAAGGCTTCAAGATAAACTGTTTTATAATCGCTCAGATTGACCACCGGTTGAAAAACTAACTTAAACGCTTCGCTGTCAATCGCCTTTCGCAAGGATTGAATCATAGTTAAATCAGTAAATTCACCCTTATCATCATTACCAGTATAAAACGCAATAGGCCATTCTTCATCACCGGCTTCCATCAACGCTACGCTCGCATTATGGTAGAGCTCGTCGGGATCCGCCCCATGTTCTGGATAGACGGCTATACCAATATTAAGTGTGATTTCAAAATTTCGATCATGGATAGTAAATTGTTTTACTAATGACAAATAGAGATTTTCAACCAGTCCAGAAAACTTATCGTTGTCGTCTACTTCTAACAAAGCAGCAAAAATATTTTTATCAAAACGGGATACGTTGTCTGATTCACGTAAGGCTGAGAGTAAACGAGCTCCAAATTGTTTGATCAATCCATCCACAATATATTGCCCTTGGCGATCTGTAATATCATCAAGGTTACTAATATCCATCAATATCAAAGCATACTTTCTACCCGACCGTTTACTCTCCGATAGTGCCTGTTTTACTCTATCTTCGAAGATAATGCGGTTATTGAGGCCGGTTAGTGCATCGTGTTTTGCCATGTGTTGCAAGGCATCAAAGTAATGATAGAGCGTCAATAGGCCAGGCTTTACCTGACGCTGCTTTTGATCCACGCTGCCGTATTGACTGGCAGATACAAGGTACATTTGCTTAGCAAGATCAAGTACTGGGCGAATTAAAGCTCTATAGATCGATACGTATGATGCTCCTGCAACCAATAATAATAGAATAAGCACTGGTAAAACTTGCTCTAACCATAAATCGAAATAGTCAACGCTCTGCCAAGACAAACGAATGCCACCTAAGACTTTATTTTGACGAGCAACCTTTAGACTGAACGCATTTTCAGGTGGAATACCATTGGCAAGTTCTTCAAACTCAGATAGGTTATCTGCAGCGGCATTCAAACTTACTTTACCTTGGGTTAACTCTGAAAGCTCAGTTATAAAGCTAAAGTAATCCATACTGATAATGACCACTGAGTCAGTGCCTGACACAGGGCCAGAAATTTCTAGTAAGGTTTTGCCACCTATATGACAATTCCATATCAATGGCAGAAAAGACTCTGAAGCCGTCTTTAAGCTCATTTTGTCCGTTAACAAACAACCTGGCTTGAGCGATTCTGATGTCAATTCAGTGACAAGACCTGATTTAAGTAGAGCAACAGACCATATATTGGGGTAGCGTTGATAGAACTCCTGAACTAAAGACTGTAGATTATCGTGTTGGCTTTGTGTTTTAACCAGGGTGCTAATAAGAGAATACTGGGACTGAAGCCACAACTCTTGCTTTTGTTGCAAGTAGCCAATTTGCGACTCTCTCAACTGTTTCATTTGCAACATTCGTGCCTTGTTGCTTTGGTCAACAATCAGCTGCAAAGACCCGCTCCATACCAGCATCAAAACTACAGCCCATGCCAAAACTAGGCTAACACTATACTGCTGTAGGTTGAGTTTGTTGGGCATTAGTTGAATTGAATAGTCATTAGACGTAATTTGAATTCATTTATTTAAATTAATGCCTAATTATACAGAGAAAAAATCTCCACTGACTGTCTTAACCGTAATCAAACAAGATAATTTTTATTATAGGGTGAGTTTAAACTAATGGTTTAGCAATAGAGGCCGTTAAAAGCTGTCACCGTTAGGACTGGCCATAAGTTGACTATTAATGACAATAAATTTTCGTAGTAGCTAAGAACACAGACCAAATAGCCTTTGGAGGAAATGCCAGGACATAGGACCCAACTCGGATCAATTCGATTTTAATGGCAGCGCCTGACTCATAACTTCTAGGATTTGAATATGCCGTTCATTTGGTTCTAACAAAATATTGTCACTTCCAACATTAGCTGACTCGACACAAAGCATGCGTTTGAAGTCTGAGTCCCTAAATTGGGATAACCACTTTGATTTATCGACCCATGGGTTCCAAACGATTGCGTTAGCGCTACTTTTACTAATGATTGAAATTTGCCGCTGCCATTCTCTATCAACAATTTGGATATCTTCGCCATTAACCTCATAAATTCGGTCTATCTCACGATCAATCGTTATATCACCCTGTTGAGCAAAAACGTTCCAGTTATTCATTGCGTCAACAAAGTGCTTATTATCTAATCCATAAACCTTAGTTTTTGATATATCACCTAAAGCAAAGTAACTGTGGAAAGCGTTAGTAAAATAAAATGGTTTGGTGTCATTATTATGCACTTCTAAAGACAGCTTAAGGCGAGTGCCAATGGTAAATTTTAATACTAACTTGCAGGCAAAAGGCCACAGGTTATTAGCATCAAGGACTATACTCATTTGAAGCGCAGTTTCATCCAAACTAATTGGCTTTATATAATCAACATCCCATTTTAGTGTTCGAACAAAACCATGAGCCTGCTCAAAACTTGGAGAAACTTGCTGCTGAACGAGCTCCGAATTTTTCTCTAACGCACCAAACCACGGCCAACAAATTGGAATACCACCGCGCAATGGTGAACCAACCTTGTATTCGCATTCAGGACTTAACCAAATAACGGGCTGTTCTTTATGGGGGTGATATTGACTCAATTGCGCACCTTGCAAGAATACAGTCGCTTCTGCAGCTCGATTGTGAATGTTGATCGCTAATAGCTCTTTATGAAGCTCTATCGTCACTTCATCAATGTCACCAAAACGACCATAGAGCGCCTGCATTTGTTGGCCAATGTTCATGCACTAATGCTCATTACTCAATATTTTGAACTTGCTCTCGCATTTGTTCAATTAACACCTTTAAATCTACCGACCATTGAGTGCTGACGCTATCTTGTGATTTAGAAGATAAAGTGTTTGCTTCACGATTAAGCTCTTGCATTAAGAAATCAAGGCGTCTACCAACAGCTTCTTTTCGTTTAAGCACGTTAGCGACTTCCGCAATGTGCGTGTCGAGTCGATCGAGCTCTTCGTCAACATCCAGCTTTTGAGCCAAAATAGCGAGCTCTTGTTCTAGTCTGCTTTCGTTGGCTGATTCAGACCATTGTTGCAACTTGTCGTTGAGGTTAGCTTTCCACTTTTCATGCATAGCCATCACCATTGCAGGTCGATGGATTCGCAATTGCTTGACGATTTCACTAATTTGCTCGCAACGAATAGTAATCATTTCACTCAGAGCTTTACCCTCGGTTTCACGTGTTTCAACTAGTTGCTTAAGCGCCTTTTCTAAACTGCTCAGCGCAATACTTATTAGTGGTGACAAATCTTTTTGTTGATCAGTGATAACCCCAGGCCAACTGAGAATATTGGAGACTGATAATTTTTGACCTTCATGAACAATATCAAGTACTGACTGTTCAACTTCGGCTAAGCGACGCACTAGGTCATTGTTTAAATAAATAGCCCCTTTACTACTCGACTCATCCAATTTGTAACGTAAACCAATGTCAATCTTGCCGCGTTCAAGGTATTGAGTGATAAGCTTTCGAATATCCGTTTCTAAAATTTTGAAATCCTCAGGCAGTTTTATACCGGGTTCCAAATATCGATGATTAACGGAACGAATTTCCCAGGTTAACGACCCACTGTCACAGGTTTCTTGAATTCGGGCAAAGGCTGTCATACTTTTTAACACGTTATTATTCTCTTAAACTAAATTAGTGCTGGATAATACCCGTTTTTTTCACCCTACATAAGCTCGCGTCTGCTTTTAAGATGCGTATAATTCCGCCTACTTTTAAGGAGAACACCTAATGAGACCCAGTGCCAGAGCAGTGGACGAACTTCGTCAGATTAAGATCACACGTAATTACACTAAACACGCTGAAGGATCTGTACTAATAGAAGCCGGTGACACAAAAGTTTTATGCAATGCTAGTGTTGAAAATTCCGTACCTGGATTTCTACGCGGTCAAGGCAGTGGTTGGGTGACCTGCGAATATGGCATGTTGCCACGTTCGACCGGTAGTCGTATGCGCAGAGAAGCCAGCAATGGTAAACAAGGTGGGCGCACAATGGAAATTCAGCGTTTGATTGGACGCGCCTTGCGCGCTGCGATCGATACTAAAAAATTAGGTGAAAGAACTATTACAATCGATTGCGATGTCATTCAGGCCGATGGCGGTACACGCACCGCTTCTATTTCAGGTGCTTGGATTGCCCTATCCGATGCGATTCAAACCTTGCTGGATAATGGCACGTTGAAGAAAAATCCAATTGAATGCCAAATTGCAGCTATTTCAGTTGGTATCTATAACGGGGAAGCCGTGCTCGATCTAGACTATGCAGAAGACAGTCAAGCTGAAACCGATATGAACGTCGTAATGAATAATCAAGGTGGATTTATTGAAGTTCAAGGCACGGCTGAAGGTGCATCATTTAGTGATGAGGAATTAACTGCAATGCTTGGACTGGCGCGCAAAGGCATTGAAGAAATTTTTGAACTTCAGACTAAGGCTTAAATCGGATGATTCTATGTTAAAAGTTATCTATAGGAATTAATATGGAAAAGCTTGTACTAGCGTCAGGTAATCAGGGAAAACTCCTTGAATTGAGCACATTGCTTGAAACATTGGGATATCAAGTTGGCTCACAAGCAACTCTTGGGGTACCAGCAGTAACCGAAACGGGTACCACCTTCGTTGAAAATGCCATCATCAAAGCTCGTAATGCAGCTCATCACACGGGTCTTGCAGCACTGGCAGATGATTCTGGCATTGAAGTCGACGCACTCGATGGTGCGCCCGGCGTCTATAGTGCACGCTTTTCAGGCGCTAATGCCACCGCTGAGTCAAACAATGCCCTACTAGTCGAGAAATTACGCAGCGTTCCCGCGCCGCAACGTACGGCTAGATTTCGATCGGTTATTGTTTTTATGCGCACCGCAACTGATCCCTCGCCAATTATTTGCGAAGGATGTTGGGAAGGTTTGATTCAGTTAGAACCCGAAGGTGATG
>Ga0307997_10001249_pt1 | contig 11945 bp, 4 predicted proteins | sample Davwhametageno36_FD_203165 | JGI IMG/M metagenome (GOLD analysis project Ga0307997, IMG submission 203165) | Marine microbial communities from Davis Island wharf, Antarctic Ocean - #36 | ecosystem: Environmental > Aquatic > Marine > Unclassified | place: Antarctic Ocean: Davis Island wharf...
CCCGGGGTGGGCGCCGCGGGGGGCGCGGCGGGCGCGGGGGGAGAGGAGGGTGACGACGACGACGATGAGGACAACTCCGACTCTGGCTCTGGCTCCGACTCGAATCAAATATCGTCGGACGAGTCAGACTCAGACGAATCGGAGATTTCGTCAGTGGATATTGATGCGGAGCTTGGTCTTGCGACAGACGGAACCGCGGCCAAGCTCGCCCAGGAGGCGGCGGCCAAGAGGAAGGCGAAGGAGACATGGACGGCAGAGGAGCGTGGTAGATTTGAGTTTGCATGGGAGGATCTTGCCGAGTATGATCCCGATCGAAAGTGGATCAAAGTGCAAAAGGCTGTCAAGACAAGGACGTTGAAGGAGTGCAAAAAGTTTTACAAGGTGCTGCTGTCGGAGGAGAAGAGTCGAAATCGTGAGCTCAAATCATTTCTTCGTGACATGTGTCGTCGTGTCGAAACGTCGCAACCAAAGGTAGATCAAATCTTTGATGTTTTAATTACGACGGTAGAGTCGGTTGAGGTGGTGGAGGAATGTCGTCATATTCTGCTGGAATGTGCGGACGCAGCAGTGGAGACAGCACCGTCAGTTGTGCGCGTGGAGCGAGAGCGAGGGAGAGCAAGAAGAGAGGAGGAACTTTTGAGAACGACACCATGGATGAGCGTGAAAACAAGAACAAAGCAATCGATTCCAAGGGTACTGGCGAGAGCAATTCGTAGCATGCTTCGAAATGGGATGCTGACCAAGCCGCGAGCGCACAAGCTTGTGTCGATGTATCGGAGAGCACCGACACTGGAGGAGTTTGACGAGGAAGAAGTGGAGGCCGAGGGTGTGACGAAGAACTTGACCAATCGAAGTGTAGAGTCGATGGTCGGAGAGGCTGTGCGATTGGCAGAAGAGGACGAGCCGTTCGTTGATCTGGAGTTGGAGGAGACTGTGATTGGTTCGGTGGATACTCATGGAAGAATGATGTCGAGAATGGCACTGCGGAGACACGAGAGTGTGTATCAAAGAGAGTGCCTGCATCGTGATCGAGAGTTCACGTTGCTGTCGCAGCGGAGTGCGCGAATCAGGAGAGAGCTGGCAATGGAGGAGGAGAGAAGATTCATGGTTGTGTCTGATATGGAGCAGAACAAGTATAAGAGAGACATGGAGAGGAGCGTAGCGGAAGAGTGGTTGAGAAAGATGGAGGCGGAGGGAATGAGAATGGAAGCGGACGTGCGTTTGCGAAGAACGTGGTGCGTACCTAAGAGTAAAGGTTGGTTGCCACCTACCACGGAGACGGTCGTGAAGGAGAGGCTGGTCGTTGGTTCCGATGGACAGCCTGAGAAGGAGGAGGACGGCGTGACTTTGACCGGAAGGAAAGAGAGTTACGAGGAGGTGGTAGAGATCGGAGAGAAAAGATCGTTAGAGATTCAAGTTGAACTAGTGGGTGAAATGATTGGAAGAGAGACGAGCGTAGTGGAGGTGTTAGATGAAGCGTCGGGTGAAATAGTTCCAGCGAGAGATGAGGAGGGGAATGAGAAGAGAGAGAGAATTCATCCAATACCAATTAACATTGAGTTAGTGAAGTGGATCAATCATGAGTACGACGAAGTGGGTGAAAAACCTGTGTGGTTGATTCAAGTGGAAATGCCAGATGTGGAGTCCATGGAGAGTGTGAGCTCTTTACTCAGATCTGAGTGGGTGATCGAGGAGGGAGAATCTTCTTCTTCTTCCTCGTTCTCTCTCTCACCACACTTGACAGCGCGTCCTCTTAGGTCCAGATTTGATGGGAGGCAGAGAATGAGAGGGATCGAGTATCAGAGATTAATGGATCGGGTGCGCAGAGAGAACGCGAAAGTTTTTTTGCTCGAGAGGACTGTCGAGTGCTCGTCGCGAGAGCTGCAGGTACGGACTGAGCATCACTGTGATGTCCGAGAGGAGCTGACAATGTTTCATCGTCGATGTGGTGCAGTGAATCGAATGGAAGATGTCCACAAAAAGTTGTTGGGGTGGATTGCACATCGTGCCTCGAGATCAATGCAAACGAAAGACGAGCTTCTGCTGCTGGCAAAGAACGCTCAGCATAAAGTGAAAAGAGCACAAAGAGATTTAGATGATGCGAACAATCCACTGGCAAAAGCATTCTGTGAACAGAGAATGTTTGAGCGTTTGACAGAGGCAGACAAGGTGTTGCGGTACGTGAGAAAGAGATTTCACGCTGAGCTGGACGTGCGGAGGAAGCTGGCAGAGGAGAGGAGACAGGAGCTGTTGCAGCAGTGCGCACGTCTTGAGGTGGTGAGCAAAATGTCAGGGGAGAGAATGCGAATGTTGAGGACAGTCAGGAGAAGCCAAGAGAAGGAGATGGAGAGAGAGAGAGAGAGAAGTGGAGTGGAGGTAGAGCATGCGTACGAGTACGAAGTGAGAAGGAGCAACTCGGTAGAGGAGACAGTGTTGGAGGTCGTGGGAGACTTGCTAATCCAGGTGGTTGAGAAGGTTGGTGGAGAGGAGGAAAGGGTGGAGGAGAAGGAGGAGAGGGAGAGAAAAGAGAGAAAAGAGGGGAGGGTGAGTAGTCTGAAGATGCGTCGGAGCCTGGTAGTGAAAAGCATGGAATGCAAGCAGTCGTTTGATCGTGAGAGAGAGACGACGCTCCAGCGTGGTGCTGCAAGAGAGAGAGAGCACGCAGTCATTTTAGAAGAGATTGAGAAGTTAGAGGGTGCAGCAGGTGAGTGGCTGGCAGATAACCAGGTCCAACAAGCTGAGGATCAGCTAGCAGTAGCAAGATCTGCGCTGGAGGATCAGAAGGGAATGATCGAAGAGATTCGTAACGAGGCGAGGAGTGAATACGAGGATTTGCTCGAAAGAATGGAGGTGGCAAAAATTACATCAAGAGCAAGAGACAAAATGTTAAAGAATGAAATTGATAGCAGGAGAAGATCAGCAGGTCTTGCCATTGCTCACATGCAAAAGGTTGCAGAGCAAGCAAGAGATGCACTCGAACATTTGCGGGAGGAAAAGGATGCGGAGATTATGAGAATGGCAGAGGCGCACGCAGTGCAGATGTCTGAGCTCAACGCAAGATTAGAGGAGCTCGAGTTGCTGGCAGAGAGAAGAGGAAAGTGGGTCAACACGCTGCAGGTACAGATTCGTCTGATGAGAAAAGAAAAGGAAGAGGCAGAGTTGAAGTTTAAAAAGGAGAGAGCATCATGGGAGAGAGAAAGAGATGGTCTAACCAAGCAACTTAACTTCCAAACGACCCAGGCGACGAGAAGATTGGAGTGGGTAGAGTCACTCAAGGTTGAGGTCGAGACAAGACAAAAAGAGAAGGAGACCATCAAGACCGAGCACGAGCGTGAGTTGGGTGAGAGAAGAACTCGAGAAAGAGAACTCAAATGGAATGTGTGGCAGCGTGATGAGACAGCAAGGAGAATTCGTATGGACGTTGGCAGCGTGTTCAAATGGTTTCTGGAGAGCGTGGCAAATTTAGCTGGAGCATCAAAACGACACAACGACGATTTGTACAGAAACGGATGTGTTGGTGTCCTCAACGCGATCATTTCGAGAGAAACAGAGAGGAGTGACTTGAAACCACTGGCAGCACGTGCCCTGGGTTCATTGGCTTGGAATGGTTTCGTCGATCATCGTGTCATCAGTCGAAGATCAAGAGATGCTTGGAGTGCATGGATTGGTGTCGTCGCGAGCGAGGAGAAGTGGCGCTTTGATCTTGGAGAGGACGAGATGCGTGCGACGATTGAGGCTGAGGCGTCAGCACTCCGTGCCGCACAGGAGGAGAAGAATCGCGCGGCAAGTCTGGCAAATCGGACTGTTCGCTTGCTCAAGGAGGCATACTCAAATGTTGGTTCCCAGTCAAGAGAGGCAGCGAGCAAAGAGCTAGTGGTCGTTGACGGTGTCTTGGGTCCCGAGTACAAGACGGTCGTCGCCGGTGTGGAGAATGGATCATCGTCGTCGTCGTCGTCGTCTCCCGTGCGTGTCGTCAGCGAGAGGGACGCAATGAGAGAGATTGGTCCGAACGATCGAAACCAAGAGGCGATTGGTGCGTCGTACAACGCGCTGTCTTCGCTGGTAGAGCTGTGTGGACATGGTCAGTCGGAGGATATGAGAAGGTATGCTTCGGACGCCATTGCCGTTCTTTCTATTACGAAATCAAATCGTAATCGAATGGAGCAGATTCAAAGCATCTTCACCGCAATGATTGGTTTGTGCGATATGGAGAACAGCCCAGAGATCCAGAGGAACGCAGCAGCAGCACTTGGAAACATGTCATTCCAACACATGCCGAACCAGACGACCATTGGTGATTCTGATGGAATTGAGGCGCTGTGCACGCTGTGCGGTCTGTCTCTGGACGTAGATGTTTTGGAGAACGCGACAGCAGCGCTAGTCAACTTATCTCGCTCTCACGAGCAGAACGCTCTTCGCGTCGGGACATCGTACGGTATTGAGGCGCTGGTGCGTCTGACCAACTCGACCGCCACGGCAGATCTCTCTACTGGTGATGGTGAGCGCGTCCAGGGGAACGCCGCCGAGGCGTTGGTGAACGCGACAAGAAACGACAGCCACGAGAACGCCGAGAGAATTCGATCTTGTGGTGTGCGTCCAATCGTGTTGATGTGCACGTCAGAGAACTTAGTTGTGCAGAGAGCAGCGCCACTGGTGCTGGGTAATATTGCACAGAATGATGCTATTCGCTCCGAGGTTGGTTCAAACGGTGGTATCGATGCTTTGTTTCTGCTGGCAGGTCTTGATGATCACATTGTTCAGAGCAATGCAGCATATGCTTTAGGAAATTTAGCATGGACGGCATCCAATCAAGAGAGAATTGGATTCTTTCTCCCACAACTTTTGCAACTCCTCCACTCGGTGTATCCAAACGTCCGCTCGAACGCAATGATTGCTTTGGCCAACACGGTTCATTTCCACGAGTCCAATCGAAGGAGGCTTATGTACGAGAGTCCTGGAAGCATGGAGCTCCTGGTCAAACTGCTGGAGGACGACGATGTTTCCGTTCGAACACACGCCGCGAGATGTGTAGGCGCTGCTTGTCACAACGACGTCGTCGCTAAACTGGCTGGCGAGTACTTGGGCATGATCTCCAGTCTAGTCCGCCTACTCTGGCATCCATCCGGCCAGGCCCAACGTTTTGCCGCATTTGCTCTGAAAAATTTGGGTGCGTTTGTTGTTTTGGTTTGTTTTATATTATTTATTCTGTCCCTTCTCTCTCTCTTTCTCCTTTTTTGGTGCTGACGTGCTTTCTTCTCCCGTCTTTTGTCTTTTTGTTGTTGCTTCCTCTGTGTATCCCCTCCCCCCTTACAGCGCTCTACGATCCCAACAAGAAGAGAATTCTGGTCGAAGGTGGTGTTGAGGGTCTGACACACTGCGCCGGATCCGAATCACACCAAGCACGCGACATGGCAGCCGAGGTCATGGAGGTGCTGGCTGATGTAGCGGGAGAGAATGAAATGGATGCTATGAAAGATAAGTTTGGTCCGGGTGGAATGATTGAGCTGCTACGTACCAACGCCAAAACGAATACGCTGGTCGCAGGACTGGCAGCAGATAGCATTGGTGAAAAATGTGATGGGAGTGACGAGTCACGTGATTCGTTCATTCAGGCGGGTGCTATTGAAGCGCTGCTGTTCGCAGTCACAAAAGAGAAGGATGGCTCGAGAGTGACGGAAATGGGTGATTTGAGTGATTTTTATTTGAAGACGCTGTGGACGCTTCGATCTCTTCTCAAGGGTCATTTGCATGGACGTGATCGTTTTGGAGATGGTCACGGTATTGTAAACTTGCTGGAGCTTTTGAACATTCAGAACAACGAGTTTGCACGCGCGGAGGAAATTAAGACGGTGTCTTTGTCGATCTTGGTTGAATCGGTTGTTGATCACGAGAGAAATAGTCGACGACTTCTTCGGAGTGGTCTTGATCGTATTATTGAGCTGGCAGAGAAAATTCTTCCATTGCCACCAAGAAAGTCTGTGTACACACCAAAGACAGATGTGCCAGGTAGTGGACCAGAGTCACCAGACAAAAAGAAGAATGCGAAAAAAACATCTCTTGTGAGTGTTGGCAGTAAGAAGCCGTGGCAAATGATCAAGGGTGAAGAGAAGGATACTTCACAAATGGCATTAGAAATTTTGCAACTAGTTGGTCCGCATGGTTGGGTCGTGTGCACGAACTGCGGGACGCGTGCTCCTGGTGGCACGGTGTGCAGTCACTGTGGTCACAAGGGAATTGTGTTTGCAGAGTAGTTGGAAAGTCAAACGTTAGATATTAAGGTTCCGTTTATAATTTAAAATTCGAAGGTATCATCTTGCTTGTACCTTCGCGAATAATTTTTCAAGCAAGTTTGTCACTCACATTTTCACCGCTGACGACCAGCAACGATGGTGGAAACAAGGTGCTTGAAAAGAGAGCAGCAAACGTTGCACCAAGACAACAATTTGCTTTTGATTCGTCTGTCACCTCGGTTGCTATTTTTGTTGACATTGCGAACTCGACAATTCAAAAGTGTGACAAAATTAGGCACTGACGTACGACTCGACGGGAGTTCAAAAGCAAAGAGATACACGAGAGGAAGAGTGAGTGTCCCATCTGCAACAGTCAGAACAATCTCGCCTCCGATGTCACCACAACTTTGAGCTCGAGTGGTTCAGCACCCTCTCTCCTGGGATCGTGGCATTTTACACCCGTTCTGGTCAGGGAGGAACTTTTGCGTCGGGACGAATAGCGATGGCCACAGACATGTGCACATTCATGTAAACTGAAGAACAAAAAATTATACATTTTACCGTTTTGTATTCGATTACTGCAAAAAATTAAAAGGATCGTCACCTTCTGATGTTTCACTTTTTTCCTTCGCCACTCCCACCGAAACGTCGTCTAAAATTTCTGCCTCCTCCTCCTCTTCCGAATCAGAATCTCCACCAAAACTAAACGCTGTTGAATCCGCTTGCGGGCTGCTCAGCGCTGGAGTGTCAACAACTCCTGCGACCAACAAAGACTTTGTTTTTGTCAAACTTGCAGCAGAAACCGGTCGCTGTTGCTCTCCAGTCCTTAAATCCAAAACTTTTTTTCTCAACGCGTTCGCACAACTTGCCGGATCTTCAAACACGCAAAGGAATGGTACTTCATCGCCAAAGTACAACGACAAAACGTTCGGATCCTTCTTCTTCTTGGTCATTTTTTGTATGTCCTTGATCAAGTACATCACTTCCACTGATATGACAGTAGGTAGTAAGACAGGAGCGTCCTTCTCCTCCTCCTCGGAACGAACAAAGTCCGTCACTTTGGGAGACGATGGTGATGATGAATTAATCTCGCGATGATCAGACAGTGAAGGCAAAGAGACAGAAGAAGAGGAAGAGGAAGACTTGTCTCCTCCTCCCTCCATTCCTGTCGAAACATCCGAGTTTAGTTCACTAGAAGTTCCAGATGGTGATTTCAAGCTGCTCATCCACCTACCAAATCTTTGTGCTGCAGCTTTCGCCTGTTTGGACGCTTGCGTCTTAACTTCTCTTGCTTTTTCCATGTATCGCTCTCGATCTGTTTTCGACGGATTGTTTCGCCAAGAACGAACCACAAGCAGATGGACACTCGTAAGAATAAGAAACTCTTCATGATCCCATCCATTCCGACGAGATTGTGCCAGCTCCTCCTCCGCCAACGCATTCGGTAGCACGTACTCACACTGAAACCACTGTGCTGGTGGACCGTCCGAGGAGCATGACGTGATGAAATCAGTCTCAACAAAAGCATCACCAGGACGAACATCAAAGATGCTGGCAACTGCTTCGTTGCGTGTAATCTCAACTGGAAATCCATCCAGCGCATCCATGTCACTCTTGGTGGCATCGAGACGAGAACTTGCATCCTCTGCTCTTCTGCCGTCGATTTTATCTTGCAGTAATTGATCCACTGATCTTGCTGCATGTGTGCCTCTTTCACCACCACTACCACCACCACCACCACCACCACCACCACCCTTCGCCAGCGCCGGCACTTTCGGTGTCAGTGTAAATTGATCCCAAGCAGGCGTGTCCACCGTGTCGTCATCGTCGACGTCGACGTCCACTCGACCAGGTCGCGCTGGCAGGGCAGGCGACGCGAGTGGTGATTCAAGCGAGCCACTTGAATTTCTTCGTGATGCGGCGGGACTAGAATTGCGACGTAATTTTTTGTCTGCCTGCGATGCTGCTCCAGTTGAGGGTACTTTTAGTGACGTCACGGCGCGATTGATACGAGAGCCGACAGATTTGAACCAAGCGGAGGAGGAGGAAGATTTGAAAGAGGAAGAAGAAGACGAGGAAGAAGACGAGGCAGCGCTGTTGGTCATTTGGACAGCTTCCATCGCTGCAATAATAGCAGACTCGACCTCGTCGTCGTTGCCATCACCAGCTTGTCTCTTGCTGCCGTCATCTGAACCACCAGACCAAGAGCGCCTTCTTCTTGCGCCTTGCACATCTTTACCACTACCACTACCACTACCACCACTACCACCACTATTACTACCACTACCACCACCACCACCAGCTTGCTGCTCAGAGGTCTTGGAATTTCTTCGCTTGGCACCAGCAATGGCAGCGTTGAACATGCTCCCCCAAGAACGGCCAGAAGAGCTCGACGATGACGACGACGACGCACCCCTGTCACTTCCATCACTTCTACTCACTGCACCACCAGATCTCTCACGAATTGCATTCAAAGCGTGAGTTTTTAATACTAACGCTGCTTTCGGTCTAGTTTCTTGAAGTTTCTTGTATCGATAGTATCGAGCAGGACGACAACGATCAGCATCAAAATCAACGAGCTCACAGAGTGCACGTTGATCTTGGACTACGTCGTAGCAAGCATCAAAACCACCGTCAACGACTGTGATCCATTGGAAAGGAAGTCCAGCTTCTAAAAAAAGTTTGACACAGGTGTTGACATTATTAGCATCAGCAACAACGTGTCTCATCGACTCGCCGAGCGATATGCATTCGTACAATCGATTGCGACCCGATCCCATGATGCAAATATGTTTCTGCAGAAAGAGAGAAGAAAAGGAAAAAAAGTGTGCGTTTGTGTGGGCGTGTGTGAGAAAATTAGACAAGAAAAGAGAGGAAGAGAGAGAAAGAGAGGAAGAGAAAGAAAGAGAGGAAGAGAAAGAAAGAGAAAGAGAAAGAGAGAAATGAACACCATCACCAAAGTGAAACGTGAAACGCCGCTGGAATGGAAAAAGTAAAAATGATATTGAAAGAAAAACTTACTTGGCCTCTCAGTGCTTCCAAACTCTCTAGTACTTTGCTCCTTTCTTCTTCACCTGCTTGAAGTATTGTAGGGTCCATCCAAAATGCAGAGCCAAATTTGCCACATTTCGTTTCGTTCTCTGATCTGCAGTCAATTACAAAGTACTTGACATTGCTTCCCTCCTCGCTGCTCTCATTTGGTGTACCCAGCAGATGCGTCACAATCTCCTCGGCGCTCGTAGCAAGACACTGTCGCGCACGATTTCTCCATGTACCATGAACACGCATTGGCTTGTACTTTTGTTCAATTTTTTGTACTAACTTTTGCTCCTTGCCTTGAAACTGTTGTAGCAAATCAGGAAGATTCATAATTTTATCCTTGTTGTGAACCAAGTAAAAGTCTAGCAACCGATGGTACCAATCCTCCGTTGTTTCTGGTCTTTGTCTCCACCCTCTCCTTCCGACGTCGTCGCATGACAAATGATTAATGACATGATATTGAAACGAGTACGGTGTGATGCTCTTGTAATTGATAGCACCAAGAATGAGATGCTGCACGGCCGTGTCACTACCTGTGGTGCTGCCTATGGTGCTGTCTGTAATGCTGCCTGTGGTGCTGCCTGTCGTGCCATCGTCCTCCGTGCTCACGCAGCGATCTTCTGGTGACGACAGCAGGATCTCCTCCATGATGGCACGAATCTCTACTCTCATTCTCTCCGTGTTCGTTCTTTGCTTGCTGATAATTCCATGGAGGCACGTCGGTAGAGCAAGAAGACGACTACGATGCTCAATAAGCATTTGTACAAGAAGAAACCTACGAAAAGAATAGGAGACGAAACATGAAGGGGGAAAAAAAAGGAGGAAAAGAAGAATAAAAACAATTTTCGAAAGAAGTCAGCCAAAGAGAAGAGAAAGCAACAAATAACAACAAAAAATAATATTAAAAATGATCCAAAACAACACTGCACGTACCAACTGAACATTGGATTCGAGTCTACAATCATGTAGTCCCACAGCACAGACAAAGTTTCAAACGACATTTGTCTCCTCCTCCTACTTTCCGACGATGGACTCGTTGTTGCAGCATCACGACCACACTCGTCCAAAAAACCACCAAGCAACCAGCCGTGTGGAATTAAATATGAAGTGACACCACAGCCTCCTCCGTTTGTATCTTTCCCACCATCAATACCTTCCATACCTAAATGATTGGCCAACATTGGATCATGATACTTGAGAAGAAATTGAAACATCGTCACCGCCATTGTTCTCCACTCCTCTACGTACCTGGCACGCACACCACTGATGGACGATCCACTGCTGCTGCTGCTGCTGCTGCTGCTGCTGCCACTACCACCACGTCGATGCAGACCAGGAATGATGGCGACCTCCATTGCATGCATGCATTTGTAAATGGTCGTCGTGTGATCAAGACCAGAGGAATAAAAGGGTGCTGCCAAGTACGCGTCCTTGGCCACGTACGATGATCTAGTGGTGGTGGTTCCCTTGTGCTGGGACGACCAAAATCTTACCAGTAACTCCATGTCTGCTGTCAGTCCATCCACATCAACGCTGTCAGTCCTACTCCCACTGCTGCTTCTCCTCTCTCCTTCCTCCTTATTTTTTTCTACTGCCCAGACGGATGCTTCTCTGCATTCTTCCCGCATCTCTGCACTATTTTGCAGTGAGTCACACGCCAGCATGTCATTCTCCAGCGTGCGATCTTTCTCGTGCGATGACACACCCAGCATCATGGACCAAATTTCTCCTCTCCCTTTCAACACGTGCTTGCCACTGTAGTACGCTTCTGATGAAAATAATAATAAACATAATGTTCGTAACTCATCAATCCTCTCCTCTGGCACGTCGCTCTTCGATGACGACGACGACACCAGCTGGTCTACTCTTTCCAACGCACGCTGGACCTCTGCATCGTCCATCTTCCTTGACGCCTGAGCATCGACAGACGACGAAGAAGAGGCGCGCCGTGTACGTCGTGTCACCATGGCACGCGCACTTGACTTGGTTGCCTCTCCAATTGGCTCCTGGGATGTTTTCTCTACCTCTTCTACCTCTTCTACCTCTTCTACCTCTTCTACCTCTTCTGACTCTTCCACGTGTTCCACCTTCTCTACCACTTTCTCCACCACCTCCTCGATCTTCTCCCTGCTGTCTCCAACTGCCTTGTTTGCGTCCCCTCTCATGGTGCTGCTGGTGAGAGTGGGTACTCGACGTGGCTTCATTGTGCTTCCAGCAGCAACCTCGCTGATTGCTTTGGTCGAAGAACGAAAGAAGGAAGAGAGTTTGTCCGCTGTTGTTGACCTCTTTTTGGTACTCGCGTTGAGAGGTGAGGGCGTGGGTGAGCCCTGATCAAGCACAACAGCAGACGTGACGACGCGAAGGCCAGACGTATCAAACTCCGTCACTTCGTCGTCGTCGTCGTCGTCGCTCAGTGAAAACATGTCTCGGTTGGATGACGAGGTTACGCCGACATCAGAGGAGTCATTTATTTTTTTAGATTCTAAACTGGTGAGTGTCTCGTCCATCTCAGAATGCAACGCAGCAAATTGCGACATGACGTCGGAGGTGGACGAGTTGACGGGGGAATCACCAAAGATATCGTTGAAGCTCTCGTCGTACGTGGTGCCTGGTGTGGAGGGTGAAAGTTTTAGGGATGGGAGAGTCTCAGGAACTACACCGTTGTGTCGATCAGCT
>Ga0307997_10001251_pt1 | contig 11943 bp, 11 predicted proteins | sample Davwhametageno36_FD_203165 | JGI IMG/M metagenome (GOLD analysis project Ga0307997, IMG submission 203165) | Marine microbial communities from Davis Island wharf, Antarctic Ocean - #36 | ecosystem: Environmental > Aquatic > Marine > Unclassified | place: Antarctic Ocean: Davis Island wharf...
AAAAATATTTATTGATATTAAAATGTTTGCAGCGCGGCATTTAACGACCTCTACTGGTGGCTCCGATGGCGTTTTTTTGTAAAAAAATCGATGATCTATCATACGATGGTGATTACTGCCTGTATAAGTGTCATCACTGTTAACAATAAACCCTTACCCATGCTGACCCGTCTTGGCTAACGCATATACAGCAGCAATATGCACCATCCTCAAGGGTCAAGCTGTAGTTGCAGTTACCCGTTAGCCGTTAGCCGTTAACCGTTACAACTTAACTTTTGGCGCGGGCTATTCCATTTGCAAAAACTTGAGGCCACGTTGAAACTCGTCTTTGACCGTATCCCATTGATCAGCCGCATCCATTACCCTGGGGGTAATCAGCATGACCAGCTCAGTGCGGTCATTACTGTCGCTTTTAGACTTGAACAGACTACCCAACAGCGGAATACTGGCCAATCCCGGCGCACCACTGCCGCCGGTTGATACGTTTTCGCTAATTAAACCGCCAATCATAATGGTTTGACCACTTTCAGCCACCACTTCAGTCTCGATTAAACGTTCAAAAATATCCGGATTACCCGAGGCACCGGTTGAACTGGGCACTGAATTGGAAATGGTCATAGAAATCTCCATGACAACAATACCCTGAGCATTCACAGTTGGAGTCACAGTGACATCAACACCGGTTTTGCGGTACTCAGAAGTTGTAGTTTGACGCTCGCCATTAATAGGATCTTGGGTAGTGGCACCCACCACGGATATGTCAGAACCTACATTAATAGTGGCCTGCACCCCATCTCGCACCATCACAGTGGGGTTAGACAGTACCTTAACCAAGCTGTTGGTGTTGAGGAAATTTGCCGTCAACGGCCCTTCAAAGCCGTCCACTATAAGGCCAAGCCCTCCAACGGCGGAGGCACCAAAGGCACCCTGTGTTGTTAGGGTAACTTCACTACGCGACAGCGCCCACTCAACACCAAACTTAAACTCATCTTGCAAGGTCACCTCAGCAATGGTGATATCTAAACTTACTTGTTTGGGTAGGATATCAAGCTTTGAGAGCAGCGGCATAAGCGCACTGTATTCACTTCCACTGGTGTAAAAAACTAAAGCATTAGCGCGCTCATCAACCACCATTTTGATCTTTTCGGTACTCAGGCCAGCCGTTCGCGCCGACATAGGTGCATTACCGGTTGTGGGCCCTGAGTTAGTGCCACTGGAATTTTGGCCATCCGAAAAGCCCCCACTGAAACCCAGCAACGCGCTGACGCTTTTACCAAGGTCTAATGCCCGGGCGTACAGCGGATGATAAAGAAAGTATTGTTCGTTGCTACCCTCTCCGGGGACATCAATAATCGTCGCCCAGTATTTCACACGTTCAAGCAACAGATCACTACTAGCGAAAATCGCAGCCGCCCCTTTTTGGGCCAAGGGAACTACCACCACATTTGAATTCTTCGACTGACCCACCGCGGTAGCAATGCCCTCATTTTCAAGCAATACCGACACGTCTTGCCCAAACGCCGCGGGGGTGACAAAAGTCAGACCAATAATAGCAATATGCTTGCCCCGAGTGGCTGGAGTATCGAGCAACTTAATTAACTCTAGGGCGCGTAAAATGCTCGCACGCTTGCCCCTAATCTCTAGAACCCCTTGCTCATAGTCAGGCTGTATTTTGACGTTTAAACTGCTTATCAACGCACGCTCGATGCTTATTTTAATACCAAATTTTAACGGCACAACCTGCAAAATAAGCTGGGTCGTATTGGGAACATCTGAGGGTTGCCCCCCGACTGCAACAACCACTTTTGCCTCAGCCTCACCCGTATCTGGTCGATAAACATAAAAGGTTCCATCGCCATATTTTAGTTGTATGCCACGCTTTAACAAAAGCTCGTCTACCAACGTGAACAGATCTTGTTGGCTGATTTGGTTAACCACACTTAAGGTGACACTGTCTTCGTCGAATGCTTTTGATGACTGCACTGTTTGGTCAAGGACATAGTTAATAGCCAAAAGATCACCAAATACATAATGAATGAAATCGGGCAGTGGCATCTTATTGGCGCTGACCGCTACCGCGACTTGGTCGCTAAACATGTCGGCCATCGATGAGACATCCCTGAGCGCGGCTGAGGGCCAAGGAATCGACTTGATGTTCTCAACCGCTAATTGCTTAGAGGGCTTCACATCACCATCAGCACTCCCGCCCAAGGACTGACTACTGTCGCTACGAGCAGCTTCACTTGCATTGGACCCTTTAGCACTGCCTCGGTCAACCTCTAAGTACGACCCATTGACTGAGACGTGCGGCAAGGCACCACTGGCTACTACGGTGTGCCTCGACAGCATAGAACTCGTACAACCACTAATCAGCGTACTGACCATAAGTAACAAGACTGTGTATTTACTATTCACGTTGCTTCCTTTTTATCATTTTTACAGTTTTAGCTCGTGATCCACTACATTAATTTATAAGATCATCATCAACATTTATGCCTACCCCAAGCACGACATCCTGAGGACGCTCGAAAAGCACCAGCTCAACCCGCTCACCGGCAACCGATGTAATCGCCATTCTGTGCAAAGCGATCTCAGTAACAGTGTGCTTATCAATAACATCACCTAGCCGCGCCTCAATAATTTGACGCTCACCGCTCGCAACATCGACGCGCTGGAGAACAGCAAACTGGTCCGTACTTTGAAACACCGCCAGCAGCTTGTAGCTAAATGCGCCGGCCTGCCAAACATCGTTTTGCGCACTGACGTTAATGTTGTCAACCGGCTCCGGTGCATCCACTGTTACCGGAGTCACATGAGCGGCCAGTTTTTCTAAATACGCCTGATAAGCCTGATCGTTAAGTCGCGGCATGTCGCCCAACGGCATATCTACTGAAACAGCAAGACGCGAACCGGTAACATTTTGGGGCACAAAGCGATCAAATATATCAAATACAACCAATAGACAAAAAACCCAGATCAAGGGCATGTAGCGAGTATCCCAAGCGCCAGCGAGCCTTTTCACCCCTTTTAACACCTCACTATCACTCATCCGTAGACCCTTCCTGTGAGGGTAAGCCGGCCTGCTCCAAAGGCGCAGGGGGCGCAGCCCGTGCAAAAAATTCTAAGTTAATAGTGCCTTTGGCGGTATATGCCTTAATGCCCGCTGCCGATTTTAGGGATTGCCGCCAATCAACTTGCCTAACCACTTTTGGTTGATTAGCCAGCGCCCAAAGCGCTTTTATCATATTATGATAGTCGCCACTATAGCGCACAGCGGCACGCAACGAGCGTAGCGCCTTCCCGTCATCAAACAGCCAACTAAATCCTTCTACCTTAATTGTGTGCTCAGCAAATATTTTTTCAATGTCCTGCTGAATGGTTAATTTTGTCGCTGAAGAATCAACGTAGAAATAATTATTGAGACGCGCAATTTCAGCATTCAACTGCTTGGCTTGCCGCACATAGCTCGACTGACCATCAATGACTGTGTTTAATTTGCTGAGTTGACGATTTTTTGCTTGCAATTGGCCAAGCTGCTCGGACTGCCAAGCCCACAATGGCAGCACCACAAACTTTAAGGCCACTAAGACACCAATAATCAGTAGCATAGTGTTTTGAGTAACATACTTATTCACTGGTAGTCACCGCGTCTAACTCCGCCATTAGCGTTATTTGCTGAGCGACAAAGACCACTTTAACGGCAAACTCTTGACCTGTGTTTTTTTGACTAACAGGAAAGGCATAGTCTGCGCTGGCCACCCGTGGATCTTTACTTAAAAAGCTCATTACATCGGACGCTTTCGAGGCGCTTAGAAAGAAGATTACGCCACCAGACTCTTTATGGACATTGCGCAGGGTAACACCTCTGTCAGCCAGATCTAGGGCCAAATCCCACACCACCCACATGGGCGTAACGCGTGAAACCAGCGCTTCCATGGCAGAGAGCTCAGCTTGCAACTGTGTGGCCTGCTGACGAAGCTCAATGACTGGCTCTGACTGAACACGCAGCTGTTCAATTCTGTGGTCTACCCACGCGGTTGACGCGACAAGATACGCCGAGGTGAGGAATAGATAAACAACCAGCAAACCACCAAGTAATTTAAGCCCGCTTTTCCAAGGATAAGTAACACTTGATGGTGACTTAAAGGGCAAGGCAAAATTCAGTGGCGCGGTTTTGAGGATTGTCCCCAGTCCCTTTAGGAGCTGGACATGCGTTTCTTTATCATCATTCCGCTGCCAACTAGCCTGCTCAGATAAACCTACAGACGAAAGAAAGTTGTCACGAGATACTGCCGCAGAACCATTTGACAGGTCAGTTTGATAAACGTTTGAGATAATTCCATCATTCGTATTGGCTACTATTAGGGTATGTTTCAAGCGACTCAGTAGCTGTGGATGGGACTGCTGAAGTGCATTGATACATGCAGTTTCAGGAATCACCAACAAGGGTCGCGGTAGTAGACTGGCCATAACCTGATCTTTAATCACCCAGCTGGTGACACGGTGGGACTGTGCCGTTAAGCGCTCTATTTGATCAAACTGTTGGCCGCTAAATGGAAATGCCCAGGGAAGATTTTTAAGTACTTTTTTAACATCGGCCAAATCACCAATAGGATAGTCAGTCACCGATTCAAAATAATGTTGCCTACCGACCACTACGATCCAGCTGCGGGTGGCTGCGGTTTTTTGAGCCTGCAGTTGCCCACCGCGCGCGAACGGATAAAAGCCTTTTGACCAAAAGCTTACATACTTGAGTAAATAATCAAGTACCTTATTGGCCAAAGTTAATGGTAGTGGCTTTGCTTGCAAGATTCTCAGTTCTCTTTGGTTAACAACACTTCGGCATTTGCCATGCAGAGGTTTATCCGTAACATGTGTATTTAGTATATCCGTTATTTCTATTGACGCATAATTAACTATGTAATGAACAGTAAATAGGCCTTATTTTGCGGTCAAAATACGATAAGGGGGGTCCAAGAAAGGAGTCAGGTATAGCGTCGCTGTTTCAGTCCAACTCGCCTGTTCTTGGGTTATTGAGGTTTTGATTTGCAAGCGTGATGAATTTCTGACAGACGTCTGCGGATTGAATTCATCAACCATAGCCATAGGCAGTAATTGCCCTACAAACACTTTGCTTAACCCTCTATCGCTGATCATTGTCGCACTGGTATCAGACTCAAACAAAGCCTGCAGCAAAGGCCTGGGGGCATTGCCCATATTTAATGCGTAAGGAGCATTAATGTCAGAGAGACTTAGCAGTGTCTTTATCAGCTGTGGCTGATCTTCGAAAACCCACCGCAGTGGTAAGTCAGTTTGTGCAAATCCATTGAGATAAGCCTGCCCTGCCCGCAAAGTGACCGGCTCTTTTTCTCCCGGAATCCATGCGTCAATATCTGAATCCTGGAAGTCTGACCAAACACCCAGACGTTCTTTTGCCTGTTGCTCTGTCAAACCTAGACCGACAAGTACTTTAGGCCAAAAAGGATGATGCGGGAAGCGCTGGGGAAGGAGCCCGTTAAGATCTTGCAACGCGATGACAACCCCATTTTCAAAGGTCACTGGGTCACCATGGCGACCCAGTTTATTTTTGATTTGGAGAACTAGGTCAGACCCTTGACCCATAACCATCATGGGTGTAATACGATCTGATAGCACCGCAAAGACCGCCGCATTTTTAGCCGAATAGGCCATAAATTGCGCCTGGACTCGGCTATTGAACTGCTCCGCTATAATAATTTGATCGCGAGCAGTTTGCGTAAACCGAATCGCCAACAATGAAATCACGAGGGATATCAGTAGCACCTGCAAAAGAGCCACGCCTGACTCTTTAAAGGCCTTTAACGACGTCTTCCGGCAAGTATCACCAACCCCAGTCATAGTCATCGTCGAAGTCCTCTTGATCATCATCGTCTATAGGCGCCTGATTATCGAGTTGCTGTTTTACACCCTGTTTTTTGAAAATTCCGCGATAACCGCTTAACAATGCTGGTTTTTCACTAGCAAGAATTGAGATGGCCTGCAACTCCCCCGCCGGCGTGTTAAACCTAAGGGCGGCCTTTAAGGGTGACAAGCCAATAACTAAGGCATTATAGTTTTTTAACCATGACGGTGGCTTTGGCGGGGTTATGTCATCCCTTGGAACTTTATCCTTTAGGTCAGCCCAACCAAAATATTCAAACCGTGGATTAGTCACCGAATCAAATAAAATGAGTGGCACTGAAAAAGTAACCGGCTGATCAATAGATCTTAAAACGTCGTCAAACATTGGCCATTCTTCATAAATAACTTGATAGGCTAAGTCAGTCTTTTGCCGCACAGAAAAACGAACCACTGCAAAGTCACCGCGCCCATAGATAGACTTGCTAGACACTGCAACAAAGCCATTGCGGTTACCCTCAAAATAAATTTTAGGTTTGCCTCTGGGGTCATAGGCCATGTAGGGCACCAGACTGTCTAATACCTCTTGCACTAACATGATATTACGCGCGTTTTGCATGGTTGCATCAAACTTGCCCAGCTGCCCATCCCAACGCTTGGCAAACAAACCAAATGCCGAGGAACCGATCAATATAATCATCGACAACAATGCCATGGTCATTAATACCTCGACCAGCGTAAAGCCCTTTACTTTGTTCACCAGCTGATCTCGGTAAAGTTATAACTTTTAATTAACGGGCCTCTTTGTAGGCTTAATTCAACCGTCCACAATGAATAGATCTGGGTGTCCTCAAGATTATTAAGATTGACAAGCATTAATGACGGCTTGCCTATGTAGGCCAGTGAGGCCTGCCAGCGGTATTCAATATCGCCATAACGCCCCTGCCCAAGGGGGTTATTTGCCACCCCACCAGTTCTGATCTGTTCGGTCACCAACCGGTGAATGGCCGGCGCGGCAGCACTTATGGCTAGCGAACGCTCGGCCTTGCCGCTACTAAGAAGGGCTCCCTTGTAAATTAGGGTGGTCACACTAATGGTCAAAAACAAAATAAACCCGGCCAACAATACCTCCAGCAAGGTAAAGCCCTGCTGTTTAGCCTGCATTAGTAGCACCACTATTTATCGGTACACTATGAAAAAGTGACTGTAATTCGAGCACTTTTTGCAGGCCTCTAACACTGACAACAAGCTTTAAATGATTGGGGATGCCGTTGCGATTGAAGACAATACTTTGCCTGCTAAACTGCAAATGTTGAAACACTTGCTTTACCTCTTCACGCCCATTGCTGACAAAAACCACATCGCTACCTGAAAAAAGTAGCGTAAGGCTTGTGCCAGAGGCAAACGCTTTGACACCGGTCTTTTTGATTAAACTATACAGCGAGATGACCTCTGTTTGGGCCTCGGTTTTTTGCACCGATTTGACTACACCACCACCCACCAAACCGATGACGGACATCATAATAGTAATGACTACTAACAACTCAATAAGCGAAAAACCCTGCTGTTTAGCACCGCGTCTCATGGTTAAAAACCAACCTCATTCACCGACACAATGCTCAGCAACATAACCACAACTACGCCGCCCACAATGCCACCCATGACTAATATTAGGAGCGGTTCAAGTAAGGAGGTCATGCGATCTACCCACGATTCGAATTCACGCCGAGAGCGTCCACTGATTTCACTGAAAACAGGCCCTAGCGCACCACTCTCCTCACCCACTTCAATTAATGAGATGGCAAAATCGTTATAAAGCGGGCTAGTTCGCAACGCTGCGGTGAGTGTGTCACCTTTTTTAACGCGCTCTTTAGCGGCGGTTAGCCCCTGACGAAGTTTTTGATTTTTAACACTACCCAGCGCCATTTCTAGGCACCGATTAATAAGGATTCCCGACTCAAGCATCATGGCAATGGCCGTATTGAATCGAATGCGTTCAATCAGAATAAATAATTTGTCTAAAATGGGTAGTCGGGTAATGATGCTGTCTATGTAAGCGCGACCGATGGGGTTTTTGGTGGCGGATACAAGAGCTGCAATAATCACAACAATGCCGAGCAATAAAAACCATTGGTATTTTATCATCCAGTCACTAAGGTCAAGCAGCACAGCGGTATAAAAAGGGATTTCCGGCATTCCTTCAAACAGGCCACTCATTTGTGGAACGATATAATTAAATACAAACACAACACACAAAATACAAACGCTAAAAATAACGGCCGGATAGATCAATGCTTGAGTGATTTTGCTTTTCAGCTCAGACTGAAATTTAATATCTTCTGACAGCCGTGCAAAAACACGTGGCAAGGTACCACTGGCTTCGCCTAGCTTCACCAAGTTTATGTATAAGGGATTGAAGATTTCTTCAGCGGCCATGGCGTCTGATAAGCTCTCGCCACGACGGATGGCATCATGCAGATTAGCAACCAACTTAGCCTGAGGGGCACTGGTAGAATTACGCCTAATAATACCGAGTCCTCTGTCGATGGTGACGCCTGAATTTAGCAGTAATGCCAGCTCACCCGTAAGGTATTCAATTTCTTTAGCGCTGACACGACGACGCGTCAGAAGTTGGATGCCGTCTGAGACAACCCCATCTTCTGTAATCTCGACAACCATAAGCTGCTTATCTTGTAATTGCTTCTTAGCGATATCTAAGGATAAAGTCTCTATTTGACCGTCGGCATTACCGCCATTGGCGTCATAGGCGCGGTAGGTAAAAGTGGCCATATCAACCGCACACTCTAAATACTTCATCTACTGTGGTTAGACCCTGCATGGCTTTGAGTAGGCCATCTTCGAGCAAGTCTCGCCCACCATTATCTCGATTATAGGCCTTGGCATTAGCCAAAAACTGATCGTCTTTAGCGATAGTTTTCAAATGTTCATCACAGGCTAAGTATTCTAATACTGCGATACGGCCGGCAAACCCTGCTTGAGCACAATGTTCACAGCCCTCGGACTGCTGTAAATTTATCGATGGTAACTCCAAACGCTTTGCCAATTCGGCTAGTCCGTATTGAGCCATTAACGCCTGCGAATTTTCAGCCGGTTGCGCACAGTGCACACACAACTTGCGCACCAACCGCTGTGCAATAATTGAAATAAGCGCAGCGTTCAACAAAAACTCCTCCACACCTAGATCAAGTAGTCGAGTGAACGCACTGGCAGCATCGTTGGTGTGCACAGTACTAAACACTAAGTGGCCGGTTAGCGCTGCTTGCATAGCAATTTGGCAGGTTTCTTTATCACGAATTTCACCGACCATTATGACATCAGGATCTTGACGGACCACGCTTCGTAAACCCGCGCTAAAATCAAAGCCAATATCAGGGTTAACATGAACTTGGTTCAGACCTGGCAATTGATATTCGATGGGATCTTCCAAGGTAACAATTTTCACATCTTCGCTGTTGATATCATTAAGGAAGGAATACAAGGTGGTAGTCTTGCCACTACCTGTGGGGCCAGTTAACAAGATAACGCCAGAAGTGCGGCCAAGGTCTCGCTTAATAGCCGCGAAGGTGTCTGTGGACAAACCTAGCGTACTCAGATCATACTTGAGGGTGTCTTTGCGTAAAAACCGCAACACCATACTCTCACCCTGATTCACCGGCAACGAGGATACTCGTATGTCTAGATCAATGTTTGATATACGCATTTCAATTTTGCCATCTTGTGGCCGTCTCTTCTCTGCAATGTCCATTCCAGAGAGTATTTTGAGACGAGATATTACTGGCAACTGCAGTCTCTGGGGAAGAGTTTCAATGTCATGTAAGACTCCGTCGATTCTAAATCGTACGCGATAACGATTGGCCTTTGGCTCTACGTGCATATCCGACGCCTGCATGCGCAGTGCCCGAGTTATGAGAGAATTAAGTAGATTAACTGTGGGCGCTTCGCTCGCCATCTCACGCAGCCGCTCCTCTTCAACGTCTGAAAGAGCGCCGTTTAAAACCGTAGTATCAACGCTTGCATCACTGGCCTTCATGCTCAGCAAACCGAAATCTGTCTCACTGGCAATAATGCAAGTAAAGTCGATCTGCTCATGGTTCAGATACTGTAATACGTTCCAGTCAAGGGGCGCAAAAGTCACAAACTGCAACGGTAATGCCGGATCAAAATTGTAGAGTAGCCAACCTTGACTGAGCAAGAAGTCAAACGGCACTAAAGGGTGTTCGGCTGGGGGCAGCCAAGCATCGCGATCATCGGCAATTAAAATAGGCGATTCAGTGATTTGTGCGTAAATCGAAGGCAGCAGCTCTTCTGAAAAACTACCCATATTAAGCAGAATTTTTTCCAGTGAACCGCCTGCACGTGATTGATAGGATTTGGCTTTTTCCAGGTCCTCTTCACTAACATTGTGCTCAGCAAGGGTGGCTTCGATATCCATTATTGATGGATCACATCAGCAGCATCATCTTCCCCACCGAGCTGGCCATCTTTTCCAAAACTCATGAGCACAAACTGCTCTCCATCGGGGCCAGGTGATTGATACTGATAGGTGTTTCCCCAAGGATCAGCTGGCACATTCTTGGGCAGGTAAGGCCCATCCCAACCCTGCTCGGCCGAAACGCGAAGATGGTCAAGGTTTTTTGGGTAATCACCCATGTCTAAGCGATAGGTATCTAATGATGTTTCGAGCATCTGCATCTGCGCTTTCGCGGTTTTAATTTTGGTTGAATCGACCTTAGAGAACATTGTCGGCGCAACTAAGGACATTAGCAATCCCATAATAACCACCACGATCAACAATTCTATAATGGTAAACCCGGAGTGCCGGTTAGTGGTCATTTAATAAACTCCTTCGCATAAATAAATAACATAAAAGCAACGACCTTTGCCTGCACACAGTCAAACTAGTGCTCGGTGATGCTGCAGCAAGATTTATCACAATTGCGATATAATATAATATTTATGGGGTAAGCGTGAGTAAAATTCAGTAACCGAGCGATAAAGCGAAAATAAAACGCCAATGTTGATCATTAGCAAATTAGTTATCGCCAAAAATATCCCGTGTGAAAATTTTTTCTTCACAGTCAGCAAGACTGTCAGAGTTTCGATTGGTAACAATAACGTCACATTTTGATTTGAAATTTTCAAGATTTTTAATGACCTCAGAATTAAAAAACAAGTCCTCATCTAACCAAGGCTCATAGATGAGTACTTCAATTCCCTTCACCTTAATTCTCTTCATGACGCCTTGAATGGCAGAAAAACGAAAGTTATCACTGCCTTGTTTCATGGTAAGGCGATAAAAACCCACTGTTTTGGGATTCATTTTGATTAATTCATCGGCAATAAAGTCTTTTCGGGTTGTGTTTGATGAGACAATTGCCTGAATTAATGTCTGCGGAACTTGATCATAATTAGCCAGCAGCTGCTTGGTATCCTTGGGAAGGCAATAGCCGCCGTACCCGAATGAGGGATTGTTATAGCCGCTGCCGATTCGCGGGTCAAGACAGACCCCATCGATGATGTTTTTTGTATCCAGCTTATGAGCTAGCGCATAACTGTCTAACTCGTTGAAAAATGACACTCGCATCGCCAAATAGGTATTGGCAAATAACTTAATTGCCTCAGCCTCAGTCGATCGAGTGAATAGCGTATCTACATTATCTTTAAGGGCGCCATCTAGCAACAGAGCCGCGAACGCCTTAGCTTGCTCAGAATCGCCACCAACAATAATTCTAGAAGGATAAAGATTATCTCTCAAGGCCATTCCTTCGCGCAAAAATTCAGGTGAAAATATAATTCTTTCGGAGGAAAATTTTGTTTGTAATACGCTTGTATGCCCAACCGGAATAGTCGACTTAATAACCACCAATGCGCTCTGATTAAGTCGCAATGCGTCCTCAACAACTGCGTCCACCGAACTTGTATCGAATCGATTAGACTTCGGATCATAGTTAGTCGGCGTAGCAATGATTATAAAATCTGCAGCTTTGTAAGCGTCTTCTTTATCAAGCGTGGCTTTTAAAGAGAGTAACTTTTCGCTACAAAAAT
>Ga0307997_10001252_pt1 | contig 11941 bp, 8 predicted proteins | sample Davwhametageno36_FD_203165 | JGI IMG/M metagenome (GOLD analysis project Ga0307997, IMG submission 203165) | Marine microbial communities from Davis Island wharf, Antarctic Ocean - #36 | ecosystem: Environmental > Aquatic > Marine > Unclassified | place: Antarctic Ocean: Davis Island wharf...
CTTTGACTAACTACATAGCCGATGAACTCCAGCAACTTGAGAACACCCTCACGATACATGGCCAGGCTACTACCTCAATCGAGGATGGCGTTACGACAATAAAGCAAAACATCATCGACATCACCAATACCACCGGGACGAACACAGCAGCGATCAGTCAAGAAGCCATAACAAGAACTTCTGCTGACTCTGCTCTCGCATCTTTAGTCACAAACTTGACCGCTACGGTAGCTACTGGGGACTCCACCAATGCTGCTGCGATATCCAATGAGTTAACGGTCAGGGCAAATGCCGATAGTGCGTTAGCCACCACAGTAACCAACCTGACTGCTACAGTGACATCGGGTGACAATAGTAATGCTGCTGCAATAAGTAGCGAAGCAACCGCCAGAGCAAACGCTGACAGCGCACTGGCATCTACAGCCTCCACTTTGGCGGCTACAGTGACCAACGGTGACAATGTTAATGCTGCTGCAATCAGTAGCGAAGCAACCGCTAGAGCCAATGCCGATAGCGCAGCCGCGACAACAGTTTCCAACCTAACGGCTACCGTCACTTCTGGTGACAACACTAATGCTGCTGCAATAAGCAGTGAAGCTACGGCTAGGGCTAACGCCGATTCAGCTAACGCCTCAAGCATCAATACTGTGTCTGCCAGTGTCACAACTGAAGCTAATTCACGGGCTGCTGCGGATACTGCTGAGACTAATGCTAGAGTTTCTGCCGACAATACGATAACTGCTTCGGTGACTCAAGAAGCATCCGTGAGAGCGTCTGCTGACAACACACTGTTAGCTAAGTATGGAGTGACGCTAAACAGCAACGGCTATGTCACAGGGTTTTCTCAAAACAATAACGGTACTACGGGTACTTTTAAGATACTGGCAGATAAGTTCACCATTATTGACCCCTCAGATTCTTCTGGAGAAGCAGGTACGCAAGTATTTGATATCACTGGCGGCAATGTGACGATGGACGCGGCCCACATAAAAGATTTAAGTGTGTCTACGGTGAAGATTCAAAATAATGCTGTATCAGTGTCTACTTTTGCCAAACATAATGTACAGTCAGGTTTATCAAATAAGACTTTTTCTACTACTGTAAGTATGCCCATAGCGGGTACGATTACAGTCATTTGTAAAGCTGGTGTATTTGGGGGTGGGTCATCTGCAACAGTTTCCCTCAACTTAACTATTGACGGTACTACTCAAGATTCTTTAAACGCGCAAGGTAGTCCAGCTTTGGCTAACCATTTGCTGTTGGGTTCAAAGGACGTTTCTTCTGGCAACAGAGTAATCACCGTAAATTACACTAATTTAGCTAACACAAATAACCCTTCACAAAAAGCTGACTTCATTATTTTAAGAAGGTTCAAATGAGCATACTAAATTATAGCTGCTATGACGAAAGTACAGGGGTTATCACAAGTCATCAAAGTGGTCTTCAAGCCGATGCCGACCTTAACGCACCTTATGTCCTTGGACACTACAACTCCCAACTGTATGAGATTGTCGATGGCGCTGCTGTCTCTAAAGCAGATTCCGTGATAGCTGCTCAAAACAAAGTAAAAGTAGACATAGAAATGCGTACTATTAGAGATGGTATGTTGGCCGATTCCGACTGGACTCAGATGCAAGATGTACGCTTTAACGTAGGCATTCAATCAGCTTGGGCTACCTACCGCCAATCCCTCCGCAACGTACCCGCTAACAATGCCGATTGCATATCGATAAACGATATAGTCTGGCCAACTCCTCCGCCATAACTTCCTTGGGATTCCATTATGAAAGTAACTGTAATGGAACGCCAAGACTACCAAGTAAAATTTGAAACTCTAGGCGAACACACGGTCATCCACTGCGATGTCTATCGGTACACCCGGGAAATAAAAAAACAACTCCTGGCTGACCTTCGTCTTCTTTTGTCTATTCGAGAATCCCCCCTAATTGCTGTCTTAGAAGGCGGCGTTAAGCATCTCAAGTTTCTGAAAATGATGGGATTTGAAAAATTAATCATCGCCGAATGTACAGATGGTATCGGACGCGAAATCTACATTATAGACCCACTTTAAGAGGTTAATCATGGGAGCAGCATCAATAGTTTCAGGCGCAATGGCAATCAATGGCGCTATTCAAGGTAGGAAATCTGCCAAAGAGCAACGTGCAGCCATTCAGGAGCAGCGCGAGAACCACATGCGTTCTTACAATTTTTCGGAGCCATACATTCAGCGATCCTATGATCGGTCCGAAGACGCTCTGAACAGCTCGTTGGAACAAGGCACATACAAAGGCAAGACCTACGCCGATATGGACCCATATTCTCGCCAAGGTAATAATTTCATGGGTGACTCTGGCGCTGCCCAGGGCGCAAATGCCTTCGGTATAGCCAATGCATCCGCAGGTTTTGCGAATAACTACCAGGACTTGTACGACAGGTCTAGCCAAGACCGAATGGGCGCAGCTCAAGACTATGCATTAGGTACTTCTCAGCCTCTGATCGATGCCGCTATGCGCGATCCAAGCCGACAGCTAAATGAGCAGACCTTGCCTGGCATCAATCGCACCGCAAGCTCCCAGGGCAACATGAATTCATCCCGTGCGGGTATGGCAGACGCTGTTGCCCAACGTGGATTTCAAGATCGCTACGCCGACATGTCTGCCTCGATCAATGACCAGCAGATGCAGCGTCACCTGGGCATGCAAGAGAATCAATTTAGAGATGCTATGTCAGCTAATCAGGGACTCTACCAAGGCTTTGGCGCGGGTATGCAGGGTATCAATCAGGCAGGAAATATGATGGTTGGTGCAGGTAATAATTTCCGTAATTTTGAGCAAGGTGCCCTTAACGATAACCGAGATTACTACAACCGCAATCGTGATTTTGCTCTTGATCAGAATATTAAATATCAGAGGGGAATATTGAACAATGCGGACTACGACTCGACGGCGATGGAAGCAGTTGAGAAGCCTAATACTATGATGAGTACTATTGGTGGATTCCAATCCGGCTATGGTATGGGCAATGACTTGAGTGGTGACAAGGCAAGGGCACACGCTTTACAAATGGCACAAGCGGGAGGTAATTAATAATGAGCTATTTAGATTCACTATCAGCAAGGGACGCTGCAAACCGTCAAAAAAATATTGAACGCCAAAAGATTAGGGATATGCATATATCCAACGGTGATTCGATCCCTTTTGGATATCAAAAAAGCAATGACCTTCAAGTCTCTCCTCAAACAAGTTCCTGGAAACAAGATTACTCTGACTCATTAAATATTGGCAAAGGTCCACTGACTCAGTGGGCAATGGATTCGCAGCAGGCTCCTAAAAGAGACAACAATGGCCAATTGATTCCCATGCGTCCAGCCCCAGTACCTCCAGGTGGGATACTGGCGCAAGATGATGCCCCTAGCGGACCTGTACCACCAGAGAATGGTATCTTGTCTGGCCAGATGACGCAGTATGAGATGGATCAAATAGACGCAGATATAGCTGCACAAACTGAACAAGAAGAAGTAGTCCCAGAGCCTATTTTAGCAGCTCCAGGAGGTCCCTCCCACACCATGCCTGACGGCACCCAAATGCCTGGCGCAGAGCATCCGAAAACTCCTGGTCTCCCTGGGTACGAGATGTCCTTCGGTGAGAAGATGGGCAGGTACGGAGGCAACATCATGTCTGCGGGTTCCAAAGGTGGAATGGCGCAGGTAGGCGCGATGGGTACAACGGTTGGTGAAATAAAGAATATAGAGCGAGACCAGACTCGCATGATGCGTGAGGACGAATTAGCCAGAGAGCAGGCAAATGCAAGAAAAGTTCCCAATGCTGCCGCTCTAGAAAAGCAAGCCGAAATCGAGAACATGTACGACACTCAAGTGAAGTATGACCAAGCCATACAAGATTTCATAAAGTATGGGGACAGCGTAACTGGCCTTCTAGATTCTACTGTACAGTCCGCAAAAGATAGCCAAGGAATTGGCAACGGTGATCCAGAGCGAGAAGCATTTAGATATCGCATCAAAGACATCATTATCAGCGACACCCTATTGCAGACTGCGAAGACCTCGGGTGCCATATCCGACAAAGAAATGGCCCTGTTCAAATCTGGCGTTCCTAAAATGACTGACCAAGAAAGCGTATGGATCGCCTGGCTCACTAAACGATCAGCCTACCTCAAACAGATCAATCAAAGAATTTCGGATGGCGTTCAGATTTCGGCTACCGCTGAGATTGGTTTTACAGGCTATGTACCTACTAGCCCGTCTGGCCAATCTGCAACGGCACCTTCCGCATTGACTCAAGCTCAAACAGACGCAATGACGAACAACATAAAATAAAATACGAGACTCCCCCTATGCCTGCACAATACACTTTAGATGAGATTAAGGCAGCGGCACAGAATGCCTTTAAGAAAGGCAGCTACGAAGAAGCGCAGACGCTTGATGACCTTTACAAATCCCAGTGGACCGCACAGCAGCCCCAGCAGCAGTCACAGCAACCAGTTACCCCGATGGCTGCCTACCAGGCAAAAGTTGCATCGGACAAGGCTGACACTAAAGACGGTGCGCTAGGCTACTCAGTTGACCAGGCGCAAAAAATGCTTGGTAAAGGTATTGAAGCTGGAGGACAGGTCTTTGGCTCCGATGCGTTGACTCAATATGGCGCTCAAGTAGTTGAACAGCAGGATAAAGATATAGCTGCTGGAGGCTATCAGCCTACCTACAACAAGAGCCTGAGAGAGACCTACAACGAAGATGGTCTAGGGTCAGCAATTGGCTGGGCGGCAGAGAAAACAGCGGAGAACGCAGGCCCAGCTGGCGCAGCCTTAATTGGTAGTGCAGCCGCTGCGGTAACTGCTCCGTTTTCCATGCCTCTGGCTGCTCTTATTGGTGGTGTAACCACAGTCGGTGCAGTAACAATGGGTGCAGGTGAGTCTGCGTTTGAGCAAGAAGAAAAAACGGGTGATTATGACGCGAAATTGGCTCTTGGTGTAGGCGCTTTGATAGGCTTCCTTGACAAATTTGGTGCAGGTAAAGTAATTCCAAAAGACCGTCTGATGAAAATGACGGCAGAGCAAGTTAGCGAAGAATTAGCACAAAAAGGCTTTGCAGACGCGGCAGCAAGTGTTCTTAAAAAGACTGGTATTGAGGCGGCTACTGAGACTGCCCAGGAGGGCCTCTCAATAGGTTCAGCCGCCATCAGAGGTGGTGAGTACACTCCGCAGGAACTGGGTGACAGAGCCTTAGAAGCAGCCGTATTAGGCGGCACTACATCGGTAGCTGCACAGGGCGGCATAGGCACTATAGGAGCCGCTACTAATTTAGTCTCCGGCAGTAATAGCGGATCTCCAGCTGATCAACAAGCTGCGGCATCTTTCGCACAGCGTTTGGCTGAGATTTCAAAAGCAAATGGATATGACCTCACAGATATCGACAAAATGTCATCCCAAGGAGCCCGTGAAACTGTAGACAAGGCTCACATCCAATACACTGAGCAACTGAAGCAGCTGTTCAAGGATTTGAAGTCTAGAGTAGCTGTAACAGACCAAGACACCCTGTCTGAGGTCTCTGAAAAAATACTAGCAGCGTCAGCCTATCGAGAAGGCCGCAATAAAACAAAAAGCACCGTAGGCGCTCAAGAGATGGCAGCCCTCGAATCACTGGCAGGCGATACACGGGAAGGCCAGGATGCACTTATGGTACTGCGCCAGCTCAACCAACTTACCCAGCTGCACAACGATGGGTACCAGGGCGGTGTGTCTAAAATTACAGACCAGTTCGCTCCTTTGGGTGGTGGAATTGGTTACGACAAGGGTGCTGTTGCAACAGAGCGCCTACTGCGCCCTCTAGTTTCTGGAAGCGCAGCCATATCTACTGGTGGTACTTCACTGCTTGCCCAAGCAGCCGTTCAGGGCACAGGGCGTATGATAGACAAGGTTACCGGAAGGCGGTCAGTCGTTGACAGGTTTGTCAAAAAGAATCGTGGCCAGCCGGGAATGCCTGGGCCTACCGGACCAAGTCTACGAATGGAAAACATTGCGACACAAGAGGCAGCTGAACGCGAAGCCCAAGAAGCCCAAGCTCAACAAGAAGCACAGACCGCACAGCAGGTTCAAGACGATGCAGACCTTGACGAACGTATATACAATCAGGGCGGTATGCCTGCTGCCGGAGGTCCTGAAGGCACACTGTCATCGGTACTAGGTTTGGACACCGAGCAGTTGATGGATCTGCTTGACCAGGTTATTGAGACAGACCCAAATCCTCAACTGGTTGACGCAGCTATAGCGGCTCAACAGTCAATAGTCCGTGGCGGTACAGTCCCTAACCTGACTCGTCTAATACGAATCCTAAAGCCACGAATAAACCCAGACCCACAGTTTTGGATAGAGCGCGAACGCGGTATGGCACAGCAAGGTGCCCAGGTTAAACTGAGCCGCCAAGAAGAAAACTACCAGCGTGGCATTGAGAATAATCGTAAGGCCGCAGCCGCAATTACCGATGAGCTAAATGCAGACACCAAAGTTGCTAAGGTGGACAAGGCTCTTTTACTTAAGGCTCTCCAAGACCTTCAGTTAGACTTAGGTATAAACCCGGTTGCTACCCTCGAAAGCATGTATGCACGGCTCCAAGAGAAAAACGTCGATGCAGCCGCTATCGATCAGTACCTTGGTCCGTACATGGAGCGAGTCGTTCAGCAGCAGGAGTCTAAGCAGCAGGTTCTTTCTGCCCAGGACGAAGTCCAGGACCTAAGTGAGCCTATGGATTCGCGTGGTCTGGCTGCTCCTGTTTTAGAGCGCGAAGGGACAAAAAACGGCATACAGAGAATTTACACTCAAGATTCTGAGGGTCCTGTTAGAGGGAAATCCGCATTTGTAAAAACCCTCAACGTAAAGAATTTCCAAACCGTTGATTCTGCAATGCGCGAGTTAAGTGATCGACATGAAGACTCTCTTTTAAGCAATGCTGCATGGCTAGATTTTGAACGCGACCTAATGGGTGACAATGAGACCCCTGCCCCGCCCTCTGGGCTGATTGATCTAGTCAATGACACAGACAAGTGGGCAGCTCGGCACGGGCAGTTAAGCGGAGCGCAGCTAGACGCGGCTCGTCAGGGGTTTGAGACCGTCGAAGGCATGAAAACAATATATGCGGACGGCACAGCAACCGTAGATACTACCGGGAAATTAATGGCCTGGGGAATAATGTCTAGGATGTTATCCGCAGTGAATCAAGAAGCGGGATTCGTAGATGCCATAATGGATGGCAGAATGAGTGAATTTATTTCTAGGGCTGTTGAACGTCCTTGGACAGACGCTGATGTAGCAGAGTACAAAAAATGGGCCGCAGGAGTTATTCCTAAAGGGTCCTTTGGTAAGCCAGGCACAAGCAACCTAAATTCATTTGGTGACACATTCCTAAAAAAGATGTCTGTAAAACAGCCTGATGGACGCTCAGGGCTAGAACACTTGCATGAAATGATTTCAGACCCTAGCATTCCTTCAGCAGACATTCGAAGAGCCTTTTACGGGCTTGCTGATGGCGTAGGTATAGCAAACAAAGTCCTGTCATTTATGCTTCTTATGATGGGCAGGACAGATGTGGTTGTACTCGATAGAATACAGATAAACAGTATGTGGGATGCGTCAAAGTACGGGAAACTTATTTATGATGATATCGCAGATTTATTCTCTGGGCCACATGGACTTGCGAGGTATGAAGCCTTAGAAAAAGGACTCTTAAACCGCATAGATGCGCTCTATGAAACATTAGGCAGACCTGAAGATGCATCTGTCGGTAGGTACCACTGGGAAAGCTGGGTAAGAGACTCAGGACAGGTCGTTGCTCATCCTACAATGCAGGGCGTGTACGATGAAAGTATCAGCGGAAATCCTCTTGAAGCGTATGCTGACCTTGGCGCTCCTGAAGGGCGTATGCACAGGTATAGTTACGGTTCGTTTTATGCCAGAGATTCACAGGGTGTTCCCTATATCTCATACTCGGACAGTACTGGAAAACCTTACACATTTACTTTAGAATCATGGCCTCTATTTCAAAAAGATATTCAAAAGCCTCGTTCCGGTATAGTGCCAAAAGGCTTTAAGGTAAGTGATTACAAACAAGGATACCCGTGGTATGAAGCAGAAGGAGTCAACCGTGAAAAACTCGATGAAAAAATCCACAGTTTCGGAAAAGGAGCTGACGGCTCAGAAAGCATTCTTCAAAGGAATGGCGAAGAACGTGACCCCAATGTCACCCGACAGTCCGAATTCCAGCAAAATCAAGGCGGGGTCCTTAACCAAGTAGACTCCGCACAACTGGACCTCCCATTCGGGAAGCCCGATGTAATCCCCAAGATGGCTAAACCCACAGTGGTTCAAGTCAAGAATCACATGGACAAGGCTCAGGAGATTCTCGAAGTAGCCATCGGTAAGCCTGGCAGTAAGTTCGAGAAAGGTGTCAGTAGCGAAGCCGACATTATCCAGATCGCCGAAGTCCTCAATGTAATGCCTATGGTTTTCGACAATCGTTCAGATTATCAGGCCGCCTCTGGTAAAAATCCTAAAGACACAAGCATTGGTAATTTTATAGACTTGGGGAACTCTACCGGAGTAGCCAAGGTTCTCGCTGCTGGTGCTGCGGACGCTAACGGGCTACCCATTACCAATTTGGATTTCCTGATGACAATGGTCCATGAAAACATCGGCCATGCTTTAGAATCTAGGAACCCTAGTAACTTTTTAGGCAAAGTTGGGTTTAACAGGATGAGTAATCTGCATCCAGATAGTGACGGCAGTACGTTAGCCAACAACAACAGCCTTCGAGCAGAAATCACTCAACAGTTGGCTAATGCTCTCGCGCAGCCCAATGACTTCAACAAGAAAACTTTGGAAAGAGCCAAGAAGATCCGTGCTGAAATCGAGACTATCCAGGATCAAACTGAAGTCTTCTTTGAGAATGCTCCTGAGCTGGGCACTTCGTTTCTAAGAGACTCTCCCATCAAATGGGAAAAGCAGTTTCTCGATGATATGAAAGCCGAAGGTGCTTCCACTGAAAGTACCGCAAAGCGTCTAAAGGTACACCGTAAGATATACGAGGCTCATTACAAGGGAAGTCCAGACTACATAAAGTACAAGCGTAACAACGCTGAGTTTTCCGTAGACCCTGTCATCCTATATGTAATGAATCCAACCTTGATGAAAAAGGTAGCCCCAGAAACTGCAAAGTTAATCCGAGGCCACTTTAATACATCTAAAATCCCAGTCTCTTTCCACGCCAACCCTATAGCAACTATCCTGGCCATAATCATGTCGGGCATTGCTGCTATGGATGATGAAGAAGAAGAGAAAAATAACCCTGGGGCTCTTACCCCAGAACCTGGGGCACTCACCGCATAGTCGAATAAGGAGAGTTATCCGATGAAAGCAACTGTAAAAGATATCCTAGAAATCCTTTCTCAAGTCGAACAAATAAAAACCACTCAACTACTCAACGCAGACCAGCGTCAAACCATGCTCACCGAGTTAATGTTTGATGTACCGCTGGATATTTTCTGCCATAACTCCAAAGGTAGTCGTGCCGCTATTTCTGAAATCATTGAGAGAGAATTACATGGAAACGCCCCCGCGCAAGCAAAGAAAAAAAGCCCCACCAAAGCCAAAAGTGTGTCCACAAAGAGCCCCCAAGAGGCATTATTTCTCGACTCTAATGGAGACACCCGAGGGCCGCGAACTAAGAAGGCAGTGGTCAAATAAACCTAAGGTGAATGGTGGGAGGCCCATCGGTGTAAGTGACGGCCATACTAAAGAATCAATCGCTCCTATCCAGGCTAAGGCCAAGATAGATGCAAAAAGGATAACTGAAATCATGTCAGAGAAATACGATATTGAAGACGAGTACCAAAAGGAAGCTTTGTTCACCGCAGTCGAAGTAATGCGCCTGGTTGGCGAGACTCGAGAGCGTCTAGCAGCCGCTCGTCTGGTTTTAGACTTCACCAAGTCAAAGCCAGCAGCAAAATCAGATGTGTCAATTCATGCGGCTGAAGATTTCCTGGCCTCTTTACTGATCGAGGATGAGACTAGTGATGAGCAAAACGAAACAATTGAAACAGATACGGAAACGCCTACTGACTGAGTTTGGGTTCTATTCCAAAGCTTCGCTAAAGATCAGAACCAAGGCGGGAGACATCGCTCCATTAAAACTTAACTCAGCACAGAAAATCTTGGACAGAGCCGTCACTGATCAATTAGCAGCCGAAGGCAAAGTCAGAATAATAATCTTAAAGGCTCGGCAGCAAGGTTTAAGTACCTACACTGGTGGCTATCTATACTTTTCAGTAAGCCAACGCGCAGCCAGTAAAGCTATGGTCATTACGCACCATGCTGACAGTACCAGGGCACTGTTTGACATGACCAAACGATTTCATGAGCATTGCCCTGATATCTTAAAACCACACACTAAATACTCAAGTAGAAGGGAAATGAATTTTGATGTTCTTGACAGTAGTTTTGTCGTTGCAACGGCTGGCGGAGAATCTATCGGTCGCGGCGAAACACTTACGCATGTACATGCCTCCGAGCTGGCATTCTGGCAAAAAAGCACCGCTCTCGACAATTGGAACGGACTTACCCAGGCAGTCCCAAATACACCTGGTACAGCTATTTTTGTTGAAAGTACGGCAAACGGCATTACCGGAATCTTTCATGATCTCTGGGCAGGCGCTGTTGACGGCACTAATGGCTATGTTCCAGTTTTCATCCCTTGGTTTGTCGATATTGATTATCGTGAACCTGCAACATCCGGTTTTGTAAGAACGCCTGACGAAATTGATTTAGCCGCCCAGTATGACCTGGACAATGGACAGCTCATGTTCCGTAGAAAAAAGATAGCGCAGAACGGTCTCGACCTTTTCAACCAGGAATACCCATCGTCACCAGAGTTAGCCTTCAGAAACACAGGCCGTCCCGTGTTCAACCCTGAGCAGCTCGTAAACGTCCTTAGCGGCACAAGAGAACTCGAGCAGAGATTAGCCTGGGAAGATTCAGAGTGGCGCGACAATGCCCGTGGTGAACTTATGACCTGGCGTAAACATGTGCCTGGCGAAAGCTACTGCATCGGGGCCGACCCATCTATGGGCCTGGTCAACGGCGGTGACTACAGTGTGGCTCAGGTGCTGGACTCCAAAAAAAGACAAGTTGCTACTTTTCGATCCCATGTCCACCCGGATTACTTTGCTGAGATTCTCTTTGCACTAGGTACTTATTACAACGAAGCCCTCGTATGCGTAGAAAATAATTCTCACGGAATACTCACCTGCACTCGGCTCGGGAAAGACATGGCCTATCCGAACTTTTATACCGAGGTCCAGGTAGACAAGCTGACGGACCGCGAAACGATCAAGCTAGGCTTTACGACAACATCGAAGACCAAGCCTTTGATCATTGATCAGCTCAGGGCAGAAATGCGTGATGGCAACATCGAGCTGAATGACAAAGTCACGGTAAGGGAGATGATGAGTTATATCGTCACCGAAAGCGGTGCTATGCAGGCAGAGTCTGGCTGTTTTGATGACTGTGTCATGGCGTTGGCCTTAGCAAATCATGTTCACCAGGGTGCCTGGGAACCAATCGAATCGACTGACAATTACTATATTGAGATGGTATAAAATGACTAAAAAAGACTATAAGAAGCTCGATGATGAGAACATCGTCACCCTGCTCGACGATTGCATAGGCAGGTCAGTCGGCTACTCGAATTCTGAGTTGTCGGTTGAGCGCAGCAAAGTCATTGACTACTACAACGGTACACTGCCACGCCCAATGCATGATGGCAATTCTAAGTATGTCTCGCTTGATGTCTATGACGCAGTCGAGAGCCTTCGCGCTGCCCTGTTAGAAACTTTTAGTTCAGGTAATCAGAACGTAAAGTTTGCCCCACAGAATG
>Ga0307997_10001258_pt1 | contig 11918 bp, 9 predicted proteins | sample Davwhametageno36_FD_203165 | JGI IMG/M metagenome (GOLD analysis project Ga0307997, IMG submission 203165) | Marine microbial communities from Davis Island wharf, Antarctic Ocean - #36 | ecosystem: Environmental > Aquatic > Marine > Unclassified | place: Antarctic Ocean: Davis Island wharf...
TGTTATGTCGATTCTAGCAATGATCATAATGGCCAGAAAAGCCAAATATCCACAAGCGTTGTTAGTACCGTTTAGACGCGGTGAAAGAGTTTAGGAGTTTTCAAATGTTAGATAAACAGGACCGCAAATTTTTACGTGTCGCTTATGACGAAGCCAAAGCTGGGTTTGATGAAGGCGGTTGCCCGATAGGCAGTGCATTGGCTAAAGACGGTCAATTAATCGCTCAGGGGCGCAATCAACGAGTGCAAGCTGGAGATCCAATTGCCCATGGTGAAATGGATTGCTTACGCAAAGCAGGCCGGCAGAAAAGTTATAAAGGTATGACGCTATATACTTCTTTGTCTCCGTGCATGATGTGTTCTGGCACAATTATACAGTTTGGTATTCAACGAATAGTGGTTGGTGAAAACAAAAATTTTGGTGGCAATGAAGATTTTCTTCGCAGCCGTGGAGTTGAGGTCATTTTAGCTGACGATAAAGATTGTGAAGATTTAATGCAACGTTTTATCACTGAAAAACCAGAGCTGTGGGCAGAGGATATTGCTGAAGATTAATCGCAGTGTTTAATTAATCTTTGATAATAATGAAAGGAGAAATAGTAACGCTCATTAAATTGATTGAAATCAGTAAGTTTTGTGAGAAGTTAGGAATTTGACGCTCTAAAAAAGTAGCCGTCAGTCTTTCATCAAATAAAAAAGTTTGAATACAAATTAGGCTCTCCTTATTCGTACAATAAGCCTTTTAAAATGACAGTAATGAGTTTTTTATTAGCTTCTTCGAAAGCGTTATCTAACAGGTTTTTCCATTATTAAGCACATTGACCTGCTTAATAAAATCAGCATAGTGCTTGGTTGAGGCCCAGATCATATAAAGAAGATAACGCGAGTTAACCGGGCGCAACATACCTCGGTCGATCCGGCTTTGAATTCTTTTTTTTCACAAGATTGGCACCAATCAAGCAGATAACTTTCCATATTGTCACGCATCATGGGAGCATCGTGTATTATTTCATGGGCTAAAACTTTCGACCCGTTTGGACAACTACGTGATAACGCCCTCTTAGCGTTAATATAAGCGGTGAGAGCTTTTCGAGGATCATCATGGTCATAAAATTGTGCAACTGAAACTAACTATACTAGAAATATGACATCAATAACGCGTTGATAAAGTTATTTCTTCGGTGCAAAGTAATAGTGAATATTAGCTTTTGGTAAAGCGGCATGTTTAGCAATTTCGATCATCGTAGCGCCTTGAAAACCACGAGTGGCAAAGACTGATTTAGCGACCCGATGAATGAGTTCTTCACTTCGTCTGTGTCGCTCTACATTATTCAGTGGAGTAATTTCTCCAGATTGGGTGCGTTTAACATACAGGGCGATTATCCTCGTTGGTTATCTACACTTAGCTTTAATAGAAATGGGGATAATGACGGTAGAGAGACTATAATAGGTTGTTTAAATTCAAATGATCAGTCTGACAAATTCATTTCATATAGATTAGAATTTGTATCACGAAGTGAAAAACTAAAACCTGAGAGACATTTATGAGCCACAAAGTCCATCTGATAGACCACCCTTTGATCCAACATAAACTAACCCTAATGCGTCAAAAAAATACGGCTGCCGCTGAGTTCAGAAGGCTTTTAAAGGAAATTAGCTTATTGGTTGGGTACGAAGCCACGCGCGATTTAGCAATGACAACCAAAGTAATTGACACGCCACTTGAAGAAATGGAAGCGCCTATTTTGGCGGGCAAAAAAATGTGCTTCTTTTCTATTTTGCGAGCAGGAGAAGGGCTCTTATCCGGATTAGAAGAGTTAGTACCTTCAGCCAGAATTGGCCATGTTGGGCTATATCGTGACCCCGTAACTTTAGAGGCCGTCGAATATTACTTTAAAGCTCCTGCGAATCTTGAGCAACGGCTTTGCATTGTTGTAGATCCAATGTTAGCCACCGGCCATTCGGCGTCCGCTGCTTTGACTAGAATTAAGGGTGCAGGCGCTAAAAATATTCGCTTTATTTGTCTATTGGCTGCTCCTGACGGTATACAAACACTTAAGGAAGACCATCCAGATGTTCCTATATACACCGCTTCCCTGGATCGAGAGTGCAATGAGAAAGGTTATATCTTGCCCGGCCTAGGTGATGCTGGCGATCGATTGTTTGGAACTCGTTCAGGCAGTATAAAAAAGAAATAATTGAAAGTCTATTTTAGTAGAGGTCAGCTGTAAAACGTAGTTCTCAGGAGAAAAAGACAAGTATTGAGATTGCTTTATGCCGGCAAACATTAAGCTTTTAAAACGGCCGTTACTGATTCAGATTATTCTTGATCAGAATCAGTAACGGTAACCTTATTTTTAAGTGTTACAGGGTTTAAATGTATCCGGGTAAGTTAAATACGTCTGGATAACCGCATAATGAAACACTGCCTCCAGTGTGTAAGAAAACAACATTCTCTCCCTTTTTGAAGTGACCTTTTCGGATCAAATCGACTAGTCCTGAGAAGCCTTTACCAGAATAAACGGGATCAAGCAAAATACCTTCGTATTGAGCCATTAACTTAACGGCCTCAACCATTGCCTCAGTTGGCAAACCATAACCATCACCGACATAATCGCTGTTCGCTACGACACGCTCACGTTTTACAACGTCTGGATTCATGCCCATGAAGTCAGCGGTACGTTGCGCTAGGCTAAATACCATTTCTTCCTGTTTCTGTTTTGGTGCACGAACACCTACACCATAAACAGGGATACCTGAGTTCATACCTTCCATTCCCAGTACAAGACCCGCCTGAGTACCTGAACTGCCAGTAGCATGAACAAGATGATCAATTTGTAGTGAGCGATCATTAGCTTGTGTAATTAATTCAACTGCTGCATTTACGTAACCGAGTGCGCCAATCTCGTTAGAGCCACCACCGGGAATAATGTACGGATTACGACCATCGTCACGAAGCTTCTGTGCGATGACTTCCATCTCTGCGTTCATGTCGGTATTGGCGGCGCGTTTAGCGATTGTTGCACCATGTAATTGGTTGAACAAAACATTGCCGTTGAGGACATAAGCATCATCTTCATAGCCTGTTCTATCTTCTAACAAAATGTGACATTCAAGCCCCATTTTAGCCGCTATTGCAGTCGTTTGGCGAGCATGGTTTGACTGGGTAGCACCTTGTGTAATGATCACATCAGCCTTTTTTAGCTGAGCATCAGCCATTAAGAACTCAAGCTTACGAGTTTTGTTACCACCTGATGATAGACCAGTACAATCATCACGCTTAATCCATAAATTTGGCCCCCCCAATGCTTCTGACAAGCGTGGCATTGGTTCTAGTGCAGTTGGTAGATGGGCGAAATGTAAGCGAGGGAATCTTGAAAGATGCATTTTAGTCTCCAAAGTTAATTTAATGCATAGTTACACAAATAAAACTTCAGAAACAATGCTAATTTCTTTGGTTAAAGTTATTATTTGTTATATTAGATTTTGAGACTATTAATAATAGTAACTACTATGGATCTTAAAGGTTTAGAAGATTTACTCGCACTACTAGAAGAGCAATCCTTCACCCGTGCAGCCAAACGAAGGCACGTCACTCAACCTGCTTTTTCACGGCGAATACGCCTAATCGAAGATTGGTTAGGTGTGGATATTGTTGATCGACGAACCAAGCCTGTTAGTATTTTGCCTGCTGGAAGAGAGTTAGAAGAGGGTTTTAGGGACTTAGTAACACGTTTATATGCATTGCGTAGCCGCATACAGGCAAAATCTAAAAACCAAGATAGAATCAGTTTTGTCGCCCAGCACACGTTAGCAATGTCTAGGTTTCCACTGCTCATTAAAGCAATCAAAAGACAATTACCTGATACCGCCTATCGAGTGACACCAGTGAATAATCATGAGTGTGAATCACAATTTAGGAAAGAAGGTCAATTTTTACTCTGTTACGAGGCACCACACTTTGAGTTTGATTTTACCTATTCATCAGTAAAGAGAATCTTCCTCAATAAGGAATCACTTATCCCAGTTATTAGTCGTGATGCATTACATCAGTTCAACAATATTGAATTATTGTTGGCAAGTAATATTCCGATGTTGATGTACCAAGAAGGTGGATTTATGGCTGACGTAATTGCTAGAACTTGTTTACCTCAAGTCATGCGAGACTATAAAATAGATGTCATCTGTGAATCTGCTTTTTCAGCCAGTTTAAAAGAAATGGCTTTAGCAGATATGGGAGTTGCTTGGTTAGCAGAAGGAATTATTGAAAAAGAGCTTAGTACCGGCACACTAATATCGCTCGACAGTTACTTCGGCACCACTGAGCTTGATATTGTCTTATATTATAGAGAAGACAATCATTCGGAACAGGCTAAGCGTGTTTTCAAATATCTGCAAACAGAGTTTTAAAAAAATTAGTTTATGCAGATAAAGATGCTTAATGGCATATCAAAGCATGCCACATTTGATTGATGTTCTCAGGCCTAAGGTTTTATAAGAAAACTCTATTTTATTAGCATGTAGAGTGGATTGAAGAAGCGTTTTCTAAACTGTTATAGGACTTAATATTGAGTCAGTATTCATCTAAAATTAACTGCATGAAGATTCGAACTGCCACCACGAATGATTTCAATCAAATCTGGCCTATTTTTCACGAAATAGTAAAGGCTGGGGAGACCTATGCCCTTTCACCTGAAACAAGTCAAATTGAGGCGAAGGAAATCTGGCTAGAAAAGCCAAAGCAAACTTTCATAGTGGAAAAAAATGGCAAAGTGTTGGGCACCTATATCATTAAAACTAACCAAGCTGGCCCGGGTGGGCATGTCTGTAATTGTGCCTATATGGTGTCGTCAATAGCCCGAGGTCAGGGGCTTGCAACCATGATGTGCCAACATTCACAGCTAATCGCTCGTAACATGGGATACAAAGGCATGCAATTCAACTTTGTGGCCAGTAGCAATATAATTGCCATTAAGCTTTGGCATAAGCTCGGTTTTGACACGGTTGGAAATTTACCTAAAGCCTTTAATCATCCAAAGGCAGGGTTCATCGATGCACTCGTGATGTACAAATGGCTCTGACCGCTAGTTTTCTACTGACCAGGCAGTGGCGTGATACACCCGCAGGAATTTGTCTCGACTTTTGGTTGGTGAGTAAAAAAGGGCCAATTCATGTTTCTATTCCAAATCAAAAAGCTGTTTTTTTCATCCGCACCACAGACAGTGACCAAGTAGTGAAAGCTTTGAAAGGTATAGGTGCTGTGGCAATCAAACCGTTAGATTTAAAATCATTCCGTTTTGAACCGATGAGTGGCGTTTACTTTGACTCACAACAAAAACTGTACCAAGCACGTGATCTGCTGAAACATCAAAACCTATCTTGTTATGAGTCAGATATTCGGCCAACAGATCGTTATTTGATGGAGCGCTTTATAACAGCCCCTGTGTCGATCGAACTTGATGATTATCAAAATATGATCGAACCAGTTCGACTTAAGCCAGCTAGTTACATACCAAAGTTTGAAGTAATGTCATTTGATATCGAAACAGATTACGCCACAAACGAATTATTCTCGATTGCCTTTGCTTCTAATAATTGCCAAAAAGTTTTAATGATTGGCAATCATAAAAATACAGGTCAAATTGAATATGTGAATGATGAAAGAATGCTTCTAAGGCGTTGGATCGAGATTGTGATTGATATAGATCCAGATATATTTATCGGTTGGAATGTTGTCAATTTTGATTTAAAAGTTTTACAGGAAAGGTCTAAAAAGTTAGGTGTTCCATTGGCGATAGGTCGAGGAAAAACGATGCCGCACTGGCGTAAAGCTCAGACAGAAACTGATCATCACTTCATATCAATTGCTGGCAGAGTCGTGCTGTGTGGTATAGACACCCTGAAAAGTGCCACTTACAACTTTCCTAGTTTCTCACTCGAAGTGGTTGGACAGACATTACTGGGTCGGGGTAAATTAATTCATGATAGTCAGTCGTTGCATGATCCATTATTTAAAGCAAAAGAAATTCGACGTCAGTTCCATGAAGACAAGCCAAAATTAGCTGCCTATAACTTAGAAGATTGCCAACTGGTATGCGACATTTTCAAAAAGGCTGATCTAATTAATTTTGCCATCGAACGGGCACGACTCACAGGACTTGAGATGGACAAAGTGGGTGGTTCAGTCGCTGCATTTGATAATCTATATCTACCAAGACTACATCGCAAAGGATTTGTTGCACCTAATATTGGTGACTACCAAGGAGAGCTTAGCGCACCGGGTGGTTATGTAATGGACTCAAAGCCAGGTATGCATCAAAGTGTCCTAGTACTTGACTACAAAAGTCTTTACCCTAGTATAATTCGTACATTCAAGGTCGATCCCTATGCACGAATTGTGGCTAAAAAAATGGAAGGAAACGATATTATTGATGGGTTTGATGGGGCCAGCTTTAGTAAGAATGACAATATACTGCCGGATATTATAGCCACACTCTGGCAGGCTCGTGATGTCGCTAAGCAAGATAAAAACGCAGCCTTGTCTCAAGCAATTAAGATTATTATGAATTCGTTTTATGGTGTTCTAGGAACACCAGGTTGTCGGGTGCACGATTCTCGTTTAACCAGTTCAATTACTAAACGAAGTCATGCCATTATTTTGCAAACAGTCAAAATAATTGAAGCTGAAGGCTACGAAGTAATTTATGGTGATACGGATTCTGTTTTTGTTTCTTTACAAAAAGCTTGTGATAACCAACAAGCGACAGAAATTGGGAATCGTCTGATGAAGCTAGTTAATCAATACTGGCAACTGACATTAGAGCAGGATCATGGATTACCATCATATTTGGAAATGGAATTTGAAACACACTTCAAACAATTTTTTATGCCAACAGTCAGAGGGTCGGATCAAGGCAGTAAAAAACGTTATGCAGGGTTAATTGAAGATGAACAGGGTAATAGAGTTATACACTACAAAGGACTAGAAACAGTTCGTACCGATTGGACTGAACTTGCAAAGGTTTTCCAGCAAAAATTATACCAATTAATTTTTGATGGGAAGGCATACGAAGATTATATTTTGTTAACGATTAAATTATTACTGAAGGGAGAGTATGACAGTCAGCTGAAATACCGGAAGCGAATACGAAAGCCACTGTCAGATTATATTAAGAATATTCCACCGCATGCTCAAGCAGCAATCAAAGCTGAGTTATTTTTTAACAAAATGAACCAACCTTCAAGGTATCGAAATAAAAGTTGGATAGAATATGTCATCACCATGAGTGGAGCCGAAACTCTGGAGTGTCAGAAATCAAAACTAGATTATGAGCATTACATCGAAAGGCAATTGACCCCTATCGCTGACACTATTTTGACAGCTGTTAATAGCTCAATGGAGGCGGTTACTGGGCAACAACAAAATCTATTTTGATTGCAGTAGATCAAGTTTGAGCTACTGCAATCAAGGTTTAGTCACTTTGTTTTTTTAGCCCTAGCTTCTTCAAAGGTTCTTGGCCTGCTGAATCGTGGCCACCAGTGCCCTTAACAATCTTCCTTTTTGGCTTTCCTTTGTCCTTCGTATCACGTTTTCTAATTTTTTCTCTCGGTTTATCTTCAACCTTTGGCGGTCTCTTGTCACGCTTTTTACCGGTTGATTCTGGCTTGCTATCACTTCCATGGTCTCTATCTCGTCCCTGATCGCGATCTTTACTCTGAGTTCTGTCTCGGCTTTGACCCCGATCTCTGCCTGGACCTGCATCCCCTATCTGTGCAATATCTTCTTTGCTAGCAATAGAAATATCGAGGGGATAGGTGCCAATACGGACACGTTTTAGACTTTCAAATAATTCATCAGGCATACCATCGGGCATATCGACTAAGCTGTGCCCCTCAAATATTTTAATTCGACCTATATTCTTACTATCGATGTTGGCTTCATTGGCAATAGCACCCACAATATTACCAGGCATAATTTTATGCTCATGCCCAACTTCTAGGCGATAAGTCTTCATGCCTTCTTCTGGACCGGAACTGGCATCGCGCCTTGGTGAGCGTTCTTTGCGAGGTGGGCGGTCATCTCTATCTCTACCGCGGCTGCCACGGTCATCACCTTTTTTCCAATCATTATCGGCCTGGCGATTAGGTTTATTTTGCAATAGAAAAGGCGTATCACCTTGTAACATTTGTGCTAATGCACCTGCGATAGCTAATGGTGTCGAGTCAGTTTCAATTTGATATTGCTCGACCATTTGATAAAACATTTTTGACTTATCGCTTGCTATGGCATCGGTAATACGCTGTTTGAATCTTTCAATGCGTTTATCATTAATAAGCTCAGTTGACGGTAATTCCATCATTTCAATTTCTTTTCGAGTTGCCTTTTCAATAGCGCCTAGCAAGCGTCTTTCGCGTGGTGCAACAAATAGAATTGCATCACCTTGACGGCCGGCACGACCTGTTCGACCAATTCGGTGGATATAGGCCTCAGCGTCATAAGGAATGTCATAGTTAATAACATGACTAATTCTTTCCACATCAAGACCGCGTGCGGCAACGTCTGTTGCAACTAAAATATCGAGCTTACCTTTTTTCAGGTTATCAATGGCACGTTCACGCTGATTCTGGGGAATGTCACCATTAAGTGGTGTTGAGGCATAACCTCGGGCTTCTAGCTTTTCGGACAATTCAACCGTGGCTGTTTTTGTTCTGACGAAGACAATCATAGCGTCAAATTTTTCAGCTTCGAGTATTCGCGTTAGCGCATCGAGTTTGTGAATACCGCTAACGGGCCAAAATCGTTGGCGAATTGTGTCCGCTGTTGCCGTCTTTAACTTAATCGTTACTTCGACTGGGCTGTTGAGGTGGCTAGCAGCAATTCGTCGTATTTGGGTCGGCATGGTGGCAGAGAATAAAGCGATTTGACGAGTGTCTGGTGTTTGCTCCAGTACCCATTCGACATCGTCAATAAATCCCATGCGAAGCATTTCATCTGCCTCGTCTAATACCAATACCTTAAGATTATTTAATTTTAGGTTGCCTCGGCGCATATGGTCCATGACTCGACCTGGTGTGCCAACGACAACGTGTACGCCACGCTCAAGAGCTCTAATTTGGGTGCGAAATTCTTGCCCACCATAAACTGGCAAAACGTGGAACCCTTTCATATGCTTAGCGTATTTCTGAAATGCTTCAGCAACTTGCAGAGCAAGTTCACGAGTAGGTGCCAAAACGAGCACTTGAGGATCTTTTTGCTTAAGATCAAGATTAGTCAGTATAGGCAGTGCAAAAGCTGCGGTCTTGCCGGTACCTGTTTGCGCCTGACCGACTACATCTCGTCCTTCGAGTAACAATGGTATGGTTTGCGCCTGAATTGGAGATGGGGTTTCATACCCAACCTCGTCGAGTATTTTAAAAATAGGTTGAGAAAGCGCCAGTTGATCGAACGCAGTTACCGAATCGGTGGTCATGAGTAGAGCCTGAGAAAATATAGAATGCCTGAACGCGTAAGCTTGATGGGCAAAGGCCAGAAGGGGGTCGCATACTACAGGCTTTAATAGATACTTGCACCATAAATCAACGCTCTAATCAACTGCTTATCGATTTAATTAGCATAATTTGCATTAAAAATAGAAATTTGACCTAAACTATCTCTTTTGCAATCAGTCTATAAAAAGTAATTAAATTTTGTGATTTACCCTTCACTTTAGCTTTTGGCCATAACTATGCAATATTTCAAAGCCAACTCTTCGCTTTTAATCGCGCTATGGATATTATTTTTTTCGAATCTGATAATAGCTGCACCCGCATCTGAGTTGTGGACCAAATGGGCGTCGAATGATGCCAATTCAAATCTAACTATCGACCATAGCGAGTGGAATGATTTAACTCATCGATTTGTCACGGATTCTAAAGATGGCATCAATCGGGTTGCCTATTCACAGTTCCAAAAAAATGAAAAAAAACAGTTGCAAGCCTATATTCTAGACTTGTCGAAAACGGCAATCAGACAATACAATCGAGAAGAACAAATGGCGTATTGGATCAATTTATATAATGCCATTACTGTCAATTTGATACTGAATAATTATCCCATTGACAGTATTAGAGAAATTAAATCAGGCTTCTTTAGCTTTGGTCCTTGGAATAAAAAACTCGTTATGATTGAAGGTGATGAAATCAGCTTAAATGATATTGAGCATCGAATATTACGGCCTCTTTGGCAAGATCCTAGAATTCACTACGCTGTCAACTGTGCCTCAATCGGATGTCCAAACCTGCAATCAAAGGCATTTACTGCAGCTAATACTGAAGTATTGTTAAATGAAGCAGCAGTTAAGTTTATCAATCACAGTCGTGCGGCCGAGGTGAAAAACGGCAAGCTGAGAGTCTCTAGTATTTATAACTGGTACAAGGTTGATTTTGGTGGTAATGATGTAGGCATCATCGATCATCTGCGCCAATATGCTAAACCTCTTCTCGCCGAACAACTCACTAATATAGTGTCGATTGATAATGATGATCATTACAACTGGAGCATTAACAGCCTGAGTTCAGGGAAACTCTTCAACTGATCTAAAAGGACTGATATTATCTAATGATCCCTTTTATGGTCATCTAGACATGTCTGTTCGTTACTCTTATAGCTCACTAATACAGTTTTCTACCGAATTATTTACTGCGGTTGGGTTGCCTCACGAACGGGCAAGCGTTATGGCAACTGTGTTTGTTGAAGCTGATTTGCTTGGTTTTACAACCCATGGTATGAATCGAATATCGAGCAATCTCGATTGGCTGTCAAAGGGTGAAACGCGGATTAATGGGGAGCCTGAAGTAATAGTTGATCGAGGCAATGTGTTTAATTGGGATGCAAAATTTTTGCCGGGTCCTTGGGTAATGTCGCAAGCAATTGACGAATGCATCGAACGGGCTGCAACACGCGGCATCGTCACTGCCACAATACGTAAAAGCCAGCACATTGCTTGTCTAGGGGCTTATTGCCCAAAAATTGCTGAGGCTGGTTATGTTGCATTGATTACTTGCTCAACACCTAACGAACATTCAGTGTGCGCTCATGGTGGCATTGATCCGATATTTTCAGCTAATCCGATTGCTTTTGTAGCCCCTGCCGATGACTATCCTATCTTGTTCGACATCAGTATGTGCATTACTGCTGGTGGTTATGTAGGCCGTGCCCAGCGTGCAGGTGAAAAAATGGCAGGTAAATATCTCAAGGATAATCAGGGAATAGCAACAGATGATCCTGCCGTATTTTTTGCTGATCCACCCGGTAGTATTCTTCCCATCGGAGGCATATCACATGGTTACAAGGGCTATGCTTTATCCATGCTAACAGAATTGCTAAGCATGGCTTTAGGTGGGTATGGTCGTGCAGACGATAGTAGTGATGATGGCGAAGCCAACTCTGTGTTCATTCAAATAATAGATCCACAAGCTTTCGGTTCATTGGAGAATTTCAAAAAACAAACTAACGCGATTAAATCGTTGTGTGAAAATAGTCGAAGTAACTTTGGGGAACCATCAGTTCGAGTTCCCGGTCAGCGGGCCTGGCACAGTAGGCAGCAGCAACTTAAAGATGGGCTTGAACTTTATCCGACCATCATGCAAGACCTTGCAATTTGGGCTGACAAGTTAAATGTAAAACTCCCCACTCGAGCAATATCTTGAAAGAGTCCTCTTTGGGTCAATTTTTTTTGCTAACGCATACATGGCAAGCAAGTATTAAAAGTCTTGGATAATTTAATTTTTTAAAGTCTTTATTCGATTACGATTCTTAATGGATAAACACCTAACGTAAGGCGTCTAACGCAGAAAAATTAGCCAGAGGCTTAAGGTCAGAACTGACAGAGTTGTAGCTAGAATGACAGAGCTCGCGGCTATAGCTTCTCCACGCTTATA
>Ga0307997_10001259_pt1 | contig 11916 bp, 6 predicted proteins | sample Davwhametageno36_FD_203165 | JGI IMG/M metagenome (GOLD analysis project Ga0307997, IMG submission 203165) | Marine microbial communities from Davis Island wharf, Antarctic Ocean - #36 | ecosystem: Environmental > Aquatic > Marine > Unclassified | place: Antarctic Ocean: Davis Island wharf...
TCGATGCGGTGCGCGAATTACAGACGGCCTATGGTCTATTCGAGCGGCTCTCAGAACGCCAATCCCGAGCCGATTTACAGCTGTTCTTGTTAAACGACCTCTATGTTCTGGTTGGGCCCTTTATCGGTCAGGCGCAGCGTTATAACGAGCAGTTGACCGCCGCAGCAGAGCGTTCGTTCGCCGGTTTTAGCGCCACCTTTACCCAGTCTATCGTGTCCAATACAGTGGTGATCCTACTGACCGCCCTGGTCACCTCGGTGATTGGCTGGCTGACCTACCAATCGATCCTCAAGCCGGTGCGGCAGATTTCCCAGACCATCAGCGCGGTCCAGGCCAATAACCCCGATGCGCGCACCGGTCTGGTTGCCAGCGCCGATGAATTGGCGAGCTTGGGCGCGACGCTCGACCAACTGCTCGATGAAAAGAACCGCACCCTGAGTCGTATGGAAAGCGAAAACGACCAGCTCAACAATTCGATTATCGAGCTGTTGGAGGGCACCTCATTGCTCTCCGATCGCGACCTTACCGTGCGCCTGATCGTAAGAGAGGACATTACCGGTCCGGTGGCCGATGCGATGAATATGGCGACCGAGGAGATCGGCGAGGCTTTGGCGAAAATCCGCCAAATTTCCGATCTGGTCGGCGCCGCGTCGGCGGTGATCGATGAGCAGTCGGCCAAGGTTAATAAGGTCTCAGAAACCAGCCGCCAACTGGTCGCGGCGACCATCGCCAAGCTCGAGACGGTTTCGGCACAGATGTTCCAGATCGCCAAATGGTCACAAGCCAGTAACCAGGTGGCCAAGAAAGCCACGGCCTCAACCGATAGCGCCTTTGAGTCGGTGACCAACACCATGACCAGTATGGTGGACATTCGCGGTTCCATTTCGGAAACGGAAAAACGTATTAAGCGGCTCAGCGAACGGTCGCAAGAGATATCCTCGATTATCGACATCATCAACTCCATCGCCGAACGTACCCACGTACTCGCCCTGAACGCCTCGATGCAAGCGGCTGCGGCCGGCGACGCGGGTCGAGGCTTTGCCGTGGTGGCCGACGAAGTGCAGCGTTTGGCCGAAAGTTCGCGCGATTCCACATCGCAAATTTCGGTCTTGGTGCGCAACATCCAAGCGGAAACGGCGGCTGCCGTGGACACCATGAACCTGTCGATCAGTGAGGTGGTGGCCGGCTCGAAACTGGCCCAATTGGCCGGTGACCAGATGATGGAAACTCAAACCACCACCAAAGACCTGGCACGAGCGGTGGCGAAAATCTCCGAGCAATCCATTCTGCAAGCGCGCGAGACCGATCAGTTGAAAAACCAATCGACTCAAATTGCCGAATCCACCGAGCAAACCCGGCTCGAGCTCAAGCGTCAGGCCGAACAGACTCGCCGATTGGCGTCGGCCTCGCGGGCGTTGGCCAATACCGTCTCGGTATTTGCCCTGCCCAGCCATCTGCTCAGCACCGGCCTGACCGCGGAAATACTCGAAGCCAGCGCGGTTGCGCCAGTTATTGCCTTGGATAAGGCAAAGCCCTTTGGTAATGAACCGTTGAGTGCCATCGCGCGCCCAGCCCAGGCTAACAGATAGACTTCGGCCCCCCTGCCGCGACCGGTGCCAGGTGGCAACCGGCTCGGCTGCAGCGACCTTTTAGGAGTGGCTTATGACGACACAAAACAGCTCGATCGATGCGGTAGCGGCGGAATTTTCAACCCTGCGCGTGCAATTTGAGCACTGGCAGCCTGGCCTATCGGGTCAGGATTCCGGCGAGGTGCTGGAAACCTATCTGGTCACCCTGTCGATGCTCAGCGAAACCCTGCAATTGGTGGGCCTCGATGGCCTGTCCGGCTGCCTGGATCGGGTCGCCGAAAACCTGATGCTCGCCGATCCAGACCAGCCAATCGAGCAACAGTTGCATAACTTTGCTCGTTGGACCGCGTTAACCCAAGGCCACCTGAACAATGTCCTCGACCCGGAACCCTGTATCGAATGGGCCAACCTCCTGGAACATGAAGACTGGCCGAGCCCGATGGATATTCGCGAGAGTCGGCAGCTGATCGATCAGTTCGTGCACGACCAACAACGTCTCGATACTGAAGAGCCCGACACTCGCCCCGAGTATCGACTCGACGAGCTCAGCACCCGCTTCTCAGACACCACCGACAGTGAGGTGCTGCAGGCCTTTTTGCAAGACACCCCGCATCAGCTGGAGGACTTATCGCAGCAGATCAATCAATTCAATCTGGCCACCGTCAACAGTCAAAGTGCCCCGAGTCTGCAAGCGATCCAACGCATCAGTCATACCATCAAGGGCAGTGCCAATTTGGTCGGTATTACTGCTATGGCGTGGCTGGCGCATGAATTGGAGAGTTTCTTTGAGCAGCTCATCGATGGCTGCCTGGACGACCCCGGCCGGCAGTGGCATTACGATGCCGATGCCAAGGATCTGTGTATCGCCACCGTGGATACGCTGCAGACCTTGCTCGACAACGCTGAGCATGAGGCCGGTGACGACTCGGATTTCGCCCCGATGCTGACCGCCCTAGCCCAATGGCCCACCTGGCCGGTGAGCCATTCGCCTTGTGTCGAGTCCGACCCGGCAGTAGCGGCCCGCGAACCGGTGCCATCCACGCCAGACCAAGCTCCTGACACGACCGGTGCCGCAGACTCGGGCCTCAAGACGATGGACTCGGCCCCATTAGATAAGGCGGAATCGCTTACCACGCTCGATTCCGCCCGTTCTGCGGGCGACTCGGTCCAGCCGAGTCAGGACACCGATCCGCTTGCCCTCACACCCCAAACCCGACCGCCCAAAGCAGCCAAGCCGGTCGATCTGGGCGGTCCGATCGACGCCCCGATGCCGGTGCCAGAGCGCCGCCGCCTGAATGATGGCGATGAGGATGTTTGGGTCGAGTTGGTCGAGGAGATGTCGATTAACCTGGTGCAAAGTCAGGAACTCTTTAAGCGCGTAAGTGGCAATTTACGCGACCTGAAGGACCATGATTTGCATATTCAGGAACGGCGCTTTGAATTGGAAAATGCCGTCGACAGTCGCAGTATGGCGCAGGCCAATGTGACCACCGCGAATCCGGAATTCGATGCCTTGGAGATGGACACCTACGACGATATCCATCGCAGTGCGCACCAGTTTATCGAAGCCATTGCTGACAACCGGGAAATGGTCCTGCTGTTGCAAAAGCAAATCAGTCTGTTCGACGGTCTCATCCGCCAACAGCGGCGCTATACCGAGCAGTTCCAGCATCAGGTCATGCGTTCCAGCCAGCAGACTTTTGCCAGCCTGAAGACCCGCCTGCAACGCTGTGTGCGCCAGGCCGCGCGCTTTACCGACAAGGAGGTCGACCTCTTTATCGCCGGTGATGACATACGGGTCGACCGAGCCATCGTGACCGCCCTGGCGGACCCACTTATGCATCTACTGCGCAACTCGGTGGACCATGGCATCGAGGCCGAGCGCGGCGCCAAATCCGCCACCGGCCGCATTGAACTGACCTTCCGTATTGAGCAACGCCATATTGAGATCCGGCTGCGCGATGATGGCGGCGGTATCGATGTCGAGGCGGTCACCGAAGGTGCCCGCCGACGCGGGCTTATTCCGGACGATGTCCACCTGTCCGACCCCTTGCAACTGATCTTTGCCTCCGGGGTCACCAGCCGCGAAAGCGTTACCCAGCTCTCGGGACGGGGTATCGGCCTAGACGCCGTGGCCTTCGATGTCAAGAAACTCGAAGGCCAGATCCGGGTCAATTCGACTCCGCTGCAGGGCACCGAATTTGTAATTCGCATCCCGCTGCGCCAAGTCACTCGCCATATGATTGTGGTCAGCCTGGGTGAGGAAAGCTTTGCCATCGACAGCACTCGGATCCAGCAGATTATTCCGCCGGATGAGTCCGTTGCTGAACAAAAGGGTGAACAGTGGATCGTCAAATGGCAAAACCAATGGCTGCCCTTTAAGGAAATGCACAGCGCCCTCGGATTGACGCCCTACGCCTATAAAACCGGGGCTATACGCCATCCCCTGCTGTTAATAGACTTCCAAAACAAGACCGTGGCAGTGGCCATTGATCGGCTGCAAAACAGCTTTGAACTGGTGCTGAAATCGCTTGGCCAGTATGTGCCAAGCATCGCGGGCTTATCGGGCATCACTCAGACCGGCGATGGTCTGTTGATGCCGGTATTAAGTGTCGAAGCGCTGCTCGAGCGCGGCACATCCGGACAGGGGGTCGGATCAGTCACGCCTGCCACGGCGAGCGAGCGCCAAACGATCCTGGTGGTGGACGACTCGCTGAGCCAGCGCAATGCCCTGAAACTGCTACTGGTCGATTCCGGTTTCGATGTACAGACCGCAACCGATGGCATCGATGCGCTCGAGAAGGTGCGTTTGGAACTGCCAGCGGTCATGCTGGTGGATATGGAAATGCCGCGTATGAACGGTCTGGAACTGACTCAGGCGATCAAAAGCCAGAGCGCCACCAGCCATATCCCGATTGTGATGATCACCTCGCGCTCCCAGACCAAACACCGTCAGCAGGCCAAGGCCGCCGGCGTGGACGACTACCTGACCAAGCCGTTCAATGAGAACGAGGTCGTGGATACGGTTCTAGCACTGCTGGCCCAGATACCCAATGCGGTGCCGGGTGATCGGCCTTGAACGCCTATATGGGGCTCCGTTTGGGCGCTCTCTATTTGGCCCTGCCGGGTGACCAAATCAGTCAAATCAATCTGCCCAATGACCTGCAGCGGCACCTTAATATGCCCTATATTACCCTGGCAGGGCGGCGCATACCGGTGTTGCAGGTCGATGATCAGCTAAGCCAGGTCAGGGCCGCCGATCCGCACGCCACGGCCGGCCACTATATCATCAGCCTGGCCTACGCCGATGCCAGCGGGCCGCTAGTCACACGCTTCGCGCTGCAGGTCGACGCAGTTCAAAAATTGGCCGAGCTGCACCATTACCCCATTCCGACGCTAATGCAGCGACCGAACAGTCCGTTGCTCGGCCTTTTTACCGATCAGGCCCAACAGCAGGGCTTCGTCACCGACGTACAGGCCCTGGAACGCTTTTTCAACCACCTAATTGAGACCCCTTGCGATGACCACGACTACCCTTTGGCGGGTTGAGCTCGATCGCCCGCTGGCCCTATTGGAACCCTCGGTAGTGGAACTGGTCACCGATGGCAAGGAACTGCGGGTGCCCTATTGCCAAACGGTGCTGCAATCCTTGCTCTGGTGGCGCGGACAGTGGATTCCCATTCTCCGCACCACTGGCCATAGCCCGACACTGCTGGTCATGAGAGCGCTGAATCGCCCCGACTGTCCCTATATAGCTTTGGCAATGGCCAAGGCCCCGCAACGATGCACGGTGACCGATCAGGCCTTTGCCCCGGCACTGGCGCTAGATGCTGCGGATGCCCAATCACCCTGGCATCACTGCGCACTCTCGGCGGTCGATATCGAATCCCGTATCGTGCCGATTATCGACCCAGCCCTATGTCTGGACGAAGCCTTTCTCGAGGGGCTCGTTACCGCATAGCTATAGAGTTAATAAAGCGGGTGCCACGTTACGATTCTAGGGCTGGTCAGTCCGTCACTCGATGCAGAACCTAAAACGCAGGCATAAAAAAAGCGCCAAGCGGCGCTTTTGAGATCGAATACCTGCCGTTATGCCGGCAAGGCACCCAATACCTTGGCTTTGATCTCGGTTACCGAACCGACACCTTCAATATACAGATAGGCTGGGGCGGCACTGCCGTCCTGTTCGGCCCAACTGCTATAATACTCAACCAATGGCTTGGTCTGCTCATGATAAACATCGAGACGATGTCGCACGGTAGCCTCTTCATCATCCTTGCGCTGAATCAATGATTCACCGGTCAGATCATCCAATCCAGCCTGTTTTGGCGGATTGTGCTGCACATGATAGATGCGGCCAGAAGCCTCATGGACGCGACGGCCGCTCAAACGAGCGATAATTTCGGCATCAGCGACATCAAAATTTATCACCGCATCGATAGCAATACCCTGCGTCTTCAACGCATCCGCCTGCGGGATGGTGCGTGGAAAGCCATCGAACAGGCAACCATTGACACAATCGGCATCTTGAATTCGTTCTTTAATCAATCCGATTATGATGTCATCCGACACCAAACCGCCCTGATCCATAATGGTTTTGGCCTGAACCCCAAGAGGTGTACCTGCTTTTACTGCTGCACGTAACATGTCACCGGTCGATATCTGTGGAATTGAATACTTCTCACAAATAAATTGAGCTTGTGTACCTTTACCAGCACCAGGTGCCCCGAGCAAAATAATACGCATTAACTACGTACTCCTCTTTCAATTACGTTTTGGCGGAAGATGCTTGTTAACTGCTTAATTTACAAGCAAAAAATGCCACCAACTTATTTTAGGCTGGCGTACTTTACCTTTGCCCCCCCTTAGATACAACTTATGAAGGGCTTAGGTAGGTACTGAAAACCATATACTCGGTATGGCGTAACCCGAACCTGCCTGACTCAGGCGCGCCATCACTGGCTCTAAGGCCCAAGCCTAACCGGTATTGCGCATCCCGGCGGAGATACCCGCCATAGTCACCTTAAGCGCTTGTTCCAAGATTGGATCTATTTCTCCGGCTTTACGCTCCCGCTTGAGCAGTTCGGCCTGCAGATAGTTGAGTGGATCGGTGTACGGACTGCGCACGTGGATCGACTGCGCCAACAACGGATCCGACTCCAGCAGCCGCGTTTGACCCTTGAGCTGGTTAAGCAAGAGCTCACAGCGCTTTAGATCGGCGCGCAATTGGGTGCCCAAGCTGTGGTATTCCGGCGCCACCAGCTGCTGCTCGTAATAGGCCGCGATCGAACCATCGGCCTTACCCACGACCATTTCCAATAGATCCAGATAGGCGGTAAAAAATGGCCAATCGCGGATCATCTCAGCCAGCGTCTCCGGTTCCTGCTCGAGGGCATGTTGCAGCGCCTGCGGGGCGCCTAACCAGGCTGGCAAATTAAGCCGAACTTGCATCCAGGCAAACACCCATGGAATCGCGCGCAGGCTCTCAATGCCTCCGCCGGCCTTGCGTTTGGCCGGTCGACTGCCTAGGGCCAGCTTGCCCAATTCCTGCTCGGGGGTAAGCGAGCGGAAATACGGCACAAAACGGGGATCTTCGCGCACCACCTGACGATAGTGCTGCAGACTCTGATCCGACATCTGTTCAATCAGATCGCGCCAAGCCTGTTTTGGGGCTGGGTTGGGCTCCATGGTCGCGCGCATGGTCGCGGCCACATAGATGGCCAAACTGCGGATCGCCACGCGCGGCAGGCCAAACTTATAGCGGATCATCTCGCCCTGTTCGGTTACTCGGATCTTACCCGGCACCGAACCCGGCGGTTGCGACGCCATGGCCTTTTCAACCGGACCGCCGCCACGACCGACCGTGCCGCCGCGACCGTGAAACAACATCATCGAGATATTGCGTTTATTCGACAATTCGACCAGCGTTTCCTGGGCCTTGTATTGGGCCCAGGTGGCGGTTATTTTGCCGGCATCCTTGGCCGAATCCGAATAGCCAATCATCACCGTCTGCTTGGCGCCACTGTATTGGGTATACCAGGGGTTCGACCAGAGCGCTTCCATGACCCGAGGGGCGCGATCGAGATCGGCGAGCGTCTCGAACAGCGGCACGATGGGCACATTCCAGGTGACCCCGCTTTCACGCAGTAACAGCGCCACGGCTAAGACATCGGACGGCTGTTGGGCCATCGAAATGATGTAATGCGAGAGCGTTTCCGCCGGCTCATTGGCCACCACGGTACAGGTGTTCAAGACCTCTAAGGTGTCGGCACTAGGTTGCCAATGGCGCGGTACCAATGGCCGTTTATTATTCAGCTGCTCATAGAGAAAGGCCTGTCGCTGCGCTTCATCCCAGGCTTCGTAGTCGCCCAAACCAACATGCGCAACGATTTCCTGCAGCGCCTTGACGTGACGTTCACTGTCCTGACGCACGTCTAGCGGCACCAGATTTATGCCAAAACACTGGACTCGACGAATGGTGTCGAGCAGTTCACCATCTGCGACCCGATGCAGGCCCACCTTGGTCAGGGCGTCGTAACAGGCACTCAAGGGCTCGAGCAGTTCGGCTTTGGACTGGATCGGAATCTCTTTATTGATGCCGGTGTCGTTCAGCTGCGCTTCGGTCCAGCGCAGGGTCGCCATGAGGCGATCGCGTATCTGGTGCATACAGACCCGATAAGGCGTCTTAGAGCCCTGCCCATAGGTTGCACGAAAGTCCTCATCGGCCACATCCATACTCAGGCGCGCGGCCAGTTGGTTGATATCACGCAGATATAGATCTGCGGCCATCCAGCGGCCCAGGAGGATCACCTCTTTGGTCACTGCATGGGTCACATTGGGATTGCCGTCGCGATCACCACCCATCCAGGAATAGAAATGAAAGGGGCAGATGTCTTTGGCCAAACTCTGGCCCGTTGTGCGGCGGGCCACCGCATCGAGTTCACGGAGAAAATCGGGCACCGCGCTCCACAAGGAATTCTCAATCACCGCAAAACCCCATTTCGCTTCGTCGACCGCCGAGGGCCGCTCATCGCGCACCTCATCGGTATACCAGACTTCATCGATGGTCGAGCGCAAACGCTCCTTGATTTGGTCGATTTCATAGCGAAACAGGTCGGTGCGCGATAAATCGCGCAATGCGTTGGAGACGTTCTCATATTTGCGAATCAGGGTACGGCGGGTGATCTCGGTGGGATGGGCGGTCAACACCAGTTCTATATTGAGCTCGTTTAGTACCTTAGCGACCTCTGCCTTGCCGTGTTTTTCGGCAATTTGGGCTAAGGTCTCTTCCAGAATATCCCGTTTATCGGACTCGGCACTGGAGAAAAACTGTTGCTCGGCAATGTTGGCCAAATTCAGGAACTGGTTAAACGCGCGCGCGATCGGCAAGATATCCTTGTCTTCCAGCGCCGCCATCACATTGATCAGGGGTTGGGCGTCGGCATCATCGGCTTTATTCACCTGCTTACCCAGGTTGCGGATCTCTTCAACCTTGCGGAACAGTTGGGGCCCGTGGTTCTCCAGCAAGGTGTCACCGAGCAACTCACCGAGCATGCGCACATTTAAACGTAAGGTATCGGGTATAACGGTCATAGTTGAAAACTCCATTGCGCTCTGGTATTGCGCTTAGTCAGCATGCTAAGAAAAACTTCAACGGCCCGCACGAGCGGGCTCCCAGTATAAAACCGCGCGACTGAGAGACCCTCGTCCCCGTCCGTCGGCCATCACTTGATTAAATCGCGCACATCCACGGCGCTCATTCCAGCGCTCAAAATAGCCTCAATGCCGATATCGGTATCCTCAAAGGCGACACAGCGTTCCGGCGCCACATTCAGGCGCTGGGCCGCCGCTAAGAAGACATCCGGTGCCGGCTTATGACGGGCCACATCATCGGCCGTGACCAGCGCATCAAAGTAATGCGCTAGCTCCAGTTGCCCGAGCAACATCTGTGCTCCAGCCCGACTGCTGCCGGTCGCGATGGCCAGCGGCTTGGTGCCGAAAAACTGTTGCACGATGGCCAGAGTTTCTGCGATCGGCGTCGCCTTGGGCATCAACGCTCGAGAAAGCCCCTCTTTCATCGCTTTCGCGGCCTGCAGATCGATCTCTAGGCCCGCTTCGGCGGATAAAATCTGCAGTGTTTCAAATGTGGGCACGCCGCCGAGCTGGTAAAACCGGGGTTTGGAAAAAGGCAGCCGATAGTGCTCGGCGACCTGCTGCCAGGCGATATAATGCAAGGGCATGGTATCGACTAGGGTGCCGTCCATATCGAAAATCAGGGCGTCGGCTTGCGCCAAACGATACTGCAATTCCGGGCTAAGACTCATAGGGTCGATTCACTTAAACGAGGCAAATAGAATATCACGCTTGCCGCAGAATGAAATTACGCCAATTCCAACGCAGCCTGCCTGATACTGAGGTACTGAGCCTTCCTGGGTGTCCGTGCGCATAAAAAAGGCCCGTCGCAGGTGCAATCGGGCCCTATTGGATCAAGACTGTTGCGCCCTATTCGATCAGAGCATCGGCCGGCTGGATCTGGGATCCGTCTATATAGGTGCCGTCGAAAACCTCATCGATACTGGGTTGAATCAGACCCAGACCACCGCCTAAGGTTTCGATGCGCAATTCCCAGATGCCATTCATACGCCGTTGGATTAGCGCGCTGGACTGATCGCGAATAATCGTTGGCCGCAATATAATCAACAGATTGGTTTTCTCTTTCTTGGTCGATTTAGACTTGAACAGATTCCCGATAATCGGCAAATGGCCCAGTATTGGCACCCGGCTTTCAAATTCTGTGATTCGGTCTGAAATAAGGCCACCCAAGACAATGGTCGCGCCATCATTGACCAGAACCTCGGTTTTCACCTGACGTTTGCTGGTCACCAGGTCGACGGCACCAGCGGTATTCTCACCAATAAGGGATTCAACAGTCTGATCGACTTCCAAGCGAATGGCACCATTCTGTTGCACGTGCGGAATCACCGACAGGGTGGTGCCGACATCTTGCCGATTGATAGTAAAGGGGTTATCCGTTGTGCCGCTGCCGCCGGTCTTAAAGGGCACCGAGCTACCGACCGTGATAAAGGCTTCGCTGTTGTCGAGCGTCATCACACTGGGCGTCGACAATAGATTGGTGTTACTTTCCGATTCCAAGGCTTGAATGATCAGACCAAAGTTGGCGGTGCTGCCAAAGGGATCCGCCAAGGCTAGGAAACCACCCGTTGGCACCTGACTGATGGCACCCAGTGCCGAACCGGCGGTGGTTACCGCCGTACCCACACCCGTCGCCAGCTGCCCCAGGGATGCACCGGCGATGCTCGAACTGGATGAGGCAAACGGCAGGCCATCGACTACCCGCTCCGGGTTGGTCGCCCATTGCACACCCAAGGCATCGCCGTTGCTGCCGGTCACCTCGACAATGGCGGCTTCGATCAGCACCTGATCGCGGGTCACATCGAGCTGGGCGATAATAGCTTCAAGCTCGCTCAGCTCAGACGGTTCGGCACGCACAATTAGGGCATTTTGATCTTCATCGGCAAGAATCGATACCGGCTGGCTCGGCGGCTCACCCTGACCGCCCTGCGCGCCACCCGGAGCGGCGATACCTTTAAGGATTTCAGCCATTTTCTTAGCATCGGCGTTATTGAGGAAAATCACCTTGTAAGAGGTGTTCTCTTCAGAGGGGGTGTCGAGCTTTTGGATCAGTTCAACAATCTGTGCTCGAGAGTCGGATTCACCCTTGATAATAATTCGGTTGCTGCGCTCATCACCGACCAGCAAAACGCCTCGGTTAGAACCGGAACTGGAGCGAGCGCCCTGATTACCAGCCACCACGGCCGCGGGTGAGATCCGTTCTAACAGGGTAATCATGCCACCAACCCAAGCATGCTTGAGATTGACCACCTCTATTTCTTCGCTGCCGGCCTTATCGAGCAGGTCGATAATTTCCGACAAGCGCTCAATATTGGTGGCCCGATCCGCGACGATCAGCACATTGGCAGACGGCACACCCGCCAGATGGCCATATTTGGCTACCATGGGCCGCAATATGGGCACCAGTTCCATGGCCGACGCGTTTTGAATGGGGAATACTCGTGTGATAATGTCTTCACCGACCCGTCCACCCGTGGTTTCAACGTCGATACCGGCGGATTTAATATCCGACTGGCCGATAATTTTCACCACATCGCCCGCCACCACGGCGGAGAAACCGTAGACTTCCAGCGTTGCCAAGAAGGTTTCATAGATCTGTGATTGGGTCATTTCCCGTTCGGAGACCACCGTCACCTTGCCCCGAACGCGCGGGTCGATAATAAAGGTCTTGCCG